>Ga0308169_10001660_pt1 | contig 25189 bp, 34 predicted proteins | sample PhyBR1_2_FD_202139 | JGI IMG/M metagenome (GOLD analysis project Ga0308169, IMG submission 202139) | Phyllosphere microbial communities from UC Gill Tract Community Farm, Albany, California, United States - DLSLSB.R1 | ecosystem: Host-associated > Plants > Phyllosphere > Unclassified | place...
TCAGTCTCCTTTCTTCTCGAAAGAGTGAGAGTGAAATAGTGTAGGTAGAGCGTACTTGTTGAGTTCTATATCTATTTCCTCTGCGACTTGAGGGAAAGGATGTTGAGCGTTTTTAGCCCAAAAGAAATCTTTCGAATCTAAATCATAAGTTTTTTTAGACATTTTCCCACTTTCTGGTGCCTGTACAGATCGCCTTCCGCAAGCTATCAGTTCTGCGAAACAGAAGATAGGTGTGAAGGGAGTAGGAGCGTACCTCTACTGTTACTCTGTTCAATTTCATTCCGAGTACATCGTTCACTAGAGCTTGATATGTCCAACTGTGTGATAACATGGGTACTAAATCGACATTCCTATCGAACAATACAAGTACTATTCTCGCATCCTTTTTTCATCAGCTTCTCCCCTCATTCCGACCAATTTCAGAGAGAGAGAGAGAGAGAGGATATTCAACTCACGAGGTCTCGCTCCGAATCCACCATCATTCCCACCAGAGAAAGCGTTTACCCCTCTCGAACTAGCCAAATGATCCCTCAACGCTCTATCCAATTTCCTAGCTACCATTTCAGCAGCGTTTCCTCTCGGAGCTCGAATGATGGGTAATTGACCCATCGTCACCAAGACGGAGAAGAGACCTCGAGAGATGGAATCGGTGAGGGATTCAATGAGGGTTTCGGAAGTTGAAGGCGAGTTGAGGAGGGTGTAGGTTGGTGGAAGGGAGGGACGCGGGTTGGAGGGAGAGGGAGAAGGGACTAGAGAAGAAGTTGCGAGGGAGGGTGCGAGAGAGAAGAGTGAGGATGAGAGACAAAGGAAATCGAGATGTTGATCATAGACCTGCGATCAACTAAATTCCTTTCAATACGGAATCCACGAAGGGAGGAGGTAGTGAAGTGAGAGACGTGAAATCGCACCTGTTCTACACCTTCTACAGTTCCATCTTTCGCGACAGTCTCTGCAAACTCCTCCAACAAAGTCCTACTCAGAGCACTCGTGAAATTTACATAGGTTGAACTATACAATCCTTTCTTGAGATCTTGAGCGATTCTCTGAATGTTGACAGAAGAAGGCGAGACGAAATAGATTGCTGGTACATCTGATAATGCTGGTCGTTCAGAATGTAGTTGCCTGCATCAATGAGTTAAGTTAGCGGGAAGTGAGATGCTCCACGTCGGATGAATGAGAGAGAGAGATGAGGAAACGAACATGTGTAGAGTGACGCCTGAATCTCTTAAATCTTGTACGCGTAATGAAGTTGCCAATACATCTTGTGCAATCTTGTCCATTACCAACACTTTCCATGTTGGCAACTGATTACTCGAGGAAGGAGTTAATGATGAGGAGGAGGAGGAGGAGGAAGGGGAATTGAGGGATAGTAAAGAGGAGAGGGCAGTGATTTGTCGTTCTCGTAATGTAGCCATCTTCTAGAAAGGGAGCTGGTTGGAGGGAGACCAGAGGGAGGAGAGAGAGAGCCGAGGTACTCTTCTTCGCTTGTTACGATCCACTTTGAGAAGATGCCTAAAGCACCTAATACACCTCTATCATGTATATTCGCAATCAATAAACCAACAGGTTCACCATCCATGACTGTCAGTCTCTCCTTTCTTCCTTCTCTCGCTCTACCCTTCTTTCAACTAAATTCCCTTTTTGCAGTTATTGAACAAACTCCAACCTTTATTCTCAAGTTCAGCATTATTCAAAGATCAGAACAAATCAGAAGAACCTCAAGAGAAAGGCAAGGGGAAAGGTAGACGAGGGAAATGGAAGGAACAAAGAGTTAAGATGGGTCAAGGAGGTACTCTAGACCCTCTAGCGGATGGTGTACTCGGTAACCTCTTTACCCTCTCCACTCGTCCTCCTCCTCGCTCTGACGAGAGCTTGATTCGACAGTGATCGGAACGAATTCAGCGACGAAACATTTATCTCAATTCTTGGATTGTACCAAATCTTACAGAGCGATCGCGTTATTGGGTTGTTCGACCGATTCGTATGATTCGGATGGAAAGATTGTAAAGACTACGGGGTGGAAAGGGATCACAGAAGAGATGGTCAAGGAGAAACTAAGGTTATTTAGTGGTGAAATTGAACAAACTCCTCCCGTGTACGTCTCATTCTTCCCTATGTACGCTTTCCTTAGCTTACGTACATAAAGGGAAGGATTGTACAGCTACTCTGCACTCAAAATGGATGGTAAACCCTTGTATGAATACGCACGTTCAAATCTACCCCTCCCCCGACCAATCCCTTCTCGCAAAGTCACCATCTCCCAAATCGATCTCCTCTCCTTCACGCCTGGAGAAGCGAGAACAGACAGTTACGAGTACCCGAAAGAACATTTGGATGAGAAAGCGAGGTTGGAAATCGAGAGGTTGGAGAAAATGGTCAAGGAAGGTGGAACTGTTATCCCGAGTGAAGAGGAAGTCGTCAAGAAGGTTGACGGAGAGAGTGAATCAGTTGTCGATGAGAAGAGGGAGGACAAATCATATGAATCTGAAACAACGAGCGGTTCGTCTCTCTCTCACGTCTCTCGATCTCTTCTCTCTGAACTGATCAGAGTAATGAGTCCGAACAGATGGACGACCCCCAATCTTTGAGATCTCTCTGACCGTATCTTCCGGTACCTACATCCGATCCGTAATCCACGACCTCGGAATCGCTTTGGGATCCTCCGCACACGTCGTCAAACTCACTCGCACGCGTCAAGGACAATTCTCTCTTTCCCCCTCTTCAGCTCCCTCGACTACAACAGAATCAACAGAAGGAAACCTCGAGGAAATCGAGAGAGGATGTGTCGAGTGGAGTTTGTTACAGAGGGAGATTGAGAGAGTTGAAAAAATCAAGAAAGGGAGTCAAGAGACCAAGGATGAGGTTGAAAAGGAGAGGGATTCAGAGGGTTGGTTAGAGTGGGAGAGAGAGGTGTTGAGGTTATGTAAGACTGTTTAGGAGGGACGGGGAGTGGATCGAGAGAAATCATCATTCCTCTTGACTTGACCTCGAGGACGTTTCTGAGAGAGACTACAGATTGTTTCACGACATCTGATCACACTCGACCTAGGGGATCGAGTGCCAAAGATACTGAAACAGGAGGAGTCGGATTGTGCAAAACGAAAACAAAACAGGGTATCAACAGTGGATGCGAAAAAAGTACGAAAGGATGTATTGGAATTAAGGGTATAGCAAGAGATGTAAATGAATGAGAAAAGTGAGAGAAAAGCGATACAAGCGATAGAATTCTGGAGATAGACAAGCGATAGATTTCGATTATAGGTTATAGACTCCTCTCGTGTCGTTATGCAAATCCTCATGAGCTCTGTCGATCCGTCGAATCGTTCAGTTGCCATTCATGAGAAAGTACTGAAGGAGCGATGAACTGACTTGAGTAAACGAAGTTGAGCTTCAGCAGGAGTTTCGAGAACGATATGATCTGGTTGACTTGGCCAGGCTCCTTTGTGATAGCCTAGTGACAAACGATGTGAAGGTTTGAGGATATGATTGAGCTGACTCATTGGCAATGTGAGTGAGGCTCGTGAGGGAAAGAGCGAAGTAGAGCTCACCATTCCAACCCAATCTCTCGCTAGACTCTCGAACCCTGGACTACAACCCGTACAAGAGAACCCGTTGCCCAGCTTCTCCAATTCCTCGTGAGCTTGAGCCAAGGGGGCGAATTCACGCTCAGTGAAAGTCGTCTCGGATAGGTCGGCTGCATTGAGGATTGAGGTGACATGAAGAACTTCTCTAGCGTTGATTTCGTACTTTGTTGCATCGAGTGGAGCGGGGTAAGATTCGGTCGAGATTGGATCTCCAAGTCGACAGATGTGGTTGAGAATCTTCGGGAACGCATCGACGTGAGTACAGCGTGAGCAAGTGAAAACGCCGAAACAAGATCGCAAGGCGTCCTTCTTCTCTGAATCGGTGTGATCAGTATCCATGATCCATTTGTCGAGCCAAGGTGAATCGAGTCTACCTCCTTCTCGATACATTTGTTCGAAAGGTCCGATCGAAGTTTGAAGTTTGGCAAAGAATTCTGGGAAGAGCGACATCTTCTTGATTTGAACTTCGAGGCTCAACATCGTACCGTTGTCTCGTAGAGTAGTTGGCGTTACTTCGGCATCGGCGGGCCAGTAGAGTTGTTTGAACGAGTCGAGAGAGAAGTAGATGTCCCACTGTTGCAAAGGGAAGAGTCCGGCTCGTTTGGCGGCGATGGGAAACTTGCGGAGGTGTTCGTGTTCGTTACAGAGAGAGTTGAGTCGAGCTTGTCGAATAGGTGCGAGATCTTGATCGATGACAACTCGTCGAGACGTCTCGAGAATTGGACGGAGAACGTTTCGTACACTCGGCCAAGCTGTACGACAACCAAGTTCTTGAGTCAGTAGACAAACATACTCTGTGAGCGCAGAGATTGGCGTACCATTGCTAGTGAGAGGTCGAGCGGCTCGAACTTGTTTGTGAGCATGAAACTCGGTATTGAAGCTAAAAATATAGAGCGACAGGATCAGTTCTCAGCACCGCGACATGGGGAAGAGGTTTGACTTACTGTCTCTCCTCGAACCCGAGCTTGATGAACCTCGCTTTGATATCGTCCACCCTATCCTTGTTCACTTTCGCTTTCGCATCCAAAGTTTTCGATTTCTGTCCCAGGACCCATTTCTCAATTAAATCACCTTCTTCATACTGTTTCTTGATGAGATCTTTGAGAGTCGTTTCGAAATCTTTGAGTGGTATTGAACCGAAACGAGAATGAGTGAAGGATCCTGAAACGTCGCCATTTTCGATAGCTGATCTTGAGGCTGCGAGTCCAGAGGTAGCGTCTTCGAAGTCTCGGAGGAGGTAGTAAGGTTTGTTGTTACGACCATTCGCTAAAAGCGGTCCCAAGGTGAGTTCCGAGTGGAGCAAGGAGAAAGAGAAGCGACTCACTCGGAATTACTGAAGCGAGGTAAGGAGTTAAAGCGAGCTGTTCTGGTTCGAGTTTCGTGTGATGAATCGAGATCTTGTTCCAGCACTTCTGCATGCAAGCTTTAACTCGCAGGTGTCCATCGATGTTGACTGACTTGCTCCCGCAGACCTGTGCGAGCGTTTTCTTGCTTAGTACTCGCGCTTCAGAGAGTATAGAAAGAATAGAGTGCGTACCTCGCAATCACCGAACAACACGTTAGACCACTTGAGTATGTTCATCTCCTTCGTCAAATCAATCTCAGGTAATTCACTATTCTTCCAACAACTCGTCCAAACTCCCGTCAAAGCCGACGAGTACAAGAAGTTGTGGAATTTCTTGTTGAGTCGACTGATGATGAAGAGTGATTGGAGGTCTCCTGCAGAAAGGATCGAAGCGAGAACGTCGAGAGGGAGTGCGACTAATCCAGCGAGTGAAAGAACCTGGTTTTTGCGAAAGAACCGCTCAATTCTCTAATCATCAACGAGAGTAGTGGAGTAGCTCACCTTTTTTGCTTTACTCTTTCCCTTTGCACTCGATCCAACGCTAGAACGACCCTTCTTATTGCGGTTTGGTGAAACTGTTTCAACCCGAAACCCTTCATCAGCTGCACCTCTCCCTCAATACAGCGAATGAGGGACTTACCATCTTCCTCCTCTTCCTCCTCGTCCTCAGCCTCAGGTTCCTCTTGATCCCCCTCCTCGTCATCCTCTCCTTCACTTGGAGGTTCAATCTCTGCCTCGGATCCTTCATCTTCCGAATCTGTACTCATTCCATCGTCCTTGACTTCGACATAGGAGACTCTAGGTCTTGCGCGTGTGACCCGTGTTGAAGTGCGCGGTTTGATTGGTGCTTTACGAGCCATGTTGGGAGAGGGAGTGGGAGAAAGGGAAGAACAAGAGAGGGCGCGCCTCTACGTGATTTTTCGGGATTTTGTGGAAACAAGGAAAGCGGGAGGGAGGGAAAGGAGAAAGGGACAGCTGTTCGCGAGGTAAGAAAGTGCAAGTGAAAGCGAGAAGTGAGATGAGGAGGAAAAATGCTCGGATTCGACCTTCGAGCGATTTGTTGCAATCCTCGAAAACTCCAGCTAATGACGGGACATCGACTTGCGAGCAGGAACTTCAGGGTCGTCGTGTGAAAGGGAGGTGATAGAATGACAATGAACGAAAGAAAACGAAAGACGAGACCCAAACCAACAAAAATCTACTACTTCAATACAACCCAACCTTTCCTCGTTTAAGCAGAAGCAGTCTTTTGCTCGTAGAATCTATATGATACCCATTCGAGAGTCAGCGAAGACGAAATGGGGAGAGAGCGAAAGAGGAACGTACCGGTAGGCGAAGTAAGCGACGATTCCAGCGAGAGGCAAGAGATATGAGAATCCACCAGATCTATGCGAGGGAGGATAGAATGTCAGTGTGAGTCGGGGAGACTTCGAGCAAGCTTCTCGATGACTCTTAAGCCGCCGAAATCGGAAACTCACGAGCTGTTGGTGCTTGTTCCAGCGGCTTGACGAGCGGTCTTGGTGACTGCTGGTGCGGTGCCCTGGGATCGAAGAATGTCGGGACATTGTCAGTAAGCGCTTTTCAAGCAGGGTATGGCTTGCGAAATCACGAATTTTCGAAAATCCACCTCTCCAAATTGAACCTTTGCCGTTTCTGCACGCTCGCTGACAACAGACGTCCCTCGCTCCGTATGAATGAAAGGATAAGGAAGCGTTTCTACTCACCTCTGGACCATCACCAACCAAATATTTATCCAATATCGCTCTCGCCTCATCCGAGTGACCCACATCTTCAAAAGCTTCCGTAGCATCTCTTCCAGCTTCTCCGAATAAAACTTCGTCTCCTCCTGGGTGCTAGATTACGCGACAAAGGGAACAGAAAAGCGGCGTTAGCATTCCCGTGTCAACTCTTTCGGAAAGTGAGAGGAGAGTGAAGCGCACCTCGTCGAGGAATTTCCCGATTGCGTAGACTACACTCAAAGGGATGGGTGTCAGTCAGAGCAAGGAAAAGCAGTGCAAAGAGGGAGGGGCTCACCTTTGCCGTGAAGTAACATCAAGATTCCTTCTTTACTCTTTGCCTCCTCTGATCTCAGTTCATCCCAAGTGTAAACTTTCGTGTCTGACATATCTATATGTGATTCGTAGTGGTGATGGCGTAGAAGGTGGAGGAAGGAGAAAGATGTTGAGTTTCCACACGACTTCGATTTCAGATTTTTGTTGACTGGCAAAAGTTGCCGCGATCCTCCTTCTCTCCTCTTATTCTCACTCAAATCGCTTCGAATTCTGTTCAGCTTATCTTCTATGCTTCGGATGACCTTTCCGCGCCTTTTGGAACATTCGAAACTTAGTAATTCGTCCAATCGAATCCCTCGCATCTTCTGTTTTCACTGCCGAACCCTCCTTTCCCCTCTCGTACCCTGACTCTGTTCGCTTCAAGGTTATGCCGTGTGGAGACGCGATTGACAGGATCAAAGATGAAGCGATTCAGGTCGCAGGATCACTTGACTTCGCTTTCGAAAGGCTTTTCGCAAGCTGAGCTATCCCGTTGTAGAAGGACGATTCCAACTCTACTTGATTCCGATAGTCAATCTAGGCAAACGATATTGAAAAGGAGTGTGGAACGAGGTGTGCGGACAGGAGGATAAGAAGGAGAGGGCAAATAATCATGAACAAGAAAACGAGAAGAAGAGTAAGGAAGAGTGAATGGGAGGGACCAGCCTCGTGGATGTCTAGATTGTGACGATAAAGAGGTCGACCAGACTCGACCTTGGTGTTCCTATTTAGCGAAGACGAGGTTTCTGAGCCAACTTTGAGCGTTTCTCAGCGAAACTAGTCGAGCTATATCCTCCAGAGGTGGTAGTGGTAGTGGCAGAGGTCGTAGTGGTCGACGAGGACTCTTCGGTGCCGAGAATCGTGAATCCAGGGGAGATGTTTGAGCTACTTCCGATAAGGGCGAGGAAGTATGAATCCCTCGTAACGAGATCGGAGGGGAGAGTGTAATCGACCTCGGCGTTTCCAGTATAGAGGGCAACGTTCTTGACGAGAGTTACGTCGAGGTGGTAGGAGAGAACGTCGGGGAGAGTATAGCCTAACATGAGGTTCGCGTATTTGCCGACCTGACTGAGATTGAATCCGGTTGGGAGCTCGCGGTTCCTGTGAAAGGAGAGCTTATCTCAATTTTGCCGTTCACTCTGGTTGAAGTGCAGAAGGAGACTTACCAGCTCGCGACTTGAGTCGATCCAGCAGCATACGTTTCTCCACCACTGGACAAGTTCGAGCAGATTAGATCAATGGCCTCATTGAGCTAACACCTCGCGAGAACACGTACGAAGGACGAGTCATAGGAGGGAACCAAGCCAATTTGGTTTGAACGTCTCCTCCATTGAATACATCAGTCGTAGTCGATTCGTCTCCTTTCGCGGCGAATGCGAGGGTCGCAAGAGAGAGGAGGGCGGTAAGAGAGAGGGTGAAGCGCATTGTTGAGCTGTGCGTTGTGAAGACCCTGCATCAGTATGGAGAGAAGAATGTCAAGTCAACACAGACGAACCAGTGAAAGAGTGGGAAATTTGAGAGAGTATAGTCAGAGAAGTGAAGGGAAGGGAAGAGAGAGGAGAAAGACGCAGCGAGCGAAACGCAACGTCTCTTATGACGTCTCCGAGGAAATTCCGTGAGAAGAGTGGGTAACGAAGGAAAAGACAGGAGAATCGAGATTACGAAGCTTCTTCCTTCTCCTCGCGAATCGTCGACAGTGTGAAGCGTGGTAGGGATAGGGTACGAATGAATATTTATTGATCAACAGGGGTCGAGATACAGAGACTTTAGGCAGCGACAGCAACTCGAGTAACAGCCTGTTCAAAGTTTCGGCGGAATCAGCATGAACTCGGAGAGGTGTCGGTAATCAGCGAGAGACGTACCTTCTTGGTAGCAGCATAGATCTTCTCCTTGGCAAGGAAGAGGATAGCAGCCTGCAGAAGCGATGAAAGTCAGAGGAGATTTCGATAGGAGAGGTAAAGTTGCGAGACTTACGGTGGCGACAGATTGAGTGCTAGAAAAAGAGACAGGTGGACGAGTCAGCTTCTGATAAGAACTAGACCTGATAACATAGGCGACGTACAGCTTGGGAGCGATTCCTCGGTAGAGACCGCTGATTCCTTCTTCCCTGATAATCGTTCGAAGACCTTCCAGCGACGAGGAGTATTTGACGCTGCCGGATTGAAGACGAGCTTTCACAGTGAGGTCTACACGGAGAGGAAGGGAATTGTAGATTGGAGTAGTGAGGGAGAAGAGGAAGACAACAGAGAGTCGACTCGGTCAGCGATTCTTAACAAAGTGTGAATGCGAATGGAATAGAGACATACAAGGGTAGGTAGTACCAGTAGCAAAGAGCTTGGTGATAGCTCCGAGGAGGAAGAAGTCGAGATCGGTGAGAGGAGGAGCACTAGCGTGAGATTTGCTCAACCTCAATTGTCGACGACGGAGGATAAAGTTCTTGAGTTGTTCAAAGAGCTGCATTATGATCATAGCGTGGTCAACATCATGCGTCTTAGAGTGTACTTGAGATGACTCACGGTAAACTGAAGAATAGGGTTGGAAACGAGGATCAAAGCAGGTCCCAATCCGCTGAAGAAAGCCATGGGGCCATCGGTTCTCAGGATGTGGAGAATAGTCTGCCACATGCTGAGCTTCTTCTCGACGATCTTGCTCGAGGTCGTAGTAGGAAGGGTCGATTGAGGAGTAACCGTCGAACGCACAGTTTGGCGAGTCTAGAGAACGCAGCAGGTCAGCTTTGTGGGCGGTTCTCGCTCCCAGAAGTGGACGTACGTTGATGACCCAGATAGGGTTACTGAAGATCGATGTTGCTGCTCCAGCGAAAGCGCTGACTGCGATCGATTCGAGAGTAGAAAGAGTCGCTCTTCCTCCCTTGCGACTCTTCAATACGACAGCGCGTGCCTCTTCGAAGAACAGGTAGTAGATACCGTTCGTGACGGCTATTCCCAACAAACTCGAGCTCAATCCATCGTACAATCCAACGATTCCATCGCGTTTGATGATTCGAAGGGCAGCAGCGCGACTTCCTTCCTTGTCGGTCTTTGCCGCGACTTGAGAGCGTGTTGACAAGTTGATCAAAGGGTAAGTGATCGCCCTGTACGTATGAGGGTAGGGGAGAGTTAGCTCGCGATGAAGGGTTGAAGGTGGAGAAGGAAGAGAGAGAGAGAACTCACATGGCGATACATCCTCCTGCGGCTCCAGAAACCGCATGAGTAGCTGAATCACTCAATCCAATAGCCATGTTGTTTGTTTAACGTGTTGTGAGGGAGGTATTGAAAGTCGGAGATGAAACTGAAAAAGTGCGGGGTTCGAACAGCTTAGATTGGAGTCGGCGTCTGGCAGGAAGAATAGGCGCGTAGGAGAAGGGCGTATTGACTGGTAGATTGAGTCGGGAGAGTGGTCAAGGGAGATGTCGGAAGTAAACTTCGGTTACGTGAAGCTTCATAAAAGCCGGTTCGATGTTGCTGCTTCGCTCTTCTCTACCGCCCTCTCCCGTTCCTCTATACCTCAGAAACGAATGTTAGCCTATCTTTACATCCCTGTTCTGCGCTTCGTAGTGGTGTTGTTGAGTAGTTTTTCGACTTCGCAAGTTTTCCGGTCATTGGAAATCGATCGTTTCTCGCATCCCTCTCTAGCCGATGTAATCCTCAATCGTTCGAGGCTCACTCATAGGAGCGACCTCCACTCCTCCTCGGACGCAAGCTCGGCAAAGGGTTTTGCACAGCGCAGTCTCAATCTTTTCGATTTCGCAAAACTCGAATCGACTCCTCCCCCTTCAGACTTCAGTCTCTCCTCGCCGAGGACCAAGGACCTAACGGCAGATTGATTCAGTCGATACAGAGCTAGATGTTGTACTACTTTGTAGGTTCGGCGAGGGGGTTTCAATTAGAGAGGAGGAGACTCGTCTTTCGACCTCAGGCTCCTTGCGAAAATGAAATGATCTCAAAGCTGAAGCTGTCTCTACCCCTCTCAAGGGTCGAGATGTCTGCCAATAGCCATTCTGACCTGTCGGCTAGAAGGATTCGATACACTTGGCTTCATTTCGAGCTTTCAAATTGATCGCGAAATGTCTCTGCCCCCTTGATCGTCTCTCTCCTCCTCCCGCACTAGCTGGATTCCGGTGGATACTTCTTCGACAATCTCTCTTCCTTTCTCTCTCTCTTCTCATCTTCTGCCTCTTCTCTCTACCGCATTCGACTTCGCTCTCAACCCTTCGTTCATTCTCCAACCCCTCGTCTTTCATTTCACCTACACCCGTTTCTTCTCTTCCAACTCGACTACACTCTTCTTTCTCTCGTTATCGGAAGGATGAAACTCTTCGCTATCGCCTTGATCATCGGAGCAACGACTTGCGTGTTCGCCAACACTGCCCAAGTCTCGTCAAACCACCTCGAAGCTCGTGACCCTACTTTGGGTATAGTCTCGGGTATCATCAGCGGTGTCCTAGGAGGTGGTAGTAAGCCCTCATCTAGCTGGCAATGCTCCGGGTAAGTCTTTGCACTCGTTGCTTTGACCTCAATTCTACAACTGAGCACTTGTTCTCGATGTAGCTCCGGCGATGATGGATGGTCCGTCGATTACAACAATAAACCCAAGCCTAGCTGGTGTCCTACCGGATGGAAGTGGTTCGGAAGCAACATGTGAGTACAATTCTTCGTCGCTTCGAAGTTGCGAAACCTGATTATCTTCGTGAGTCAGTGGCTGGGCACCTCCCAAGGGCTTTTCGGTGTCGGCATCGTTCAAATTTCCCAGTCTCTGGCTACCCGTGGCCCACAAGTGTACTTGGTTCGGTGAGCCAGACTTCGTTCTCGTTGTGTTTTCGACCGTTCTCTCGCTAACGAGCTTATCTTTTCAGTTCCATCGACCGCCTGGAAGACGGCCAATGTCGCAATTGATCTGGGTATCGCTATTCCGTCTTTCTGGAACCTGCGCCCTCAACCTGACTGGAACTGCAACGGTGAGCTTCGTTTTTGTTTTTGTTCCCTCCTTTCCTCTTCATCCTCTTTGTCTCTCCTTTTTCTTTTCTGTCTCTCCCTCTCTCCCTATCTCCCTCTCTCCCTCTCTCCCTCTCGCCTCAAATCGTGCTCATGCGGTAGCTGACATGGTTCCTCGAATGTGCAGGTGACGGATCTGGAGGTTGGAACGTAGACGAGTTCGGACACGGTCGACCCTCTGGCTACCCTTCCTCTTGGCTCTACTTTGGCAAGGACTACGGCTGGGGAATGCCCAAGGGCTTTCAAGTCGACGTAAACTTCCGATTCCCCTCGCTCTTCTTGGCCAAAGCATCGCTCTTCAAGTGGTTCGTTCCTTCCCGCGAATGGGCCAATGCTCATCGCAACGAGGACTTCCCTTACCCTCTCCCGGACTTCTGGAACTGCGAACCTGATGCGCCTCAACCTCCCCCCGAAGAAGAACACCAACCTGAACCTACTGACAACGGACCCACCACTGTCACTGTCACTGAAGTCGTCTACCCTACCGATTGCAACGAGGTTAGTCTCTCTTTCTTGCCAAATGGGAAACCTTCTTCCTCTCGTTCGCATTCGGATTTTCTCGACGACGAACTGATTCTTCTCCCTCTCTCACACTTAGCCTCCTCACCGTCTCATCCGTCGCAACAAACAACGCATGTCTTACCACTAGGAGGCAACCTCACGTCGCCTCAGCCCGATACGACTGAACCTCACTTTTTGGTCTTTCTCTCTCGCTTTTGACTCCCTTCACTATCTGTATCCCTCTCTCGGCCGGTCTCCTACTCGTCACGATGTATCCTCCAGGACTCTTCTCCTTGTAACGATCTGCTCTATTTGTACCCAAACTCTGCTTGAAATTCGGAGACTGGTCTCTCTTGATCTCTCCCTTTTCCGCCGCAAGCTCAATTTCGCACTGCTAGCTCACAGAGACTTGGCAGAAACGAATTGCTCACGAATTCCGAGGAAGAAAGAGGGTTTCATTGTGAATGATCCAAATGAGCGCTACTATCTCCGTCTTATCTGTTTCATGCTCCTTTCCTTGGCCCCCATAGTGAGCCTGAGACTTTTGTGTACCTACCAAGCTGTATTGGGCTTGCTTTTATGAGCGTTGAAAGAGGGTGTTGAAGTCGCAAGATCGAGAAATGGGTGAGGAGAATGGACGAGGTTGGTGAGGCTGAGAGCTCTTCAGATGGCTTTCACGCGTTGCTGTTGTGTCTGTATAGCTTCAGGTAGTCGTTCAGGGAATGTCGAGTGAGAGGTTCGACTGACAAAGTTGCTCTGCCTTTTGCTTCCTGACCATACCTTCCCTCAACTCGAATCGGCAGAATAATGATCCCGAAAGCCCGAAGAATCGCTCGCAGTTCGCTCGAGCGCAAAGACGGACTTCACTTCATCGAGTTGGCACCGTTCGACACGATTCTCTTCACTTCGAATTCTCATCTCTCGACCACGCTTCTTCGCCTGAGCTGAGCGTACATGTACCGGTTCCGACAGCTTCGGAGATCGTCTGAGCGCTATGGGTGGCCGAATTTGAGCTTTCGTCTCGTCCTTTCGCCGCCCCTACTCGAATTTAGATTTCGCGAGTACCTCTCGCTTCAAGGCTAGAGCGTCTGTCTGTCCTTGCTTGTACCTCTCATCCAGACGTACGTGCACGAGAGGCGGACTCGAGACCGTGTGCACGCTAGCTCAGACCTTGTCGATCGGTTTCTATCGATTCGTGAGGTCTCTTCTTTCTCGTTCTTCTTCTCTTCTTTCCTCACTCTTCTCTTCTTCAGCAGTCTCCGCCTGCACTCTCACACTCTTTTCCCTCCGACCCTCTCCACTCTTTCCCTTCCTCTCTCCCTCGTCTCTCCTTCTCCCTTCCTCGACTCTTGTCCAATCCTCGACTCTCGCCTCATGAAACTCACTTCCCTCGTCCTCGCGGCGAGCGCCACTACCGCCGTCCTCGCCTCGCACATCGAATCCAACTCTCACTCGCAACAACTCGAACGCCGCGAACCTACTTTCGGGTTACTCGAAGGAGTTCTTGGAGGTCTTCTCGGAGGAGGGCACGCTCACTCGTCTCGTTACCCCTCGAGGAACTGGAAGTGTAACGGTGAGTATTCTTCACGGCGTCACGCTCTCCCACAATGCGATTAAGCTGATCGAAACTTCTCTCTCCAGGTCGCGGAACTGACGGTTACGACTACGACATATATGGTTCAACTCGGCCCCACCACATTCCTTACGGATGGAAGTACTACGGTGTTTCGATCGGATGGGCTCCCTCGCCACAATGGTCCTGCTCTTCAAAGTACAAGTTCTCCTCCGAATTTCTCTCGAAGATTCATCTAGTCACTTGGTTCAAACCTTCGTCTGCCTGGATCAAACACAACGCCGGAATCAACCTCGGTGTATCTGTTCCATCTTGGTGGGGACTCCTTCCTTCCTCGAACTGGAAATGCTCCGGCAAGGGAAACGACGGGTTTTCTCTCGATGTCCACGGACAAGGTCCTCCTTCCTGGGTACCCTCTTCAGGATGGGCTTACTTTGGGTCTAACTTTGGATGGATGCCGACTTCTTCGTTCAAATGCGACGCCGACTTCAAGATTCCTTCGCAATTCCTTCCGAAGGCTCATCTCTGCTCATGGTGGTGTAAGCCTCATCTTCCCCTTTCTCTTCTCACTCTCTCAGCAGAATACTTACGCGTCAGATCGGCTGTACAGCTCCTTCGACTGCGTGGAAGAATCACAACATCGGAATCGAACTAGGAATTAGTGTACCGAGCCATTGGCATTGGAGCACTCTGCCCTCCGCCGATTGGCAATGTGATGGTAAGTGACGATACCCCTTCGACTCCTTACCTCAGAGCGCTGATGTGATGTGAGTTTCTTCGCATTATCAGGAGGAGGACGGGATGGACTCGAAATCGATTTCAAGGGAAACGGACGACCGAGCTGGGCACCGTCTGGATGGCTCTGGTGGGGCTCTTCGATCGGATGGGGACCTAGCGCGTCCTTTCAGTGCGATGCCGACTTCAAGATCCCTTCGCAGATCGTTGGAAACCTTCACAAGTTCCACTGGTGGAGTTCATCGCTTCTCATGTTCGAATCTCGTCTCATCCGATCTCGACTGACTCGCTCTTCATCGTCTCGCAGCTCCTTCTCTCGCTTGGAAGCACAAGCACGCCGGTATCAACCTCAACTTCACTATTCCCAGTTTCTGGAACTGGAATCCTCGTCCCTCCGCCGACTGGAAATGCAACGGAACAGGCAAAGACGGAGTCGAAATCGACATCCATGGAAACGGCCCTCCTAGCTGGGTTCCCTCGTCAGGTTGGTACTACTATGGCGTTGAAGTAGGATGGCAACCTTCCGCATCCTGGTCTTGCGGTTCCTCCTGGTCGATCCCTTCTCAATGGCAAGACTCTTGCGATAAGGCCTCGTGGTGGAGTGAGCTGCTTTCGTTCTTTCTCGTTCTCCTTCGCTTATGCTGACCTTGTTCGCTCGATCTCTCTCAGCTCCTCCCAAACCCTGGGTCTCCAAACATCGAGGACATGGCTGGAAATGGTCATTTTCGCCCCCGAAGAATTGGGGCTGCGATGTTCCCGCTACTATCACTCAAAGCTCTTCCTCGGTTCACGCAACTACCACCTCCGTCAAGCCTTCCTCGAAACCTGCTACTTCGTCAAAAGTCACTACTTCCGTTCACAAGACCACCACTTCCGTCAAAGCTACAACTACCTCGAAAGCACAACACTCGACCTCAGTAGCGAAATCGACCACGACTTCAAAGCCTAAACCTCATACTTCCTCGCAACCCAAGCCCACCTCAAACGGAGGAAACAACACTGTCACCGTTACGATCACGAAGACTGTCTCTGTTCCCGCTCCTACTGGAGGATCCGGATCCGGATCTTGCCCTTGCGAAGCGGTCAGTCTCTCCTTTTTCCTCGCTCTGTTTTCTTCTTCGATCTGACGTCTTCCCATTGATACTACAGCAGCCCTACCGTCTCGCTCGCCGCGAAAAGTCTCGTCTCGATTAGATTCTGACCCCTCATGCTCTTTACCACTCTTTCTGAGATTTCCCCTCGTTTCCCTCACAATCGCTGTTTCCTTCCGCTCTCTCATCTCTCGGTACCCTAGTCGTAATCTGTATGGTTTCTCTATCGGACACTGGACACTACACACTCTCTTAGTCATCGCACACTCGCTCTTTTGCAATTCGAGCTCGCAGTCACCTTTCCTTCACCTCTTCGTCTGCAGTCGAGAACGATCATTGAGCAAGTCGCTTCACGCAACTACCAGGTCTGTCAATCTCGAGCACGCAGGCGCATAAAGTCGTTGCTACCTTCTTCGCAATCGGTCAACCACTCACAAAGTCTCAAAGACTTTCATCTCGCCGGAAGTGCCGTAGAGCGCACTGAATCGCATAGTCATCACAGACAAAGACGGAAACGAAGAATGATAACGTGAGAACTAGAAAGAGAGAGATTTGCTAAACAGTCCATTTGAGTGATTTCACCTCCTCGACGATTGTTGCTGCAATCGACAAAGATTCAGCTCTGCAGTAGGCAAAGAAGAGAAATGAGAACTCACCCAAGAAGGGTATAGTGCAGAAGCGCTTTGAGAAGTTGTGACGGGAGCGAAGGGATCGAAAGGCTCAACAACAGATTCCAAATCGTCAACTGGAGCAATCGCTTGAGCTCGGCCTCCTTTCATCGCTGAACGAGGTCGAGTAACTGCAGACCCTTCGAGGGAGAGTGTGTCGATATCGGAACTGGGTACAGCCATCGACCAAGCTGCGATTCGTGAAGCTTTGGCATTATCGATCGCAGGTTTCGGAGCTGCGGGAACGGCTTTGACTCGTTGCACAGGCTCTTCATCCTCTTCTACGACGCTGTGGGATTGAACGAGCAATCAGTGTTGAGCAACAGAGCGGATAACAGGGAGGACATACTGATTTTGTCGAAAGCTGTTCGCGACACTGTTCCTCCTGGCACGACGAGGCTGAGGTGGAGCTTCGACTTTCTCCCAACTCTCATCAGACTGGTCTTCTGCACGTCGAGAAGTCTTGGTCGAGCTGAATCGTTTCTTGAGAATCTCTGCTTCTTCCTCAGCGATTTGTCTGCGATCGACGACGAGAAATCAGCTCAAGGAGCGAATCGCGTACAAACTGAAGAGAAACGTACGCTGCCAATTGCTTGCGCTTCTCGAGGTCTCCGTTAATGCTTTCCCTCCTCTTTTGTCCTTTGCCCAAAGACCTCATTTCGTAAACAGGTTCCCTTCTCGGCGGATCCTCTACATATCGACGATCGTCTCTCCCGTCGTCATCATCGTACACCTCGATTCGACGAACGAGACGAGGAGGTTCAGGAGGGTCTCTCCTCGAAGTTCTTCGATCTTCGTATCTCGGTTCCTCGACGTAACTGTCGCTCCTTCCCCGTCCATCACTGCGTCTCAAGTAATGCTTCTCATCGTATTCGACCGTCTCTCCCGGGTAGTCTCGTGCACGACTCCTGCTTCTGCTCGCACTTCGACTCCTCGACCTCCTTCGCGCACGTGATCGACTCCTTTGTCTCGACCTCGTATCGCTCTCGTGTCCTCGATCGTCGTCGTCGTCGTATCTTCTCCTACCTCTCGAGTCATCGGAATAGTCTGATTCGGCGGGGACGGAAGGTGCAGAAGGTCGAGGACGAGAAGGGAGAGTGGAAACGGGTTGAACGAGTTCAACGGGCTGGACAACTTGATAGACGGGTTGAGGAGCGTAAGAAGGTGCACGAGGAGGCATTTGAGGTTGTTGAGGGATCTGAGGTTGTTGGGGGATTTGGGCTTGAACGATGGGTGTTTGCGAAGAAATTGGAGGAGTTGCGAAGTAATGAGGTTGAGCTGGTTGAACAGGAGGTTGACCGTAAGCAGAGTAAGGATTCATGGTTGAAGGAGGTGCAGAAGCTGAGGGAGCGGGAGGAATCGGGTAAAGAGGATAATTCGAAGGCGGGGCGATTGACGGAGGACTGAATGAGGGAGGTGGAGGATTCACAGGATAGTTTGGAAGCGGATAAGTGGGAGGAAGTGGTGGAGATTGAATAGGTTGAGCCTGAGTAGCGGTTGCAGGCGGATCTTGAGCGATCACGACCCAAGTCCATTGTCCATTCTCTCCAGGTTTCCAATGTCCTCGAGCGCCATTTTCGAGGTCTGAAGAGAATTGAGGAAGCGGGATAGTAGAGGGAGAAGGAGCTGGAGGGAGCTGATAGTTCGGAGGAGGAGGCTGCTGAATTTGAGCTTGTTGTTGAGAAGCGTAGTAAGCTCTCCATTGTTCTGCTACGTTTGGATTCGCTTGAGTCGGAGTAGCGGCTCGAGGTGGAGCGGGAGGAGGCGGTCCAGGGAAAGGGGGAGCTTGTTCGAAGGGATTCTGAGATTGAGGCATCGGAGATTGAGCATATTCTCGTCTGAAAGTATCGGGAGCCGAAGCGGGAGCTCGAGGATACTGAGGTCTACCTCCTTCGACTGGACCATAACTCGACGATTGCGAACCACCGTAGAAGGGAGGGCGAGGAGGAACGAGACTTTGCGAAAGTTGCTGAGTCGAGTACGGGTCACGTGGAGGCTCGTTGTAAGTCGATTGACCTCCATAGTTGGACTGAGGGGGCGCCGAATACGAACTTTGAGAACGAGCGTAATAGTCTTGAGGAGGTGGAACAGCTTCTTGCGGGTAGTTTCTAGGGGGAGGAACGTTGTTTGACCAACTTTGCTGTTGAGGCGCTGAGCCATACTGAGATTGTTGAGGCTGCTGGCGAGGAGGAGGTACACCGTAGGGATCTATCATGACCACGTGGATCAATTGCTTGTCAAAACACCGGTAAGAGAGAACGAAAAGAAAAAAAAGAGTAATAGCTTACCTTGGGCTTGAGGATAGGGTTGGTCGTAGATCGGTTGTTGAGGAGGTCGGCTCCCGTACTCGTCCACACGAGAGGGAGGTGCTCTCGAGGATCGGTCGTCGAAAGTTGAACCTCCTCCTCTGTTCGAGTCTTGATACCTTTCCTCCTCTCTCCTCACACCACTCCCTCCCCCGCCTCCCGTCGTCGATCCGTAGTCGTCATAAGATTTGCTCTCCCTCCGATCCGTCTCTCTGTAATCATCATATTTCCGCGATGAGCTCGAATAATCCTTATCCGAATATTGCTTGTCCCGTTTCGAACTCGAAGAACTCTTGCCGTAATTGTCGTAATCGTACTTGTCTTTACGGGATCTCGATCTTGACCGAGACGAGTCCTTACGCCGGTCCCTCCGAGAAGACGAACGGTCATCATAATCATCGTACTTGCTACGCCTCGAAGATGAACCCATCCTTCAAAGATGACCTTGCGGAAGTGAGGAGGAAAGCCGGAGGTGTCGCGTGGAGGGGGTCGAAAAGTGAAAGGGGTCTGAATGGAAAAAGTGGGCGAGGAAGAGAACTCAATTCAGCGAGATTGCAAGCTAGAGAAGAGTTAATGGACTCACATTGACAGTACCTCCACCCGACACACCCTCACGATAGAGGAGATGAGTTGATCAACAGAGAGAGGGAAGAGGGAAAGAGAAAGAGAGAGTGAGAAACAAGTTGGCGTCAAGTGAAAAGTGCACGAACTTCGAATCGACCGAATTCCGCGGCATCGTTCGGAGTGACCCCTATCTTGCATAGAGCGACGACGACGACGGTATCAAGATAACCATGTTTGTTGCAGTGCGAGTGGGAGACAGAGAGAGAGAGAGGGAGAGAGGGGGAATCTACTGGAATAATTATTTTTATAGCTACTCGTCCTTCTTTACCTTCTCGACTAGTTCCTGCTCATGCTTCTGAGCAATCCTCCTAGCTTCTCTTCGCTCTGATCCGCGAGTGATGAGTTCCTTGGGAGTTGTGTCGCCGAAGAAGTACTTGAGGACGATATCTGAGATCCAAGCTCCTCCGTAATCGAGAACCATCGTCACGCACAATCGAAGTCGGAACTGAATCACGACAAGATCGTCAGCTATGGAAGCACTCCGAGTGAGTGAGAAGAAGAAGGCGTACAGCTGAATCCATATCGACGAGTTGGAGCCATCTGTTGAACTCCGGAACGAAATCGGTCGCTCCGGAGAACGCGACTGCTGCTACTCCTAACAATCCATAGTAGAGTGCAGAGTTCTCCGTGATACCCTCTCGGAAAGGTCGACCTTGGAAATTGATGGCGAAAGTCGAAACTTGTTGAGAGAGGGAAATGAGGTAGATACAAGAGTTGAGCAAGTTGGGAGAGAACTTGGCTTCGAGATCGACGATGACATCCGCTTGACTACAATCGGGGCAGAGAGATGAGCACCAGGCTTAGAAAGTATCGAAAAGAGAAAGCTTACGGATCAAAGACTTCACAGAGATTGGTCAAGTAAATGAACGCAGCAACGTGAATCGCGAATTGAGTGAGAATCGAAGCGACGACGTAGAAGTTAAAGATGGTGCTGAGAGGTCGTTCCTTCGAGAGCTTCTCGACGGGCTGCAAAGAAATACTCTCGTCAGCACTCACACGAATCGAGAGAAAAAAAGGCGGTTTTCGAACTTACTCGTGCTCTCGAAATACACATGAAGCAGACACTCATCAAGATACCAGTGATCGTGACTTGGTAATCTCCGAATTTGATACCTTGAAGGTATTGAACCGAGAGAGCCCAGGCGGAAATCAAACAATTCAAAGCGAGAATCTTGTACATTTGAATCGTAGCGACGAGAGTGCAGCGACCTTGACGAATAATGTTGACGACTGAGATAGAGTCACGATGAGCGAGTACTAGGAAAGGGAAAAGCAGAAGGAGGAACGTACTGGCAACGACATTTGCGAGTTTCGAAGTGAAAGGAGCGGCGACTGATGCATCTCCCAACTTGATTTGAGGTACTTCAGACTCTTCCTCGAGATTCGAAAGTTGATCCGTGATTTGCGAAACGTCGAACTGTGATTGCCATTCGAAGCTCAGGTTCCGGTCGACTAGCTAAGAACAAGAATGACAAACTCACCTTGCTGACCTTTCCTTGCGAACGATCCTTCGCCGTGTTCTTCGCAGCCTCTTGTTGAGCCTTGACAGCATCAGGGAAGAGATCTGCGATAAGAGCAGGAACGGGAGGGGGAGCTTGACCAAATCTCGAAGTAATTCTCAATTGTTGTTCATACATCTTCTTGACTCGTTCCTTCTTTTGATGTTCGAGGATCGCCTTCAAGTCATCTTCAGTACCGTTGAGGAGAGCGACACCGATGTTGGCTTGCTTGAGTGCTCCGACATCGTTTGTTCCATCTCCAGCCATGAGAGTGACGAAACCGAGAGATTTGAGAGTTGTGAGAATGAACTCCTTTTGAACGGGAGAAACTCGAGCGTAGACCCAGGTGTGTTGAATCAGGATGTGCCATTGTTCGGGTCGATCGGCGTATTGCTTGAGTGCAGCTCCGGTCATACAGATATCGTATTTGTCGAGAAGTGATTGATCGATAGGTTCAGAGGGGTCGACGGGAATGATCTTCGATTCATCGGGAGTACGCCAGGTGAGCTCTGTTAATCGGGTCATCTCTTCATCAGCCCGAGCTCGCTGAGATGCGAAGAAGAGAGGACTGACCAGTTTCATTCTCAGCTCCTTCTTTGAGATCCAAGATCAATACCTCCCTATCGACGATTTCGACTTCCCTTGCGACGTGAGCGGCAGTGAGAGGGTTGTCTCCCGTGATCATGACACAGCGGTGAGAAGAATCGGCGAGATCCTTGAGAGTTTGAATTGCGTCGGGCTTAAGAGGGCAGTGGAAAACGAGGAAACCGGCAAAGATGAGGGATGATTCGACTTGTTCACGAGAGACGGTAGTGATCTACCAGGTTGATCTACTGTCAGCTTCTGAGAGCGAAAGTAGAGGAGGAAGGAAAACTCACCTCTTTAGCAGACATGCCATCCGACCATTTGTAACCCAAAGCCAAAACCCTCGAACCGCGTTGAGCGAACCATTTGTAAGTCTTCTCATAATCCTCCGGTACATCCTTGTACATCTTCTTGAGAGTCTCAGGAGCTCCCTTGACCGAGAACAAGACCTTGTTCTTTCCATTGAGAGAGACGTTCGAGATGGTCGACATTCGCTTGAGCTGGGAAGAGAATTGAAATCGACGTTTGACGGTGATCGACGGGGAGAGGGAAGAGTGGGAAGCTTCGTCCGAGGTAGGGGCGATCTTGTCTCCTGATGAAAGTTTCCAGTTCAACGCGTCGAGAGTAGTCTTTTCCATGGGATCTCCTACTACTCCGTCGTCGAGGAGAACGAGAGCGTGGGCGGAAGCCAGAGTGAGAGTCGTTTCGATCGAAGTGTCGGTAACTGCAACGAGGGTTTTGCTATCCTTGGAGCTGTGAGACGTCGGAGCGTACTTCAGTTTCCAGCTCAGGACGGACAGAAGGACGCAATTGAGACTCACTCGACACCAGCAACTCCTTCTACGACGAGGTTCTCTCCAGTAATCGTACCAGTCTTGTCGAAACAACAGATATCGACTCGCCCAGCGAAAGGAATCCTGAAAGGTTCGGTACAGAAGATGGCTGTGGATGCACACGAAGAACTCAGTCTATCGCTTTTCAGAGAGACTGAAGTGATCGCTATGAACTCACAATATTTACTGAGAGCGACGAGGGAAGCGTTGACTGCCATTGTGAGCTCCATAGGGAGTTCAGGAGGTACGACCGAAGTGATAATGATGACACAATCGAGTAAGAGTTTCGAACGTTTACGATCTTGTTCGACACCTGTGAATGTCGCGCAACGTTCGATCAGCTCATCAAAATTGAGAGATAGAACAGTTTGGAGGGGGAAACTAACCTTTAACCCAAACATAAGCTGAAGCAGCCAATGCAAACACCAACAAGAAAGCGATAAAGAAGAAACTCTCCATGTTATTCGCACTAACCGTTTCTGTCGAGAAAATCATCGTCCTAATCAACTGTCCCTGACTCGTACCGAAACCCGTCCTCAACACGACTGCCAAACAACCTTGATCCGGAGGTGAGAGTTCGTCCTTCTTTTCAGAGGTCGTCGATTGGAGTACTTTAGTTCCGCCGAATAAAACGGAATTGCGGTCTACTCCATCGATGTCGAGCGTGTCGGAAGGGGTGCGGAGTTCGATGGATTCTTTGAGGAGAGGAGTGGATTCTCCGGAGAGCATGGCTTCGTTGACGATACAGGAACCTCGGAGAAGGAGTAAGTCGCAAGGAATTCCAGAATCATCTCCAGTTCGCACTGTGGAAGAATAGTTCGGGCTCAGCACAAGTCGGGAGTGATGAGGAACAACAAAGACTCACCGATCGATACGAGGTCTCCGGGTAAGAGTTCATCAGTTTGTACCTCGATCCAAGTCTTTTCCCTCCTGACCATGATTCCGTAAGGTTTGATCGACATACTCCTGAACTCTCCAACAGTTTTCAAACGCTGTGAGACCACCAACACATCTACATCAGCCACCGTATTGGACAGACAATGCAGGAAGAAATGAGAAAAACTCACCTGAAAAACGGTAGTACATTCGAAAACGATCAACATGAACAACGTAAACAACGAGTAATACCAATATTCATCCATGCACCACAAACCCGCACAAAACACTTGAAACACAAAGAAAGGTGCGACAGCGTGTTCTGCAAACAATTCACCAAAAGTTGGAACTGGAATGTCGAAAACGTTTTTGCCGTACGAAGTTAAAGATTGCTTGACTTCTGAAGAGGTAGAGAGACCTTTCGTCGATTGGAATGTGGAGAGCGCGGGAGAGGGAATCGTGTCGCATGGGTAAGAGATTCGGGAGAATGTACGAGAGGAAGGAGAGAATAGGTATTTGTCGCGTTGGTAAGAGAAGAAAATGATGGGTGATTGTCCTTCTCGCTGTAGAACAACCAATTTCCCTCAGTACAAGCGGAAAGAGCGAGAACTGAGAGCGAGAGAGAGAGAGAGACTCACCTGAGTTCGTTCAAGCATACAAATTTCAGGTTTACCTCTGTGTACTTTCGGTAGAACCATAATCCTTTGTGCTGTATCAATGTCGTTGACCTATACATGAACATGCTTCCTCTATCAGCTCTCTTTCACAAGATTTGATGGAGGAAAGTCTTTCGACGTACCCTAATCGCTTCACCTCTCGATCTAAACGTGATACTCCACCTCGTAAACAAGAAACTCAAAGCATGACCTCCAAACAACAAGATACATAACAAGAAAGTCCATTCTACACATCCCCAAGATTCGTCAGCTCCCCTTTTCTTTCTGCTTCAGAAGAAGTGTCGAGACTCACCGATTGATTTGATGTAGGTATCATAGTTCAACCACGCGTAATAAGCTAGAGGGTAGAGGTAGAGCCAGGGTAAGACGTAGACTCTGGTCCAAATTGGGAGAGGATTCACGAGTCGGAGTGAATCAATATCGGGTGAATCTACTGATACTATTCCTCCCCAGAATGGCTTATTCGGAACTACAGCTGCTGTAGTTGTTGTTGTTGTTGGCCGAGCCATTCCCTTTTTGTCGGTGGCGGAAGTGAGAAAAGTGGAGGTGGGAAGTCTGTGATTCGTGGCAGTCTTTTTTTTCATTTTCGCAACGAGGAGAGGCGTCGCAAGTTCGGCAATTCTCACTTTTCTTTCTTCGTCCTCTTGGTAGTGAACTCGTTTATTTCGACAGGTTAGGACACGGGAGGGCGCGAAAGAGAGATACACAAAATTGAGAAAGGTCAAGTGCGAAAGAAAAAAAAGTGAAAACTCTCTTCGAGAGTTGGCAGGATTTTTGAGATGCGAGATGCGAGGGAACGACAAGTAAGAGGGAGAGAGAGTATGTGACAAGACGAAGTGTGGAGAGTAATAAGATGAACGAGGTGAGGGTGTGCCTAAGCAGTTGCGGGAACTTGAGGCAGAGGTACGAATTCGTTTGATCGCTCGTATTCATACTGCAAACTCTCTAACTCAATACTCTACTCTACTGGAGTGTAATAGAAAGAGAGGGCTCACCATATCTAAAGCGACCTCACAACTCTCCCTGACGACTCTCGGTACATCCATCCTCTTCGCGTACTCCTGCAGAATCGGGAAACATTCATCCGTCGCGATCCCACCTAACGCTTCCGCCGCTTCATGCCTAACCATATCCTCCTCCTTCTCTCTCCCCAACACATCAATTAAAGAAGGAACTGAATCTGGTGAACTCAATTGTCCAAAAACAAACGCAATCTCATGTCTAAAACCCCCTCCCCCCGCTCTCACTCT
>Ga0308169_10001661_pt1 | contig 25178 bp, 23 predicted proteins | sample PhyBR1_2_FD_202139 | JGI IMG/M metagenome (GOLD analysis project Ga0308169, IMG submission 202139) | Phyllosphere microbial communities from UC Gill Tract Community Farm, Albany, California, United States - DLSLSB.R1 | ecosystem: Host-associated > Plants > Phyllosphere > Unclassified | place...
GTTAACCGTGTGTTTCCCCCCCCCCCCCCCCCCCCCTCACACGCTCTCGCTCTCCCTGTTCTCTAGGATCGGTTGAAATGCCAAGCACGAGTCACTTTCTGCAGCTCCAGAGCGAGCGACGGCCGTTCGACCTGCTTGCAGCGAACGCGAGCTCCGACGTGTGCTGCTCCTCGCCCGTCCACCGGAAGGCGCACCCTTCCACTTGAAACCTGCTGCGCTTGCTGCACTGAAACCTCGACGGAAGAGGCGTGAGGAGAGAAGCGCTGCTGCACGTCGGACAACAAGCGGCGCAAGTGCCAGGGAAGCTGCGGTCGGACCTCCTTTCGAGGGCGGGCGGAGCGAGCCCGGTGGCGAGCGTGTGACGATGGGCGGGAAGGCGAGCCGCAGCAGTGACGCGTCGGGCTGGAGCCGGGTCACGAGGAGCGGAATTCCCGCTCGTGGGGGCGAGGAGCGATCGAGCGAGGCCGGACAGGAGAGCAGGGACGGACGGACGAGCGGACGTGAGGAGAGCAGAAGGTCGAGAGGGAGCGCAGACCCGGTTGCAGAGGGGGATGGACAGGTGCTGGTGCCCTGTCGTGCTCGCAGACGAAGGAGCTGGCCTGGCGGGGAGGGAGCAGGCGAGGCGAGGCGAGGCGAGGGAGAGGAGGGAGCGCACGCTCCTGTCCGTCCGGCGGACGCGGGGAGGACGGCCTCGTCGGGCCATCGCCGGGTGTCTCCTAGCCAAGCAACCCCATTCTCGCTAGCGTCAGCGGGGAAAGAGGGTGAGCGCGGCCCACGTTCGTGAGCGCGAGGTCGACCTGGCGCTCTCTCGCCTCTCGCCTCTTGCTTCCCTTCCTCACCCTTTCCCTCCCCCTCCCAACTCGACGACCTCGCTTCGACCTCGTCCACCTCTCCACCCACTACTCGGTCTGCAGGAGGAGGAGTCGACGGCGAGGAGAACGAGGTCCGTCGCTCCCTCTCGTCGTCGTCGTCGTCGTCGTCGTCGAGGTGCTCGTGACAAAGGAGCTGACTCGCCTCTGCTCCCTCCTCTCCTCCTCCTCGCAGGCGGCCTGGTCGGCAAGTCGCACCTCGTCTCAAGCTCAAGGGTCAGCGGCTGACGCCTCGCTCTTCACGCCCGCAGCCTCTTCTTCTTCGTCGTCGACGGCGCTCGTCTTGCGGGACCACCACGCCCTCTCGCCCTCTCGCGCCCGGTCAACTCGAGCATGCCCTCCCTCGAGTGTGCGTCCTCTCCTTCCTGTCCTCGTCCCTCGAACAACGCTGACGCGCCGCCCCCCTCGCAGGCACCGTCGGCCTTCTCAACCGCTGCTACGTCGCCTCTACGAGCCGCCTCGACTCGGTTCGTCCCTTGTTCCGCTTCGTCTGCGCCGTCACGCTCCTTGGTCGAGAAGCTGACCCCTCTCCCCCTCCTCCTCGCAGACCCGGCACGACAAGGGTAAAGCGAACCTGCGCCTCCTCGGGTGCGGGCACCAGCTGACGCCTCTCGCTCTCGACGCTCGCAGACTCGGCTTCGTCCACACGCTTCTCTGTCATGGTCTTCTTCTCGGGAGTGTACACTTGGACTTTCTCTCGAGTGCGTCTCTCCTTCGTCTCCTCTCCTCCGTTCGGCAGACGCAAAGCTGACGCCGTCGTTTCCTCTGCTCGCAGGACCGAACCGCGGCTGCCCGGGACTCGACATCGTCGGGTCTGTCACCCATACTCGGGCCATGTGGTACGTCCCTCGCTCTCTCCGCGCTCTCCTGTTTCTCGGAGGGGAGCTGACCCTCGCTCGTCCCGCTCGCAGCCACCGAGGGCGCAGCAGGGTTCCTTCTCGCTCGGTTTCACGACTAGCATCCCCCTCATCACCAGTCGGCTGGAGGGTCCCGCGCTTGCGGAGCATTGAGCTTAGAAGTCGGGCTCCTTTCTTCTCTTTGAGTAGATTCTCCCGTTGTTCTCAGCAGCTGTAATGCATTCTGATCGAAACTGGTCGAGCCGAGGTTCGTCATGCTTCGCTCGCGGAACCCTGCGAGCGAACGCGCTCTTTCGCGCACCGTCGCACGCTCTCGCTCGCGGAACCTTGGTCAGCCTCGGGCAAGCCTTACGAAGCTCGCCAGCGAAGCTGTCGCGTCGCTCGCGCGTCGGCTCGCTTGGCTCCTCGTCCTCGTCGACTCGCCGGCTCGGCTCAGCTTTCCATCCCTTTCCTTCGTCCCCGCACCTGCTCCTCCGCACGGACGAGGTCCTTTCCTGCGCCGCCGCAGCGTTTAAGCTCTCTGTCTCCTTCAGCTTCCACCCTCGCGCCCGCACTCGAGCTCGGCGCCGCCGCACGCTTCACTCTGGCCTCGACACACCTCGCCTCGACTTGGCCGACATGCCCGCCTCGGAATCGTCGCTCGCGACCCAGAGCTCGGCAGCGCCCATCCCCTTGAAGGGCCGCGACCCCTGGCCCTGGAGAGGCCGACCCTTGTTCCCCTTCTCCCCGGTAAAGGACAGGTGCGTCTGCGCTTCGACCTCCTCCTTCTCCTCGTCGCGCTCGACAGCTGACGCCTCGATGAAGCAGCGCCACCTCTGCACCGCAGACCATTACGCTCGCACCTCTCCTCTCGACTCTGTGCCGCCGCGACAGCGCCGACTCGCTCGAGTCGAACGCCCACAGAGAGCGCGAGCCTCTCGACCGGTGCGTCTTTCTCTCTTTTCCCGCGCGCTTCGTCCTCTCAGGGCCCGAGCTGAGCTTCTCCCTCTGCGCGCAGCTGATCAGGACGTCCTTATGGCCCCGCTCGGCGCGGTCAGCAGCCTCTTCTACATTGCGCCGCTCACGGACCTCCTCTCTCTCCTCCCTTTCGCTCGCCGTCGCTTGTTGTACACCTCGTCGAGCCTCTTGTTGTACATACTCCTGCATCTCACGAGCTTTCTGTCGACCTCTCGAGTCGAGAGCTGGAAGAGCCGAGAGCAGAGCGAGCCGAGCCGAGCCGAGAAGGAAGAGGACGACGACGAGCAGCGACTCTCGCTCTCGAGGGGCTCGAGCTTGAGGTGAAACGACTCGAGTTGCAGAAGAAAAGCGTAGTGGAACAGTACAGGAGAGGCTCGAGGTCGGAAAAGCGCGAGGAAGTCGTACAGTCGGGACGGTGCCTGCGGGCCGAGTCGAAGTCAGCGAGCGTTCTCTCGAGGCAACGGCGAAGAGAGTCGAGAGAGGCGACGCACACTCAGTCCCTCAGTCGTCATCGTCGTCGAGGAGGTCGATGACCATCCTGCCGTTCTCCATCTTGGTCGTCCCGATCGACTCGCCCTTGACGAACGCCGGCTTGACGTCCTCGTCGCCGCCGTCCTCGCGCTTGACGGCGCCGCTCGTGCTCGCGCTCGCACCGGCGCGGTACTGCAAGTTCTCGGCCTCGAGACGAGCGATCTTGGCGCGCATCTCCTTCGGACGGTGAGGTGCGGCGCTTCTTGCCGCTCGTCGACGCCGAGGTGCTCGCGGCGGCAGCGGCGGCGGTCGAGGTCGAGGTCGAGGTCGAGGCGACGGCGACGGCGGGCTGGAGAGGAGGGGAGGGGCAGGCGGGCGAAGGCGAGGCGGGTTCGGGCGCAGCTGGAGGGGCGAGGACCGTGCGTCAGCGGCGGTGAGGACGACGAGTAAGAAAGAGAGGAGAGAGAGGACGCACGCTTGACGATCCCATCGAGCTCGAGGAGGATCCTCGAACGGTACTTGAACTCGAGCGTGTGGAAGGGCGAGCCGAGGGGGTCAATCGAGGTGTACGCGGGCCGAGTCCGCCGCGCTGGCTCGGTCTGCGACTCGCCGAACCTGTCGATGCACCAAGAGTCAGCGTCTCCCGCCAAAGATTGAACGCAGAGCCGGCAGCTCACGCGGTCGAGTGCGACATCGAGGCCTTCTTGCTGCGCTCGTCGACGACCTGCGCAGGAAGCAGAAGTGAGCCTTCGCGCTCGTGAGGCCGCCGACCGCAGCGCGCGGAAGGGGGAATGAACGCACAGGCTGCTTGTGCTCTGTGCCGTAGCTCTGCCTGACATACGTCTTGCCGGTCATGGTGATGCGGTGGAACTCGACGCGGATGGTCCCGAGCGCCTTGACCACGTTCTCCGACGACGTCGCCGCATCGGGATCGTCGGTGAGCGCCAGCTTGGCGAAGATGAAAGGGCGGATCTGCTCGGGCGAGACGCGAGCGCCCCTGCAGGAGTGGAGAGAGACCTTGTCGAGCCCGAGGGTGTGCCCTCGTGCGCTGTGCGCAAGACTAGATGAGCGCAACGCCTCGAGCAGTGGGCAATAGGAGATCTGGACGCACAAGGCTCCATCGATGTAGACGGTGGCATTGACGGCGGTCGGCTGACTGAATCGGCGGAAGTGGACCTCGTACTGCTTGCCCTCGACGGCCTCGATGAAGCAGGTCGTCTAGCGCTCGGCGTGCTCGACCTTGTAGATCTCGACGGGCTTCTCATCGATAACGATGGAGCCCTCGAAGTAGTTGCCCGGGTCGACGCTGCGGGAGGACAGTCGAGGTCAGCGACTCGGAGTTCCTCGAGAGGAGGGCGACGAAGGCGACGAGGGAGACGACGCACAGCTTGGTGAGCGGCGGCGGGCCGGGCAGCGGTGCGGCAGCCATATTGTAGGCTGGCGAGCGCTGCGGTACGCGGATCTGCTGCGATGGCGAGGAGGAGACGCGCCTAGGAGGTTGGAGGAGGAGGAGAGCAGAGTCAGCCGAGGCTCTGCGCGGACAAGGGGCTGCGTAGTGTGCTCGAGTCGCTCTAGAGTGCTCAGCTGCATGTCCCAGCTGCACTCCTACCCTCCCGCTGTGCCGCATGGTGCTGCTGCCGCCCTCATCTCCCCGGCTCCTCCAAGGTCCGCACCGCGACAGAGAGGAGGCGTGGACGCACCAGGACCGTGTCGAGACTGTAGAGATGACCTTGAGAGCGGATGGACCACGCGCGCAGCACGACTATTGAGACGAGGAGAGCGAGCGCGACGAACCGAGGCGCGAGCAGCTCGCGGCGAGGCGGTGCAGCTCGTCGAGCCTCTCCAAGCGCAGGACCGTCCTTTCTGGCAAAGCCAATGCATAGAGAGACAGCTACAGATAGCACAGCAAGCGACGCGGTCCAGCCGCACGACCACAACTCACCCTCCTCGCGCGCTCAGCCCTCGCCGACGACGACGTCGAGCCTGCCGCCGCACTTGCCGCCAGCGGCACGGTCGCGGGCAGTGTCGAGCGCACCTGCGAGTAGACGAGCGTCTTCAGTACCTCATGCAGCACGAGAAAGGGGGAGGAGAGCGAGAGAAAGGGACGCACACTCCCAGTCGTCCTCGTCGAGGATCGAGACGAGGCAGCCGTCCGAGTCGCGGTACCTGCGTCACGCCAATCCGAGCATCAGTAGCCCGTCGGAGAGGTCGTCAGGTACGAGAAGCGGAAGGGCGAGACGCACTTGATGGGCAGGTTCGACTCGCTGCCGAATTTGCGGCGCACGCGCTCGACGAACTCGCCGAGGGCGGTGTCAACCGAGATGTTCTGCGCGTCGTCGAGCGTCAAAATCGTCTCGTGGAGCAGCGCACGAAGAGAGGGAGAGAGGAAGGGGGACGCACGAGAGCCCTCGTCTCGCCCTGGTACTGCAGCTTGACGCGGATCTTGGCCGCCGTCGCGAGCGCCTCGTGCTGCTGCGCCTGCCCCGCGCCCGCCTCGCCCTCGTGCGGCGCGCCCTCGACGTGCAGCGCCGTTCTCATCTCGCTCGCGAGCATCTCGATCGCGCCCATCCTGCGCGCCGGATCCCTCCCTCCGACCTGCGGGCCCTCGAGCCCAACGCCGCGCTCGCCCGCCGCCGCCGCCGCCGTGCTCGTCGTGCCGACCGCAGAGCGCGCGACCGAGGCGTAACGCGCAGGCGTGAACGGCTCGAAGCCGCTCGTGTCGCTCTCGCCATCCTCAGCGACGTACGCGAGCGACGACGGGCTGAGCTGCTGCTCCTCGACGACGGCGGCAGCAGCGACGACTGGCGCATGCGGCGGGACGTGCGGCGTCGTCGGGAGCGCCGACGGGCTGCTCGCCGCGCGCTCGTGCTTGAAGCGCTGGCCCTGGGCCCACGAGGCGACTCGCTCGGGCGCCTGGCCCGACGGCGAGGGCTCGCCCTGCTGCGGCAGCGGCTGCGGGGCAGGGTGCGCCGGGCGCGGGACGTCGAGCAGGGTCGAGAGGGGCGCGATCGGGGCGGGCTTGCGGCCGCGGCGGACGCTGAGCGACGAGGTGACGGCGGCGGCGGGAGGAGGGAGCGCTCGGAGGTCGTCGGCGGGGCGCGGCGGGCGCGAGGGGACGTAGAAGCCGTCGTTGCGGGGAGGGGTCGTGCGCTCGGGGTAGCGCTGCGTCCTTGAGCCGTTGAGGCCCGACGAGTTGGAGCGGGCGTGGAGGAGGCCCTTGGGCGGCTGCGGGAAGACCTGCTCGTCCTGGGCGCTCGCCGTCGACGAGGGCGGCGTCGGGAGCCCGGACGGCTTGATGCGCCGGCCCGCCGCCGTCGAGCTGCTGCGCGAGACGGTCGTCGTGCCCGTGAAGGCCGAAGGCGCCCGGGTCGTCTGCGACCTTCCCAAGCTCGCGCCGCCCTCGCCCTTCGCCGCCGACGCAGGCGACGCACGCTGGTACGTCGGCGCACGCTCGAGCCGGCCGTCGCCCGTGTTGCACCGCTTGGGGCGCGGGCCTGGCTTGGCCGGCTGCACGAAGCCGTCGGGCGGAGCGACGCCCGCCGTCGCCGCGAGCTTCTTGGCGCCGCCGAAGCCGACGAAGAGGTCGTTCGAGTTGGTCGCGGCGATGACGGTCGCCTTGCCGAGGTAGTCGCGCGTCTCGAGGTTCTGCAGCTTGGTGTTGGCGGGGCGGAAGAGGACGCCGACCGGGATCGAGAAGACGGTGTAGCCCTGCGAGGCGGTTCGAGGTCGTCAGCGCATGAAGAGACAAGGCACGAAACGATAAGGAGGAAGAGGACGCACGACGGCCTGGTCAGCGACAGCCTCGTCGATCACGTCGTGCTCGCCCGTCTGCTTGTCCTCCCTCGCCGCCGCCAGGTCGAGCATGCCCTCGTCGAGACGTCCCTGCGACAGCCAAGCGTCAGCGAGCGAAGGTTGGAGGAAAGAGAGAGAGAGGAGACGGACCATGTGGATGAGCGAGAGCCCGCGGTTGAAGCGCACCTCGCAGGAGAAGAGCTTGAAGTCGAGCCCGAGCCTGCGCGCACGCGGATGTCAGCACAGAGCGCTCGAGCGGAGAGAGGGGAAGAAGGTAGTGACGCACTGGTCGTAGTCAATGGTGTGGTTCTCGCGGAAGAGCTGCGAGCGCGAAGGAAGAGTGCCGGCGTCAGCTCACGCACGTCCGCCGCCTCGAGGACCGAGCGAGACGATGACGCACCGCCAGCGCGTCCGAGAAGTCACGCCTCGCCGCCTCGTACCTGCCGAGGAGGAACTGCGACACGCCCGACTGGAAGTAGGCGATGGCGAGGAAGTTGTCGAGCGCGATGGCGCGGTCGAACAGGGCGACGGCCTGGTCGTGCTCGCCGCCGATGGCGTGAATGAGCGCCATGTTGAAGACGACCTTGGACGTGTCGGAGATGTCCTGCAGGGGGTGCTGGACGGCGTCAGCAGGCTCCTCGACCGAGAGGAGGTGCCGGCGGGGCGGGACGAGATGAGGAAGCGCGACTCGCCTCGAAGCGGGCGAGCGCCAAGGCGTGGTCGCCGGCCTCGAACGCCGTGAGCGCGCTCTGCCACACCTGCAGCTCCTGCTTGAGCGACATGGCGACGTGCGTCGGTGCCTCGAGGTTGAGCTGAGGATGGCCGGCGGCGAGTTGAGCGACGAGGGCGAGAGGGCGACGAGAAGACGACGCGCCCGCCTGCTGGTGCCGTGCCGAGGACCGAGTTTGCACCAGGCGAGTAGGCGGGGCTGCGCACAGGCGGCTTGCGCTGCGGGCGAGAGACGAAGCGAGTGGAAGGAGGGAGACGAGGTCGTGAGCGAGCAAGTCGGACCCCGCGCTCGACATCCGCTCAGACTGGCTCGCGCAGGCTGCTCAGCTCTCGAGGAGGAGCATGCTGTGCTCTCGTACTCTCTTGCGAACGACCGAGAGCTGGAAGAGGTGTGTGGACGAAGAACAGGGTTGCAGGTCAGCTCGCTCCCTCCTCCTCGGCTCGACCCGCCTCCAGCTCGCCCGCCCGGACCGGGAACACGCTGTACAGAGGAGTGAAGGAAGGAAGGAAGGAAGGAAGGAAGAGAGGTTGAGAGAGGGGAATGTCAGGACCGCCGTCCCGCTCCGCTCCCCCTCGCGCCGTGCCCTTGCGAGGCGACGGCGGAGTGCAACCGGGAGCGAAGCATCGGGCGCTGAGACGTCCTAGCCACTATCGAGCCGGCAAGGATCGAGGGATGCTCTGGTCGACCAAGGACAGTGAACGCTTCGCGGGCCCGACGAGTTCCTCCGCCCCCGAGAGGGCCGAGGTGCTTGGGGGTTCACTAACACGGATGTAGCTGTTGCGGGAGGGTGCACAGGGTCAGCTGCGGTGCTCAGAGCGGGCTGCGAGAAAAGGATAGGGGACGCACGCCGACGGAAATGCCGCACGAAGGAGAAAGAGCTGCTGTCGCTCGCGCGCGCCTTTTGAGCCGGCCACAAGCTCGGATGTCTCGCACTTTCTCTCTCGCACGATGCATGCATCCTGAGCTCTCGTGAAGGAGCTCTCTGCGACGAGGTTGCAGCCGAGAACAGGGCTAGTATTGCGAGAAGAGCGGCGAGAGAGGCACAGCCTCGGGTCGGCGCCCTCGCTACCCTCGAGAGCAGCGCTCAGAGCCCGGCGAGGCGCATCATGAGGGTCACTGCGGGCGTGCAGACCGAGAGAGAGCGTCAGCGAGGAGCGCAAGAGAGAGCGAAAAGAGAGAGGGGAGGGACGCACTGTTCTCGTCCTTGAGCGAGAGCACCTCGTGGTTGAGCTCCCGGTTCGTCTTGCGCAGGTGCTCGACGAGGAGGCGCACCGGGCCCGACACGGCGCCGTTGACCGATGCTGCGCCCTGCGCAGACATGGACGACGGGACCGGGCTGCCGAACGAGGGCAAGCCGGGCGCCGTGGCGAACGACTGCGAGACGGGCGTGCCGGCGCTCGAGCGGTCTGCGGGCGGGCGCGTACTCGGGGTCAGCGATGCAGACGACGACGACGACAACGAGAGGCGCAGCGAGGAGGAGAGGGACGCACCGACGAAGGAGCCCGGGGCGACGCCGTTGAACTGGGCGCCGACGGCCTTGGACTGCTGGTGCTGCGGGTCCCACGGGCTCGACGAGCCGAACGCGCTCGGCGGCGCGACGCCGTGCCCGTTGTCGCGCGCTCCGAGCTCGCCGCGGAGCGTCGCGCGCTCCTTCTCGAGCTCTGCGACCTGGCGCACGAGCCCGGCCATGCGCTCGCGCTCGGCGTCGAGCTCGCGCGCGCGCTGCCCGGCGAGCGTCGCCTGCGAGCCGAGCTCGACCTCGAGGCGGTGCCGCTCGGCGTCCCACGTGCTGACGTCGGTCGCGCGCGACGAGCGCAGCTGCTCGAGCGCGGCGCGGTGCGTGCCCGCCTCGCTCAGGGCCTCCTCGGCCATGCGCGTCTGCGACGCGAGCTCGGCCTCGAGGCGCGCGCGCTCCTTCTCGAGGTGCTCGACGACGGCCTGCTTCTGCTGCTGCGCCCAGCCGAGGTCCTCGCCGCCCTTGTCGCCGCCGTTGCTGTCGGCGCGCACGGGCTTCTTCTTCTCGGGCGTCGAGGGGGCGCCGAGGGCCGGGCTCGCCGAGCGGGACGCGGCGCGCGACATGGGCTTCGAGACGCGTGCCTCGAGCTTGTCGGCGGCGGCGCGCGCGGCGTTGACCTCGTCGCGGTACCGGTCGCGCTCCTCCTCAAGGAGCTCGAGCTCCTTGATCTTGCTGTCCATCTGGCGCACGTGCTCCTCCTCCTTGATGCGCGCCGTCTCGACGAGCTCCTCGACCTGGCGGCGGAAGAAGGCGAGGTCGCTCTGCTGCTTGTTGCGCTCTTTGTCGAGGGTGCGCGTGCCCGAGGCGTCGCTCGGTGAGGCGGGCGCGGCGGCGCCGGCCGACTCGAGCGCCTGGATGCGCGACACGAGGTGGTTCATCGTCGACTCGTGCTCGGCCTTGGTGCGGTCCTGGCGCTCGACGAGGCGCGCGAGGCTCGCCTCGGCCTCGTCGCGCTCCTGCTCGATCTGGGCGAGCGCCGTCGAGTGGTCGGCGACGAGCTTCTGCATGTCGGCGAGCGCCTCGTCGGCGCGGCGCTTCTGGCGGTCGACCTCGTGCTTGAGCTTGGTGCGCTCCTTCTCGAGCTCGGTCGCCTCCTTGTCCTTGCGGCCCTTGATCTGGATGAGCTCGTCGCTGCGCTCCTGCGCGTCGCGCTCGGCGAGGAGCGTCTTGCTCTTCTGCTTGGCGATCTCGTCCTCGAGACGCTGGCGGTCGGCCTCGAGCGCGCTGTTCTCGTCCATCTTGGCCTTGACAGCCTGCCCCAGCTCCTCGAACTGGCCCTCGATCTCCTTCAGCTTCGACTCGAGCTCCTTGACCCGAGTCTGCTCCGCAAACGTCGGCGGCGGCGGCACGGGCTTGGGCTCCTCCTTGGGCGGGGGCGGCGTCGCCGGCCTGGTCGGCGCAGGCGCAGGTGCGGGTGCCGGCGGTGGAGGGGCCATGGTGAGGGCCTGCATGAGCTCGATGAGGTTCTGCGGGCCGACGCCGGGCGCGGGCCAGGCGACGCCGTCCTTGACGAGCTTGTCGGCGTCGGCCTCGGTGATGCGGAGGAACTCGATCATGGCGAAGAAGCGCTTGGCGATCTTCCTGCGAGCGGGAAGGAGAGCGAGGACGAGCCGGCCGTCAGCGCAGGTCGAGGCGAGGCGCGAGAGGATGCAGAGAGGGAGAGGACGCGCTCGGCGGCGACGACTTTACCCTCAAGACCTTTGTCCTCGAGCTGGACGATGCGCTCTTGAGCGGCTTGAAGGCTCTTCTCGAGCTCGAGCGCCTTGGTGACGAACCTGGGCGAGGCGAGGGAAGGAGGAGGAGGGGTTCGAGAGTCAGCGTCGGCGGTCCGAGCGCTCGGTTCGAGAGAGAGAGGAGGGCGAGACGCACTTGTTCTTGCCCGCCTCGGAGAACTGGCCGCGGTTGGACGCCTCCCACACCGTGATGAGCTCCTCCCGCATGCGCTCGGCGCGCTCCTCGGCGTGCTTGAGCTGACGAGTGCGACGTTGAGTCTCGCGGTCCTTGAGCTCCTCGACCTCGGCCTGCAGGGGCAGGGAGAGCGTACGTGAGCATGCGCATCAGGAGGAGGTGTAGAGGCTGCGAGAGTCGACGCACGAGCTTGGTCTTGAGGTCGGCGAGCCCGGCGACAGCATTAGAGGCGTCCTGCGCGCGAGGAGGAGCGAGTCAGCAGAGCTCACCGAGAAGTCGAAGAATTGCGAGAGGGCGAGAGAGAGAAGGCGCACCTGCTGCATCGTCGAGCACCGGGTCTCCATCTCCTGGACCCTCTTCTCGCGCGCCTCCATCTCCTCGCTGCTGTTGCCCGCGCCCGCCGCCGCCTCGGCCGTGCGCTCGTCGGCTTGAGCGAGCTGAGCTTGAAGCGCCTTGATCTCCTTCTCGAGCGCCGTCGCGCGCTCGGTCTCCTTGCGCAGGACGGCTTGGGGCGCGCCCGGTCGACCGGCGAGAACGTCGTCGCGCTCCTTGACGGCCGTGTCGCGCTCGCCGGTGGCGGCGACGAGGGCGGCCTCGGATTCAGCGAGCTGCGAGCAGGATGGCGTACGAGGCGTCAGCTTGGCTCGGCGGGTCTGCTCCTCGTAACGGTCCCTGGAGAGAGTGGGAAGGGGACGCACCGTGACTCGCAGGTCTGCGAGCTCCTTCTGGAGCTCCTTCATGGCTCCGCCGCCGCCCTTGGCCATGGTGGCCTCTCGCTGGGCCTCGTCGAGCTGGCGCTGGAGGTTTTGAAGCTCGTTTTGGTGGTCCTGCTCCTCGCGGTTGAGGCGGCGCTCGGCTAGACGGCCGGTCTGGAGCAGCGCGGCCTTGTCACGGCGCCCACGCAGCTGCTCCTTGGCCGACATGGTGGTCTTGCCCGACATGGTGCTCGGCGGTTGGCGTGAGGAGGGGCGAGAAGGTCGGGAGAGATGAGGACGGGGAGGGACTCGAGGCGAGGGCGGACGGAGCTGCGAGCGTGCGCGGATGGATGCGCGTGGGTCGAGAGGTGCTAGCGAGGGCCGCAAGCTGTGCGCACTGCCTCTGGCGGAGAGAGGGTCGCGCAGGTGGGGGAGCGAGAGACGACCACTTTGGCGCGAAGTCGCACGACCGCCTTTTCGCCGTCAGCACTCGTACTGCGAGGCTGCACAGCTGCTCAGACTGCTCGCTAGTCTAACCGACACGTCTAGCCCGCGAGCGGCGGCCGCCCCTCTCGTCCTCGCCTCGCTCTCCCGGCGCACTTTGCTCGCGCCGCGGCGGCGGCAGCTCTCGAGAGCAGTTAAGGGACACTCTCGCTCGCCGAGGCGTCATCGTCAAGAACGCACCGAGTTGCACGTCAAGCGGGACGCCCAGCTCCCGACGCCCGTCGCTCGAGCGAGGGCCAGCCTCCTCGAGCCCCTCTCCCTTCTCCTCCGCCCTCGCCCTCGCCCGCACGTCGCACAGCCGCCGCCTTGACGAGCCGTGCGCTCGGCGCTAACCTGAGCGTCACGTGAGCGAAGCGATGTCGGCCTTGAGCTGGACGAGGCCGACGGCGGTGCTGCCGACGCTCCGCTCGCAGCTGTCGAGGAGGGCGGCGAGCTCGGCGTAGAGCGCGCTCGGCGCTGGCGGGTCGTGCGGGGCGGGCTCGATCGGCGTGTCGGTCAGGAGGGCTGCGAGACGAGGTGAGAGGCGTCAGCGAGTGCGCGCAGGCGCGAGGAGGGAGGACGAGGAGGGGACGCACCTTCGAGGCCGGCGCCGACGATGACTTGCTCGAGCTTGCTGATCTTGAGCTGGGCCTGGTCGGAGGCGAGCGCCTTCTCGGCGCGGAGCGTGACGACCTCGCGCTCGAGCTCGACGACGGCGGCCGAGTCGACCTGCGCCTCGCCCGACTCGCTCGACGCGCTCGTCGAAGGCTGCCCGGCGCCGTCCTTGGCGGGCGCGGCGCGAGGAGCGCCCTTGCGCTTCTTGCGCCCGTTCTGCTCGGCCTTGAGCGCGGCGACGACGGCGTTGAGCCGCGCGAGCTCCTTCGACTGTGCCTCGACGCGCGCTCGAGCCGCCTCGAGCTCCTTGAGGCGCGGCATTGTCGACGCGCGCTTGCGCTCGAGCTCCTCGGTGATCTCGGCGAGGCGCTCCTGCACGTCGTCCAACTCGGACTGGACGGCGTCCTTCTCGTCGCACCTGTTGCCGAAAGGCGAGTCAGCGCGTGCGGAGAAGGGCGAGATGAGCTTGCTGCGGAAGGTGGACGCACAGGTCTTGCTCGACGGAAGCGTGCGTAATCTCGGCGCGGCGAACGGCTGCGTCGGCCTCGAGGCGCTGGCGAGCGAGCTTGGCGTCCGTCTCGCGCGTGAGCTGGTTGATGCGCATCTCGCACGCCTCGTCTCGCGCCTGGAGCTGCGCCTCGAGATGCCGTTGGTCGCTCTTGACGCCGTTGGCGATGGCTCGAGCGCGGGAGAGCTCGGCCTCGAGCGTCTGGATGCGCTGAGTCGAGGTCGTGAGGCGGTCCTTGAGGCGCTTGCCGTCGAGCTCGGCGTCGTCCTCGGCTTGCTTCTGCTCGTCGATGAAGTCAGAGGGAGCTCGGTACTGAAGGGTTGGGAGAGGAGAGAGGGACGCACTCGCTGAGCACGTTCGAGCTTGAGCTGGGCGGCGAGCTTCGTCTTCTCCTGCGAGCGTCGAGACGAGGGCAAGGTCAGCGCCGAGCCCGGCCAAGGTCGACCTGCTGGGGACATCGAGAGAGAAGTAGACGCACCTGCGCGAGCATCTCGACCTCGTACTGCGCGATGCGCACCTCCTCCTTGAGCCCCTCTTTCTCGGCCGCCGCCAACCCTCCTCCCGCGCCCGGCCCTCTCAGCTTGGCCTGGTCCTGCGCCTGCTTGACCCGGCGCTCGAGCTCGGCGACCTGATTCTCGAGCGATGTGCGCTGGTGCTGAGAGGCGGCGAGCTCGTCGGTGAGGCGGTCGAGGGCGGGCGAAGGAGCGGCGGCGGCGGCAGGAGGGGGAGGTGCGCATGTCGCAGTCGAATGGTCGTGCTCGCGCCCGAGTGTATCGACCTGCAGGATAGAGGTAAGGCTGAGCTCCTAAGCTGATGGGTAGGGGGCGGTCAGAGGGGGAGCAGGAAACGCACCTTAGTCCGAAGCTCGCTGACCTCCTTGCGCAGCGCCTTGCCCGCCAGGCCTCCATCTGTGCGAGCGAGCGCCTGCTTGACCATCTCAGCGGACCCTTGCTCCCTTGCTGCGGCGAGCTCTTGCTCGAGTTTGGCGACCGTGAGCTGGAGCGCCTCAACCTCGCGATCCACCCGACGGCTCATCAAGCGGCCGGCCTGCACGAGAGTGCCCTTGTCCTTCTGGTCGCGAGATGATGGCTCGCGGCGGCCGGTGGGAGCAGCCATCGCCAGTTGACGAAGCGAGAGGTGGGAGGGAGAGAGACGACGCTCGGTCGCCAGCGTGGCGGTGCAAGGTCCTCGCCGCGTCGCCGCCATCCGTGATTTCCGAGCGTACGTGCGTAGTCAAGCTTACCCTCAGGAGAAGCTGGCCAAACAGCGCAGAAGGCTCTCGTCGAGGAGGACAAAGACAGCGAGCTCGACAAAGGGCTCGCACGCTTTCATGCGCATCTCGCTCGCGCGCGTTCGCTTTCGCTCGCGAACCGACATCGAGGAAGGCACTGCGAGTACAGCAAGGTTGCTACCGACAAAGAGAGGCAAAGCGGGCGGAGGAGGAGCGAGGGACGAGGAGGAAGAGAGGAGGGGCCCGAGCGAGGTGCGGCCGCGTCCGCCCGACTCACTCCTCGGCGCCGGCGAGCTTGAGGAGCAGGGTCACTGCGAGCGCGAGGTCAAGGAGCGTCAGTGACGAACGGAGATGGCGAGGGAGAGAGAGAGCAGGGACGCACTGTTCTCGTCGCGCAGCTGCGAGACCTCGTCGGTGAGGCTCGCGATCGTGCTCGTCAGGCGGTCCATGACGGCGGGCGAGGGTGCGCTCGCGGCTGCCGCCGAGCTGAGAGAAGGACGCGCGATCGAGACATCGCGAGCGGGCGCAGAACCTGCGCGCACGACGAGGACGAGTCAGCTCCGCGCTCGACTCGACGACGCGCACGAGCGGATGAGAAGGACAGGGACGCACCGTCTCCTCCGCCTCCTTCGCTCACGATGCGAGCCCGAAGCTCCTCGATCGTCTTCTGCAGCCTCTCCCTCTCCTCCTTGGCCTGCACGGCCGCCTGCTTCTGCGCCCTCGTCCGCTCGCTCTCGCACCGCCCGAGCTTCTCCTCGAGAGCCTGCACCGCGGCGGCGTGCTCGTCATGCTGATCGGTGAGGAGCCACAAGAGGTCGAGGAGGGACAGGTCGGGGAAGTGCGAGCGGATGGGCGGCGTTCCGGGGTCGTCGAGGAGCTGCGACACCTCGTCGTCCGAGAGGCGCAGGCTGACGAGGAGGGCGTCGTAGCGGGTCGTCTTCGTCCTGCAGTGCAAAAAGACGTCAGGGACTCAGTAGAAGGCAGGAGAGAGCTCGAAAGGCGAAGAGGACAGAGCGAGACGCACCTGATCGCCTCGTCCTCCTGCGCGCTCGCTCGAGCCGCCACCTCGCACTTGACCTGCCAGCTGCGCACGACCTCCTCGCACTCCTTGTCCTTGCGCTGTAGGGCGCTCTCGAGCTCGTCGATGCGGGTCGTGTGCTGCTGCACCTCGGCTTGGCGAGCGGCCCTAGCGGCGACGAGCTTGGCCTTGCCGTCCTCGACCTGGACCTGCAGGGTGCGGATCTTGGGGTCCTCGACGATGCCCGAGTTCTGTGAGGCGAAGGGTGGGAAGATGAGCCGGATCCACGGCTGGTGGTGAGAGGGAGAGACGACGCACGAGCTTGGCGCGAGCGAGCTTGAGGTCCGACGAGAGCTTGACGTTGTCCTGCGAGCCCGAGTCGACGTCAGCGCTCATTCCAGTACCAAGCTGCACGTTGGAACAAGGCGGACGCACCTGGGTGAGCACGTCGACCCGGCCTTTCAGCCGCTCAACCGCATCGCTCAAATCCTCGCACGGCTTGCACGCCGTGCCGGCCTCGCCCCTGCGCACCTTCGAGCTCGCCGCACTCGCCTGCTGAAGCTTAAGCTCCTGCTCCTCGAGCTTGAGCGCGAGGCGGCGGTTCTCGGCGCCGAGCTCGGCGGCGAGGGTCGGGGTGTCGAGGGCGGGCGAGGAGGACGAGGACGCGGTGCGGTCAGGGCTGCAGGAGGATGCCGGCGGCCGAGCGTTCTCGATCTCGGCGAGCTGCAGGAGGAAGGAGGGAGTAGAGGAGAGTCAGCTTTCGCCCCGGCGAGCCACGACAGCCGAAACGCGAGGAGGTCGTCCCCAACGAGCAGCGAGAACAGCACGCACCTTGGCCCGCAGTACTCCGACCTCGCGCTGAAGCACCTTGCACGCGCTCCCACCAGTCCGGAACGCCATGGCGGCCGACACGGCGCCCTCCTGCCGCACCTTTTCGAGCTCCTGCTCGGTAGTTTCGAGACGGGCGGCGAGGGCGTCGCGCTCGCGATCGCTGCGGCGGGCACCGAGACGACCTGCATCGAGAAGCTGGAAGGCGACACACAGAGTCAGCTACCATCTTCTGAGGGCGCGAGCCGAGCGAGGCTCGGGGAGATGAGGGTGGCGAGGAGGGGAAAGGGACGCACGAACGCCTTGTCGGCTCTGGGCTTCATGCGGTCGCGCGGTATGAGCCTGCGAGGCGCTGAGCCCTCTGCCATGCTGTCGGTGCGCTGGGAGAGCGAGCGACGAGCAGTGAAAGGAGCGAGGACAAGAAGCGCGGTCGACAAGTGCGGGGAAAGGGGCGCGAGCGGTCCGTCCGCGGATTCTCCGGACCGCTCACGCTCTTTCCTTGAAGGCTTGTAGAGCTGCGTGCTGCGTCCCGAGTAGCGTTACAGGGAGAGCGCTGCTGGACAAAGCGGCAGCGAGCGAGGAGGTCAACTTGCGAAGGTCCAGCTCGAGCTGCACGTTCGCTTCAAGCCAGCTCTCGGGGACAGCTCGCTGCTCACGACCGCCAAGCTCGAGCAGAGGCACGTACGCAGAGGCTTGACAGAAAAGCGAAGGCAGAGAAGCATGTACAGCAAGGTGAAGAGGGAGGAGGAGGACCCGCCGGCTCCTCCTGCTTTTGCGGCGGCGCGACTCGGCGGCGCCGAGCCGAGCTACAGCTCAACGCCGGCGAGCTGAAGCAGCAAGCTCACTGCGGCAGAAAAAGAGATGAAAGAGGCCGAGTCAGCGCACGTCTCGCGGCAAGGAGGTCCGAGCGTCAGAGAGAGAGCTCGGCGACGCACTGTTCTCGTCGCGCAGGTCGGCCACCTGCTGGTTGAGGTCCTTCATGGCGAGCGTAAGGCGGTCGACGACGGCCTGCGAGTAGCCCGAGGTGGCGGTGGGTGCGGCGAAACCGGACGAGGCGCGAGAGGGCGAGCGCTCTGGACGAGAGGCTGCGGGCGAGGAGAGGGCGGCGGCGGCGCGTCTCAGTCGCCGGCCCGAGACGCAGAAGTTGAACAGGAGAGAGACGAGGACGCACCGTTGGCCTCGTACGCCGAGATGCGCGCCTCGAGCTGGGCGATCGCCTCCTTGTCGCGCGCCTTGTCCTCGCGCGCCGCCTGCCTCTCCTTCTCGAGCGCGTCCTGCGTAATGGCGCCCGAGCGCGACGTGCCCGACATGACGCTCCCGCGACGCGAGTTCGACGCCGCGGCGACGGCCTCGTCGGCGCGCTGCTTGACCCGGGCGAGCTTATCCTCGAGGGCGCGCTTGTCGTCGTCGTGCTCGGCTTGCTGGTCGGTGAGGAGCCAGAGGAGGTCGACGAGCGAGGTGCTGGGCGGCTGCGAGGCGCGGATGGGCGGCCAGAGCGAGCCCTCGTCGAGGAGGGTCGTGACATCGTCCTCGGAAAGGTGTAGGTTGGAGACGAGGTCGTGGTAGCGGCGGACGGTCGAGCTGTAGCGGTGCATCATCAGCGCCGGATGCTCGAGGGGGGAACGTGAGAGCAGGGACGCACAGTGCAGTCGAGTCGAGAGGGTCCAAAGCGCTGGCCTTGGCGGACGCCTCGAGGGTCGAGCACAGCTTCTCGAGCGCCGAGATCTTGTCCATGAGCCTGCAGAAGGTGCTCGTCAGGTCCTCCTCGGATCATGGAGGACGAGTTTGAGCAGAAGGAGGACGCACCGAGTCTTCTCCTCCGCCCCGAAGCTCGCCTCGCGCGCCTGCGCCTGCCGGGCCCGGTCGAGCAGCTCGCGCTGCTTGGCGAGGCCCTCGGCCTTCTGGAGCTCGGTCGAGAGGCGGTCGCTCTCGCGCTCGAGGGCGAGCTTCTGGTCCTCGAGCTGGTCCTGCGTCGCGAGGTCGGCGGGTCAGGGAGGAGAAGGTGGAGCGGCTCGAGGGAGGGGGGGACGCACCTGCTTGGTCTTGGACGCCCTGACGAGCTCGCTCAGGTTGAACTTGTCCTGCGCGACGTGTACGAAAGGGTCAGCACGAGGTCGAGAGGGAGCTCGGCGAAGGGGACGGCGAGAGAGGGACGCACCTGCTCCAGACTCGACACCTGACCCTCGAGCCTCGACACGGCCTCGTTGTACTGCTGACGCTGCCGCTTCATCTCCATCTCGGCCGTCGTCTCGCCGCCCTTCTCGAGCTGCTGCAAGCGGCGCTGGAACGTCGAGCTCTCCTCCTCCGCGAGCCCGAGCTTGCCCGCGAGCGACGACGCGCGCGTGCGCTCGGCGTCGAGGTCGGCGTTGAGCTTGACGAGGCGCGCGTCGAGCGCGAGCGACGACTCGAGCGACGAGACCTTGGTCGAGAGGGCGTCCTTGTCGGCGACAGCGGCGTCGCGCTCCTCCTCGAGGCGGCGGACCTGCAGGAAGGAGGTCCCGAGTCAGCGACCGCCGCTCGCGCGCGAACTGAAGGTGAGGCGGAGGGGACGCACCTTTTTACTGAGTGCATCGAGCTCCTTCTGCACCGCCTTGTCCGCCTTCTTGCCGCCCGTCGCGCCCGCCGAGCCCTTGAGCCGGTCGACCTCGGCGCGCGCCGCCTCGAGCTGCTTCTCGAGCGCCGCGCACTGCGCCGTGAGCGATTCGATCTCGCGGTTCTCGCGGCGGCCGTGCAGCCGGCCGGCTTGGATGAGGCTGTGCGCGAGGGGGAGGGGGGTGCGTCAGCTTGGTGGAAGCGGCGGGCTCGAGGGAGAGGAGGGGAGAGGGACGCACTCGGCCTTGTCGTGCCTCGGCTTGTTCTTCTCGCGGGTCGAGAGGCGGATGGAGCCCTCGGCCGGCTGGTCGGCCATGCTGAGCGAGGTGGGAGACGGGGACGAGGAGGCGAGGCGGGAGGCCAAGGTGGGAGGCGGCGAGGGCGGGCCGGGCGAAGCTGAAGGCGGGCTGTGAGTGGTGCTGTTGCTGTGCACCGTGTCCTCGCAGCGGTGCGATGCGAGGTGGGGAGAGGAAGGAGGACGAGGAGGCCGACGAACGGCGGCGAGCCGGGGAAGGACGAGGCGCGAGCGGTCGACGGACAGGAGACGGTCTCGCCAATTTCGCCAGCTCGACGAGACGAGCGAAAGCAGCAGCCCAGAAGCGAGAAGCAGCCGTAGCAGAGTGAAGAAAGCTCACCTCGAGAAGGACAGGTTCGAGCGCGAAACTGGCTAGTGGTGACAACGAGGGGCGCTACCAAGCGGGGGATAGACAGAAGAGGGGAGAGGGGAGGGACGAAAGGCAACAACGAGGAGTATGTACAGGCTGGATGCGGAGGGAGGAAGAGAAGGAGGAGGAGAGGCGCGACCGGGCGCCTTTTGGTGGAAGAGGGTGAGCGGCGGGGCGAGGGTATAGCGAGGCGAGGGCGTATAGGGATATGGCGAGAGGGGAGAAGGCGCTCTAGGCGGCGACTGACGCGGGTACAGGTGCGGGCGGGCAAGAGGGAGCGGCGATGGGCGAGGTGGAGGGGACCTCGACGCCGCGGCCTTCACGACCGAGCTGTGGGAGGACGAGGCGTCAGCGACGGCTCGCGCAGAGACGAGAAGAGAGCGCTGACGCACCTGGAGACCAAGCTGACCGCCCGGGTGGCAGTGGAAGAACTGGAGGCGGCGCTCCTTGCCGTCGGCGTCCCAGCCGATCTTGAGGCGGCTCAGCGTGAGGGCGAGCGCGTCGCCGATCGCGAGCGCCGACACGACGCTGCTCGTCGGTGCCGGGAGCGCCGAGTCGGCCTCGTCGGTCGTGCCCTTGGGCATGCCCGTCGGGTACACGCCCGTGCCAGCGTCCATCCAGCCGTGGCAGGACCGCGCGAGGACCGAGTCGGCGTCGCGCGTGACGGCGATGAGCGAGCGCACGCGTGGTCGGACGATGGGGAGGAGGCGCATGAGCTCGGCGGTCGCGCCCGAGTGCGAGATCATGAGGAGCGTGTCGCAGGGTGCCGAGGGGGAGCAGGGGCACACGACGCCGAGGTCGCCGTGGAGCGCCTCGAGCGGGTGGAGGAAGGCGGCCTGGATGCCTGTGAGGTGTGCAGCGAGTCAGCCGGGTGCTCGATCTGAAGAGAGGAGAGCTGGAGAGGGACGGACCGAGGGAGCAGAACGTGGCCACCATCTTGCGCGCGGCGATCCCGCTCTTGCCGACGCCCGTGACGAGGATCTTGCCGTGCGGCGGCATGCTCTGGCACAAGTCGACGACCTGGCGGAACGCGACGTTGGTGCGGCTCTCGACGAGGACGTCGTCGCTGCTCCTGCCGCCGCTGACGGGCTCGTCGAGGTCGGGCGGCAGGAGCTCGCCCGTCTGCGACCCCTCGCCGCCCTCGTCGCTCGAGCTGCTGCTGCTCATCGGCGCGGCCGCGCTCGCCGTGTGCCCAAAGTAGGCGCCGTCCTCGTCGTGAAGCGGGTGGGCGGCCGGGGCGAGGCGCGCGGCGAGGGCGAGGAGGGCGTACGCCTCGTTGCGGATGATGTTGCTCGCGTAGACGGCCATCTGGGTCGCGGACGGCTTGGTGCCCGATCCTGGCGCGCCGGCGTCGAGCGAGAACGGCGGCGGGAACGGCAGTGCCCGCTTCGAGGCATCGAGCGACGGCGACGACGAGATGCTGGACGAGGGCGACGCCGAGGTGGACGAGAAGAGGAGCGAGGGCGGCGACGACTCGTCCGAGGCGATGCTGGCGGGCGGCGATTGCTGCTGGCTTATGCTCGACATGGCGAACAACGAGGAGAGCGGCGGAGCTGGGTCGGACGATTGGCGCCGGCGGAACGGGATCGGGGCTGCGGCGGGGCTGGTGCTGGTGCTGCCGCTGCTGCAGAGGTAGCTGTGGGCGTTGGCTGCCATCGTGCGCGGGCGGGCGTGGATGAGGGAGAGCTGAAGGGGAGAGCTGAGCCAGCAGCCGCCGCCGCGTCCGCCGAATCTCGAACCTCGGCCGATTTCCGAGATCGCGCCTTTCCCCAGGCCATGCGCATCATCAGCCATCGCAACGCCGCCTCCGTCTCGAGAGCTCCCGCAGGCCGCACCCGCAAGCCAGGGCGATCTTTCCTGCGTCGTCGACATCGCTTGACGACCCAGACACCCCAATCTTCCCGGCTCTCTCGCATCGAGGCCGAGGTGCAGATCTGCACGCTTTGCTCCAGCGCTCCGTCGCTGGGCCCTTTGGCTCTCCGCGCGGTCGACCTTGCACCAAGCTCGAGCTCGCCGCAGCTGCGGCCCCGATCCCGCCGCACCTTGCCCTTGATTGGCGCGAGGCTCGACCGTCGAGCGCTGCATCTCTCCCCGCCTGCGCGCGCGGTGGTCATGATTAGGGCGGATCGGGCCTTCGTCAGCTCCGTCTCTCCTGCATCGCCGGGGCGTTGCGTGCTCGAGCTGCGCCCCTCGACGCTCGAGGGCAAGCCGGAGGAGAAAGATCTCGAGATGCTCGGGCGAGGACGAGCGGGACGCGCAAGTCGTGCCGAGACGAAGCTGCGCCAGCTCGAGACGAGGATCGAGAGCTGCAGCTATCGACGCAGGACGTGCGGCGCTGAGAGATTCGAAGCACAGCGCGAGCAGCTCGAGCGAGCGAGGGTCCGAGCAACCGCAGTCAAAGAGAGCGCTCGACGGCCTCGCCGGTTTCGTTCCGCTCGGTGCATGCGTCAAGTCCACGGCACAGCAGAGCAGGAAAGGCAGAGCGCCATGCCCAGAGGAGCGAGCCTGGCGGCGCAGAGCCCGCCGAGCGCGACCGCCTGCACCGCCTCGTCAAATCGAGCATGCAAGGGAGCGTCGTGGCGAGCACGGCGGGCTCACGTAGTCCTTTGCGGCCAGCGGCAGGCGCGTCGAGCGGATCCTGGCCGGTGCGGGCGGGCGGCTCGAGGTGGGAGGGGAGGAGGAGGGCGATGAGACGGCCTCGCGAGGACGGGGTGGGGCGGAGAGGAAGCGGCTGTAGCGCGATCTGGGTACTCTGTCGAGTAGGTGGAGCAGCCGCTCGGCGCAGCTTGTGCGGGTGGTGAGCGCAAGCGAGAGCAGCCCCGCCAGACGACGACGACGATGAGCTCCTGGCTCCCTCGCTCTCGCACCGTCACCAAGCCAGCTAGCCGGCAGCTCTGCACGATGCCAGCAGACCCGCCCGCCAAGCTGTGGGACACGCGCAGCTTCCTCTCGCCGCCCTCACCCTCGTCCTCCTCCTCCTCGTCGTCGCCTTCCCCACCAAACGCCCTCATCATCCTCAACACGCCCCTGCCGCCGCAGCCCGTCTTCCGCCGCCTCTGGGCCTCCGGTACGTCCCTCGCTCACCATCTTCTCGTCCAACCGCACGCCGACTCACCCGCTTCCCTCCCCGCCCTACAGCGACCCTCCGCTTCTGCGCCGACGGCGGCGCCAACCGCCTGTACGACCGCTTCGTGCGCGGCAAGGGCCGGCAGGACGACGGCGAGTGGGACGACGCGACCGACGCCGACGAGGACGCGTGGCTGCCCGACTTTGTGCTCGGCGACTTGGACTCGCTGAGGGACGACGTGCGGCGGTACTACGAGGCCAAGGTGCGCTGCGCTCGCTCTCTCTGCCGGTCTGCCTGCCCCTCGAGGGCGAGCTGACGGGCCTGGGGTACTCGACGCGCGCAGGGCGTCCGCGTCGAGCACGACCCGGACGAGTTCTCGACCGACCTCGGCAAGAACGTCTCGCGGCTCTCCCTCCTCGAGCAGGCGCGCCCAAGCGAGCAGCAGCAGCACCAGCTCGTGATCGTCGGCGGGTTGAGTGGGCGGCTCGACCAGACGGTGCACACGCTGCATGCGCTGACGCTGCTGGTCGAGCAGGAGGGGCGGGAGAGGGTCTGGGCGGTCGGGAGGGAGAGCGCGGCGGTGGTGCTCGCAAAGGTGCGTCGACGAGCTCACCGCTCGGTCCTCCCTCTCTACGTGGGCGTGCGCTGACCGTCGAGTCGCTCATCGATGCGCAGGGCAAGCACGAGCTGCACCTCGACCTCGAGACGTTCGGCAAGACGTGCGGCATCCTCCCCCTCGGCTCGGCCGCCGCACACGTCACGACAACCGGCCTCGAGTGGGACCTCGGGCCGACAGCATGTGCGTCGCCTCGCTCCCCCTCCTCGCGCCGGCGCAGGGTCCTCCTCCTAGCCGCGCGCGTGCTTGTGCGCGAGCCCGAGCTGACGCCGCCCTCCCCTCCCTCCGTCCCTCCCGCCCGCTCGCGCGCAGACATGTACCCAACCTCGCTCTCGACGGCCGTCAGCACGTCGAACCACCTCGTGCAAGAGCGCGTCACGCTCGAGACGGACGTGACCGTCGTGTGGACCATGGAGGTCCGGGGCGGGGCGGATCACGAGTAGACCGAGCAGCTGAGCGCCTCGAGAGGGTGTGCAGAGCTGCATCGATGCTGCCTTTGCTCTCGCGCACGAGCCGGACCGAGAGAGAGAGAAAGAGAGAGAGAAAGAGAGAGAGAAACCGAGGCAAAGGTTGCAAGCGAGCCGGCCCGAGGCGAGGCTCGAACGGCGAGAACACGACGAGGGGGGGAGGAAGTGACAGACGGACGTGGACGACTATGTAGACAGAGGAGGGGAAAAGGAGAGAAGAGGGAGGACCGAGAGGAGACGGGCAAGCGAGTGCGAGAGGGTTGCGAGGGGCGTGCGGCGAGGGCGACGACGAAGAGGCGAGTGAGTGACGAGGAGCGGCGGCTCTACTTGCCGTACTTCTGCAGCTCCCATTCTCTGTGTGACTCGCCCCACGAACAAACGCGAGCTGCGTCAGCGAGAGCTCGACGCGCGCGCGAGAGGAGGGTGGAGAGTGAGGCACGCACCGGTTGTCGAGCGGGCACACCTGCCGCGTCTTGAGCCAGCGGTTGATGCAGTGGAAGTGGAAGGCGTGCTGCGGGCGTCAAAGTTGAGTGCGAGTGAGTCTCTATCGCCGCTGCAACGCTCACATCGGGCCGACGGAGAGTTGGTTGAGGAGCGGGAGGACGAGGAGGGAGACTTGCGTTGCAGACGCCCCACGCGACCGTGCCTGCACGCAAGGGACTCGAGTCAGCTCGTAGACCCAGTATTGGAGCGACAGGAAGAGGAGGACGCACACTCGTCGTTGGCGGCACTGCCCTGGTTGGCCTGGCACTCGATGCCTGCGAACGGTGACGAGCGTCAGTCCTGCGTGCTCGGTTCCGCGCCGGTCGAATCGGGAGAGCGAGAGGGACGCACAGAGGTCCATGATCTGCCCGAGAGGGAGGCGAGGGAGAGGGTGAGGTCAGCCGGTGGGGCAGCTCGCAGCTCGGCGCGCGAACGAGGCGGGGGCGAGGAGGAGGGGTGGCGCACGTGGTTCCTGCAGATGGCGCAGTTGTCGACGACGATGTCCTGCGTGTGGGAGTGCTCGTCAGTCCTCTCCTACGGCGAGAGGGGAGGAGCGTGGCGATGAGGAGAGGGACGCACCCAGGCCCACAGCGCGACGGCGTTCCACTGCGGGCGGGAGGGGGCATGGTCAGCTCGGCCGACAGTGCAGGAGCTCGAGGGGACGCACCTTCTTGACCTCGAAGCGCTTGGGGGCGTCTGTGCCCTTGTCAGCCATCTCGACGTCTGTCGGGCGAACCGAGGAGGATGAGAGGGGGGCGTCAGCTGTGGGTCGGTGGGGCTCGCTCGGGGTAGGGGTCTGGGAGGTGGAGA
>Ga0308169_10001662_pt1 | contig 25176 bp, 14 predicted proteins | sample PhyBR1_2_FD_202139 | JGI IMG/M metagenome (GOLD analysis project Ga0308169, IMG submission 202139) | Phyllosphere microbial communities from UC Gill Tract Community Farm, Albany, California, United States - DLSLSB.R1 | ecosystem: Host-associated > Plants > Phyllosphere > Unclassified | place...
AGTGAAAATGCTACTTGAAGTTAGAAATGGGCATGCTGCACTCAAGTTTGTTTCTATGGAAAGCAATCAAGAGAAAGACAATAAAGATACTCTCAGAGGATGTGATATAAAGAGTGGAGATATGACACTAAGGTCATTGCTAAACAGATACGTTAAGATGATCAATGACAAAGATCAAAAGACAGAGAATTATGACTTTGAATTTGAGATTCTGTATAACCAAGGTCCGCTACAGACAAATGATCAAAAAACAGAACAACTGATATGCTTGTATGAGTATATAGACATAGAAGACAATACTGATCATTCTATTATCAAGAGAACGATTGCAAACATAGTCAAGTCAGCAAACTTGTCAGATCCAGCAACTAAAGAACTTTTCATTCCATTTTTCTTTTACATTGATGATTTGCTATGCAGCCTAGGCGATTACGAGATATTTGATACCTGGTTAGGTTTGTATTGAAATGATACTCTTATAAAATCTGAGATTATTAGAAGTTTGTGGAGTGAATACAAGAATTCCAAGAATTTGTTTGCCCCAACTTTGGAACTTTCAAGGTTAGAAATTACAAGTGAAGACATGAAAGCAGTGATTTATAACGTTAGGATGGGTCTAAAGGTTTTGAAATTGTCTCGTTTTTATAAATATCCTGAAGACTTAGTTGATATTGTTAAATTTTCGCTGAGCTGCAGTCCTAAGCTTTGCAAGCTCAACATTTCAGATAATAATTTAGGATCTAAATGCATTGCAGACATTTTAAATATGCTAAAAGACAATACCAATATAAGAAAACTTGACATCTCATCAAATAATATTACAAGTGACTGTGCAGAGCACATAGCCAACTTTTTGATGATAAACAATACTTTAAATAATTTAAATTTTGCAATTAATTGTTTAGAAGACAAAGGAGTTGAGCAAATAGCCAATGGATTAAGATTAAACACGACTTTATTGACAGTTAATTTATCTAGCAACAGTATTACAGACATTGGAATTGCATGCTTTAGTGAATTGTTAAAACGACAAAATACGGCATTAACTAATCTCAACATCTCTAAAAACAAGATTACAAAAGAAGGATTCAAATACTTGGCAGATGCCCTAAAAGTCAACAAAATTCTTATTTCATTAACGATATCTGATAATATTATAGATGATAAAGGTATGAAACACATTTCTGAAGCTTTAAAGGTTAACAAGACCTTGGCTGAACTAGACTGTTCAGCGTGCAGTATTACAGAAACAGGAGCTAAATATATTTCTGAGGCTCTAAAAGTCAACACGACTTTGAATTACCTAGACATTTCATGTAACTCTTTGACAGATTTAGGGATTAGGTACATTTCTGAGGCATTGATGATAAACCAGAACTTAGAAACATTGTGTGTTTCTAGTAGCAGTATGTTATCAGTTGGTGTCAAATACATTTCAGACGCTCTTACAAAAAACAGATCTTTAAAATTTCTAGATATTTCTGAAAATTGCATCCAAGATGAAGGTGTTAAAAATCTCTGCGAATCTTTGAAACTGAACTATTACTTAACTTCTTTAATTCTTTACGATGTTGAATCAACCGACTTGAGTGCTAAATATATTTCTGATATGCTTGAAACAAATCAAACGCTACATGAGCTAGACCTAGGTGATAATTGGTTTAAAAAAGATGGTGCTACTTATTTATCCAAATTTCTAAGAACCAATAAAACGTTAAAGATACTTTATATGCCTGTCTTGATGCTTGAGCCTGAAGAAGCACAGATTTTGTTTGATGCTCTTAGGGAAAATACAACTGTCAAGAAATTGGGAGTCTCCAAATACAGCATACTTTACGAGGTATTTGGCCGGCAAATATTGGAAGATGCAAAGGGGAAAAATAGGGAAGTTTTTGTTGATTAGGTTTTTCAAAAAAGCTGGATTAAAAGAACATCAGTTTCGAACAGCAAACAATTTTGCAGCTGAGAATAAAAAATAAAAGTGATAATGCCTTAATTTCTATGAAATCATATTTTAGATTAAAAACAATGTTAATACTTTTTTAAATTGACTTTCTTACATTAGACAAGGTAAAATTTATGTTTTCATTGGTAAATAAAGACAACCTCCGGCTCTCCTTCTTCTCACACAAAACAATTTAAATTCATTAAACAAAAGCTCATCTTAAAGGGGAATATTTTGTTTCAGGAGGAACCAAACAGAAATTTATAAAGCCACCCCAAGCATGGATACATTCGATTCTAAATTTTTTTTGAATTTGGACTTAAAGAACCATGAAGAAGATACAGATGGATCAATTCAGGAGGTGTTTCAGAATGAAATGGTTGTAATGTCAAGAGACAATTGCAACTATGTATCAAACTTAAAAAAGCAACTAAAGAAGCTTGACAATCTAAAATAAACAGCTTTAAGCACCAAATAGTTTTTATTTACAAAATAGTCTCAAGATATAAAAAATAAAACCTAATCTTTATTAACACACTTTATAATGTTGAAATGGATTGTACGGGGCAAGACCTTTGTCTGTTAAGGAGTATTTGAGTGTTCCTATGTTCAATTCTATCTATTTTAGATGAATAAAGCAAAGAGAATTCAAAAACTCGCATTCGGTCGAACAAAAGCGTTTTAAAGATTAAGATGGTTGATAAAAATGAAAAACCTATCGATTTTTCGCTTGCAAGAGCTTTTTAGTCTGCATTCCACTAAAGATAATAAAACAAGTTTATGTTGGAGATTGCCAAAGTCAAATTTATGATTGAGATTTCTCAGATCATTAAAGTCCAGTACGAGATATTCTAGACAATAATAATTGGCTAGACTAGACAATATTCTGAGATGATTTATTCCGCATCCACACAGATTCAGACTAATTACTGATTTCTTCAATCCTTCAAAATCAAACTCATCCCTGATTAAAGAGAGACTGTTATAGGCAAGATTTATCTTTTCAATTTTGTTGCATCTCCTTACTTCATCCATCCATGCGGGCAAAGAGATGTTGCAGTTCTGCAGTCTTAGCTCTTTCAAAGAGTCTTTTGAGATTCCAAATGTCACTTTCCCAGCCTTTCCAAGATTAAAATTTTGATCTAATATTAATGATTTAAGATTAATACAATCAGTCAATGCCTTAACAATGTATCTGTCTTGCAGATCACACGAGATTGCTATGATCTTATTCAGGGTGTTTCGAGAATCGCCTAGCTTGAAATTTTGAAGGAACGCTTTAAAACAATTGTACGAAATGCTTATTTCTCGTAATTTTGGGAAACTCGTAAACATCAGCAGGCTGGACGGGTTTACTAGTTTACAACCATTTATATTTAATTCCCTAAGAGTAGATCTAGAACATCCAATATGATCGATATTTAGATCTTGCTCGTACATGTTTAAAAAGGAATATGACATATCCAGAATTTCAAGCTTAGGAAGATCAAGAAACAAACAAATATCTTCAGCTTTGGAAAATATCATGCTCCTGATTTTCAGGTATCTCAAAGTCCTTTTAGAGCTGCCCAGACTATAATTGTAATTGTGGAAAGAAAATTGATTATTGCCTATCGACAAGGTTTTCAATACTTCACAAGATGTAATAGCACTCAGCAGTTTGGGATCTTGCATTTTACAATACTCCATTTCTAATATTTTTAGGCTGTTTTTCGAAGCACCAAAAGAAAAACCTTCTTCAAGATTTTCTGAAAGCTGACTAAAATTATTTTTGGACAAGCACAGCCTCACCAGCTTATTGCAATTGGTAATTTCATGCAATATTCTTGGCCCGCAAAGACAACAACTAGACATATTCAAGTCTTCTAATGTAAACCTAGATTGGCCAAAAGTAAAGTTATTTGGCAGGCTAAAAAATTGTTGCAAGAGAGATCTAATTTGAGTAACTTTATGCAGTCAGTAATAGCTCTAAGCAAAACTGGAGAGCTTATACGACAGCTTGACATAGAAATGCTTTTCAATGAGAATTTTGCTGATCCAAAGTCAAATTTATCAAAACTCATAGAAAAGTTGTTATTTGATAAATTCAAAACTTCCAAGACCTTGCATTCAGAAATAGCATGTAAAACTTGTGCATCATGAATTTCACAATTCGCAATCAATATTGTTTTAATAGAATTTTGAGAGATTCCAAATTTAAATCCATTTGGGATGTGGATAAAGCTATTATAGCTGATAATCAAATCCTCTATCACTTCTAAATCAGTTACAGCTACTAAAGCGTTGACTCCACACATAGAACAATTATTCATTTTCAGACATTTCAAGATTTTTCTAGAAGATCCAAAGTGAAAATTTTCTGGAAACTGGCAGAAGCAATTGAAACAGATATCTAGATCCTCTAAGATCTCACAATCGGTCAGACTGTAAAAAAAGTCGTAGTCGTTGTGAATATTGCAATTTGATATTTTGAGGGTTTTTAGGGACATTTTTATAGAACCAAGCTCAAAAACGTTCTGTCTATGATTGCATGTTTTAAAATATTTTGACTTTGAAATGAAGTTATTGTTTGACACGTCTAAATACTCAAGCACTTGTGATTTTCGAAGAATTTTGAAAAAAGGACGTAATTTGATTTTTGATCCTGAGATATTCAGCCGTTTCAGAGAGTACATTGAAGCTCCAAATTTAAATGTGGAATACTTTAGATCAAAGCTGTTTTCCGAAAGGTCGGCTATGCTTAAATTTTGAAAGTTTAGAACTTTTTCTAAAAAATCTTGATTGGTTAGGTAACAATGCGAAAAATTGACATTTTTCAAAGACTTTTTAGCTTTGCCGATTTCAAATGTATCTTTTAGACCAAATAAATCGTTAAAAGAGCAGTCTAATATCTCAATGTTAGGAAAGTCTAGTATCCTTTTAATTTGTTTATGATCTAGATTTGCCTTTGAGACTTTTAGACTTTTTAGCTGATCTTCCAAATGACCCAGAAAAGGCTCTTCAGAATCCTCAGAGTTCTTTGGGTTTGTACATAAAAACCGAAATTTATTGGATTTTGTATCTGATGTACTGCAAATATCGCCCTTCTTGCGTAAGTCATTTTGGCTTATGTCCAATTCTCTAATTTTTAAGCATTCTTGAATTTTATAAAGATCATCCGAGCTTATGCATATCTTAGAAGCTCCCAATTTTATCAAAGTGCCTCTGAGATTTCCTAAATCAAAAGACTCGAAGAATTCTTTCAAAACATTGCCTGAGATATCAAGATCTTCTAGCCTCTCAAATTTAGTAATTTCAACCATATCTTTGGTATTCAGGTTGCAGTTATTGACATAAAGCTCGACAAGGTTTTCTCTCAGCTTCTCAAGATCATGCTCCGAGAACCTTATATCAGGGCAATTCGATAAGTATAGCTTCTGGAGCTTTGGGCAGTTGCAAATAATCGAAAAAACTTCTTTATCAATACTACAGTCACTTACGCACAGATCTACCAATTGTAGGCACAGTGTTTCGAATGTTTTAGACTTCAAATTCAACCTGGGATTGCCTGACAAGCACAGTTGTTTTAGATTATTTGTTTTAAAGAACAACGCAGTAGGAAGATCCTCAATGTCTAAATCAGACAAGTCTAAAGATTCCATATTTGACAATACATTTTCACTTATCAGACAATTATAAATTTTGTTGCAATTTATAAAAGTTAATTCTTGTTCAATATCAATATTCAAATTTTTTTTTACATCGGCTTTAAGAGTATAATAAATCGCTTTTAGGATTTTAGATCCACAGTTTAAGGCTTCAAATGAAAGAAGTTGGAGAGCTTTAATCTCTTTTCCTGTTTGGTCAGAAGTATGAACTTTTTTGCAGAAAAAAAATAGTAGATAAAGCAAAATCCTTGTTATGCTGGCTCTTGAACATGGGAACGTTCTTTCTACATTCAACCCACAAGCTAGAAACATCATTAAGGACAAGGATTATTTGCTCAAAAATTTCACATTTTTGCCAGATTGAGAAAAATAAAAAGTATCCGTGGATAAAAATAAAATATCGATCTTTTGAACTTTTTAATATTTAAAAATAACAATATTGCGAGCAAGTGCTCTCAGGCATTTGAAATGGCCTTCATTCTTATCTTGCTCTGAATATTAGGATAATGTTTGCAATCTGTAATTTTTAGGCTTAAAACTATTAAAAAAGATAAAGACACAATGGACATGCTCTTATTGGGTCAAGTTTATCTTCAAAGTTGAAGTCCTACTATTTTTCTGTGCTTAGAGCCTATCTTTTATGGTTTTATTGCAAAGGATCGGCAGAAATAAAACAACAAACACAAGAAGCCTGGCTGCGCTGTAATTTATTTATTTTATTAGACCCCAGATGGAAATTAATAACAAAAATATTATGGACAGCTTTTATATCATTTCTACGGATTCAAGCAAGAAAAATGGCAGACTTTTGGATGAGCACGGGAATTTGAAGAAGGATCTAAAGAGAAATCTCGATTACTTGATTATTCCATATTGCACATGGAAGGATTGCAAGAGCCAATATGACAAGGAGATCCTAGTCTACAACGTGTACAACCTTTTTATCTCATTTTCCTGCCACGGGCTGTCTTACAAGAATATCTTTGTCCACGGCTCTGAAATAGTATTTGATGTGATACAGGCTTTGTTCGTCAACAAAATGTTTGGAATTGACTCTTTCAGGAGAATGTTTGACGTGAACTACGAGGCAATTACAATTGATCCAATGGTCAATTTCGAGTGGTTTGGCCCAGACACCAAAAAGATAGTTTTAGTTGTGAAAAGAAAGTGTGTAAATGAGCAGCAGCTAGACGTGCTTGAAAGTATAATGGTGAATGATTCAGAAGAGAAAGGACAAGGCGGATTTATTGATTTGGAGCTGAGAAAAGCTGCAGAAAACAGAGGAAACAGCCATAGAATATCAGAAGAGAGCATAAGGCTGTACAATGAGCTATACACACGGGAAGACCCTGAAAATGCTAAAGAGATGCCTAAGGATCTAGAATCTTTCCAGAGCAACGATTTTTCAATTTCCAGCCAGCAGGAATGCCATCAAGAAAGTGTTGGAATAAGAAACATCGGAAATACATGTTATATGAGCAGCAGTATTCAGTGTTTGAACAATTGCAATATTTTTTCCAACTTTTTTATTTACTATCACAATATTTTCAGGAATCCCAGCAATTTCAAAAACAACAGAAAGATTGGAGTCGTTGAGCTAGAAAACAATAAGCATTTGAGTGGAAATTACACGATAATTGAGAGTTGGGCCAATCTGATAATATCGCTCAATACAAAAAACATAGCGTCTCCGAGAGATCTTAAGGTTGCAATGGGCAGCAAAAATCCCATATTTTCTGACTTTAGAGAGCAAGATGCAGCCGAGTTTATTGAAGCTCTTTTAACTTATATTCACGATGGATTGTCCTATAACAATTTGAATAAAGACTCAAATAAGGAAAAGAATGTGGAAGATAACTTGCTTGACAGAAGAAGCATAGATAGCGGATATTCCAGTCATAATGAAGACAACAAGAATGATTTGGGAAGCCTAGAAGAAACTTTAGAGAGAGAATTCAATAATCTCATAAACAGCGAAAATTCTATAATCAGCAGACTCTTCTACGGGATGCACACGAATTTCATGGGATGCAAAGAATGCGGATTCAGAAAGCACAAGAGTGACTTGATGATGATGCTTCCATTGGCTATCCCAAATGAGAAAAAATATCATCCCTCCACAATGCTGATCAGAGCCTTGAAAAGAAATCCTGAGAAAATCCTGGCATTGCTTACTCATTCAATACGAGAGCTGAAGGACGAAGCAAAATATTCCTACAAGATAGAAAATTCCATTTTAGCTGTTGAGTATTTAGACAATCAGGCTATAGGCTTGATTTCTGACGACACGATAGTAAAAAGCATAATTAATCAGATTTACTTATACGAATATTCTGCATTCAAGAAATATTATCTTTGCAAGATGTACTTTTACAAATATCTGTTTTTTAAGAAAAAGCTTCCTTTTGATTTCCTGGTGGAAGAGACCAACCAAAAAGCCGAAATGTTCAACCGTCTTTTGCCTTTTTTCTCAAAAGATGCCGACTTTTCAAAATTTTTAAAAAACACAATCTTTTCTCTTCAAAAGCCTGACAGTGTTTTTGGAATTCCTGTCATTGAAGCAGTTTTTACAGATCCCAAATTAATATTTGGCGCAAATTTTGAGACTTTGGTAAAGCCAGCACTCAGAAGAACTGACGATTTGAATCTGAGAGATTGCCTGAATCATTGCTTCAAGCCAGAGGTTGTTGAGTTGTTCTGCGAGCACTGCCAGCGGAAGTCTGTGCATGAGATGAGATCGCGAATAACAAAATTTCCACAGTATTTTATCATTCATCTCAAGAGATTTAGCTATTTAAACACAGGCGCTAAAATCAACACTTTTGTAGAATTTCCTCAGGATAATTTGAAGATGGGAGATAATCTGTATAGACTTATAGGGACATCCAATCACATAGAGATAGGTCTAGGATATGGGCACTATGTCTCCTACATAAGAAAGAATGACGAATGGTATTGCTGCAACGATAGTATAATTTCGAAGGCTGCATACCCTGATAAATCTAGTGCCTACATACTTTTCTATGAAAAAGTATAAAGCAATTTATAAACTTAACTAGTCAATAAAAAATTTCTGATTTAAAAAATAAGAATTATTTTAATGTCCTCATCGATAGTAAGCATATAAAAATTCTAGTTTTTAGATATAAAATTTTTCAGAGATGCAAAATTTCTTTAAACTTTTGTTTTGACGGCCCATCTAGGTTTTCATAGCTTCTGACACCGATAAAATTTTTATTTTATCCAAATACGTTTAATTTTAAGATCAAAACAATAAAATTTTACAGGTAATCAAAGCAGAAAAGTTTTACAAGCAAAAAATATAAAATAGCTGAATAAATGTTAGTATTTTTAATCATCCTTCTTCTCATCTCCGACATTTATGATTCTATCTTCAACGTCAGAAACGGCAGATGCATCAGCCAGGTCAGAGTCCTCTCCAAATGTTGGCTTAGGCACTGTAAGCTTGGCATCAGACTCCCCAAAGCCAATCTCAACTTTGCCGCTTTTTTTAGAAGCGTTGACAATTTCACTGTATTTGGCTTTGAGCTGCTCAAAGTAATTCTTGAATGAGTTGATTACCGAATCAATGTCGCCTTCAAACAGCTTGTGTATATTCTTGATATACACATTGTATATGAAGTGTGGGCCTGTCCCCATGGGAATGCTCAGCCAGGAAATCAGCATCAGCTTGATGATTTTGAAATAAGGGATCCTGTATAATATAAAGGAAAGGGCATTGTCCAAAACAATAAGGAAGGAAACAACAATAAAATAATGTTTGTAGAACCTGCGGTTAGGCTTTGTAGTGCACTTGAAGCTTTGATGAATGTTGTAGAGGACTGCAGCAGCAAGGAGAACGTTCACAACAAACCCAATCATTGGGGCTACTTTTTTGTTATTATTTTAAAAAGTAATTCAATCAAACAACACCAAAACTAGTGCAATTCAAGAAAATACAAAAATTTGTGTTCAAAGTTTCTTTCTGGCATAAGTGAAATACTTTTTATTCAATTCGTCAGAAAGACAAAATTACAGCATCTAAAATACTCAATTACTTAAATAAAAACTAGAAAAACAGTGTCTGGGCAAACATGCAATTTAGCATGCTTGTTCTTTAAAAGGCAAGAAAAGGCATTGCCTGTTATATTAAGAAACCAAAGCCTCTCAGGCTTTTTTAGAGTTTCATTTTGGGATTTTACTTGACAGATTGATGGTCAGGTATCATTGTTATTTATTGAAGGACTTTGCTGTCAATACATTGCCAAAACATTATTCTTCATAACATAAATAAATACTTTGTAGTCCTGAAGTAGAAAACCAAACAGTTTTTATTTGCAAATCTCAATAAATTATCTTTAAGCTGTAAGTTTTTCTTTTATAAAAAAATTGATTCTTTTTGTTGCATTTTTTAACCCACATGCATCAGCAAAATCTAGACGAAGACGGATTAGCTAGCAGCTACTTAATCCTCACAGCCATGCTTCCGCTGGCAATCTTTCTTTTGTACAGGACATTCAAGAAAAAACCCGCATTTTCATGCAACTGCATAAACTGCAGAAAAGCTAGGCAGAAGCCTACAAAAGCCAAAACCCTGGCATTCCTGGCCAATAGCATCTTACAGGGCCTCCTGTGGATTATTATTGCTATGCTGGTCAAGAATATTCTAACATTGAAGATTAAAAGAAAGGCTCTTGAATTCGATCCCTATAAAATTCTGAATGTCTCCTCTGAAGCTTCTCTGCCTGAGATAAAAAGGACTTTCAGAAAAAAGCTCAAAACTTTCAACAATGAGCTCAAGAAGACGAGTGGCAAAGAAAAGATTGAAGAATCAATAAGGTCTCTAAACAACGCATTTAATTTACTCAAGGATCCTGCTGCCCTTAGCAGCTGGATGAATGATACATCCTCAAAAGAAATGCTCATTGCTCTTCCGTCCTGGCTGCTAAATTTCACAGCACCTCTCCTCTTTGCCTATATTTTTGTTTTTGCGATTGCATTTCCTGCTTACTTTTTCCACAAGCAAATTCAATTGCGACACTTGAGCTTCTCTGGCTGCAACTATTGCTCAAATGAAATATTCTTGAACAAGATTGATTCTGTCAGTGAGCTACCACAAATTACCTTGCAGAATATTCTCTGGCTGATGGGAAATGCTGTTGAAATTGGAACCAGGAAATGGAATGGAAACCTGATTATTGACTCTTCTCTTGGAATGGGGGATTCCTACACCCAAAAGGTGCCACTAAATAATCAAATGAGCTCTGAGGACAGGAAGTCTTTTACTAATGATTTAGAGATGAACTATGCTTTTCCTGTTGTGTCTGACAATCCAGGATATCTGATAATTCTTGCATATCTTTTCAGAAAATTAGATGATGCTGAAGATATTAAATTTATAAATAGAACTTGTCTGTCTCTGACGGAGTCTTTTATGAAGATAGCCTTGGCGAAAGAGAGGGCAAAAATATACAAAGAGCTTACCAATGTTCAGAAAATGATCAATCAAGCCGTGTTCCTTCCCTCATATTATCTTCTCCAGTATCCTCACGTTTCGTTCAAGACTATTATTGAGAATGCAAATCTTAAGGATCTTGCCATTTCTGATGATGCATTCTTAAACGAGACTCTGAGCGGATCATCGTTGAAAGACGCACTGCATATTTACAACAGCATTCCAAGAGTTTCAATAAAAGATCTTGAGGCATTCACAATATCCAATGCTCCATCAGAAGATCAAAGCGAGGCATCAGACAAAATTTTCAAGAAGGAGGGTGATGTGTTTTTGATCGAGAAGAATTCAGCTCCGACTATCCAATTCAAGCTTGTCAGTGAGAACCATAATTTGCTGTGCCATGCGCCATTCTCTCAAGATTCAGTTGAAAACAAGTGGATAATTATTTGTCTTATAAACGATAAAGTTCATAAGGAAATTAATGTTTTGAAAGATTTTCCAGGAACCAAAAACATTTCTTTGCATCTTCCTGTTGTTGGAATCAGGGATCAGGTCAAAATATCTGTGATTTCTTCTGGATATTTTGGAAATGACTTATTTGAGACTTTAAATATTAAATCATATTAATTTTCTAAAGTCAAGCCTTTGATGCTAAAAAGTATGTTAAAACGTTACAAATAAGTTTTTTATTCAAATAATAATGGCAACTTTGAAATTTTTTGTTTGATTGATGACATAAATTGTCTTTAATTTTATAAATTGCATTTACCAAACCAACAAATTCCCAATTTACTTAATCCAAGGCTATCAACCTTAAGCAGTTTTTCTACTTTCACAAACAAAATTAGAATCCTCTTGAATATTCCAAAAAACCTTTAATGTTCCTTTCCTTAAAAAACTGAGACAAAACGCAAAAATTACAAATAATTGGCTGATGCATTGACAAATTTTAATGATAAGTTTAAAAAAATCCTACTACCCCAATGCTTTCACTTGAAGAAAAAAGAATCCTACAAACAAATATTTCTGTCATCCTGAAATCTTCTCAGAGTATTTCTCAACAAACATTTATTGAAACATACAACACTGTTTATGCACATTGCACTTCTCCTTCGCCCACATACTCAATAAAAGGTGAGTTGATTTATGAAGTTCTGTCTGGATCGTTGGAAGCCTTTGCTGCTTCTCTTGAATTCCAGGGATCGCTGGAATATTTGTCGCAACAGATTGACTCGCTCAGGCGATCTTCCGATCATCTTGCCAAAATATTCAGCTATCTTGAGCGTTTTTACATAAGATCCTCGATTCTGAAAGAGCTGCCTGAAGTAAGAAGTCTTAAAGACCTCTTTTACTTCCAAATATACTTTAAATACATTTACAATGTCGAAGAGGCTCTTCTTGATTTGATCTTCTTAGAAATTGACACATACAGGAAGCTGTACAGACAGGAATGTGAAGAACTAAAAAACATCATAACCTTTTACTTGGATGCTCTCACAAGCACCGGGCAGGAAAACACAATCAAAAAGTTCTATCAAAGATATGTCGAAGATTTTAAGATAAACACTAATTTCAAGATAGAGATAGGAAAACTCTTGAAAAAAGTATATTTTGAAATGTTTTTTATTTCCAATTCATTAAAAGAGAAAGACATGTGCAAAGAGATTATTCAGATGATAAATTTCAGAAAGGATGAGGTCATTGACTATGCTTTCTTAAAGATTGGCAAGCTTGAGAAATTCAAGCATGTTTACAAAATAATAAGCATGATGCCTGAACAGGTGCGAAACAAGTTTAAAAGTAAATATGAGGATAACATTAAGTCGATGCTTCAGAATGTCAAAACTTTTGCTGAGCTCTATAAAATTTACAACAATTTTAAAAACCAAATTGTGATTAATAAGCTTAGTGGATATGAGGAGCTATTGAATGACATTGTCAAACGAAGCTTTGCAGAGCTAAGCAAAAATGACCAGCTGGCTATTCAAAAGGAGATGGTAGATGCTTTTGACAATTACATTGATATGCTTAAAGGGACTTTGAACATAACGGAGAGTAATAGAAATATAGCCAATAAAAATGATTTGTATTCTCCTAGGCATTTTGTAAAGAGATCAAATGGTGCGAATAATGCTGATTTAGAAAAAGGAGCTCTGAGCGCTTCAGACTGCAGTGCAAACAACGAATCATCATCAAATCTGGGAAATAGCTCAGGTAGTGATAGAAACCAAACAATCAGCATAAGCCCTGATGTTTATTTTGATTTGTTTTCTAATATTGTATCTGAGAGCCTGATCGATCTTTACGCTGAAAATTGTCAGTACCGACTTTTAAAAGGATCAGATCCTGTTATAGAGCATATGTTCTCTGAAATAATTGTTGAAAAGATTGGATGGGGTGCTGCATCGAGGATAAAAAGCAGTGTAGCCAGCTTCACAAATAGGTATTATTTAGAAATCACCAATCCTGAGTCACAAGCTTCTTTGAGTGTGTCGCTTGCGAAGATAACAAAAGCATTTTGGGAAATTCAAAGAGGTGAAATCAATTTGCACAGGTCTCTGAAGAATGCCAAAGATTCTATCTTAACTCTTGTAAAACTCGATGAGAGACAAATTCTTGACTTTAACTACAAAGTTTCCCCAGTGATCTTCGAAGTGAATAAAGCAAAGTATAAGATGGCTGCGGATGTGGTCTCTTTGTATTTGCATATTTTGGATTTCCATGACAAAAACGGTATTTCCTATGAGCATCTTAAAGCTCTTGCTTCTGATCCTGACATTGACTCAAACATCGAAACTTTGCTGGAAAATGGGTTTGTGTATCATGACAGAACTTTTAGGGTTTTGAATAAGAAGACTGATCAAAGTTTTGTTGATTTTTTCAGCATTCCAAAAAAGATTTCGCTGAATGATGAAAAAAATAATGTTTATGAAATGGGGACGCATATTAACGAGGCTAAGATTTGCAAAATGCTAAAGAAGCTCAAGACTATGCGTAAAGAAGACCTTTTTGATCAGGTTGACTGTTCTAAGGATGAGTTTGATCGAATTCTTCTTAGCTTGATCACAAAGGGCTTTTTAGATTCTAAAGATGATGTCATAATATATATTCCATAATACATTATTCATGTCATAATCACAAAGCAAGAGTTTTTAGCCAATAAAGATGCTAGAGCTGCAATAAATTGTCTAAATCAGTAATTTATCTATTGAAAAAGTTATTTCTCAACTAAACATATCAGTATTTGAACAATGCAGAGAAAGCTGCATGCTTACTTTGATATTTTAATTAGCTTAAATTCAACTTATATGATTATTTTGATGCCTGTTGATCTTACAGCATTAAAAACATAAATTTTATCTTTTAATAATATTTAGGAAAATTTTGTTTAGTTTTGTGAAAATAAAGGTGACAATATAGAAATATGCTATTTAAAAGTCAAGACTTAAAAGGACAAAACATAAAATAAATTTTTGAATGTGGTAATCTGTATTAGGCTATTCCTAAATTACAGTCCGAAGCAAAAGCTTACGACATTACATTTTTTGCATTTTATAATAATTATTTTTTAAATGAATTTAAGTAAGTACAAAATATGTTTTAGTCCTATATATTTATATATTTTTTTCTTGTAATGTTTATTACCTGAATATTTTGTAATTGAAAAACTGTATTTGAGATAGGCAAGCCTATACTCGCAAAAATGCGTTTCGTTCTTTCGCAATTACAGTAATAATCAAAATGGGTCAAACACCAAGTATTAAATGTTTTTTTTCCACCTGTCGTAGAGTTTCGCTTCACCTCAAATACAGTTTTTCATCTTAAAAATATTCAGGTAATAAACATTACAAAAAATATATATTTTTTGTTAAAAATCGTTATATAGGTATCTAATTAACACTGTATATATACAACATTTTTTAAAATTTAAAACAAGTTTATGTTTTTACTTAATTCATTTAAATAGTAATTTATTATAAAATGCAAAAAATAAGATGTCATAAACCTTTTCTTCGAGCTTTAGTACATAATGTATAACTTAACATGCCACTTAACAATGCAAGAAGAAGTTGATTGCATGAAGATTTACCAATATAAATAAATATGTTGCAGAGTTTTGACTTGAAAATCATTGTTTACAAAAGTTTAATGATAAATAATCAGTTTATTTATAAAATTTAATTTATTTTCTGATTAAATTTTGATTTACAGAAAATAAGCAAAGAAAGCCATTGTTTAAGTTCTTGGGCTTGTTTTATCTTTAGTTTGACAGTAGGCGCAAGAAAGAATGCCAAATTTTCTCATTTGTTGTAATTCGAAAAATAAATTGTGATTTTTTCTGATCTTTGGCTTGTTTTCTTGCAAATAAATGCTATGTTGTTTATCTTTGTTTTAAATTTCTTAATACTTTGCGTCTGGGGCAACAAATGGAAATGACACACAGAAAAAAAAAGTTTTTAGCTTTCGAATTATTTGGGAATTTTGAATCTGACATAATTGGCAACGAGAGGTATTTTGTATTTAAAACTGAAGAGATGCCGAGCATAACTTCTGGATACCGTTCTGACGTCAATTCAGAAAAAGATACAAATGGTATGTATTTAACCGAAAATGTATTTAGGGCAAATGACGAAGACTTGTATGCTCCGCTGAAGGAAGCTTGTATGACAGAAAGCATCTGCAGCAATAAGGATAAAATCCACACGATAGTCTCTCCATTCATCGGAAACAATTTGGATTACAATCTCAAAGATATTCGGAAGATTGGTCATAGAGGCAACGGAGAGAATTCGCCTGTAAATAGGTTCCCAATCGAAAACACCATTCCCTCATTTATCCTTGCCCATGAAAAGGGCGCGCAAATGGTTGAGCTGGACGTCCATTTAACATTGGACAATAATTTAGTGGTATTCCATGATCATGTGATCAAAGAAAAATCTATTTCCAAAATAACCTATGAAGAATTTGTTCTTCTCTCACAGGTAGAACACGATAACAGCATTCTTAAATTTTCAACATTAAGCGAGATTCTCGATGCGATCCCAAACGATCTGGGTGTCTATGTTGAAATAAAGTATAATTCTGATCAGGGGCCTTATCCTGATAATTATCCTAACAATCTGGTTGAGCAAGTATTGAAGCTGTTAGAGAACCACAACAAAAGAAAGTTTCTTATTGCGTCTTTCTCGCCTTACATTTGTGCACTAACAAAGGCAATATGTCCATCTTACAAGGTTTGTCTAATAGTTTCAAACAATGTGTATAAAGAGATCTCAAAAAGCAAATTGAGTCAAACCTTGGAGCAGTTTGTAATTTCCTCAGGCATTGACGGAATAGTCAGCAACACCGATTTTTTCCCAGATATTAAGGATGTCTTTGCAAAATTTGAAAATTTAGACAAACTTGTCTATGGAGAGGGAACAAATGATAAAGACCAAATCAAAGAACTCGAAAAGTTTGGAATCACTGGATTCTGTACCGACAATCTTGAGCTTTATCAATAAAATCGAGAGCCTCTGTTTTAGGTCTTTTTTAAACATTTGTTCTGTTAAGTAGAAAAAGATAGTCCTAAAAAAGAGCATCCTTGATTTTTTTGTCAAAAATTTGTTGTAAAAATATGAAAGAAGCAATGGTTTTCCAAGAATATAGCATTTTTAAATTTAGCAACTCATTATTGAAGTTTTAGGGTATTTATAAATACCAATATATATTATTACTATTTAAATATGCAAAATTAACAGAAATTGGCTGTTTAGTTTTTTATTCTCCATTTCTGGCTAGAATAAATTTTAGATAAAATTTTTATCCTCAAATGACTGACAGAAAAGGAACAAGAAGTTACATGAGAAACTTCCAAACCAAGAGGAGAAGACGAAGAGAGGGTAAGACAGACTACCAGCACAGAAGAAATCTTCTTAGGCAGGACTGCACCCAGCATACCAATGTAAAGTCCCGTCTTGTTGTGAGGGCTACCAATACCAAGGTCATCTGTTCAATAGTGAAGGCATTTATTGACGGTGACAGAGTCGTTGCACAGGCAGACTCCAGTGAGTTGAAGAACTTTGGCGTTGACTTTGGACTTACCAACCATTTTGCCGCGTATGCAACAGGATTTCTCTGTGCCAGAAGAGCCTTAAACTCCAATGGGCTTGATAAGTTCTATGAGCCAAACACTGAGGTTGGTGAATACAAATTAACCGAGGATGTTGATGACGAGCATAAAGCATACAAAGTATATCTTGACATTGGCTTAGCACGGGCTTCTAAGGGAGCAAATGTATTTATCGCTATGAAGGGCGCCTCAGATGCAGGTCTTTTCATACCCCACTCCGAAACAAAGTTCTATGGGTTCTCGGAGGAAAAAGGACTTGATTCTAATGAGCTCAGGGATAGAATATTTATGAAGAGCAACATAGATTATATGATTAGTCTCAGGGAAAACAGTAAAGATGCCTACCAAAGACAGTTTGGAGGATACATTGCCAAGAACATTGAGCCTGAGTCTATTGTTGCTAAATACGAGGCATGCCTGAAGCAAATTTCTGAGAATCCAGTTGCCAAGAAGACAGAGAAGAAGGACAGAACAAGCCATTTCTCTTCCAAGGTGTCCAGGCTCTCTTGTGCCGAGAGAAAGGCCAGGGCTGCTGCTAAAATTGCTGAAGGCTTAGCCCAACAATAAATTATTTAGTTTTTTGGTAGTTTTCAGTTAAATCTGTCTAAGTTTATATGTTCTTTTTTTTAATTACTATCTTCAACAGACTCAAGATCTGTTATTCTTTCAGTGTGTGGTTTTGAATCTCATTAATGGTGCTTTTGACTTTTATGCAATCCTAAAATGTTTTACCGTCTTTTTAGCTTAACTTGAAGTTCAGTAAACATTTTTTCGTAATAAAACAAATGAAAAGCATAGACAAAATGCCCCTAATGGGCGACAAAGGAAGTCAGGACAAGTCGTGGATTCTAAAAATTGTAAATGCAAGAACAAACTCAATTAAGACATGCAGATGCCCAATCGAATCAATAACCGTAAGCTCAAGAGAGAAATCAGACATTCAGATGTCTCTGCCCTTTATAGAATTGGATCATATTGCTATAAATTTTGAAGAAGAAAAAGTATCTATCATTGGAAATGGCATTCTGCCCAATACAATCTTAAATTACAGCAAAAATAGTATTATTCGAATCTGCAATGTGTTTATTGGGATTCAGACATTTGATGAGACTTATGCCGATGCAAAGTACCAAGATACAATGATAAAAGCTATTAATATGTACAAAGAATCTGAAAGCATCTTAAGCATAGAAAATAGATCGAATGAAGCCAGTATTAAGGACTTCAACAATGATTTGATAGGTAAGATTGTTACAATTATCAATCCGTGTGAAATTGACGGTGCCAGTCAGTCTAATGTCAAGCAGGTAGACAAGAACGATGCAAATTTCGGAATAGTGGGATTGGATAAGATCAAAGGACCAGATAACAGCCTGTGCAATGAGGCAGATAATAATTTGAACAGAAAGAAAGATGATAATATTAGAAGTGTGATACAAAATACAAATGAAACCAAAAATAAGGACAAAGGAATGGTGTTTAAAATGGTAAACAATCAAACAATGGATCAATCTGAAAGAAATTTGGCAGACAACTTTGACCTGTACAAGGAAGATCCGGACTCTAGAAAGACGGATGGGAACAAATTAAATTCTATTTCTGATGGTAATGCTGAGGTGACAGATGCTTTTCCAATTTCTAACAAGAATGATTTTCAATTTCAGATTGACAAAAGAGCCCAAGAAATGGTTGGTGTTTTGGAAGATTTCTACAAAAAGGAGTTAGGGGATTTTTCAAGTATTCCTCCTTTGCAAAATGCCCCTATGAGTTACAGTAGCGATTCGGAGAACAGAAGCTTTTCTCCTAATGAGGTGAGCCCTCCTAAGCAGGTTATTTCAGAAACAAAGAAGGAGTTTGAAGAAGCCTATCATGTGGAGCCACCAAACAATGTTTTAGAAGCCGCCATTGAGACGAAAATTGAAGGGGTTAAAGATGAAGTAATCAATGTTCTTGAAGGAGATATCGACATTCCTTTCAAAAAACAGCATACAAATGACCTAGGTACAATAGCTATTGAGAATGAAATATTGAACGATGCCATTGACGAAATTAAGGCATGCACTCCCGAGGAAGAAGGAAGAAAGGCTGAATTCTTAGAGGCACAGATAAACTCCTTTGATCAATTAAGAAATACAATTACTGACACTATAAAAGAGGACATGAGAGAGTCAATCAAGGAAATAGTGCATGATGAGGTTGAAACTAAACTTAACGATTTGAAAAATAACATTGAAGAAGAAGAGCTTACAGAGTCTCAGAATAAGTCATGTCAGTTGGAAGATCATGCAGAAAAAAGAACTACAGACGATGATCAGAGTAAAATAGCCAAGAAAGCTAAAGTAGATGATTCTAAAATAAAGGAAGATAAGATCGAAGAAGCTTTATCACATACTTCCGACAAAGAAGTCCTAGAAAAAAAGAATCCTAAAAAGCTCAAGCGATCAGATGCTTCTGCTGAAAAAAAAGTAGATAGCCTGAATGAAAGTGCTGAGAAAGAGAAAAAAGGCTCTGACATTGCCAGCAACAAAGACAAAAAGAAAACTAAAGATGGCGATAAAGATCAATCTAACAAGGAAGAGTCTAAGAAAACGAAAGATGGCCTTAAAGATCAACCTAGCAAAGACGAGCCTGAAACAGACACAAAAGATGAATCACAGAAAGAAGCCGGTCGACCAATCAAAAAGAAAGCCCCTGCCAAAAAAACGAAAGAAGAAATGCCAGAAACTCCTAAAAAAGGTAAACAAGCTAAGTCTACAAAAGAACCAGATTCACCCAAAAAAAAGAAGGCTCCTGTTAAAGAAAATGCTCCTGAAAAGAAAGGAAGATCAAAAAAATAATTAAATCATGATTTTAAAAATTTGCAAAATAATTATTTGATGCTGATATTATAGATTAAGAATGCTAATTGTAAAATTGGATTTATTTGTGTTCAATTAAACGTGCATTAAACTTATTTTAGAATTTGTTTCTAAAGCTCAACAAATTTAGCCTTTTATCTATCTTTTTATTCCCTACAATAGCATAAAATATGCTTTAGTATCCACCAGTCAACCTCATTTCTTAAAATCTCATCACCTTTTCTACTGCTAAATGCGTATATTTTGATCATTGATTCTGTCCCACTCAGCCGAAGACGTAATTCGATTTCATCCTCCTCAAGTACAAAAGCATCATAAACTTTTTCAAAGCTTTTAGACTCCACCACTTTTTTTAGTATCTCTTCAGGATTCTCTAGCCTCAAATGAACAGTGTATGAATTAAATGTTCCGTAAGATGCCAGCTCCTCAAAAATATCTGAAAGATCATACTTTTGAAGAATGTGGTACATGAGAACACTGGCTATGACCCCATCTTTTTCTTTCATTGTGCCCAGGATATATCCTAATGGATCTTCATAGGCAACCACAATCTTCTTGTATGGTCGTATTTCTTTGATAGAAAAGTCTTTAGAATCCATCTCTAAAAGTTCTCTTATGCCTTTTGTGATGTTTTTGAATCCTGTTGCAGTCTTCTTATATTTGATCCCGTGTTTCTTACTGATCATCTCAAAAAAGTCATCACAAAGAAAAGTATTTACCATAATCATATCTTCAGGAGAGCAGGTTTTCAAAAAATACCACAGAAAAATTTTAGCTATTGTGTTAGCATTATAAATGATGAGTTCCCCATTTTTGACACGAGCCATTCCAAACCGGTCTCCATCAGGATCACACGCAAACAAAAAGTGGTTCTGGTCCTTTTGCTCAGGAATCATTTCCTTGTACAGCAATCTCCAATTCTCTTCAATCTCTGGGTTTGGAAATTTGAGATCTGCAAAAGAGCTATCAATCCTATTGTATCTTGATGCAACATTGATTTTCATACCGAAATGGTTGCAGGCCTCTTGTATAAACGGACAAGAGACCCCATGCATTGCTGAAAAAATGGGCGTAATTTTGTGTTCTGTTTTTTGGAAATTGAATCGAAAATTTGAAAAATATTTTTTAAAATCAGTCGGAATTGTAATTTTTTCCAGCTCATGTCTCCAGTCGGAATCTAAAAAATTGCTGCTATTTTCGTTCCTCAGATAAATCTCCGTAAAGTTGCAGTCGAGCATTTTTTCTTTGATCTTTTTTGCGACTTCAGAAGATATTTGAGATCCACTGCAATATATTTTTACACCATTGTACTCCTTCGAGTTATGGCTTGCTGTGATCATAATGCCAAAATCATAGAGCTGACTTTCCATTGCAAGATAAGGAGTAGTACATAGCCTGAATACATCAATTTTTTTATTTTTCATAGTAAAAATTTTGCCAAAGATATATGCAAATCTATCGCTATTTTCTCTATGATCAAATCCTAGAACCAGCGAGTTGCACATCTGTGACAATTCAGAGGCTAAAATATTTATGGTGACATCGTTTATCCCATTCAGGCCTTCTCTCATAATGCCTCTGAAGCCCCCAGTTTTGAAATCCAACATCTTCAAAAGCACGCTTTTATCAGTTTTCTTTTTTTCTTCGGCCCAAAGGTTCTTGAATGGGGTTATTTTGCTGTAAATCTGATCAAGCTTTTCTAGATCCATTTTAAGGAGTTAAAAAAATCATTTTAGAAATGTGTTAATGTAGTAAACAAATATAGCAAAACAAATAAAGGAATGATCTGTTTGTTCAAAATGTTTCATGCTGGTAGTGTTTCAATTCTGTTTTCCACATATCAGTTTATAAAATTTCAAATGTTCAAAGAATACAAATAGCATTCATTCTTTTTTCACAACAATTCTTTTAATCAATTTTTGGAATAAATAACAAGGTTATCCCAGAAACTATCAATCATTAATCAAATAATCACAAATCTATAAATTTTAGATTCTCTGAATAAAAATAGCGATATTTTGTAAAAATTTTTTAGAATCTTTTTGCAAGTTTAAAAAGATCTCTGATTCTAAAACACATTCTGAAGTTGGACCAACATTTGAAATTTTGAATTCTTTTAGATTGGTGAAATATTAAACTGTTTCATCATTGATCGACTAAATTATTTTTTAATGAGATTTTAAAAAGGAGATATGAATCCAGATATAAGCAATATAAAAACAATATGTGTAGATATGGTGGAAGAAGCAAACAGTGGACATCCCGGTGCACCTCTAGGACTAAGCCAGTTTATTCATATCCTTTACACGGAGTTTATAAACTTAAATCCTGATGATACAAAATATCTAAACAGGGATATTTTTGTGCTGTCCAATGGCCACGCTTGTGCAATACAATACGTTATGAACTACTTGCTCGGATTCCTGACTTTGGATGATCTTAAACAATTTAGGAAGCTTAACAGCCTAACTCCTGGGCATCCTGAAAAAAACGACCACGGCATTGAAATATCTACCGGCCCACTTGGACAGGGTGTGGCGTCAAGTGTCGGGTTTGCAATAAGCAGCAAAATTCTCGGCAAATACGGCTTTAGCAATAAAGTTTACTGTATATTTGGGGACGGCTGCTACCAAGAAGGTATTTCTCAAGAAGCATTTTCACTTTGCGCAAAGTTGGGCTTAGACAACATCACTTTCATTTATGACTTCAATCATTCAACCATCGATGGTCCTACAACATTGAGCATGGACGAAAATGTCAAAATGAGGTTTGAAAGTTTAAATTACAGTGTCTTTGAGATTGAGGATCAACCTGATTCAATCAGAGAGGCTTTAAAGGCAAAAACATCAAAGCCTAAGGTTATCATTTTGCATACTAAAATAGCCAAAGATTCAGAAATGGAAGGAAGCCACAAAGCCCACGGATCTCCTTTAGGAAAAGACAATGTCAAGAAGCTTAAAGAGAAACTAGGAATTCCTCAGACCCCATTTTACGTATCTGAAAATCTGAAAAAAACGTATGAAAAGGCCAAAGAGAGAATGCGAAAGCACATTTCTGACAATCCTATCAACGTTAAAAGCAGCGCAGAGAAACAAATAGACCAAAAGGCCCTTGACCTTATTTCATGCTACCTAAAAAATAAGGAAATAAAAACTGAGGTTCACTACGATTCAAATTACAAATCTGAGGATAAAGCTACGAGAGGCCATCTGCAAACATGCATAAATGAATTAAAAACGAATAGAATACTGATAAGTGGGGCTGCAGATCTTTTACCATGTATAAAGGCAAAGATTGAAAATACAACGGACTTTGATTCTCAAAATTGTGATCCGTTTACATATATCAGATTTGGAATCAGAGAGCATGCTATGTTTGGTGTGCTCAACGGAATGGCTGCACATGGAATATTTACACCTCTCGGAGGGACATTTCTGAACTTTGTTGCGTACGGTATCGGGGCTGTAAGAATAGCATGCATTGACAGCCTCAAGACCATTTACATATTAACTCATGATTCAATAAAGCTTGGCCAAGACGGAGCAACTCATCAGCCTGTAGAAGTTCTATGCACATTGAGAGCGATTCCAAACCTTGTTACTCTTAGGCCTTGTGATGGCCGAGAAACACGAAGCGCTCTAGCGATTGCAATCAAAGAGCCACATCCGGTGGCTTTAATTTTATCACGCCAAAAGATGTCTGATTTACCTTACACGGCCGAGGGAAATAAGAGATATTGCACCATTGATGATAATAAAAGTGAATCTTGTGCGCAAGAAGGATGCGAGCCTGATGTAGAAAAAGGTGCTTATTACCTAAAAAAAGAGCAAGACCACAAAATAATTCTGATAGCCACTGGAAGTGAAGTAGAATTGGCATTTAAAGTGAAGGAAGCCTTGAAAAACGAAAGCGTGAGCGTAGTTTCTATGATCTCATTTGAGCTGTTTGAAAGGCAGTCAGAAGATTATAAAAAATATGTTATGGACAAAAAAGCTTTAAAAGTAAGCATAGAGGCAATGAGCACCTTTGGGTGGAGTAAATATTCTGACATGCAAATCGGACTAGACTCATTCGGACGAAGTGGTCCTGGAGAGGATGTTTATGAGTTTTTTGGGTTTGTGCCTGAAAAAATAGCTGATAAAATTAAGGCTTGGAAGAATAAATAAAAAGATAAAAACAACTTGTTTTGAAGCCACTTTAAAAGTCTTTGCAAAAAACTAATATTAAGTTTCGTTTAAATTGCAAATCAAATTGTAGAATTCTTCACAGCGAATGAACAATAATAATAATGTTGATTAATCTTCATTTTAATTTTCTGCTTAGCCAAGCTAATGAATAGGAGAAATTTAAAAATAATAAAATTAGCCCTAATATGAAGACTATTTTTATTTTACATTTTTGTTTTACAGCTGCAGCATTTTCAAATGCCATAGAAAGACTTATTTTACCCTATAACACTGCTTATAATGGCATACATTCTAGCATGGCAAGTATCGACTCATACTATAAAATAGCTAGACTTTCTATTTTGAAAGCTTTCTTTGATCTAATTTCAAATGCTAAACAAAATTTTATAAAACGCTACGAAGATCCGGATAAAACTAAAAAGCATACTGAAAAAATTGAAGAGAAAAATAGTTCAACGAAGAAAGAAGAATTATGATAAATTCTTAAATATTGTCTGGGCGAAAAATTAAATCTTTGTGTTGCTTATTCATTCATAAAAAAATTTAGCTAGAGCTTTCTTAATAGGTCTCAGATGCATATTATTTCAAAGATTATTTGCAAGGCTTTACTGTGGTATTTATTCACTGCCTCATTATACAGATCGATCTAAGCTTGTGTCCAGTCATCCGAAAGAGTATTGTTTACAAGTTTGTAATATACGGTAGATACTTATATTCACAGCTGTGTAAAACTAACAAGATCAAATAAACTTCTGTGGCTTTGCCAACTTTTTTCGACTTGTTTTATCAGCTTACATAAAAACAAGGGCATTTATTGTTATTTTCAATGCCCAAGAATGAAAAATCCAAAAAAAGGATGTAAAACACTCAATGAGATTACTAATACACCAAAAGCAAGCAAAGTAGCTGCGCTAGAGCAGGAAAAATGCACAATTGTGACAGATGATGAAATTATGGACTTAAATTTAGTTG
>Ga0308169_10001663_pt1 | contig 25153 bp, 24 predicted proteins | sample PhyBR1_2_FD_202139 | JGI IMG/M metagenome (GOLD analysis project Ga0308169, IMG submission 202139) | Phyllosphere microbial communities from UC Gill Tract Community Farm, Albany, California, United States - DLSLSB.R1 | ecosystem: Host-associated > Plants > Phyllosphere > Unclassified | place...
ATTCATAAAAGCTAATTTTTTGCTTTTGCCGAGTGTGCTACCGGTGTGTGCTTAAAGCAAATTCTTTGTGTTAAGGTCCGACACATGGCTATCAAAGAAGGTTTACGCCCCGGCGGCAGAAGCGCCCGGGTCCAAGAGTCGATTCATTCGGCGGTGCGCGCCCTGCTCCAGGAGCAGGATCGCGCCACCCTGACCGTGCCGCAGATCGCTGCGCGCGCGGGCGTCACGCCGTCCACCATTTACCGGCGCTGGGGCGATCTGCCGGCGCTGTTGGCCGACGTCGCCATCGAGCGCATGCGTCCCGACGGCGAACCGGCCAACACCGGCAGCCTGCGCGGCGACTTGCGCGCCTGGGCCGAGCAATACCTGGACGAAATGACTTCCGAGCCCGGCCGCAACATGATGCGCGACATCCAGGCCTGCGCCACGCCGGGGTATTGCGTGGGCATTATCAGCGGCCAGCTGCAGATCATCCTGGACCGTTATCCCGATGAGCCGAATCCCGGGATCGAGCGGTTGGTGAACGTGATCGTGGCGCCAACGGTGTTTCGCATCCTGTTCGCCACTGCGCCGCTGGAGGTGGAGGAGCTGTATCGGTTGGTGGATATGGCGTTGGATCGTTAAACCGCTTTCGCGAGCAGGCTCGCTCCCACACGGGATGTGTGCTTGACGCATGATCTGTGTGCACCGCAGCCCCAAATGTGGGAGCGAGCCTGCTCGCGAAGAGGCCCTCTCAAACACCTATCGCCCAGCGCCCGCGACACCCCGCCGCGCCTCGACCTTGGTCGACACTGACGAACCCGAGCGGGCATGCGAGACTGTCTTGCCGGGCTCAAGCCCGGGCGTATTTGTCTGGGAGTTTCCATGTCGCTGTCCAGCGGGCTGATCGCCGTTGTCGCCCTGGCCTATATGGCCATCATGTTCGCCATCGCCTTCTACGGCGACCGACGCAGCACGCCGCTGCCGCCGCGCGTGCGGGCGTGGGTCTATAGCCTGTCGCTGGCGGTGTATTGCACCAGTTGGACGTTCTTTGGCGCAGTGGGCCAGGCCGCCGAACAACTCTGGGCCTTCCTGCCGATCTACCTCGGGCCGATCCTGTTGATGGTGTTGGCGCCGTGGGTCCTGCAGAAGATGGTGATGATCAGTAAGCAGGAGAACATCACCTCCATCGCCGACTTCATCGCCGCCCGCTATGGCAAGTCCCAATCCCTGGCGGTGGTGGTGGCCCTGATCTGCCTGGTCGGCGTGCTGCCCTACATTGCCTTGCAGCTCAAGGGGATCGTGCTCGGAGTGAACCTGTTGATCGGCGCCGGAGCCGACGCCATGGGCACCCGGGCGCAGGATACGGCGTTGATCGTCTCGCTGATCCTGGCACTGTTCACGATCGTCTTCGGCACCCGTAACCTCGACGCCACCGAGCACCACCGCGGCATGGTGCTGGCGATTGCCTTTGAATCCCTGGTCAAGCTGTTCGCCTTCCTGGCGGTCGGCGCGTTCGTCACGTTCGGCCTTTATGACGGCTTCGACGATCTCTTCAACCAGGCGATGCTGGCGCCGCGACTGGAGCAGTACTGGAAAGAAACCATCAACTGGCCGTCCATGGTGGTGCAGACCGGGGTGGCGATGATGGCGATCATTTGCCTGCCGCGGCAGTTCCACGTCACGGTGGTCGAGAACATCGAACCCCAGGACCTGCGCCTGGCCAAATGGGTGTTCCCCGCCTACCTGGCCCTGGCGGCGCTGTTCGTCGTGCCGATCGCCCTCGCCGGGCAAATGATGTTGCCCAGCTCGGTGTTGCCGGACTCGTTCGTCATCAGCCTGCCGCTCGCCCAGGCCCATCCGGCGCTGGCGGTGCTGGCCTTCATCGGCGGCGCCTCGGCCGCCACCGGCATGGTGATCGTCGCGAGTGTCGCGCTGTCGACCATGGTCTCCAATGACATGCTGTTGCCCTGGCTGCTGCGCCGCAACAATGCCGAGCGGCCGTTCGAAGTATTCCGCCAATGGATGCTGTCGGTACGCCGGGTGAGTATTGTCGTGATCCTCCTGCTGGCCTACGTCAGCTATCGATTGCTGGGTTCGACAGCGAGCCTGGCGACCATCGGCCAGATCGCCTTCGCCGCGGTGACGCAACTGGCGCCCGCCATGCTCGGCGCGCTGTACTGGAAACAGGCAAACCGGCGCGGTGTGTTTGCCGGCCTCGCCATGGGCATATTCCTCTGGTTCTACACGTTGGTGCTGCCGATCGCTGCCCATAGCCTGGGTTGGTCGCTGGGCAGTTTTCCTGGCCTGGCCTGGCTGCATGGCAACCCACTGAACCTGCCGATCACGCCGTTGACCCAAGGCGTCGTCCTGTCCCTGGCCGGCAATTTCATTTTGTTCGCCTGGGTCTCGGTCCTGTCGCGCACGCGCGTGTCGGAGCATTGGCAGGCCGGGCGTTTCATTGGCCAAGAGATCAGCGCCCGCCCCAATCCACGCTCCATGCTGGCGGTGCAGATCGATGATCTGTTGCAACTTGCCGCCCGCTTCGTCGGCGAAGAACGCGCGCGCCAGAGCTTCATCCGCTTTGCCTATCGCCAAGGCAAGGGCTTCAACCCGAGCCAGAACGCCGACAGCGAATGGATCGCCCACACCGAGCGACTGTTGGCCGGTGTGCTGGGGGCCTCATCGACGCGCGCGGTGGTGAAGGCGGCCATCGAAGGCCGGGAGATGCAACTGGAAGACGTCGTGCGGATCGCCGACGAAGCGTCCGAGGTGCTGCAATTCAACCGGGCCTTGCTACAAGGCGCCATCGAAAACATCACCCAAGGCATCAGCGTGGTCGATCAGTCCCTGCGGCTGGTGGCGTGGAACCGTCGGTACCTGGAATTGTTCAATTACCCCGACGGCCTGATCAGCGTCGGTCGGCCGATCGCCGACATCATCCGCTACAACGCCGAGCGCGGCCTCTGCGGCCCGGGCGAGGCGGAAGTCCACGTCGCCCGGCGCCTGCACTGGATGCGCCAGGGCCGCGCGCACACCTCGGAACGGTTATTCCCCAACGGCCGGGTGATCGAGCTGATCGGCAACCCGATGCCCGGCGGCGGTTTTGTCATGAGTTTCACCGACATCACCGCGTTCCGCGAAGCTGCCCAGGCCTTGACCGAAGCCAACGAAGGGCTGGAACAACGGGTGGCCGAACGCACCCGCGAACTCTCGCAACTGAACCTGGCCCTGACCGAAGCCAAGAGCACGGCCGAATCCGCGTACCAATCCAAGACCCGCTTCCTCGCCGCTGTCAGCCATGACCTGATGCAACCGCTCAACGCCGCGCGACTGTTCTCCGCCGCGCTGTCCCACCAACACGACGGCTTGCCGAGCGAGGCCCGGCAGTTGGTCCAGCATCTGGACAGCTCATTGCGCTCAGCCGAGGACCTGATCACTGACCTGCTGGACATTTCCCGGCTGGAAAACGGCAAGATCAATCCCGACCGCAAGCCGTTCGCCCTCAACGATTTGTTCGACACCCTGGGCGCCGAATTCACGGCGCTGGCCCAGGAGCAAGGCCTGAAATTCCGGGTTCGTGGTTCGCGGCTGCGGGTCGACAGCGACATCAAGTTGCTGCGGCGCGTTCTGCAGAACTTCCTCACCAACGCCTTCCGCTACGCCAAGGGGCCGGTGCTGCTGGGCGTGCGCCGCCGCGACGGTGAGCTGTGCCTGGAGGTCTGGGATCGAGGGCCGGGCATCGCCGAAGACAAACAGCAGGTGATTTTCGAAGAGTTCAAACGCCTCGACAGCCATCAGACCCGCGCCGAAAAAGGCCTCGGCCTCGGCCTGGCGATCGCTGATGGGCTGTGCCGCGTGCTTGGCCACACATTGCGCGTACGCTCCTGGCCGGGGCGCGGCAGTGTGTTCAGCGTCAGCGTGCCGCTGGCCAGCACGCAAGCCGTGGCGCCCACTGTCGTGGTCGAGCCCAACGGTCACTTGCCCAGCGGAGCGCAGGTGCTGTGCGTGGACAACGAAGACAGCATCCTGATTGGCATGGACAGCCTGCTGACCCGCTGGGGTTGCCGGGTGTGGACCGCGCGCAACCGCGAGGAATGCGAGCGCTGGCTGACCCAGGGTGGTCGCCCGCAACTGGCCCTGGTGGATTTTCATCTGGACGACGGCGAAACGGGGACCGAGTTGATGGCCTGGTTGCGCACGCGGATGGGCGAACCGGTGCCGGGCGTGGTGATCAGCGCCGACGGCCGGCCCGAGACCGTGGCCCAGGTGCATGCGGCGGGATTGGATTACCTGGCCAAGCCAGTGAAACCGGCGGCGTTGAGGGCATTGTTGAGCCGGCATTTGCCGTTGTAATCCAGGGAAAAGGTAAACCCCTGTGGCGAGGGAGCTTGCTCCCGCTGGGCTGCGTAGCGGCCCTCTTATTTGTGAGCGCTGCGCACTCAAGCGGGAGCAAGCTCCCTCGCCACAAGGGTCCGGTGTAAACCTTGAAGGCTACTGACCCTGGCTTTCTTCGCTGGTCTCCTCAGGCAATCCATCCACATCCGCCATTGCGCGTTCGAGCAGCTCCGCTGGCAGGCTCTTGCTCGCCCGGGCGCCTAGCAGCTTCAGTTGTTCGCTGCGGCTGACCAGGTTGCCGCGCCCTTCCGTCAGCTTGTTGCGTGCAGCGGCGTAGGCTTTGTCCAACTGCTGCAAGCGGCTGCCGATTTCATCCAGGTCTTGGATGAACAGGACGAACTTGTCATACAGCCACCCCGCCCGCTCGGCAATTTCCCGGGCGTTCTGGCTCTGGCGTTCCTGCTTCCACAAGCTGTCGATCACCCGCAAGGTTGCCAACAACGTAGTCGGGCTGACGATGACGATGTTGCGATCGAAGGCTTCCTGGAACAGATTAGGCTCCGCTTGCAGGGCCGCGGAAAAAGCCGCTTCGATCGGCACGAACAGCAACACGAAGTCCAGGCTGTGCAAACCGTCCAGGCGCTTGTAGTCCTTGCCGGCCAAGCCTTTGACGTGGGCCCGCAACGACACCACGTGTTGCTTGAGGGCGAGTTGGCCGATGGCATTGTCCTCGGCAGCCACGTATTGCTGGTAAGCCGTCAGGCTGACTTTTGAATCGACGACGACTTGCTTATCGCCAGGCAAGTAAATCAACACGTCTGGCTGGAAACGTTCACCATCCGGGCCTTTGAGGCTGACTTGGGTCTGGTATTCGCGACCCTTCTCCAGGCCGGCGTGTTCCAGGACACGCTCCAAAATCAATTCGCCCCAGTTGCCCTGGGTTTTCTGGCCCTTGAGCGCCCGGGTGAGGTTGGTGGCTTCATCGCTCAGGCGCAGGTTCAGTTGTTGCAGCCGCTCCAGCTCCTTGCCCAGGGAGAATCGCTCCCGCGCCTCGGCCTGGTAGCTTTCTTCGACACGCTTTTCGAAGGACTGGATGCGCTCCTTCAGTGGATCGAGCAATTGCCCGAGGCGCTGCTGGCTGGTTTCGGCGAAACGCTGTTCGCGCTCATCGAAGATTTTTCCTGCCAACTCGGCAAACTGGGCCCGCAGTTCATCTCGCGAACCTTGCAGGTCATCCAGGCGCTGCTGATGGCTTTCCTGCTGCTCACGCAATTCAGCATGCAACGAGGCCGCCTGGGCATCGAGGCGCCGCAGTTCCGCTTCTTTATTGGCGCGCTCCAGGTTCCAGGCGTGGGCCGCGTCCCTGGCGTTGTCGCGTTCGATCTGCAGCAACTCGACCTCGCGACACGCGGCCGCGAGTTCAGCTTGCTTGGCGGCGTTGGCCTGGCTCAGGTCACTGATTTCATCGCGGCTGGCATCGAGCTGGGCGTTCAATCCATCGTGGGCCATGTGGGCAGTGGCGAGGCGTTCTTCCAGCAGTGCCAGTTCGGTCTGTGCCGTACTGACCTGGCGTTGCAGGTGCCAGGCCAATGCCAACAGCGGCACCGCTGCGCCTGCCAGGCCTAGCAACAGGCTGGTCAAATCCATCGCCATGACAATTCCCGCGCAAGAAATAAAGCCCGAAGGTTAACCAAGCAACCCGGTGTTGCCCAGCTCAGTCTTTGATTTCATCCAGCGCCTGGCGGGCGCGGTGATCACCGGCCCGTGCGGCTTGGCGCAGTAAGTCCTGGCCGATACGGCGGTCTCGGGCGTTACCACATTCGCGACACATCAACTGGCCGAGGCGACTTTGCGCAGCCACCACGCCTTCACGGGCCGGTTGCTTGAGCAGGCGGCCGGCCAAGTGCTTGACGCCAGGACGTTCGCCCAGGCGCGGGCTGTCCAGCAGCCACTCGGCGACGCGCATCGATATGCGTTTGGGTGGGGTAACACCGGAGGGTGCGGCGGTAACAGGATTTGATACGGAGCGAAACTTCATGACGCACTACGGGACAGATCGGAAGGCGCGCCACTCTACTCCTTTTTTCGTACGGGTAAAGTCGAAAAAATCCAGCACGCCCGTCCTAGAGCAAGCGCGCGGGACAATCCACAGAAGCTGTGGATAACTCAGTGGACAACCCACCCTGAACCCGCCGCAAGCCCTGTGGAACGGGGCCTGCGCTCAAACTGACGATTTTTTCACCAGTAAAAAAAAGCGATGTTTTTCATTGACTTAAATTTTGGATACAGGCACCTACCCCTGAATGTTTCAACGTGACAGTTAGGTGACAACTGGGTGCGCCGGTGTGTACAAGTAACATCCGAACGGTTATATCGCCGCGCTTTTTTGGCTCATCAGGGCTTGCATCCTGTGGACAAATCTGATCAATGAAGGCAAACCGCCACCTGCCGGTCGTCGGCGGGACTGTTTCTTTTTTGACCAACGCCCTTCCCTTCACCGATTCGATCCGTTAGTATCCGCGGCGTTAGTACCAAGCTGAAAGTCAATTCCGGGTCGGAAACATCTCCGCGGTCAGCCATCCCCCAAGGGACGCCTCACCGAAAAAAGAGACCGCCCCCCTCGATGGTTTCCAGGTAACCCTTGCGCCAACACGCTTTTCGCATGAATGCGAGGTGTGATGACAGGCTCATTACTCTGACCGAACCAACCTGCAAAATTGATCAGGATCCTCACCCTGGGCCCAGAACCTTTGCCCTTGCCGTGTTGCCTGCCCTCCTAAGTACCTACCTGCCAGCCCAAGCGCGCCCTTTATCTAGCGCTCAAACTGGCTGCTTTGTTCCAGTCGGGTTCTTCGTTCGACCAATGGTGGTCGACGTTACTGGAACGTTTTAACGCTGCACGGTTCTTAACCGTGTCAATTGCAGGAACACCCATAACATGTCTAATCAAATCCAGACACAGGATGCCATTCGCACCCTAACCAACGCTTTTGCTCCAATGAACTGCCTGATCATGGCCGCTCGCAAAGGCTGCTTCAGCTTCACGCTGGTCAACGAACACGGTATCGCTCGTCACAGCGAACGCTTGTATCCCGACCAGTACTCCAGCGAAGAACCACTGCAGGCCGTGATCGAACGTACTCGCCAGGCACTGGTTGCCTGAAACGCCGAAGCGCTGAAACCCAAAGGCCCCGCCCAGAAAGCGGGGCTTTTTATTGCCCGGTGTTTTTCGATAAAGCTCAGCGGCTTAAGTACGTATCGCTATAACAGTCATAACCGTTCGGCGAACATGGTTTAAAAACAGGCCTTTACAGCGCAGATATGACACTACACTTCAACTCGAGCGGCATGATCCGCTTCGGCGGAGCCTGAACCGATCCACCCGCTGCCAAGCCCATACCTTCAGGCTTCGCCCATTTTGCCGATCCGAGGGTCTTATGGGTATCGCTGCCAGCGAACTGTGTCGATATGTGATCCGCCCGACGCTCCTGTACCTGGGGAGCCACAGCACCACGGCGGAAGCCTTGTTGCTGGGGATTGCCGCCAGCCAGTCAGGCCTGGGCGCTGCCTTGCATGACCGTCGCGGACACGGTTTGTACCGGATCACCGAACCTCGCCATCAAGCCCTCTGGGACGACTACCTCGCCCTTGACCCGGAACGTGCCAGCCTGGTGCGTGGCCTGGCGAGCCAGCACGCTTTCCTCAGCGGCCCTCATCTGGAGCTCACCGTCAACCTGCGCTACGCCACGGCCATCGCCTGGTTATTGGTGGAAGAACACGCCACCCCGCTTCCCAACGCCGACGATCTGCTGGGCATGGCCCGGATCTGGCGCCAGGTTTTCCACCCTCCAGGCCGCCTAAGGGACTTTACCTGCGCCTGGCAAAATTGTGTCTCACCTGTGAATCAGGTCGCCTGCTGAACGGAAAAATGGAAACTTCCTACAAATGTCATGAATTTGGTCGGATTGTCCTACAAAACCCCTCTAAAACAAGCGATACAAGCTATAGCGCTTGCACGAAAATGTTGGTAATTTTCGCCTCGGTGATCACCTGGAGTTCTAACAATGAAAAAAATCATGCTCAAAACCACCCTTGGCCTTGCCGTGACCTTGGCATCCACCCAACTTTTTGCCAGTGGCTTTGCCTTGAACGAACAAAGCATCAGTGGCATGGGCACTGGCTTCGCGGGTCGTTCTTCTTCTGCCGATGATGCAAGCACCGTGTTCGGCAACCCTGCCGGCATGTCGCGCCTCAAGCGCCAACAAGTCACTGGTGGCGTTGCAGCCATCGACGCGTCTACTGATATAAACGATGCCAGCGGCACCCAGTCCGGTACCAACAAAGGCGACATGGTTCCCCTTACTGGCGTTCCGATGGGCTACTACGTCAAGCCAATCGATGATCAATGGGCATTCGGCCTAGGCGTCTACGCCCCCTTCGGCCTGGTCACCGATTATGAAAGCAGCTTCCAGGGCCGTAACTTCGGCAGCAAAAGCGTCGTCAAGGTCGTAACCTTCCAGCCAACTGTCAGCTATGCCTTCAATGACAAGGTATCGATCGGTTTCGGCCCGACCATCAACCGGATTTCTGGCTCGTTGGAGTCGGCGCTCAACTTGCCGTTCCCAGGTGTTCCCGAAGGCAACGTGAAGATCAAAGGCGACGACATTGGCTACGGCTACAACATTGGTGTCTTGGTCCAGCCAACCGATACCACCCGCGTCGGCCTGACTTATCACTCGAAGGTCAAGTACAAGCTTGAAGGCCACACCGAGGTGAACCCGGGAGCCGGTACGCCTGCTCCTGTATTGAGCGCCGAAAAGTACGACGCCTCGCTGGATATCACGACGCCTGAGTCTGTGGACTTTTCTGTTACTCAGCAGATCAACGATGCTTGGACGGTTTATGCTGGCAGCACCTGGACTCGCTGGAGCCGCCTGAAAGACATCACTGTCAACAACGATGTAGGCGCAGGAGGTGGTGGCTTCAACCCAGCGCTTTTCGGCACCATCACTGAAGAACAGAACTGGCACGACACCTGGGCCTACGCCATCGGTACCTCCTACCAGTTGAACAAACAATGGGTACTGCGCACTGGCCTGTCCTTTGACCAGTCGCCGACCAACAACACCGACCGTTCGCCTCGCATTCCTACCGGCGACCGGACTATCTTCAGCCTGGGTGCCGGCTGGAGCCCAACCGAAGACCTGACCATCGACGTGGCCTATTCCTACCTCAAGGAAGAAAAAGTCAACGTCAACAGGACCAACGCCTTGGGTCAAGCCTACAGCGCTGAATACGAAAACAGCGCCAACGGCTTCGGTGTCGGTGCAACCTATCGCTTCTGATGATTCACGGCGAGGTTGAACACCTCACCCGTTGAAGCGAAAAAAGCCCCGCACTCTGCAAAGAGGCGGGGCTTTTTCGTAGCTGAAGATCAGGGTCTGGAAGCGATGGCCGCCTCTACCGCCTTGATGAAATCAGGATCATCAGGCTTGATCCGGCTGGAGAAACTGCCGACCACCTTGCCTTGGCGATCAACGACGTATTTATAGAAATTCCATTTCGGCGCGCTGGATTGCTCAGCCAGATGCTTGAACAACGGTATGGCGTCCGCGCCTCGCACCGGTTGCGGCTCGGTCATGGTGAAGGTCACGCCGTAGTTGACGTAGCAGACCTTGGCGGTCTCTGCGCCATCCTTGGATTCCTGCTTGAAATCATTGGACGGTACGCCCAGCACTTCCAGCCCTTCGCCTTTGTAACGCTGGTTCAGGGCTTCGAGCCCTTTGAACTGTGGGGCGAACCCACAGAAGCTGGCGGTGTTGACCACCACCAATGGCTTACCGGCGAAGCGCTGGCAAAGATCGATGGTTTCCTTGGCCCGCAATTTGGGTAATTTGCCTTCCAGCAACGGCGGGCAATCAGCCGCCCATACTTGCCCGGCCACAGCGAGCAACAGGGCGGGAACAGCAAGCCAGCGCATCAGCATGTCGGATTTTCCTTGTAAGCCTGTCAGACCAAGACGTTACTCCGCCATGCCCAGTGCCGTCCACACGTCAGCAGTTGCCCATGCCCAGCTGCATCAAGGCCAACCCGCCTTGGTGCCAGCCCCACCAGGCGAGCGCCAGCAGCGCAGCAGCGCCAGCCACGATCAACCAGGGACCGACGCGACTCATGCCGCACCGGCCTGGGCTTGCAGGCGCGCCACCGGGCGCTCACGCACCGGCCAGTTCAATGCCGCCGCCAGCAGGCTGAGCAGGATCGAGACTTGCCAGATCAAGTCATAACTGCCGGTCCGGTCGTACACCACCCCGCCCAGCCAGCCGCCCAGGAACGAACCCAACTGGTGGAACAGGAACACGATCCCACCCAGCATCGAGAGATTTCGTACACCGAACAACGTGGCGACCGTTCCGTTGGTCAGCGGCACCGTGGACAACCACAGCAAACCCATCGCCATGCCGAACAGATAGGCCGTGGTGGTCGTTACGGGCAGCCACAGGAACAAGCCGATCACCACCGCACGCACCAGATACAGACCAGTGAGCAGGCGCGGCTTGGACATGCGCCCTCCCAACCAGCCGGCGGTGTAGGTGCCGAAGATATTAAACAGCCCGACCAGCGCCAACACGGTGGTGCCAACGCTGGCAGGCAGGTGTTGGTCCACCAGATAGGCCGGCAGATGCACGCCGATGAACACCACCTGGAAACCGCAGACAAAAAAGCCGACCGCCAGCAACCAGAAACCGGAATGACTGCACGCCTCGCGCAGCGCCTCGGACAAGGTCTGTTCGTTGCCGCTCAGTGACGCCGGCGCATCCTTGAGCATACTGACCAAGGGCACGATCAATGCCACCAGCAATCCCAGCGCCAGCAACGCGGCGGACCAGCCGAGCCAGCCGATCAGGCCCAGCGTGCCGGGCAGCATGGCGAATTGGCCGAAAGAGCCGGCCGCGCTGGCGATGCCCATGCCCATGCTGCGTTTTTCCGGAGGGACGGCCCGCCCGACCACGCCAAGAATCACCGAGAACGAAGTGCCGGACAGGCCGATGCCGATCAACAGGCCGGCGCTCAACGACAGCGACCAGGGCGAGTCGGCCATGCCCATGAAGACCAGGCCAAGCGCGTAGAGAACGCCACCGATCAACACCACTTTCGCCGCACCGAAGCGGTCGGCCAGTGCGCCAGTAAAAGGCTGCGCCAGGCCCCAGATCAGGTTCTGCAAGGCAATGGCGAAGGCAAACACCTCGCGCCCCCAGCCGAATTCGGCGCTCATCGGCGCCAGGAACAGCCCGAAGCCATGCCGCACGCCCAGGGACAACGCCAATATCAGCGCGCTACCCACCAGGACCCAACCACAGGTACGCCACATCGATGTCATTCTTATTCTCCGGTCGCGGGTATATACCCACTTATCATCGGACGAACCGGCATTACGCCAGCTCATCCAGCAAGGCCAGCAAGGTGGCGCGTTTTTCGGCACCGAGCTTATCGATCAATTTCTGTTGCGCCGCTTCCCAGGCCGGCAGCGCCGCCGCCAACCGGGCATTTCCCGCCTCGGTGAGCACGACGATGCGGTTGCGCAAATCGTCGCCCTCAGCCAGCTTCACCAACCCCTCGCCTTCCAGCACCCGCAGGTTGCGCCCGAGGGTGCTGCGGTCCAGGCCCATGGCCTCGGCCAGGGAGGAAATGCTCGGCTGGTCCAGGCGCGCCAGGTTATTGAGCAAAGAATACTGGGCAACGTTGATCCCGAAGCCATCGAGAGCGCCGTCGTAATACCTGCTGACGCCACGGGCGGCGCGACGCAAGTTGATGCACAGACATTGGGAAGGAAGCATGATGCGTGTATATACCCGCGACTAAATGAATGCAAATTTAAATCAGCGCTTGCCCGTCGGCAACGTGCGGATTCAACTTAAGGCCAACGCCACCAGAACGGCCATTTCCAACAACTCCAGCATGGCGCCTGCAGTGTCCCCGGTGCATCCCTGCAGCCTGCGCTCCATCATTTGCCGCAAGCCGATGAAGACCAACGCGGCGACCGCCAGCGTCCACAGCCCTGCCCAGCCCATCACCAGCACGCAAACCAGGGCGCTGGCCAACAGCACCTGCCAACCCGAGCGGCGCGGCAGGTGATCGGCCAGCGCCTGGCCCAAGCCACCGGCACGCACATACGGCGTGGTGAGGAACAAACCCAGCAAGGCGCCACGCCCCAACATTGGCACGATGAGCAACGCCAGCGCATGCCCTTGCTCGATCAACGCCACCAGTGCGGTCCATTTGAGCAGCAACACCAGCACCAACGTGACCACTGCGATCGGCCCGCTGCGCGGGTCCTTCATGATCAGCAGCGTACGCTCGCGATCGCCGAAGCCGCCGAGCCAGGCGTCGGCGCTGTCGGCCAGGCCGTCCAGGTGCAAACCGCCGCTGAGCAGCACCCACGCCGCCAGGAGCAGTGCGGCATGCAGCAACACGGGCGCGCCCGACAACAGCGCATCGAGCATGCACAGCAGGCCACCGAACAACAGTCCCACCACGGGATAGAACAACAACGAACGACCCAATTGTTCAGGCTCGGGCATGCCTGGCAGGCGAACCGGCAAGCTGCTGAGAAATTGCAGGGCGATCCAAAACGGCAACATCGTCAAACAGCCTCTTCGAGCACGGGACCGGACGACACGGTCAGGGAAAACAACGCACCGTGGCCGACTTCGACATTCAGCAATTGCTCGCGAGGCAAGCCGCGAGCCTGGGCCAGCAGCAAGCGCATCACACCGCCATGACTGACCAGCAGGACGCGCTGCCCGGCATACGCCACGTACAGACGTTCGACCGCCGCCAGGACCCGCGTCGAAAACGCCAGCACTGGCTCACCGTCGGGCGGGGTAAAGGCATAAGGATCGGCCCAGAAGCGACCGAGGGCGTCGGCGTCGGTTTCCATCAGCGCCGCCGCGCTGCGGCCTTCCCAGGCACCGAAATGCAACTCCTGCAAGTCCTTGTCCTGATGCACCGGAACACCCAGCCGAGCGCCGAGTTGTTCGGCGAAACGCGCGCAGCGCTGCAACGGCGAGCACACCAGGCGATCCCAAGGCCCGCGCTGCGCCACTGCCGCGTGCATTTGTTCCCAGCCGTTGGCCGTCAAGGCATCGTCGAGGCTGCCGCGCAATCCGCCGCCCAGTTCGGTTTCGCCATGACGCAGCAGGTCCAGGCGCAAGGTCATGCCGGGCGATCCGCCACGGCCGCTTCGGCAAACGTCGCCATCTGCCCGTGAAGATCACAGGCCAGGCGCAACAACGGCACCGCCAGCGCCGCGCCACTGCCCTCACCCAGGCGCAGGCCCAGGTCCAGCAGCGGTTCGGCGCCGAGGGTTTCCAATACGTGCTTGTGGCCTGGTTCGGCGCCGCGATGACCGAACAGCAGCCATGGCCGGCATTCGGGATTGAGCCGCACCGCCACCAGCGCTGCAACGCTGCAGATGAACCCATCCACCAGCACCGCGATACCCTGCTGGGCGCAGGCCAGATAAGCGCCGGTCAATGCCGCGATCTCAAAACCACCAAGGTTGAACAGGGTCTGCAACGGGTCGTTGCCTTGGGCGCCATGCAGCGCCAGGGCGCGCTCGATCACTTGCGCCTTGCGGCTGACACCCGCCGCATCCAACCCTGTCCCCGGTCCGACCAGATGTGCCGCCGGGCAGTCGAGCAAGGCGCAGGCCAGCGCACTGGCCGCCGTGGTATTGCCGATGCCCATCTCGCCGCCAATGAATAATTGCGTCCCGCTCGCCACGGCACGCATCACGCTGTCACGCCCGGCTTGCAAGGCCTGTTCGCCTTGATCCAGGGTCATCGCCGACCCTTGGACGAAGTTCGCGGTGCCCGGGCCAAGGTTCAAATGGCGCACACCGGGCAAGTCCAGCGAAGGTGTCACGGTGCCCAGGTCCACCACGTCCAGTGAAGCCTCCAGTTGCCGTGCGAGCACGCTGATGGCCGCGCCGCCGCTGACGAAATTGAGCAACATTTGCCCGGTGACTTCCTGGGGAAAAGCCGAGACCCCTTCGGTCACGACCCCATGGTCGCCGGCAAAAATGGCGATCCAGAGCCGATCCAGGCTCGGCTTGAGCTGCCCTTGCAGGCCCGCCAGTTGCACCGCCACCGATTCCAGGCGGCCGAGGGAGCCAGCCGGCTTGGTCAGTTGTTGCTGACGGGCCGCGGCCTGCTCCAGCGCCAGGGTGTCAACGGGCTTGCACGGATCCAGCCACCAGCGGTGATTCATAACGCAGTTCCTTTAAGAGTCAGGGGCAAGCCGGCAACGGTCAGCACGACGCGCTGACTACGTTCGGCCAGGGCTTGATGCAGCCATCCGGCTTCATCGACGTAACGACGGGTCAGTTCGCCCAGCGGCACGACGCCCATGCCGGTCTCGTTGCTGACGAATATGACTTCGCCGGGCAGCATGCTGATGCAGTCCAGCAGCGCTTCACGCTCGGCGATCAACCGTTCGGGATCGTCGAGCATCAGCAGGTTGGTCAGCCACAGGGTGAGGCAGTCCACCAGCAGGCATCGATCGGTCGCGGCGTTTTCCCGCAGCGCCTGCGCCAGCGCCAACGGTTCCTCCACCAACGCCCATTCGGCCGGACGCCGGGCGCGGTGTTGGGCGACACGTTGGTTCATCTCGCCGTCGAGGGGTTGGCTGGTGGCGATGTAGGTCACCGGCAAACGTGTGTCTGCCGCGAGTTTTTCGGCCAGGCGACTCTTGCCGGAGCGGGCGCCGCCCAAGATCAATTGAAGCATGTTTGCACCCTTTCAAATGAGGCGGTGTGAGTGCCGGCCTCTTCGCGAGCAGGCTCGCTCCCACAGGGATCTATGTATGCCGCAAGACCAATGTGGGAGCGAGCCTGCTCGCGAAAGGGCCGGCAAGGTAAACCTAGATCCCACAGAGTTCACGCAGCAGCCCGATATCCAGATGCCGCTCCACCAGATCCGCCAACCGTTCGATATCTCGCTCGCGCAAGCCGTGGTAATCCACCGCCTGTACGTCCTCCAGACCCGCCCAGCGCAGCAACGCGCTGCTGGCCGCTGGCGACTCAAACAGCCCGTGCAGATAAGTCCCGACAATCTGCCCGTCCAGGCTCCGAGCGCCATCGCAACGGCCGTCATCGAGATGCACCGCAGCATTTTCCAGAGCGGGGCCGAGGGTCACGCCCGCGTGGATCTCGTAGCCGCTGAGCTCGGCGTCTTCCAAAGCCAACCGCCCGCGGACGTTGCGCAGTTGCTTCTCGCGTTCCAGAGTCGTTTCGAAATCCAACAGGCCCAGCCCGGCGCTGGAGCCCGCCGCGCCTTCCAGGCCGAGCGGGTCATGGACGTGCTGGCCAAGCATCTGCAGACCGCCACAAATACCCAACAACTTGCCGCCGTAGCGCAGGTGTCGATGGATCGCCGTTTCCCAGCCGTTGGCTCGTAGAAAGGCCAAGTCGCTGCGCACGCTTTTGGAACCGGGCAGGATGATCAGGTCGGCTGGCGGGATGGCCTGGCCGGGGCCGATGAATTGCAAATCGACTTGCGGATGCAGGCGCAGCGGATCGAAATCGGTGTGGTTGCTGATGCGCGGCAGGACCGGCACCACCACCTTGAGCACTTGTTCGGCCTTATCGGCCTGACGTTGGTCGAGGCCGTCCTCGGCTTCCAGATGCAAGTCCATGACATAGGGCAGCACGCCGACCACAGGTTTGCCGGTGCGTACTTCCAGCCAATCCAGCCCAGGTTGCAGCAAGGCGAGGTCGCCGCGGAAACGGTTGATGATGAACCCCTTGATCCGCGCCTGTTCGCTGGGCGAAAGCAGTTCCAGGGTGCCGACCAGATGGGCAAATACACCGCCGCGATTGATGTCGGCAATCAGCAATACCGGGCAGTCCACCGTCTCGGCAAAGCCCATGTTGGCGATGTCGCCAGCCCGCAGGTTGATCTCCGCCGGCGACCCCGCGCCCTCGACCATGACCACTGGATACGCCGCGCTCAATCGCTCGTGGGAGGCGAGCACCGCCTGCATCGCGATGGCTTTGTAATCGTGATAGGCCACCGCGTTCATGGTGGTGACGGCGCGGCCATGGATGATGACCTGGGCGCCGGTGTCACTGTTGGGCTTGAGCAGGACCGGGTTCATGTCGGTGTGCGGTTCGAGGCCGCAAGCCTGGGCCTGGACGGCCTGGGCCCGGCCGATTTCGCCGCCGTCGGCGGTCACCGCGCTGTTGAGGGCCATGTTCTGCGGCTTGAACGGCACCACGCTCACGCCTTGGCGTTTGACCCAGCGGCACAACGCCGTGACCAGGGTACTTTTGCCTGCATCGGAGGTGGTGCCCTGCACCATCAAGGTCTTCATTGAATGTCCTTGGCGTAGGCTTCGAAAGCCTGTTCCAGGCGCAGGAATTGCGCGTCGTCAGCCGGCAGCCCGAAGCGCAGGCTGCTCGTCTCGGTGAACAGCCGCAGGAGAATGCCGCGATGGGCCATGAAGTCGTAGAGCGCCTGGGCATGTTCGGTGACCAGCCACTGGAACAACGCGCAACCGCCCTGGGGCTTGAAACCGTGGCGTTCCAACGTCAGGACCAGGCGCTGGCTGGTTGCTTCGCAACGCTCGCGCTGCCGTGCATGGGCTTCGGTGTCCAGCAGACAAGCTTCACCCAGGATCCGGGTCGGCCCGCTGATGGCCCACGGTCCGACTTGCTCAGCGAGCAGCTTCAGCAAACGGCGCTCGGCCAGGACGAACCCCAGGCGAACCCCGGCCAGGCCAAAGAATTTGCCGAACGAGCGCAACACGATCAGCCCGACCTGATGGGCATGGGCGCTGAGGCTGAGGTGCGGCGTGATATCCATGAATGCTTCGTCCACCACCAGCCAGCCGCCGCGCTGGGCCAAACGCGCATGCCAATCGAGCAAGCGTTCCGGGCTCAGGCCCAGGCCGGTGGGATTGTTCGGATTGACCACCACCAGCACGTCGAGGCTGTCGAGGAAGAAGTCCACTTCCGCCTCCAACACTTCGCGCACGATGTAACCACAGCGGCGCCAGGCTTCGGCGTGCTCGGCGTAACAGGGCGACAAGACGCCGACCTTGCCGGCCCGGCGCAGGCGCGGCAACAGTTGGATGGCCATCTGAGAACCGGCCACCGGCAGCACATGCGTCGCTTCGTAGTAATCGCAAGCGGCCTGTTCCAATCCATCATCGGCCTCGGGCAGGCGCGCCCAGGCCCGCGGCGGGATCGGTGGAATGTCGAACGGCCAGGGCGCCAGGCCGCTGGACAGGTCGAGCCAATCGGCCTCGGCAATGCCGTATTGCCGGGAAGCGTTGCGCAGTCGTCCACCATGCTCAAGCATAGAACTCGGCTCCGAGGCAGAGAATCAGCAGCCATAACCATACGCCGCGCTGCACCAATTGCCAGCCGCGATCAATGGAGTCGGCACTGGCCGGCACGCCTTCGCCCAACGGCGGACGCTGATGCAGTTCGCCGTGATACACCGCCGCGCCTCCCAACTCCACACCCAGCGCGCCGGCGCCGGCGGCCATCACCGGCCCGGCATTGGGACTGTCCCAGGTCGGTCCCTGGGTGCGCCAGCATTTGAGCGCCAGGCGGGTCTTGCCGAGGACGGCGTAGGTCAACGCCACCAGGCGCGCGGGAATATAGTTGAGCACATCGTCGATCCTTGCCGCGGCCCAGCCAAAACGCTCGAAGCGCTCGTTGCGATAGCCCCACATGGCGTCGAGGGTATTGCTCAAGCGGTACAACACCACGCCGGGCGCACCGGCCACCGCGAACCAGAACAACGCAGCAAACACCGCATCGCTGCCGTTCTCCAGCACCGACTCGGTGGCGGCGCGGGCGACTGCGGTTTCGTCCAGCTCAGCCGTCTGGCGACTGACCAGATAACTGACCCGCTGGCGCGCCTCGTCCAGATCCCCACTGCGCAACGCCCGGGCCACCGGCTCGACATGCTCGCCGAGGCTGCGCAGGCCGAGGGCGCAGTACAACGCGAGGATGTCCACCAGCCAGCCCACCAAGGGTGCCCAGGACAACGCCGTAGCCAGCAAGGTCAAGGGCAGCACGGCGATGATCCACGCCGTGACACCGTGACTGCGCCAGCCACGCCCACCGGAATTGAAACGTTGTTCGATACGGCTGGCGAAAACGCCGAATGCCACCAGCGGATGCCAGCGCCGGGGCTCGCCCAGCAACGCATCCAGCGCCACCGCGGCGGCGCTGAGCAACGCTACGCTCATGGGCGCACTCCCCAGTAATTTTCATAAAGCAGCTCATTGAGCGGACGCGGTTGCGCCCAGCCTTCCAGGGCGAGCATTGGCGCCGGATAGAAACCTTCGACTGGGCCAAGACACAGAATCGCCAGGGGCTTGGCGCCTGTGGGCAACCCCAGCAGATCCGCCAGCGCCTGGGGCTCGAACAACGACACCCAGCCCATCCCCAGCCCTTCGACGCGAGCCGCCAGCCATAAATTCTGGATGGCACAGGACAGCGAGGCCAAATCCATTTCCGGCAACGTCCGGCGGCCGAAAATGTGCCGCTCGCGGTCGTCCATCAACGCCGCTACCAGGACTTCAGCACAGTCGTGGATGCCTTCGACCTTCAGTTTCATGAACTCATCGCTGCGTTCGCCCAAGGCTTCGGCGGTGCGGATGCGTTCTTCTTCCACCAAATGCTGGATTTCGCCGCGCAAGTTGCGATTGCTGATACGGATGAATCGCCACGGTTGCATCAGCCCGACGCTGGGAGCCTGGTGTGCGGCTTCCAGCAGGCGGCGCAGCAATGGCGGCTCGACGGTGCCGCCGTTGAAATGGCGCATGTCACGGCGTTCGGCGATGGCGCGGTAGACGGCTTCGCGTTCGGCTTGGGTAAAGGTGTTGTCTGTCATGGCCGATTCGCGAGCGGGCTCGCTCCCACACTGGCAGGCGTTGTATTTGAAATCACACAATCCCCTGTGGGAGCGAGCCTGCTCGCGAAGGCTGCTTCACGGTCAGGCGCAAACAACGCAGCAATCGCCCTCGGGTTGGAGGGAAAATAAAAATGCACGTAGGAAGCCGTCATCCGCCCTTGTCGAAAAACCGCCTCCGCCCCTCGCCCGCCATTGGGGCTGTGCCCGCGAGCAATCGGCTCAAGCCCGGTACTGGTCAGCGAATGATGGTAGGTATGCCCGCGCAGGGTGCCTTCCGGCAAATCCACCAATTGCAACGCGAGGGCCGCCAGGCGCTTCTGCATTTGCGCATCCCCGGCCAGTAGACCCAGCAGTTCGGCGCGGACGCCTTCGACGTCGGTCAACGAATCGAGCAAGTACAACATGCCGCCGCACTCGGCGAGCAGCGGTTTGCGGGCCGCATGGTGGGCACGGATCGCCGCCAGCATCGGCGCGTTTTGCGCCAGCGCGACGTGGTGCAGTTCGGGATAACCGCCAGGCAGATAAAGGCTGTCCGCCTCGGGCAACTCGCTGTCATGAATGGGCGAAAAAAAGCTCAACTGCGCCCCCATGGCCCGCAGCAGATCGAGGCTCGCGCCGTAAGTGAAGGCAAACGCCTCATCCCGGGCAACCGCGATGCGCACACCGTCAAGCCACGGCTCGACCACGGTCAGCTCGGGAGCCGCGAACTCAACGCTGGGCGGCAGAGCCACCTCACAGCTGCTCGCCAGCGCCTCGGCGGCAGCATCCAGGCGAACGTCCAGGTCGTTCAACTCACTGGCCTGGACCAGCCCGAGATGACGACTGGGCAATTCAATGCCGGTTTCCCGGGACAACGCCCCGTACCAGCGCAAGCCCTCGGTCAGGCTGCCTTCGAGCAACTGCGCATGACGCAAGGTCCCGACCCGATTGGCCAAGACCCCGGCGAACGGCAGGTCTGGTTGATAACGCGCCAGGCCCAGGGCCAAGGCGCCGAAAGTCTGGGCCATGGCCGTGCCGTCAATGACGGCCAGCACCGGCACGCCGAAATGCCGCGCCAGGTCGGCGCTGGACGGCGTACCGTCGAACAGCCCCATCACGCCCTCGATCAGGATCAGGTCCGCTTCGGCGGCGGCCTCCCACAACAGCCGGCGACTCTCCTGCTCGCCGACCATCCACATGTCCAATTGATAGACCGGCGCGCCACTGGCTCGCTCAAGGATCATCGGGTCGAGAAAGTCCGGGCCACACTTGAACACCCGGACCTTGCGCCCCTGGTTGCGGTGCAACCGTGCGAGGGCGGCGGTGACGGTGGTCTTGCCCTGGCCGGAAGCCGGGGCGGCAATCAACACCGCCGGACAATGGCGGCTGGTCATCGGAGCATCGCTCACAGTTCGACGCCTTTCTGTGCCTTGATACCGGCCTGGAACGCATGCTTGATCATGCCCATTTCAGTCACGGTATCGGCCAATTCGATCATCTCGGGTTTTGCGCCGCGACCGGTCACCACCACATGCTGCATGGGCGGGCGTGCTTGCAGATCGCTCAGGACTTGATCGAGGTCGAGGTAGCCGTGCTTGAGGGCAATGTTCAGTTCGTCGAGCACCACCAGGCCGATGGACGGGTCACGGAGCAACTCACGCGACACGGCCCAGGCCGCTTCGGCGGCAGCAATGTCACGCTGGCGATCCTGGGTTTCCCAGGTGAAGCCTTCACCCATGACATGAAAGCGCACCTGCTCGGGGAAGCGGCGGAAGAACAGCTCCTCGCCGGTGCTGTTGCGCCCCTTGATGAACTGCACCACGCCGCATTGCATGCCATGGCCCATGGCCCGGGCCAGCATGCCGAATGCCGAACTGCTCTTGCCCTTGCCGTTGCCGGTCAGCACCAGCAGCAAGCCGCACTCGTTCGGCGAGTTGGCGATGCGCTCGTCAATCACGGCTTTCTTGCGCAGCATGCGCGCCAGGTGGCGTTCGTCGCGATCGGGCGTGTCGGTCATGGGGGAGCTCTCCGTTGGGACTGGATAACGGCGGGCGGGCAGAAAAAGGACGGCAATGAGCCTGGCATCGCCCACCGTGATGCCGTTGGATGAGTCAGGCCGGTCTCCGGGCTCATGAGCGGCATAACGCCTGGCTGCGCGCCTTCCCATGTCCTGGAACACAGTGGCTTAGGCACAGCGTTGACTCATTTACCGTTGCGGGGGCAGCGCCGGGTTTGTGTGCACGCACCGGCTTCCCTGTTTCACCCTATCGGCCATTGCCATAGAGCACCTGAAACAAGCCGCGAAGGTTAGAGGGTTGGGGGTGGAGCGTCAATTAAAGCCGCGACGGCCATCACCTGGGACATTGGCCCGGATCAATAAACTGACGTCAATCTTGTGTGATGCTGCGGCAAGTGATATCAAAGAGACACCATGACCCGATATCACAAGAACAAGAGGGCAAACGCATGCAAGGCATGATCATCAGCAATCCGAAGCTGGAATTCCTGCGCCCGGTGTTGGAACGCTGGTTCGACTGTATCGACCGCTACAACGCCGTGCGCGGCGATAACGACACACCTTATTGGCACGATGAAAAAGCCAACCTCGGGCTGCTGTCGGCTGCCGCCTGGATGGCTGAGATGGTCACGCTGCAGCACGCCCCCACACGCAAACAGAACGAAGAAGGCGAACGCAACGCCCGCGCCGACCTGTTGATTGCCAGCGCCGATGAACGTGCCTTTATCCAGGCTACCCAACGCTGGCCGAAGGTCAACAACCTGAACCTGACCCAACCGCTGCTGGAAGCCACCAGCGACGCCAAGCGCATCAGCTATGCCAGCGACTTGCGGCTCGGCTGCCTGTTCGTCGCCCCGCAAAAAGCCCAGCAGAGCGCCACGCCCGAAGAGCTGCAGGACATGATCGATGACCTGCAAAAAGAAAATACCTGCGCCGTGGCCTGGTATTTCCCTTATGCCTATCGCAAGTTGCGCAACGAGGCCGGGCACTACCACCCTGGCGTCGCGGTGCTGTTCAAGCAGGCCCATGGTTGATCTAGTGGAACCTGTGGGAGCGGGCTTGCTCGCGAATCCGGAGTGTCAGTCGACATCAATGTTGTTTGACACACCGCTTTCGCGAGCAAGCCCGCTCCCACCCAGACTCACTTGGCTAAGCAGCAGCCCACCGTTGAACCATTCCCACGTCTACGCTTCTCTATGAATAACCACATGCATTCATAGGGAAGCCCGCATGCCCAAGCCATCTCACTTGTTGATCGTCGCCCTTGCTACGGGGCTAGTCGCTTGTGGCGAGTCTTCCACGTTGCAGATTTCCGACGGGATCGGCCCATCGCCGAAATTGCCCGAGCCGAACAAGACCTTGATCCCCACGGTGAATATCGCCGAAGCCGTCGGCTGGTCGGACGGCGCAAAGCCAACCCCGGCCCAAGGCCTGAAGGTGACGGCGTTTGCCGAGGGGCTGGATCATCCGCGCTGGCTCTACGTCCTGCCCAATGGCGATGTGCTGGTGGCGGAAACCAATGCGCCACCCAAGCCCGACGATGCCAAGGGCATTCGTGGCTGGGTCATGAAAAAAGTCATGGGGCGTGCGGGCGCCGGGGTGCCAAGCCCCAACCGCATTACCTTGCTGCGCGATGCAAACCATGACGGCGTTGCAGAGACGCGGACGATCTTCCTGGAGAATCTCAACTCACCGTTCGGCATGACGCTGGTGGGCAATGAGCTGTACGTGGCCGATACCGATCGGTTGATTCGCTTCCCTTATAAGGAAGGCGACACGAAGATCACGGCACAGCCCACCAAAGTGGTCGATTTGCCGGGCGGCACGCTCAACCATCACTGGACCAAGAACGTGATCGCCAGTCGGGACGGCAGCAAGCTGTACGTCACCACGGGTTCAAACAGCAACGTTGCGGAAAATGGCATGGAGGCGGAAGAGGGTCGCGCGGCGATCTGGGAGGTGGACCGGGCCACCGGTGCTCATCGCATCTTCGCCTCAGGCTTGCGCAACCCCAACGGACTGGCTTGGGAGCCTCGCAGTGGCGCATTGTGGACAGCAGTAAATGAACGGGACGAGATTGGTAGCGACCTGGTGCCTGACTACATCACCTCGGTGAAAGACGGCGGCTTCTACGGCTGGCCCTTCAGTTATTACGGGCAGAATGTGGATCTCCGGGTCGAACCACAAAACCCAGAACTGGTGGCCAAGGCTATCGCCCCTGACTATGCCGTCGGCCCCCACACCGCGTCATTGGGCCTGACCTTCGCCGAAGGCAGCACCTTGCCCGCGCCGTTCACCGAAGGGGCCTTCGTCGGGCAGCATGGTTCCTGGAACCGCAAGCCCCACAGTGGTTATAAAGTGATCTTCGTCCCGTTCAACGCAGGCAAACCGGTGGGACAACCGGTGGATGTGCTGACGGGTTTTCTCAACGCAGACGAAAAAGCCCAGGGCCGGCCGGTGGGTGTGGTGATTGATAAACAGGGCGGGCTGTTGGTGGCGGATGACGTCGGGAACAAGGTCTGGCGGGTTTCGGCCAAATGACTATCACTAAAGACTTGTGACATTCCTGTGGCGAGGGAGCTTGCTCCCTCGCCACAAAAGCCCCGCGGCAAACCTATGGATTACGCGCCAGATGCTCCGGCTGCAACACGCGCTTGGCGCCCAGGTAGGCTTTCTGCCAATAGGCCTTGGACAGGCTGTCCAACTTGACCGTCCCGCCCGTGGCCGGCGCATGGACGAAACGCCCTTCCCCGACATAAATCCCGGCGTGGCTGACCTGGGAGCCGCCATTGGTGGCGAAGAAAACCAGGTCGCCCGTTTCCAACGCATCCTTGCCGACCTCCGGCGCCCGCATGCTGATCATTTCCCGGGTGGAACGCGGCAGGGAAATACCGGCGGCATCACGGTACACGTAGCCGATCAAGCCACTGCAATCGAAACCTGAATCCGGCGTGTTGCCACCCCAGCGATAGGGCGTTCCCACGAGCCCCAGCGCGCGGAACAGCACGTCTTCAGCGGCCGGAGACGAAGGTTGGGAGGGAGCGAATACCACCGGAGCCCGCACGGGTGCGGGTGGCGGAGTACGACTGGCACATGCGCTGAGCAGCGCGGCAAGGAGCATGAGAGCGAGGCGGGCCGACGTCGACATATGCAGAACAATCCTGATCTGGATGCGGCTTTTCTGCCGTGGAGATGGAAACAAATCCGCCCGCGTAGTACGCAGGCGGATTGCCATCAATCAATGATCAAGGATTCTAGCGGCTATGGGGCAAACTTCAAGTAAGACTTTAAGTTTGCCCTACAAACTGTGCGCTTATTTGCGAGCGGTGACCACGGTCGGTGCCATGGCGAGGGCGCGCTTGGCTTCGAGGAAGGTCTTGCTCCAGTAGCTGTCGCCCAGGCTGTCGATTCGCACCCCACCGCTGCGGCGGCTGCTAGAGTGGATGAACTGGTTGTCGCCCAGGTAGATACCGGCGTGGCTGACGCGACCGCGACGACCGTTGGTGCTGAAGAACAGCAGGTCGCCAGGCTCCAGCTGATTGCGTGCAACCAGTGGGGCGTTCACGTTGATCATTTCGCGAGTGGAACGCGGCAGGTTCATGCCGGCCTCTTCGCGGAACAGATAGCCGATGAAACCGCTGCAATCGAAGCCGGCTTCAGACGTACCGCCAAAACGATAACGAGTACCGATCAAGGACATGCCACGCTCCAGGATGCTGTCTGCCAGCACTGGAAGCTGATAAGGCTTGCTGCCGGCGAACTCTGCCAGCTCTTTGTCGGTGGCCATTTCTTCCTGGAACGCAACGGAGGAAGACTGGGCGGTTACGGAATTCTTGACCTGTACTTGTGGCGCTTGCTGGGACACTGGGGAGTGGGCAGCGCAACCGAACAACAGGGTAACGAGTGCGAG
>Ga0308169_10001666_pt1 | contig 25127 bp, 20 predicted proteins | sample PhyBR1_2_FD_202139 | JGI IMG/M metagenome (GOLD analysis project Ga0308169, IMG submission 202139) | Phyllosphere microbial communities from UC Gill Tract Community Farm, Albany, California, United States - DLSLSB.R1 | ecosystem: Host-associated > Plants > Phyllosphere > Unclassified | place...
GCCGAAGAGCTGGACAGGATGGCCGGCGAGCTCGCCGTCATCGTCGATTCGGTCAAGTCCGTCAGCGAGGCCGCCGGGGATGATGTTCCGGCCACCTCGCACCCCATTCCGCTCACCAACGTGTTCCGTGAGGACGTCGTGGGACATACCTTCACGGCGGAACAGGCACTCTCCGGCGCCCCGGATTCTGACGACAACCGTTTCAAGGTCCCGGCCATCCTGGATGAGGCATAACCATGACTGAACAGAACCCCACCGGCACCAGCGCCGAAACCCTGATCCGCCTGTCCGCCGCGCAGCTTGCGGAGAAGCTCCGCGCCGGCGAGGTCACCGCGGTCGAAGTGACCCAGGCCTACCTGGACCGCATCGCCGCCGTTGACGGCAAGGTCAAGGCCTTCCTGCACATCAACGCCGAGGAAGCTCTCGCCGTCGCCGCCGAGGTGGACTCTATCCGCGCCGCCGGCGGTGCCGAAGCCGAGGCCCTGCACGTCCTGGCCGGTGTTCCCATCGCGGTCAAGGACCTCATCGTCACCATCGGCCAGCCCACCACGGCCGGATCGAAGATCCTCGAAGGCTGGCACAGCCCCTACGATGCCACCGTGGTGGAGCGCCTGCGGGCCGCCAAGATGCCCATCCTGGGCAAGACCAACCTCGACGAATTCGCCATGGGCTCCTCCACCGAGCACTCCGCGTACGGCCCCACCCGCAACCCTTGGGATCTGAACCGGATCCCCGGCGGCTCCGGCGGTGGCTCGGCCGCGGCTGTGGCCGCCTTCGAGGCGCCCCTGGCCCTGGGCACGGACACCGGCGGCTCCATCCGCCAGCCCGGCGCCGTCACCGGCACCGTCGGCGTTAAGCCCACCTACGGCAGCGTTTCCCGCTACGGCGCCATCGCCATGGCTTCCTCGCTGGACCAGATCGGCCCCGTGACCCGCACCGTGCTGGACTCCGCCCTGCTCCACCAGGTCATCGGTGGCCATGATCCCCGCGACTCCACCTCCCTGCCCGAACCGCTGGCCGACTTGGTTGCCGCCGCGAAGACGGGCAACGTGGAGGGCCTGCGGATCGGCATCATCAAGGAACTGCACGGCGAGGGCTACCAGGCCGGCGTCGAAAACCGCTTCAACGATGCACTGGAACTGCTCAAGGAAGCCGGCGCGGAGATCGTGGAGGTCTCCTGCCCCAACTTCCAGTACGCCCTGGGCGCCTACTACCTGATCATGCCGTCCGAGGCCTCCTCCAATCTGGCCAAGTTCGACGGCGTCCGGTACGGCCTGCGCGTCCTCCCCGAAGAGGGCCCCATGACCATCGAACGCGTCATGGGCGCCACCCGCGCCGCCGGCTTCGGCGACGAGGTCAAGCGCCGCATCATCCTGGGCACCTACGCCCTGTCCGCCGGCTACTACGACGCCTACTACGGCTCCGCACAGAAGGTCCGCACCCTGGTGCAGCGGGACTTCGAAGCCGCCTTCGAGAAGGCCGACGTCCTGATCTCGCCCACCGCCCCCACCACGGCGTTCCCGCTCGGCGAAAAGCTGGACGATCCGCTGGCCATGTACCTCAACGACGTCGCCACCATCCCCGCCAACCTCGCCGGCGTCCCCGGCCTGTCGCTCCCCGGCGGCCTGGCGGATGAGGACGGGCTGCCCGTCGGCATCCAGCTGCTGGCCCCGGCCCGCGAGGATGCCCGCCTGTACCGGGTGGGTGCGGTCCTGGAGTCGCTGCTCGAAGCCAAGTGGGGCGGCCCGCTGCTGGCCCAGGCTCCTTCGCTGGTTGAGCCTGCCGGAAATGCCGCTGAAACCCTCGAAACCCAGGAGGCAAAATAATGAGCACTGACGAAATCCTGAGCTTCGATGAGGCCATGGAGAAGTACGATCCCGTCCTGGGCTTCGAGGTCCACGTGGAGCTCAACACCAAGACCAAGATGTTCTCCTCCGCACCCAACGTTTTCGGCGACGAGCCCAACACCAACGTCAACGAGGTGGACCTTGGCATGCCGGGCGTCCTGCCCGTGGTGAACAAGACCGCCGTGGAGTCCTCCATCAAGATCGGCCTGGCGCTGAACTGCAAGATCGCTGAATCCTGCCGCTTCGCCCGGAAGAACTACTTCTACCCGGACACCCCCAAGAACTTCCAGACCTCGCAGTACGACGAGCCCATCGCGTACGACGGCTACCTGGATATCGAGCTCGAGGACGGCACCGTGTTCCGCGTGGAGATCGAGCGCGCGCACATGGAGGAGGACGCCGGCAAGCTGACCCACATGGGTGGAGCCACCGGCCGTATCCACGGTGCCGACTTCTCCTTGGTGGACTACAACCGTGCAGGCGTGCCGCTGGTGGAAATCGTCACCAAGCCCATTGAGGGCGCCGGTTCCCGCGCCCCGGAGCTGGCCAAGGCCTACGTGGCGGCAGTCCGGGAGATCGTGAAGAACCTGGGCGTCTCCGATGCCCGCATGGAACGCGGCAACGTCCGCTGCGACGCCAACGTCTCGCTCCGTCCGCACGGCCGCGAACGTTTTGGCATCCGGTCCGAAACCAAGAACGTGAACTCGCTGCGCGCCGTCGAACACGCCGTCCGGTACGAGATCCAGCGCCACGCGGCCGTCCTGGACTCCGGCAACCCCGTGATCCAGGAAACCCGTCACTGGCACGAGGACACCCGCACCACCACCTCCGGCCGGCCCAAGTCCGACGCCGACGACTACCGCTACTTCCCGGAACCGGATCTGGTGCCCGTGGTTGCCTCCCGCGAATGGGTGGAGGAACTGCGCGCCACCCTGCCCGAGCCGCCCGCCGAACGCCGCAAGCGGCTCAAGGCCGACTGGGGCTACTCCGACCTCGAATTCCGCGACGTGGTGAACGCCGGCGTCCTGGACGAGATCGAGGAAACCATCGCCGCCGGAGCCTCGGCCTCCGTGGCCCGCAAGTGGTGGATGGGCGAGATCGTGGGCCGCGCCAAAGCTGCCGATGTTGACCCCGGCCAGCTGGGTGTCAGCCCCGCCACCGTTGTGGAGCTGAGCCGCATGGTGGAGGCCGGCAAGATCAACAACAAGATGGCCTCGCAGGTGCTGGACGGCGTCCTCGCCGGCGAAGGCACCCCGGAAGAGATCGTCGAAAAGCGCGGCCTGGCAGTGGTGTCCGACGACGGGCCCCTGCTGGAAGCGATCGACGCCGCCCTCGCGGCCCAGCCCGACGTGGCGGACAAGATCCGCGGCGGCAAGGTGCAGGCGATCGGCGCGATCGTGGGCGGGGTCATGAAGGCCACCCGCGGCCAGGCCGACGCGGGCCGCGTCCGCGAGCTGATCCTGGAGAAGCTGGGCGTCACGGTCTAGCGTTCCCTCCCGGTCCGGGCCGCAGCCAGCGCTTTTGGGTTTTCCCAATACCGTTGGCTGCGGCCCGGACTCGCATTAACCACGTAGTGGGTACGCAGGTGGCTCGTCGCGAAAGTACGCGTGGCCGCCCGTGAGCAGCGGACTTACACTGGAGCCCACGGGGCACCGGCGCCCCGGCTGTGCGGGAGGAACAACCATGGTGCGGGAACCCATAAGGATGCGCAAGGCAGTACTGGCAGGGGCGGTAACGCTGGCTTTGACGGGTACCGGCGCCGCACTGGCGTGGTCCGCCACAGGTGCGCCAACGCCGACCCCCTCGCCCTCACAATCATCACAATCGGCGCCGGGCAATTCAGGCAACGCTCCAGGGCACAACAAGCCGGGGAAGGCGCAGCGCGCTCAGCCCCTGCACGGCGAGGGCGTAGTCAAGAACCCCGACGGCACATTCCAGACCAAACTGGAACAGCGGGGGACCGTCGAGTCCGTCAGCGACTCAGCGATCACCGTCAAGAGCGAGGACGGCTTCTCCCAGACCTACGCCGTCAACGGCGACACCAAAATCACCACGATTCCTCCGGCCGCCAACCCAGGTGCAACGCCCAACTCAGGCGCAACGCCCGGCCCCGGAGGAAACTCCGACGACGGCAAACGGCTCAAGCCGGGCGGCGGAACCATCGCGGACATTGCGGTCGGCGACGCCGTGCGGATAGCCGGGGTCAAGGACGGGGACAAGGCCACGGCCAAGCGGATCGTGAAGGGCGCCGGTGACGGGCCCGGGATGGGGCTGGGGCGCGGCCTGGGCCGCGGATTGGGCCACAGCAAGGGACTGGGCCACGGTCAAGGCCTGGGGCACGGGATGGACAAAGGCGACGACCAGGATGCCGAGGACTCGTAGCTTCCGGAACGCTGCCCCTGTTCAGCCCTGCTGCACCAGCCCTGCCATGATGTCCTCCAGTGCCTCGCACACCATCACCACGGCACGCCGCTTCAGGTTTTCCGGCCTGGCCAGCAGGTCGATCCTGCGGCGCGTGCTGATGCCCTCGAGCGGCCGCAACACGATGTCCGGGTTGAGGACCGGCCCGGCGGTGTACCTGGGCAGCAGGCCTACCACCCCGCCGGCCGCCACGAGAGCCGCCACCGTGGAGTAGTCGTTGATGCGGTGGACAATGTTCGGCACCCGGCTGGAAACGGCAGCGACGGCGGACAGGACATCGGCGGGGGAGTACCCGGGGTGGCTGGTCACCCAGGCCTCGGCGCCGACGTCGTCCGCCGTGACCGTGTCCTTTTTAGCCAAGGGGTGGTTGGCTGGCAGCGCCACGTCCAGGGGCTCGTGCGCCAGCGGAATGACGGCAACCCGGTCCGCCGGCCAGCGGGGGCTGTGGTCCATGCGGTGAGCCAGCACCAGGTCGTACCGCGCGGTCAGGGCCGGGAAGTCCTGCTGGGCAACGTCCTCATCAGACAGTTCAATGCGCGGGTGCTCCGGCTTATCCAGCATCCGGGCCAGCGGCGCGAACAAGGCCTGTCCGGCGCTGTGGAATCCGCTGACCGTCACCCTTCCGGCGGGGGAGCCGTGATATGTGCCCAGGGCGCCGCGGGCCTCGGCCATGGCGCTGACGACGGCGGCCCCTGCGTCGGCGAGTACCTGGCCGGCCTCGGTGAGCACCAGGTTGCGGCCCTCCTTCCGGGTGAGCGGCACCTCCACGCTGCGCTGCAGGTGGGCCAGTTGCTGCGACACTGCCGACGGAGTGACCATGAGCGTGTCGGCCACCGCCTTAACACTGCCCAGGGCACCCAGTTCCCGCAGGATTTCGAGCTGATGTACCTCCATGGCTCCAGTCTATTCGTTAGCTGCTGCTACATCGTTGATTGAGAAGAATGCTGTTGTGCTAAAGCGTTGACGAGGCTTCAATTGGGAATGACGTACCCAGCAACTTGAACGCCAATCAGTAAGGACGCCAATGAAGGCCCTGTACAAGGCCGGCCCGCAGGCCGGTTTCGAGCTCGCCGACCGGCCCGAACCGCAGGCCGGTCCGGCGGACGTGAAGATCCGGGTCATGACCACCGGTATCTGCGGCACGGACCTGCATATCCAGTCCTGGGATTCCTGGGCCCAGGGCATCATCGAGGCGCCCCTAATCGCCGGGCATGAGTTCTATGGCGAAGTGGTGGAGGTGGGCGAGGACGTCCGTGAAGTCAAGGTCGGGGACCGCGTCTCCGGCGAAGGCCACGTGGTGTGCGGCATCTGCCGGAACTGCCGCGCAGGCCGCCGCCAGATGTGCATCCACACTGTCAGCGTCGGCGTCCAGCGCGACGGGGCCTTCGCCGAATACGTGGTGATCCCCGAAACGAACGTCTGGGTCCACCACGATCCTTCCGTCACGCCCGAACTGGGCGCCATCTTCGACCCGTTCGGCAACGCCACCCACACGGCCCTGAGTTTCCCGCTGGTGGGCGAAGACGTCCTGATCACGGGCGCGGGGCCCATCGGGCTGATGGCCATCGCCGTCGCCCGGCACGCAGGGGCGCGCAAGATCGCCATCACGGACGTTTCCAAGCCGCGGCTGGACCTCGCCCGGCAGCTCGGCGCCGACCTTGCCATCGATGTCTCCACCACCCGGGTGCGTGACGCCCAACGTGCGCTGGGCATGCGGGAGGGCTTCGACGTCGGCATGGAAATGTCCGGCCACCCCTCCGCCCTGCCTGAGATGATCGACAACATGAACCACGGCGGCCGGATCGCCATGCTGGGACTGCCCAGCCAGGAGATCACCATCGACTGGGGCAAGGTGGTCACCCACATGCTCACGCTCAAGGGCATCTACGGCCGCGAAATGTACGAAACCTGGTACGCCATGAGCGCCATGCTTTCTTCCAACCCCGTCCTGCATGCGGGAATTTCCGCTGTTGTGACGGACACGCTGCCTGCCACGGACTGGGAGAAGGGCTTTGAGATTGCCCGCAGCGGCGTTGGTGGAAAAGTTGTGCTCGACTGGACCCGACTGTAAGACGCGACGGTAAGGAACCCCATGTACACCTCCATCAAGGACCAGCTCCGCGACGAGTTGGAAGAAATCCGCACGGCCGGGCTCTACAAGACTGAACGCAGCATCAGCTCTCCCCAGTCCAGCCACATCACGGCAGGGCAGATCGGCGGACCGGGCGCCGACGTACTGAACTTCTGCGCCAACAACTACCTGGGCCTGGCGGACCACCCTGAGATCATCAGTGCCGCCAAAGCCGCCATGGACGAGCGCGGCTTCGGCATGGCCAGCGTCCGTTTTATTTGCGGCACGCAGGACCTGCACCTCGAACTGGAAGCCCGGGTCTCCAAGTTCCTGAGGACCGAGGACACCATCCTGTTCTCCAGCTGCTTCGACGCCAACGGCGGGGTGTTCGAGTCCCTCTTCGGCGCGGAGGACGCCGTCATTTCCGACGCCCTGAACCACGCGTCCATCATCGACGGGATCCGCCTGTGCAAGGCCAAGCGCTACCGGTACGCCAACCGGGACATGGCAGAGCTTGAGGCCCGCCTGCAGGAGGCGCAGGACGCGCGCCGGAAGATCATCGTCACTGACGGGGTGTTCTCCATGGACGGGTACCTGGCTCCGCTCAAGGAAATCTGCGACCTCGCCGACAAGTACGGCGCACTGGTGATGGTTGATGACTCCCACGCGGTGGGTTTCATGGGCGCCACCGGTGCCGGCACTCCCGAACACGCAGGAGTCTCGGACCGGGTGGACATCTACACCGGCACCTTTGGTAAAGCGCTGGGCGGGGCATCCGGCGGCTACGTGTCCGGCCGCAGGGAGATTATTGCCATGCTGCGGCAGAAGGCCCGGCCGTACCTGTTCTCCAACTCCCTTGCTCCCGCCATCGTGGCCGCCACCCTCCAGGCGCTGGACCTGGTGGAAGAATCCGGTGACCTGCGACGCCGTTTGTTTGAAAACGCCGAATTGTTCCGCCGCCGCATGACGGAGGAAGGGTTCGACCTGCTCCCCGGCGAGCACGCGATCGTTCCGGTCATGTTCGGCGACGCCGTCATGGCGGCCAAGGTGGCCGACCGCATGCTGCAGCACGGCGTCTTCGTCACCGCCTTCAGCTTCCCCGTGGTTCCGCGCGGTGCCGCGCGCATCCGGGTGCAGCTTTCCGCGGCACATTCAGCGGACGACGTCGAAGCATGCGTGCGTGCCTTCGTCGCCAGCCGTGCCGAGGCAGCAGCCTGACAGGACTTCCGGAAAGCGCGCTTCGGCTAGGCGTGACTTCTGCGAGGATGGACCGATGGCAGCACATTACGATGTCCTGATCGTGGGCGGCGGCATTGCCGGCCTGTCCCTGGCGTCCGCGTTGTCCGGCCGCTGCAGCGTGGGGTTGGTGGAGGCGGAGCAGGACTTGGCGTACCACACGTCTTCCCGCTCCGCCCGCCAGTTGATCCCGAGCTACGGACCGCCCGTGGTGCAGGAACTCACGGTGCGCACCCTGGAGCTGCTCTCGGCCCAAGACGCGGAGCTGCCGGAACCTGTTTTGACGCCGCGCAGCTTCATGCTGATCGGTTCCGAGGCGGATGTTGCGGCGGAAGCCAGCGGACACATGCAGCCCATCACGGTGGACCGCGCCCTTGAGTTGTGTCCGGCGCTTGTCGCCGGGACCTTTGCCGCCGCCGGGCTGGACACCGGATCGTTCGGCTGCAACGCGCCCTTGCTGCTGGAGGAACACCGCAAACGGGCGCTCGCGGCCGGAGCGGACATCTTCACAGGTGCGCGCGTCCATTCGGCCCAGAGACTGGGCTCCGGGTGGCAGGTTGGCGCCGGAGCGGAGGGCTTTGAAGCGGGTGTCCTGGTGAATGCCGCGGGCGCCTGGGCCGACGAGCTTGCGGTGATCAGCGGCGTGGAAAAACTGGGTCTGCAGCCGTACCGGCGCACTGCGGCGATTGCCGCCGTCGACCATCCCCTCCCGGCCGCCACCCCCATGGTGGCCGCCGCCGACAACTCCTTCTATTTCCGGCCGGACGGCCAGGACGTGCTGATTTCCCCGTCGGAAAGCGTCCCCAGCGGGCCCGAGGACGCCCGTCCGCGGCCCGGCGACGTGGAACGCCTGGTGGAAAAACTCAACTCGTTCACCCGCCTGGGGATTAGCGGGGTCCGCAGGGCTTGGACGGGCCTGCGGACAGAGGCTGCAGACGGGGTTCCGGTGGCGGGGTTCGACGCCGAGGCTCCCGGCTTCTACTGGCTCGCCGGCCAGGGCGGCTATGGGTTCCAGACTTCCGCCGCCATGGCTGAGCTGGCTGCGGAGCAGATCCTTGCCGGGCAGGCGCTTGCCTCCGACGGTGCCGGTGCAGATGGTCCGGCATCCCGGACAGCGCAGGCACTGGCGGCCACGCGTTGGTCCATTCGGCGTTGAAGAATAATCTTATGAGCACCCTGATCACCAACATTGCCGAGCTGATGACGCAAGACCTGGAGCACCGGGTCCTCAAGGACGCCGCTGTGGTGATCGAGGGGGAACGGATTTCGTGGATTGGTGCTGCCGCGGATGCGCCTGCCGCGGACAACGCCGTTGATGCCGGCGGACGTGCGATGCTGCCCGGGTGGGTGGACTCGCACACGCACCTGCTCTTCGCCGGCGACCGGACCGCGGAGTTCGAAGCCCGAATGGCTGGAGAGGCGTACGCGGCCGGCGGCATCGCCGTCACCATGAACGCCACCCGTGCCACCTCTGATTTCGACCTCACCCGCCTGGCGATGGGGCGGGTGGCCGAGGCTGTCTGGCAGGGAACCACCTTCCTGGAAACGAAAACCGGCTACGGCCTGGATATTGAGCATGAGGCCCGCAGCGCGCGTATTGCCTCCACGGTTGCGGACCAGGTGACCTACCTTGGCGCCCACCTGGTTCCTGCGGGCCAGGACCCCGATGAGTACACCGAGTTGGTCTGCGGGCCGATGCTGGATGCCGTCCGTCCCTACGTTCAGTGGGCTGACGTTTTCTGTGAGGAAGGCGCGTTCACTGCCGAGCAGTCCCGCAAGGTGCTGGCCGCATGCCGCGAGGCAGGCCTGGGCCTGCGCGTGCACGGCAACCAGTTGGGTGAAGGTCCGGGGGTGCAGCTTGCCGTGGATATGGGTGCGGCGAGTGTTGACCACGTCAACTACCTTGCTGATCAGGATGTGAAGGCCCTGGCGGCTTCCTGGTCGGGCTGGGATCCCGCTACCGGAACGGGGGAGCGCGGCACCGTGGCTACCTGCCTTCCTGCCTGCGACCTCTCCACCCGCCAGCCGCTGGCTCCTGCCCGCGGGCTTCTTGATGCGGGCGTGCAGGTGGCGCTTGCTTCAAACTGCAATCCAGGCACGTCGTACACCAGTTCCATGGCGTTTTGTGTTACCACTGCCGTCCTTCAAATGCACCTGAGCGTTCACGAGGCGGTGCGGGCCGCCACGTACGGGGGCGCCCTGGCGTTGCACAGGGAAACCGGCCGGGATGCCGACGGGGAACGCGCCGTGGGGTCCATCGCCGTCGGGCACCGTGCCGACCTGCACCTGCTGAACGCCCCGTCCGCGACCCATCTCGCTTACCGCCCGGGCATGCCGCTGACGTACGCTGTGTGGCGGGCCGGGAACAGGGAGCGCTAGGGCAGCGTCAGCGGGATGATTGTTTCTGATTGTTTGTATTGCGTTATAATCAGAAACCGTCATCAGTAGTGGTGGCTAAGCGATATTGAAAGGCCCCCCCGCATGACGCGTACTGACCGGCTTACAGCGATTCTCGACCTGCTGGCCAAGACCGGCCAAGTGGAGGTCGACGAGATCGTCAGCACCCTGAACGTCTCGCCGGCCACTGCCCGCCGCGACCTGGACAGCCTTGCCAAGCGCCGCCTGCTGACCCGCACGCGCGGCGGCGCCACCACCGGTGCCCTCGCCTACGATCTGCCCGGCCGCTACAACCGGGACGACCACGCCGAAGCCAAAGAGCAGATCGCCCAGTGTGCGTCCGCCTTGATTAAGCCGGGAGCCGTCATCGGCCTTTGCGGGGGCACCACCAGTACCGCGCTCGCCCAGATCCTGGCGACCCGCGAGGACCTGAATGCCCCGTCCAACCAGCCGACCCTCACCGTGGTCACGAACGCCATCAACATCGCCGGCCAGCTGGCGGTGCGGCCCAACATCAAGGTGATGGTTACCGGCGGGATCCTCAACCCGCGGTCCTATGAGCTCGTGGGCCCCTACACCGACATCATCATGCAAAAAGTGGTGCTGGACATCGCCTTCATCGGCGTTAACGGGATCGATCCGGAGGTGGGCCCCACCAATACGGGGGAGGGGGAGGCCTCCGTTAATGCGCTCCTGGCCTCCCGCGCCAGGGTGTCCTATGTCATCGCGGATTCCTCCAAGGTGGGAGTGCGCGCCTTCGCCACTATGGACGGGTACCACTTCAACAGGCTGATTACGGACTCCGGCATCTCAGCCGTCGACAAGGCTGCCTTCGAAGCCAACGGCACGCAGGTCATCGTCGCGCCCGCCTGACGTTGCGGAGAGACTGGGTGCATCGGCAGTTCCATCAGGCCGGATCCAGAAACTGCAGGCAAGATGGGAACATGCTGGTTCCCTCCCGCCGTCGTCTTCGGCTCGAAGTCTGGATCGTCCTGGGCCTGTCCCTGGGGCAATCGGCTGTCTACTCCGTGGTGCAGCTGCTCGACAAGATGACGCGGGCCCCTTTGGCCGAGGGGACGTCCACCCTGAACCGCTCGCAGAGCACCCGGGAATACTTCGACCTGACCTACCAGCTGCTGGACATCATCTTCGCCCTCGTGCCGGTGCTGCTGGTCCTCTACTTCCTCACCGAGCAGCGCCAGGCGGCGCCCGGCGGGACCGGTTCACGCTCTGCGTTCCAGAAACTGGGTTTCAACTTTGCGCGACCCGGCAAGGACCTGCTGCAGGGTTTGGGGCTCGCGGCACTGATCGGCATCCCTTCGTTGGGTCTCTATGCGGCAGGCCGGGCTCTGGGCATCACCACCGCCATCATCCCCAGTGCGCTGGATGCCTACTGGTGGACCGTCCCTGTGCTCATCCTGTCAGCCATCCGCCACGCGGTGCTGGAGGAAGTCATCGTGGTGGGCTACCTCCTGGACCGTTTTGGCAAGTTCGGGTGGAGCATGCCCCTTGCCATCGCGGTAAGCTCCGTGCTGCGCGGCAGCTACCACCTGTACCAAGGCTTCGGGCCGTTCATTGGCAACGCCGTGATGGGGATCGTGTTTGCGTGGCTCTACACCCGCACCAAGCGCGTCATGCCGCTCGTTATTGCCCACGCCCTTCTGGATATTGTGGCCTTCGTGGGCTTCAGCCTCTTCGGCAAGGCTGTGGGGCTGGGGTAGGAGCTGCAATTTCAGACGGGGCGGGGGTCGTGCGGCGTCTCTGGTGTCACACCTGCGACAGCAGCAGCCATAAATCTGCTTGTGGGTCCGGTGGTAGAACGCACGGCTGCGCGTTGAAGTCATCCCATAGTGGATCTCTCGGGCACAGTTCGCCGGGGTCGAGTAGGTTCCCGGCGGGTGGTTCTTCGAGTGGCGGGTCGGGCCAGTTCGGCATGTCCACGAGTAGCTGCTGCCACTCCAGATCCTCAGTTGCGCCCATAACAGCATCCATCGGAAGGAATCCGGGTGGCCATTGTGTGGGTTCGGGGTGGGGGTGTTCAGGTTTGTAGTGCCGGCCGGTGGGTGAGGTCCACCCGGGTGGTTCATTTTGGGTGGCGGCGTCTGGTGTCCATCTGCTGTGGTGTTTGAGCCGATGGTGTTTGGGGCAGAGCTGTGCCAGGTTGCTGGTTCCGGTGGCGCCGCCGTGTTCCCAGGCGGTGAGGTGGTCGGCTTCGTTGTCGCTGGTCTTGTTGTTGCAGCCGGGGAACGTACATTTGACATCCCGCATTCTGATCCAGCGTTTGATGGCCTCGGTGAGCCGGTAGTTTTTGCGGCCGATTTCCAGTGGCGCCCCGTCCCTCGGGTCGACGAGGACCCGGTAGAACGACTCGGCCCCGTCCGCGACGAGTTTGCGTGCCACCGATGCCGGGATGGGTCCGAGGCCGTCGAGTTCGGCGGGTTCGTCGGTGAGGCCGAGGAGGGAGAACACGGGCACCATCACCAGGACATCGGCCCGCGGGGCCGGGACCTTCCCAGCCCCGGTGACACCCTGTGTGCCCGTGGTGCCGGTGAAGCCGTCTCCCGCGACCTGGCCGGCTCCGAGGAGCAGGGAGGCGGCGATGTCGGGCCGGAGTTGGGTGAGGGTGCGGGGTTCGTCGGGCCCTTGAAGTCCGCGGGCGGTTGCGGTGGTGCGGTTCCAGATGGCGCAGGCGGTGTCGCCGGGCAGGCAGAGGGAGATCCAGGCCATGCCGTCCCGGTCCGGGGTGTATTCCATCCGCCGGTCCGCGACCCCTTTGGCGTGTCGCTTCTCGATCGATTCCGGATGGTCGCGTTCCCGCCAGCCACGGACCTTGGCCCTGAACCGGGCGCGGACGAGTTCGCCGGGGGCTGCGCCGCGGGCGGGGTTGGGTGCGTCGGGGTCGAAGAAGTGCGCCACCAACCCGGCGGCACCAGCAGCATCGAGGCCTTCGGTTTCATCGGCGATGATCTTCGCGTGCTGCCAGGACATGGCGCCCGCGGACAGGGCCTCGAACACGTGTGGCAGCGAGCAGATCCGGCGTGACTGGCCCATGAGGGCGCCTGCAGAGGCAGAGCTGATGGTCAGGACTCCGGCGATCTCCTCGATGACGGACATTTCGGCGTAGGTTCGGTCCTGGACCGAGGCGTCCGGCGGGGTCATGGCCTGCTGGAAGTCGAAGGCTTCGGCGACGTCCTGTGCCTGCCCGGCCGCGAGTTGCGCCGTGAGCCGGGACCGGAGTTCCAGCCGCTCCAGCCGGATCTCATACCGGCGCTGCAGAACATCTACACCGGAACCAGCACCCGCTCCGGCAGCTATAAAGGCATCCTCACGGTTCAGGGCATCGAGGGCAGCAACGCAGGCGTGAACAGCTTCCAACTCCGCTCCAACACTCGCGCTGATTTCCATACCCACATCATCCAACGAGGCACTGACATCTAATCCCGGAGCGGTGCAGCACTCGCAGGAGTACCACTTAGCCGGGCAGTTGCCCGCGAACTTCCCTTACTGACTTAACGAGCAGGTACCACTTAAATGAATTCGGCCGCCATTGGGTGGTGACGCCGTTGTCACCACCTAATGGCGGCCGAAGCTTGCCGGGAGTAACCCGGGATCCTTCCGGAAAAGCCGGAAAGGGAGGGCCGAACCGTCAGATAGTGACGGCTCCGTTGGCGGTTTCAAAGGTGACCGACAGGATGCCCGGCGTTCCGTGCGGGGCCACCCACTCCACCGCAACGTCCTCAAGCGGCTTTTCAACCGGCTCGCCCAGCCACTCGGTCACGCGGGAAGCGGAACCGGCGATGGTCAGGCAGCTCATCTTGAGGTTGCTCGGGTAGGCGTTGGACGGGTGCAGCGACGGATCGCCTTCCCACTTGAGCATGTACGGCACCTGGGGATCGGCAATGAGGCCCAGGATACCGATCTGCTTCCAGACCAGCTCGCGGCCGTCCGGGAACTTGCGGTTCCCGTTGACAGCCGAGCGGCCAAGGCGTTCCTCAAAGGGGGCAAGGTCGTCAACCTCGACGCACCAGCCCATCCAGCCGCCACCAGCTGCGGAACGGGCCCGGACTGCCTGTCCAAACGGCGCCTTGTCCGACGCCGGGTGGTCCAGGACCTCAACAACTTCCAGGTACTTGTGCCCGGCGAGCGGGATGATCATATTCCGGGTTCCGAACCGCGGGTGTACTCCACCCTTCACTGCCTCAACGCCGAGGGCAGTCGCGATACGTTCGGTAGTGGCCGCGAGGCCATCGTGTTCACAGGCGTAAGAGACGTGATCCATGCGCATGCGAACATCTTGGCACTTTGTGATGCGGCTCTCAGCTAAGGGTACCCTTACTAGCTTTTGTGTGACCGGCCGTCCTTGTTCTGGGCAGGTTAGAGGGCAAAATGACCATGTTCGTCACAATGCTGTTCACGGTGGCCGCCCGCTTCCTACACTGGGCGAAGGTCATGAGCGCCAGCGCCAAGCCCCGGCTCGCTGGCCGGCAACCCTCCATCCGCGGTGGGGTGCCCCGGGTGAGGACCAGGCTGTCCGGCAAGAGCCGGAAGCAAGCGCGGCCCGTACTGCCGGCGAGCATGCCGGGCCCATGTCAAAGGAGATTTGGATGTCCAACGGATGGTCCTTCGAAACCCGCCAAATTCATGCCGGCCAGGAGGTGGACAGCGCCACCGGAGCCCGCGCCCTGCCCATCTACCAGACCACGTCCTTCGTGTTCCCTTCGGCCGAGAGCGCCGCCAACCGGTTCGCCCTGGCTGAACTCGCCCCCATCTACACCCGCATCGGCAACCCGACCCAGGACGCCGTCGAACAGCGGATTGCCAGCCTTGAAGGCGGCCTCGCCGCCCTGCTGCTGAGCTCGGGGCAGGCCGCCGAAACCTTCGCCGTCCTAAACATCGCCGAGGCTGGGGACCATATCGTGGCCAGCCCCAGCTTGTACGGCGGAACCTACAACCTGTTCGCCCACACCCTGAAGAAGTTCGGCATCTCCGTCACGTTTGTGGAAGATCCGGACAATCTGGACCAGTGGCGCAACGCAGTCCAGCCCAACACCAAGCTCTTCTTCGGTGAGGTGGTGTCCAACCCGCGGCAGGATGTCCTGGATATCGAGGGCATTTCTGAGGTCGCCCACCAGGCGGGCGTGCCGCTCATTGTGGACAACACCCTCTCCACGCCGTACCTCATCCGCCCGCTGGAATGGGGCGCGGACATCGTGATCCATTCCGCCACCAAGTACCTGGGCGGCCATGGTTCGGCGATCGCCGGCGTGATCGTCGATTCGGGCAAGTTCGATTTCAGCAAGGATCCCGAGCGGTTCCCCGGTTTCAACACCCCGGACCCCACCTACAACGGCCTCGTCTACGCACGCGACCTGGGTGAAGGGGGCGCCCTCGGAGCCAACCTCTCCTACATCCTCAAGGCCCGCGTCCAGCTGCTGCGCGACCTCGGCTCGGCAGTTTCGCCTTTCAATGCCTTCCTGATTTCCCAAGGACTGGAAACGCTGAGCCTGCGCGTGGAACGCCAAGTTGCCAACGCCAACGAAGTGGCGCGCTGGCTGGAGGCAAGGGACGACGTCGAATCGGTCGCCTACGCGGGGCTGCCGTCCAGCCCTTGGTACGAACGTGGCCGCAAGTACGGCCCGAAGGGGACGGGCGCCGTCGTCGCCTTCAACCTGGCCGGCGGTGCGGAGGCGGGCAAGCGCTTCGTCGACGCCCTCGAACTGCACTCCCACGTTGCCAACATCGGCGACGTGCGCTCCCTTGTCATCCACCCGGCGTCGACCACCCACAGCCAACTCTCGCCGGAGCAGCAGGCGGTAGCCGGGGTTCACCCGGGGCTGGTCAGGCTCTCCGTGGGCCTGGAACACATCGATGACATCCTCGCCGACCTGGAAGCAGGCTTCAGGGCTGCGAAAAGCGCCTAGAAGCGTAAAGCACGACGCCGGGCCTCCACTTGGGCGGTAAGGCCGGGCGGGCGGCAAGCCGGGAAGTCACAACCAGTCACACTCTTGGCCTGGACCGGGGGCTATTTCGTACACTCGTTCCAGGTCATGAGTGCCAGTGACAGCCCCGGCTTGCTGGCCGGCAACCCTCCATTCGCGGTGGGGTGCCCCGGGTGAGGACCTGGCCTGCCGGTCAAACGACGGTGGGCAAGCGCGTAGAAGAGGTCTTGCCATGACGGTTACCGTCGCCCCAAAAACCATCCCCGAACACGGATTTGTCCGCTACGCGTCGATCGGGGGATTGGAGCTCGAAGCCGGGGGATACCTTCCGGATGTCACGCTGGCCTACGAAACCTGGGGCACGCTCAACGCGGACGCCAGCAACGCAGTCCTGATCGAGCACGCACTGACCGGCAGCACCCACGTAACCCGGGGAGACACGGACGAAGAGGGCTGGTGGGAGCAGCTGGCCGGGCCCGGCGCCCCTGTCGATACCGACCGTTTCTTTGTGGTTTCCATCAACATCGTCGGTGGCTGCTACGGCTCCACCGGCCCGTCCACGCCGGCCCCCGACGGGGCACCCTGGGGCTCGAGGTTTCCCCTGGTCACGCTTCGCGACAGCACCGTTGCGGAGGCGCGGCTGGCGGACCAGCTCGGGATCGAGAGCTGGTTTGCGGTGCTCGGCGGGTCCATGGGAGGCGCCCGCGCCCTGGAATGGGCTGTGACGTACCCCGAGCGGGTGCAGCGCTGCGCGGTCATCGCCGTGGGGGCCGCGAGCACGGCTGAACAGATTGCCTTCGCCCAGGCCCAGACCCTGGCCATCCGGCAGGATCCGCGCTTCAACGGCGGTGACTACTATGGCGGTCCCTGCCCGGAAGAAGGGCTTGCCCTCGCACGGCGCATCGCCCACATCACGTACCGGTCCGCCGCGGAACTCGAAGGCCGTTTCGGCAGGGCCCCCCAGGCACCCGAGTCTCCCTTCCGGGGGGAGGCGCTCGCGAGCCGCGGCCGCTACCAGGTTGAAAGCTACCTGGACCACCAGGGTAACAAGCTGGTGAAGCGCTTCGACGCCAACAGCTACATCGCCCTGACTGAAGCCCTCATGAGCCACGACGTTTGCAGGGGCAGAGGCAGCCTCACCGAAGCCCTGTCCAGGTCCACGGCCCGGTTCTTCGTGGCCGCCGTCGACTCCGACCGGCTCTACTTCCCTGCACAGTCCCGCGAACTCGCCCAAGCCCTGCCCGGTGACGTGGACGTCCACATCATCCAGGCTCCGATCGGCCATGACGGGTTCCTGACCGAGATCGGCCAGCTGGGCAGCCAGCTCCGCAGCACCTTCCTGGTTTAGCCCCCCGCGCTGCCGGTGGGGCTGCCCCCGCTGTCCGCTGCCCACGCCGTCCCGGAGGGAAGGGGAGGACGCGCAAATGTGCATTCCTGCAGATGCCTTCTGCACTAATGGGCGTTGAGGTTGTGCAGCGGGAAGGCAATACTCGTCGAAGCCGGCGTTCGTGGTGTGAATCACACCCGGCTGCCATCGACTGGTCCCCGTGGTGTCGACGACGACGCCGAAGGAGTTCGCATGAGTACGGAAAGCTCCGCCGCAAGGCGCACCGAAGAAACCGACGTCAAGGCATCAGGCCTTAAGAAGGTGGTGACGGCCTCCATGGCCGGAACCGTCGTGGAGTGGTACGAGTTCTTCCTTTACGCATCCGCTGCCACCCTGGTGTTCGGGAAGGCCTTCTTCCCCAACGCCGGCACGGAACTGGACGGCATTATCGCCGCCTTCCTCACCTACGCGGTCGGCTTCGTGGCCCGCCCCATCGGCGGAATCGTCTTTGGCCACTTTGGCGACAAGTTCGGCCGCAAGCAGCTGCTGCAGCTGAGCATCATCCTGGTGGGAGTCTCCACCTTCCTCATGGGCTGCCTGCCCACCTTCCAGCAGATCGGCTACTGGGCTCCCGCGCTGCTGGTGTTCCTCCGGTTTGCCCAGGGCTTTGCCGTCGGCGGCGAATGGGGCGGCGCTGTCCTCCTCGTCGCGGAGCACAGCCCCAGCAAGTCACGCGGCTTCTGGGCCAGCTGGCCTCAGTCCGCCGTGCCGCTGGGCAACCTGCTGGCCACCGCCGTGCTGTTCGTCCTGTCCTCCACGCTGACCCAGGAAGCGTTCCTCGGATGGGGCTGGCGCGTTGCGTTCTGGCTCTCGGCGATCATTGTCCTGATCGGTTACTACATCCGCACCAAGGTCAACGATGCCCCGATCTTCCTCGAGGCCCGCAAGGAGGTTGACGCCGGCCACAAGGGCTACGGCGTGGCCGAGGTATTCCGCCGGTACCCGCGCGGGGTCTTCACCGCCATGGGCCTGCGCTTCGCCGAGAACATCCTGTACTACCTCGTAGTGACCTTCTCCATCACCTACCTGAAGACCGTGGTCCAGGCCGACACCACGCGGATCCTCCTCCTGCTGCTGGTTGCCCACGCGGTGCACTTCGCCGTGGTGCCCATGGTCGGCAAGCTGTCGGACCGCTTCGGCCGCAAGCCCGTCTACATGGCCGGCGCCATCATGGGCGCAACCTGGGGCTTCTTCGCCTTCCCCATGATGGACACGAAGAACGACTTCATCATCCTGGCGTCCATCATGATCGGACTGGTGTTCCACGCCTTCATGTACGCGGGGCAGCCTGCCATCATGGCGGAAATGTTCCCCACCCGGATGCGCTACTCGGGCGTCTCCCTGGGCTACCAGGTGACATCGATCGTGGCCGGTTCGCTCGCGCCAATTATCGCCGCGTCACTCCTGGGAACCTACAAGTCATCCGTCCCCGTGGCCGTTTACCTGCTCATCGCCTGCGCCGTCACCGCCGTCGCCGTCTTCTTCCTGAAGGAAACCCGCGGCATCTCGCTGCACGACGTGGACGCTGCCGACGCCAAGGGCACTGCCGACCTGCTGGCCGCCAGCAAGAAATAAGGGGTCCGATGAAAGCCGCCGTCCTGTATTCCACCGTCCCCTCCGCTGCCGGCGCCCAGGGACAACGAAACTACACTGAGGCCAGGCCGCTGGTGGTGGAGGAACTGGAGCGGCCGGAGCCCCGGGCCGGAGAGCTGGGTGTGTCCATCACCTATTCAAGCCTCTGCCATTCAGACCTTTCGGTGGTGGACGGCTCCCGGGTGCGGCCGCTTCCCATGGCGCTGGGCCATGAGGCGGTGGGCCGCGTGGTGTCTGTGGGCCAAGGAGTAACGGACGTGTCCGTTGGCGACCACGTGGTTCTGGTGTTCGTGCCGAGCTGTGGCCACTGCCGCGCATGCCTGGCCGGCCGTCCGGCACTCTGCCACCGCGCCGCGGAGGTCAACGGCTCCGGCGATCTGCTGCACGGGCCGGCCCTGTTGCGGACACCGGCAGGGGAGCGCATCAACCACCATCTCGGTGTCTCCGCCTTCGCTGACTATGCAGTGGTTGCGAGGGAATCAGTGGTGGCAATTGACGACGACGTCCCGGACACCGTCGCGGCAATGTTTGGTTGCGCCGTGCTCACCGGAATGGGGGCGGTGTTCAACACCGCCGGAGTTGGTCCCGGTCAGTCCGTGGCAGTGTTCGGCCTGGGTGCAGTTGGGCTTTCCGCGGTCATGGCCGCACGCCTGGCCGGGGCTGCCAGCGTGATCGCCATCGATCCCAACAAGGGCAAGCACCAGCTGGCCCGCGACGCCGGAGCCACCGCGGTGGGAACGCCGGAGGATGCAGGGCGATTGATCGAGGAGGCGGCGGGCGACGGCGTGGACGTCGCCATTGAAGCGGTGGGTTCCGCCGCTGTGATTGCATCCTGCCTGGAGCGGGTCACCCGGGGCGGGGCGGTTGTCTCAGTTGGCCTGCCGCATCCTTCCGCGGAGTTGACGGTTCCCGCCCTGCAGTTCGCCGGGGCCGGCAAACGGCTGCTGGGCTCCTATATGGGTGACGCCGTGCCCGCCCGGGACATCCCGAAGTACCTCGGGTACTGGCGGGAGGGCAAACTGCCAGTGGAGCTGCTGCACACCGATACACGCCCGCTCAGCGAAATCAACGAAGGCCTGGACGCGCTGGCGTCCGGCCAAGTGGTGAGGCGGCTCTTCCAGGCCTGACAATCCATTCAAGCCCGGCAGGCCTTAGCCTTCGAGCAGCGCCGAGCGGTCCTTTACCTCCTCTTTCAGGGCGGTAATCACTGCCTGGACCCGGGCCGACCGGAGTGACTCAGGTCGGGCTACGGCCCAGATGGGCAGCTGGCGCTCGAAGTGGCCGGCCAGGACCGGAACGACGTCCTCCTTGCCCGCAACCATGAAGTTGGGCAGCAGCCCGATGCCCGCGCCCTGGCGTACGGCCTCCACCTGGGCGAACACGCTGGTGGCCTGGAAGCTGGTCCTGGGCGTGGGCAGCTGTGACGACCAGCGGGGTCCAAGTTCAGCAACCTGGAGTGCCGACTCTACGTACGAGACAAATGCGTGCTGCCGCACGTCGTCGAGCGTTTCCGGCAGTCCATGCCGGGCGACGTAGCCGGGGCTGGCGTAGAGGCGCAGGTAGTAGTTGCTCAGGAAGATGGTCTGCGCAGTGCTGACGTCGGCCCGCCCCACCACGATTTCCAGGTCCACCCCGGACCGGTTCTGGCTGACTTTCCGCGTGGCGCTCAGCATCTCGATGCTGAGCTGCGGGTTTTGCTGCTGGAGGCGGACCAGTGACGGCGTAACGAAGACGGCACCCACTGCATCCGTCGTGGCCACGCGGACCAGGCCGGCAAGGGCACTCTGGTCCTGGCTGATCATGCCCGACAGTGAGCCGAGCGTGTTCTCAATCGCCTCCGCGGCCTCCACTGCGGCAGCGCCCAGCTGGGTCAGCTCCCAGCCGTGCGGGCTGCGCTCCAGGGTGCGGCCGCCCAATTGCTTATCCAACGCCAGGATGCGGCGGGAGATGGTGGTGTGGGTGGTCCCCAGGGTTTCCGCTACGGCGTTGAACCGGCCAAGCCGTGCAACGGTCAGCAGGATGAGCAGGTCGTCCGGGCTTGGCAACCGTCTCGAGTCCACGCTGGGCCTTTCTTCGATGTGCATCAATGCACAGAGTGTCTGTGATTTTTCCCCTTGATTGCACTCTAGCAGGGTGTGATGCTTGACACAGAAACACCGGCAGCGACGCCGGATCAAAGCAAAGGAGCTTACGCATGGCAGTTATCGGTTGGATCGGCCTGGGCAACATGGGCGGCCACATGTCAGTGAACCTGGTGAAGGCCGGGCACGAGGTCCGCGGCTTTGACCTCAACCCCGCCGCTTTGGAAGCGGCTGCGGCAGGCGGCGTCAAGCGTGCCGGCAGCATTGCCGAAGCGGTGGACGGAGCGGATGCCGTGTTCACCATGCTGCCCAAGGGCGAACATGCCCGCGCTGTGTATCTAGGCGAGGACGGCGTGCTGGCGCACGCCGACACCCGCACGCTCCTCATTGACTCCTCCACCATCGACATCGCCTCCGCCCAGGAACTGCACGACGCCGCTGCTGCCGCCGGCTTCCGCTTTGTGGACGCGCCCGTATCCGGCGGAATGAGCGGCGCGGAGGCAGGAACCCTCACCTTCATGGTGGGCGGTGAAGAGGGCGCCGTGGCGGATGCCACTGGGTACATCGGCCCCATGTCCGGCAACATCATCCCCACCGGCGGCCCCACCACGGGGCAGGCGGCCAAGATCTGCAACAACCTGATGCTCTTCATCAACCTTGCCTCCACCGCGGAGGGCGCGGTCCTCGCCGACCGGCTGGGCCTGGACAAGCAGGTCTTCTGGAACATCGCCTCAGTCTCCTCGGGTGACTCCTGGGCGCTCCGCACCTGGTACCCCGTTCCAGGCGTGGTCCCCACCGCGGCCTCCAACAACGACTTTGCGCCCACCTTCACCACCGAGCTCGCGAACAAGGACATCGGCCTTGCCATCAGCGCCGCCGAAGACACGGGCACGCCCCTGGAAATCGGCAAGCACGTCCAGCAGCTGTTCCAGCGCCTCATCGACGCCGGTGACGCCGGCAAGGACTGCTCAATGATCATCAAGCTCGTGGACGGCTCGCTCCAGGCCGCCGACCGGACGCCGTCCAACTAACCCCGCCGCCAGCACCGCAGGAAAAGAGACTCTTTTGGAAACCATCCCGCATTACATCAACGGCGCCCGCGTCACGGATGCCGACCGCTTTGGCCCGGTCTTCAACCCCGCCACCGGCCAGCAGGAGAAGCAGGTGGCGCTCGCCTCGGCCGCCAGGACAGAGGAAGCCATTGCCGCCGCACGCACAGCGCTGCCGGCGTGGCGGGCCACCAGCCTGGCCAAGCGCACCACCATCTTCTTCAAGGTCCGCGAAATCCTCAACCAGCGCAAGTCCGAACTCGCCGCCATCCTCACCAGCGAGCACGGCAAGGTCCTCTCCGATGCCGAGGGTGAGATCGCCCGCGGCCTCGAAAACATCGATTTCGCCACCGGGCTGTCCCACATGCTGAAGGGTGAGCAGTCGGAGCAGGTCTCCACCGGCGTCGACGTCCACTCCGTCCGCCAGCCGGTGGGCGTGGTGGCCTGCATTACGCCGTTCAACTTCCCGGCCATGGTGCCGCTGTGGATGATCGGCAGCGCGCTGGCCTGCGGCAACACGGTGCTGCTGAAGCCCAGTGAGAAGGATCCGTCGGCCGCCGTCTTCATCGCCGAGGCCTTCGCCGAAGCGGGGCTGCCGGCCGGTGTGCTGAACGTGGTCCAGGGGGATAAGGAAGCCGTCGACGTCCTGCTCGAGCACCCGGACGTGAAGGCGGTGAGCTTTGTAGGGTCCACACCGGTGGCCCAGTCGATCTACAAGCGGGCAGCAGAGCACGGCAAGCGGGTGCAGGCCCTGGGCGGCGCAAAGAACCACATGGTGGTCCTTCCCGACGCCGACCTGGACATGGCTGCCGACGCTGCGGTTTCCGCCGCCTACGGTTCCGCCGGCGAACGCTGCATGGCCGTCAGCGTCCTGGTGGCAGTGGGCAACATCGCGGACGACCTGGTGAAGGCCATTTCCAGCCGGATGTCAGACCTGACCATCGGCCCGGGGACGGACCCCGCCTCGCAGATGGGGCCGTTGATCACCGCTGAGCACCGGGACCGCGTGGCCTCCTATGTGGCCGGAGCGGAAGGCGAAGGCGCAACCGTGGTGGTGGACGGGCGCTCGCAGCAGTTCGACTCCAACGGGTTCTTCATCGGCGTCAGCCTGGTGGACCACGTCAAGCCCGGCATGAAGGTGTACGACGACGAAATCTTCGGCCCGGTACTGTCCGTGGTTCGCGTGGACACCTACAGCGATGCTGTCCGGCTGGTCAACGAAAACCAGTTCGGCAACGGCACGGCTATCTTCACCCGTGACGGTGGGGCGGCGCGGCAGTTCGAGTTCGATGCGGAAGCCGGCATGGTGGGCGTGAACGTGCCCATTCCGGTCCCGGTGGGCACCTTCTCCTTCGGCGGCTGGAAGAACTCGCTGTTTGGCGACACCCACATGTATGGACCCGACAGCATCCGCTTCTACACGCGCGGCAAAGTGGTGACCACGCGCTGGCCGGACCCGTCCACTTCGGTGATCGACCTCGGCTTCCCGCAGGTCGACTAGAAAAACAAGATTAAGCGCAGCAGGTCGGGGACCGGATACCGGTCCCCGACCTGCTTTGTCTATCGGCAGTGGCTACCCGTTCATGATGTCGCCGCGGCGCTTCATGTATTCCTCCATGGACAGTTCTCCGTTGCTGTACTCCTGGTCCAGCTCCGCGAGCTTGCGTGCACGGTAGCCCTGCGGCGCAGCCGGGGGCGGGGGAGTGGCAGGGCCGGAAGACTGACCGGGTGCCTGCTGCTGGAACGGCGGTTCCTGTGGAGCGCCGAAGCGGGGGTCCGGCACGGGCGGCTGCCCGTACTGGTAGGGCGGCAGCTGCTGCCCGCCAAAAGGCTGCTGGCCCGGCTGGCTGAAGCCGCCGGAGAAATAATCCTGCTGGGTGTAGCCGTCGCGGGGCTGGTTGCTCTGCGGCCCGGCGGACCCCGGAAACTGGCCATAGCCCGGGTACTGGTTGGAGCCCGGGAACTGGTTCTGCCCCGGGTATTGGCCCGGTCCGGGGAAGCCCTGGTCCCGGTCCCGGCGTGCCATGGAGCGGCGGTACGCCCGCATGGCCATGGGAACGACGAAGGACAGGATGATGATCCAGAAAAACAAGCTCACGCTGGCGCGCCTCTCATGTGGTGTCCTTCCAGCGTAACCCCGGGAGGCCTTACCGGCGGCTGGGCTCCGACGTTCCCAACGGACCCTCCCCGGAACCCAACGGGACACCCGGACCAAACACGGGTCCCGGCGTCGGCCGCTTTGCCGTAATGCCGTCCCCGGACGACTGGTGGCGCAGCCGCCGCAGCACCCACGGCACGAAGTATTCCCGTGCCCATACCAGGTCACCGGAGCGGGCCTCGCGCCAGGTCCGGGGCGGCAGCGGCTTGGGCTGCAGCGGTTCCAGCGAGTGCCCCACATTGAGCGCGTCCAGCACCATGGCGGCAATCGTGTGGTGGCCCAAAGGGGAGAAGTGCAGCCGGTCCTGATCCCACATCTGCGGGTCGCTCAGCTGCCGCAGCGACCACATGTCGGCGATCACGGCATCATGCCGGGCGGCCACCGTCCGCAGGTTCTCGTTATAGATGGCCACCTTGCTGCGGATCCGGCTGAGCACGGACGAACCCGTATCCGGCCCGTTGAACAGCACCACGGTGGCGCCGCCCATGGACAGGATCTGGACCACGGAATCGAGCTTCTCGGCCAGGGCATCGGGGTCGCCGCCGGGCCTGATGAGGTCATTGCCGCCGGCGGACAGGGTCACCAGGTCCGGCTTCAGTTCCAGGGCCGGGGCGAGCTGCTGGTCCACGATCTGCTGGAGCAGCCTGCCACGCACGGCAAGGTTGGCATACGCGAAGTCCGGCTGTGTGCGTCCAAGCTCTTCAGCCACCCTGTCGGCCCAGCCGCGGTGGCCGCCGGGGCTTGAAGGCTCGGGGTCGCCGATGCCCTCGGTGAAGGAATCGCCCATTGCCACGTACCGGCTCCAGGGGTGGGATCCGGCATGGGCGGGCGGGGTCTGGATGGCACTTGCGTCAGTCACGGTCCCTATCCTGCCTTTCGCCTCTCTGGCTACGCCAACGTAGGTTGTTACCTCCAAGTAACTGGTATGAATGGAAACCATGACTGACG
>Ga0308169_10001667_pt1 | contig 25123 bp, 34 predicted proteins | sample PhyBR1_2_FD_202139 | JGI IMG/M metagenome (GOLD analysis project Ga0308169, IMG submission 202139) | Phyllosphere microbial communities from UC Gill Tract Community Farm, Albany, California, United States - DLSLSB.R1 | ecosystem: Host-associated > Plants > Phyllosphere > Unclassified | place...
CGACGAAGATTATTCCCCTTGGCGCGCGGTACGAGATTTGGCAGCTTCATGGAATGGTATGCAGCTCTTACGACGGCAGTCATGCCCGCTTTGCGGGTAGGAAGGCCCGCCGGCCGCAGTATCTTTCCGCCGCGAAGTTTTAGGAGCTCAGCGCAGCCATGGCGTTCGGCGTACCTCACCGGCCGGAAACGTCAGGTCCGCCCCGGCGAGCCGGGTCGGTGTAGTACCGCATCACCTGGCTTGAGGATCTGTTTGTCTATCTGGCGTGATCCCCGGCAGGTTGTCACTCGTCTTCATCCGCCAAAGGAGGGTTTCCATATCCGGGAGGAATTTGCGGCGATGTTCCCTCTTCCAGATCAGATCGGCAGAGAGGAGTGACTGGCTCATGATACCGGTGAATTGCACTGAAACGCTTCAAGCGGCGGTGGGCAGATCTGCCAATTTGATGCAACAAGTCAGTCCTATCGCTAGTCTTCACTTTTTGGGACTATCGTGAGTTAGTTCGAAGCGACGCTCGACCAAATTAGCTGTGGGCGTGGAAGGGAAATGCCCAGGACGAACGTAGAGCGAAATATCACTGATCGCCTTCTGACTCATGCGGGTCTCGAAATGAACAGGCATCCCGTCGGTAAGCTTGACATTGTTGTTCCGACCAGGCTGACACCGATGCATGTAAGCTCTCGTTGGGAAGAGATCGCCCCATGTCTTACTTGAATAATATGCGACAAGTGAAACGTTTCCGGCATACCGTGACATGGTCCGATATGACGGGACGGTATGAACAAAACACTGTCTCTGGGCAGGACGCTAGAGGCCCAAAGGGAAGAGCTTACGCATGTGGATGGTCTTAGTATCACGGCAAGGGAGCGAGGTGGACTCATCGACGCCGTGGGGAACTGAGCACTAAACTGGGAGTAGAGGACTACTGGCGGAGTCGGGATCCTGTTCCAGGTTACTATCTTCCAGGTTGACGGGAGGGCATGGAGCTGTACGTGTTCGGACCTCTCTTGACTCTGTAAAGTGACATTGCATCGATCTTCGGAGGGCTCCCACGACCCAACTCTCGTTCGTTCCCCTTACCGTCCGCCATGCAGTCCGCCATGCCAAACATCACCCTTTTACCAGCGGACCTCACGGATTGTCAACTGCGTGTGCAGTCCACCCTGATCACCGAGCGAAGTGGCATCGTGAGTTGAACCGAACGTGCTGGCATTGGCTGACTGGTACAGCCTGACCCGCACGTTATCCTCTTTGTAGGTGTCCTCTCGCGACGCGACCGCACTGTTCTGACGCCCAGTGGTGCTCAATGTCCACGACGTTCCAAGCCCTTATCGCGGGGTCGTGCTTGCAGCTTGTCAGTGGCTTGTGCCCACCCAATCGTCCTTCCCCGTCCTGACCAGCAGGTATACCACTACTGGTACCAGCCCCGCCGGGACTCGACGCTCGGGCGGCTCGCGATTGGAGCGGCCGCCGTGGCCTCGCTGTGCCAGGTCGCGATTGCCAATTACTCCATGGCGCAGCTGATCAAGTTCGACCATCGATACATCGGCTACGTGTTCCTCGACTGGGTACGTAGCGTGGTCATTTCACAGGTCTCAAACCTGCCGGGGACGGAGAACTCGACATGCGGCAGGACCGACACTTGCTGCTTGCACCCGAGCGGGGCATTCGGACTGACTCGCAGTGGCTCTACCAGCTCTCGTACCTCCTCTTCATCCTGACATGCACGCCCATCCTCGTCTTCTTCACCCACCGCGCCTACATCATATGGGACCGTTCACGCCTCATCCTCTTCATCTGCCTATCCTTCATCCTCCCAGCCGGTGTCCTGGGCCTCGTCAACGCCAGCCTCGCGCTACGGGCGCCGTGGGGAATCAAGCCGTTGACGAATGAGCAGTTCCTACAGTGGACCCCGACCTTCGTCGAACAATACACAAAGAGCCATATCGTGTACATCGTCACCATCCTGGCGCAGCTCATCGCGGTGGTCGTCGTGTGCGTCACGACGTGCTATGGGATCTTTCGGCATCGGAACGGGATCGCACAGGTGGACTCGGCGAGTGAGTTATCGTCCGCCTCGTCTTCACCGGGAGTAATGGAGAGGTTGGGCCTGACGGCAGTTGCCAAAGTGGTGTTCCTGTGCGGAGAGTCGCTCCTTCCCGTGGTGGGCATCGCGTTGCTCGACACGATTAGCGCGCTCAGCTTCGAGAATTCAGTTGCGACCATTCTGTAGGCAGCCTCCGCCCAGTGCGCATGCCAACGCTGGACTGACACCAGCTCGCGCATCTGCGTCCAGCTCGAGCCGCTCCTCTACTTCCATGGACTGATGAGTGCCCTGGTATCGTGCGTGGCCACTCGCTCCCTTTTGGACGTGCGGCTTGGCCGGCTGACCTACAGGCGGGAACGGGTGGCGACCATACTGTCCGCCGAGCCCGTTCGCCAGATGACCGCCTACGCAGCGAGCCCTTCCTCGTCACGAGACATGTCGCCCTCGACGCCCGACATCGACGTCGACATCGATTTGGGCCCCATCCCGCTCAGTTGTGTTGGGGCCAAGATCAACTGGACGACGCTACAAGTGGAACCAGAGGACGAATATGCCTCACCTCCCGACTTTGTCGATGTCACGAAGATCTCCTACCACTCTCAATTGCGCAACGACTCGTACGATGTGGCTGGCTCCCCGACTGCAGGGCGAGAAGGGCGAGACCGCAGACGGCTCGCTTCCGGCGAGACGATCGTCGAGATCAATGCAGTGGGGAACGGGGTGCGGAACGAGGCGGGGAGGTCGGTATACAGCTTCGAGGAGATGCTGCATCGCGCACCGCAGTGGCCACCCGCCGGTAGGAATGGACGGGGACGGGATGGCCCTGGGCCTGGGCCGAGGGCGGGCAAGAGGGCGCATTCGTTCGCTGGACCGTCTGACCAGTTCTACGACATGCCGTAGCTCCGTCTGTATTTTCGATCTCGAACGCGATCAACGAATGTCAGAGTCTTGCTGCGACTTGTTGAACGCTTCATCTCGCATACAGCCCAACTGTGTCAAGACAATGCAGCCACAACGAAGTGGCGAACAAGCTTCCGCTTGCCACTGGTGCCACTGTCCGAGCTGTGCTGTGCTGCGCGGCTGCCATTGTCATTTGTTTTTGCGGAATGCACCGCTTCGTCGCGTGTACGAGTAATTAGCTGGTCACCAGCTCGACTTCCTGCATAGCCTAGCATACGCGCCTTTGACGCTCACAGCGCATCCACCTTGCACGCTCATCTTCCCCTCTCGCAGCTACCTCAGAGCTACGAAACGCCGCATACCAAATCGACGCGGTGGACGAAACGCGACACATCACCGCACGCGAAACACCACACGCCCTCGCATTCAGACTTCGCCGAGACCTAATTACCCGCGCATCGCACCGAACCCTCATCCTTCACCGTCGAACCTGCACCGCCAAATCGCCGAGGTGTATCCTGTGAATCTCCATCAGCGAACATGTCGAAAGGGGCGGGATTGATTGACCCGCGGTACTGCTGTTGCGGTATGTCGCCCTTCGTCGCTGCTGCCGTGAGGGACCGTAGGAAGTGCTGATGCGCAGCGGTACCGCTCGTCAATGTCGGCATATACGCCGTTATAGTCGAGCAGGGTGTAAGTATGACTCTGCCCGGGCATCAGATGCGGCTGCACCAAGTGCATGTCCTGCTGGGCGAGCCGCGTCCATCGAGCATCCGCTGAAGCCAGGTCGTCGCGCTCGGTATAGGCATCACAGCCATCGCGGCTCCGAGCGGTGAGTCTACACCCCTCTATGAGTGTGCGGTAGCCTGATGGCAGTCGTCGGAGCCAGCTTTGCCAGCTTCGGGGCGTACATCCTCGCTGCGGTATGCATTGTAGTAGCGGCCATACAGCCCGTCGGGTGGATTGGTGTCCTGCGGGTATGTCGAAGCTGGCCGGATCGGCCCTGCGCGCTACGCTGGTTCCTCGCTGACCCGCAGGAAAAGACATCAACGTTCAAGGCGTACGCGTGGGCCAACGCGCTCGCCGTCGCTGCTGCGTTCAGCGTCGCCGCCGCGCTGATCATCACGTCGGCTGTACGACACGACACGGCCGTCGCGGACTGTAAGGTGGGTCTGATGTGCTCTCGATCCCGGATGACATTGCCTCACGGTCTTGAGCCGATGCGTCGCGCGGTGAGCTACGCTGACTTCAGACCGACTTCTACACCGCTTCCGCCAACAGCACCTCGTCCGAGTTCGCTTCCGCATCAAACACGACGCTGAACGTACAAGCCGAGAAGATCTGCCCGCCGTTGATCTGGGCCCAAGTGGGGATCATGGGAGGACTGTGGTTGATTCTTTTGGTCGTGCAAACGTACTTCCTGTAGTGAGCCCCGACGTTTCCTTTTCTCGTGCCCCCCCTTCCCTCCTCTCTCCCGGACCTCCATCGTCCCTGCCTTAGGCGGTCTTGCACACAAGTCCAGTCCTGCGTCCAACCGTCATCGCTAACGCCCAGCCTCACCAAGACATACTCGACCTCGCAAGTCTCCGACCACAAGCTGTACCACTCCGTCTACTCTGAGAACCCCGAGGCATTCACCATGTCCGTTCTGCGCTCGACGCGGTACAACCCCAACTCGGTCTACTCTGCCCGTGCGCCCCGGGACGACACATGGGACGCCCGGCCGAGTGTCGAGTCGCTCCGGGACGACGTGTACGCCCAAGACCAGGGACAGGAACAAGGTCAGGGACAGCACGGATACTACGACCAGCAGCAACAAGGATACGGCGATGAGCATGACCAGAGGCGGTACGAGGATGCGTATAACGAGGGCTCGCAGGCGTATCCCAACACTTACGAGGGATACGGCCATCCACAAGGACAGGAGCAGGGGTATGGATACGACCAGCACCAGCACCAGGGCTACGGTCAACCTCCGTACGGGCATCAACAGCAGGGGTCGTATGGCTACGGCGAGGCGCCGGCGTACGAGCCGCAACAACCCCAGGGCGCTGTCTTTCGGGATGCCGGCGATACGCCGGTACTGAATCAGTACTCGGATGGACAGGGCACGGGGTGGAATGCGGGGCATGGGGACGTGAGGAGGCCAGAGGACGTGCAGGGTCACCCGGGTGAGTCGGCAACTTCTTGCCGGGGAGTGATGGAGCTCATTCGCAGCCGAGGGCATGTTCGGCAGGAAGTCGCCGAGGATAGGATAGGCCGCGGATGACAGGCGAGCGCGTGTGCGGGAGACTGCACAAGCCGATACGGAACGAACGATTGTTGATCACGACTTTTTCATGCCGCGGACAATCTGTATGAGATATGTATCCAGATGCGCTTGAAGTCTCCATGAGAAGCCGAGCCACGCCGTGGACCATAAGGGCCCGGTCGCTTGCATAGCAGAAGATGTCTGACTAGACGTACCGCTCTATTCGCAAGAGTCTGCGCGCGAGTGCGTCTCCGGCTCTAACTCTACATGTCTCGAGGTAGCAAGCGCCGCGGGCTCTTGTGTCGTCATGTCGTCCACCACATCACATCGTCATGAGCATCTCAAAACGACTCCCTCCGCTGATCTTCTCGGGCGGATTCTTCTTCTGGTCCTTCTTCTTGCTCTTCTCCTTCGCCCGTGATGAGGATTCCGGCGAAGGTGGATGGGCGTTGAGCGCCTTGCGAGTCGTGGCCCCGCTCCAGCCGACGATGTTGTCCTCCAATCCCTCTCCCACCGCTTCCAGGCATCTCTCGAGCAGCGCGTCCTCTGCGGCGGACCATCGCCAGCCGGTACTTGCTGGCGGCTCGGTGTTCTCCAGGAGGTGATGCAGCGCGATGCCGGAGACGAAGACGAACGGTGTCAGGTGGGTCAGTCGAGGGCGATTAGGGTTCTCGTCCTCCCCATCTTCGGGTGTGCCGTCGATCGCGCGTCCATCTTGGCGCGAGTCCCCGGCATCGGCGTCCATCTCTGTGCTGTGCCCGTTCTTCTCCACCTGGCCCTTCGCGGCCGCGCTCTCAGCATCGACAGAGCTGGTGCCTTCGCCCTCGCCTTCATCGCCGTAGACCTCCTCTGGACCAAGTAGCAACGCCTGAGCGAGCAACAGCGCATCAAGCATCACAGCCCCCAATTGTGTGACGATCCCCATCTGTCTTCCACCCAGCTGCGGCCAGCCACCAACTTCGGAATCCTTCTCCGGCCGACATACCCGCTCTTCCTTCTCCCACGCTGCGTACATCCCCAGCCCGCCTTTGAGCACAGCGACGACTTCCGCGCGGCGCCACTTGGTATCGTTCCGGACAGACCGGGCGGCGGACTCGATGATCGATAAGCGGACTGCAGCGATGAGAGGGTGTAAGTGTGGCGGTAAAGCCTGGACCGCAAGCGTATCGGATGACAGTGTGCGAAGGTAGTGTGAAAGTCGTGTAGACATCGGTGCGAGGCATGTTGGAGCTGCGGATTGCTCCGGTGGCGGGGGGAGGGAGACGGACACGCCGGTGTGTTTGCTAGACGATCCTTGTCGGACCCATTCGATGATCCGCCGTGGCCTTTCCTTCGGCAGATCTGGGGCCGCAATATCCTCCTCCTGACCAGGCGTGGCGGGCACTTCGGCGGGAGTCTCATCGCCTCCCTCTACCTCCTGCTCCGCGTCCTCGCCGTTGGTGATCCCCGTGTCTCCGAGCAGCTTCTCCAGCTCGGCATCCTCCTGTGCCAGCCGCAGGTCCTCCTCCGTGGGTTCAGGCCAACCGAGACCCCCGCATCCTTCTTCTAAAAGCCGCCATGCCTCTATCCTCACCCGCCTGACCCCCTCGCTAGCTCGCAAGGACGGCCCCGACGGGTCTTCCATCAGTGGCCAAAGGTATATCCGTCCTGGGTATGTATACGCATGCGTGATATGTCCAGCCTTGCCCACACGCTGCAATGTCGCGTATCGCTCCTTCGCCTGCGTGACCTGCGCTGCCTCGGCCTCCGGATCGGTTTGCTCTGGATCGTCGAACGGATAGGTTGCTGACTGATCCGGCAGTCCAGGAAGGACATACTGGAACGTCGACTCGATGATCGTATCCACCATTTCGTCGATGACACTCTCGCTCAGATGCACCCTCGTGGCTAGCTTGGTCACGACCCTTTTCACCATCAAGACGGCTTTGTCTCCCGCGTTAGACACGCCCGAGACGGCTTTAGCGCTATTCGGCGCGTAGATCACTTCGCGAAGTATCCGGCCGGCCTTCTCGATCTTTTGGACTGGCGAAAGACCGGGTTCATAGAAGAGATCGGCGTATTTGGGCGGAGTGTAATCGTTGCCCACAAGGCTGGCGAACAGTGGCATGACGTTCGCGGGCAGGCGGAGTCGGGTACGTAGTGCCGCGGGCGATATCGAGGTGAGCACAAGAGTGGGCGAGGTGTAAGTCGGGGAGGGAAGGTAGTTTGTGTACCGTGTTGAGCCGGTCTTGCTTCGCGCTTTCGACCTCGAGCTCGATCCGGCCTGAGACCATTCGTCCGCCTTTTTGGGTGTCTCCCATCCGTCCTCGTCTGCATTAGGAACCGCGACTTCCCCCTCGATCCACTGAAACATGTCCAATGGGCAGTATCCCTTCACCCGCGAGGCACCCGGAGTGGAGACGAGGATGAGGTAGTCGGAGTCGAGGCTAAAGATGTATCCCTCCCGGTCGTTCGCGATGGAGACGCATATCCCGTCGGCCTCGCCTACGGGATGGTGATAGGTCTCGGCATTCACGGACTGGACCGCGTGGGTGAAGCATTCCGCGACGAAGGAGGGGAGGATAGAGGAGTGGCATGAACGCGAGAATGCGGGTGAGGAGCGGGAGGCGACCGAGGTGGTATGGAAGAACAGGGCAGTTTTGGTTGTTTGCGACAAGCGGTTCACGATCGTGCTGTGCTTCTCGGGCGGAGCGGAACCTGTAATGAGCGATGGATAGACTGATGAGGGGAGGTGCAAAGGCTTACCGTCATACACGAATATCGGCTCCAGGCCAACATTACGCCAAGCAGCGATCAGGCGACGAACGATGCGGTAAAACCGCAGGTACTCGCCTCCCGATGCCCAGGGTAGAGTGTCGAGGTATAGCTGATATATGAGGCTGGGGTGAGTCAGGCTCTTCCACGCTCAATAGGTTATGCCGCGTAACACACCTCCAGGCATCAACGACAAGGGCGGTCCGGGGCTCGTGGACGCTCGAGCTCGAGGATGAGCGGGTTGGGAAGTGCACCGAAGTGCATAGTGACTGCCGATTCTCCTTCAGGAACGTTTGCAATCCCTTCACGCCCATGTTCGGCGGCGTGTGCTGTTGGAGATGGCGGAGCGACAACGAGTCTACGTCTAGTGATCTATTCTTACAGTGTCGATTGTCTGAAATTTGGAACCAAGGCAATGAAAGACGATCGCATGTCAAACACGGGGCACCGAGCGGACAAGCGCTATTATCGTCTGCGGCGAACGCCGCTTCTTCTTCCCACAGCGTGTTGCGACGACTCTCCAGCCTGCGTCTACGCCTGCCTGCGTGGTGGTCACCAATCGCAGGATCTGCTTCCTCGCCTGCGTCCGGTGCACCGTGATATCATTATCCTCTGGATGGGTCTGGAATGCAATGTGACGACGACGCCGTCTGATACGGACAGACTCGCCTGGTCCGCCTGCACCGCGCCGAGTCGATCATGCCGCCAGGCAGATCCAGGAATCCAGCGGCGCCGAGCGTAAGCGTACGTTTGCTCCCGCCAGGCCGCAGCCTGTGCCGAAGGTACTCGAATGCGTCACCACAGGCGGGTTTGCGCACATGCTTGGGAATGGTGACTCGTATGTATGCATACGCGGCAGGTTTATCGTTTCCCCGTAGACGATGCTGCGGGACGTTGGGGGGAACCAGAGAACGGGGGGTTTAAAGCGTTGGCGAGCTGGGTTGACGCTGGGTGTCGTAATCGTCCCAGGCACGTGAGAGAGAGAGAGAGATGAGTCGACCGAGACACAGTTCTGGACATCTTCACAACGGCCACCGGGCCGTCTCGCTCATTTTCTTCTTTTTCGCATCACACCCACCCCGTCTGATTCAATCACTCGCTCGGCCAATCCTCCTAGGCTCTTCCGGTCCATACACGTCGACCGTACGAGCCTTCCTTTGAGCTAGGCCAAACGCCACTCACCCAGCGATCACCGACAGACTTACCATAATCATCATCATCATCGTCATCATCCGGAGACCGGCGTCCTCAAAATGAGCCAGCAATGGCCTTACAACCCCGAGTACGACCACGTATGGAGACTTCAGCTCCCACATACTCCTGCCGGTGGCCCAAATCCGAACGCGAACGGGATGGACTCGAGCGGAGTGTTGGTCAACGAAGCATGGGGGAATGACGGCGCGCCTACACAGCATACCTCACAGTTCGACGGACAACCCGTAGCCCAGTTTGGAGAGATCTCGGGACCATATCAGCCTCGACCGTTGACTGGCTCGCCTCAAGGAGCAATCGCGAGGCAGGGCGGAGCAATATGGCCAGATATGGGAGGACCAAGCGGTCCGCCAGGTCCGAGTAGGGCGGTACCTGGTAAGGGTCATACATGCGTAGACCGTGATGCTGACGTTTCAGCTTCATCGAGCCAGGAACACCTGCAACCGTTGTTCGTCCTGCCTTCTCGTGATGGACCGGGCCCCGCTGAATGTAGTGACGGTTCGTCGAATCACCAGACATCCGGCATGACCGACGGGCAAGGCGAAGGTGAGTGGTGACTCGGCTCCGGGCTTTCCGGGGGAACTGACTCGTAGGTCAAGACGGGGCATCGTCGTCTGCTACTTCGCTCAAGAGGGGAATGTGAGTCAACATGGAGATGGACACTTGCCGGTGCTCACTGCACAGGGCGTGCACCTTCTGCCGGAGACGGAAATTGGTTCGTCCTCGCGACGTTACGGCACAGCCGCCATCCCGCTGACGCGCAGAAATGCTCGGGCGAGCGACCAAAGTGCACGAGCTGTATCCGATACACCCAGGAATGCGAATACGCCGCGCCTATCAAGATGCAGAAGCACAAAGCGCTCGAGACGAAAATCTGTGCGCCCTTCTACTCCTGACCCTTGCTATATCAACGCTAAAGCCAGCTGAGCTGTCCGAATTTGTCCGCCAAGCCATACCCCCCTCCGAGTTGAATCACCCACCGCAGCACTTCAACCCAGCTGGGACATTCGACCCCTCGGGTGCGCCGGGGTACTACCAAGCCCCGGCGGTGCACCAGGATCCCGCGCAGCCGATAGATCCTTACCCCACAGAGTGGAACCCGGATGGCTTCTTGTCATTTCCCAACGAGTTCCCGGAAACGAGCCCCGCCCAACCGACGCATACCGGCCCAAATACAGCATTCACGATGACGCTCGCGGACCAGTTTCAGCCGTTCAGCAATCCCGAGGGGTACAACTACCTGCAGGGGTATGATGCCAATGGACAGGTGCTGGTGTCTGATGTGGCCGTATTGCACCACACGCCTCCGCCTGCTGCAGGGCCCTCGGGACCGGTGACTGCTGTCCCCGCACCAAACGGTACATCGAATTTTGGCGGAGAACGTGGCCCGGACCACAGTGCGATACCGCCCCCGGGTCCCGCTGGCGTGTTCACCCCCGCACCGGCTCAATCGTCCAATGCCTTCACCGCAGCGTCTACTATGCCGAACACGAATCAACAGCCATACTTCTACACGCCAATTTTACATACTACACCTACCCCCGCCTCCGCCCCGGTCGCACAGGATCAGACCAATGCGCAGCAGAAGGCAAACGCCGCCAAGTACTTCAAACCACCCCGGCAGACATCGCTTCCCCGCTCAACACCTCCCGCAACGACCGCGTCACCCACGCCCGACACACACCTCTCACCGCCGCTGAGCTCGACTGTGGACCCGAAATCTCCCAACCCCTATGGCCGGCCACTGCCGAACCCGGGGATGTGGTACGGCGCGCAAAATGCCAGCGTACTCGCAAACAAGCAGATGCTCACTACGAGCCATATTGACGCAATAGACGGGATCACAGAAAGTTTGGGCGAGTTCCTGTTCAACCCCATCGGGGAGGGGTCGAGTGGCGCAGGCAGCTCCGCGGGCGGTACGCCCGGCGGACCGGACGAGGGTGTCAAGAAGAAGCGGAGGGGGACGATTCCGGGTGTGTCGGAAGGCGCCGGAGCGGCCAAGGCCAAGAGCAAGGGTCTGATACGGGTCGAGTCGGATGGTCTCACCGACTCAGCACGCGAGCTGCTGTGAGTCGAGCATGCGCTGCCAGCCCTGCTGGGATTGAAGGGAACTAACGCTGAGCTTACGACAGACTCGACTGCTTCCTCGCCCACTCGAGACTCTTCTACGAGATGTCTATCCCTCGTTTCCGGTACCGCATGACATTCACCGACCGTCGACGACCTGCCCCCGCATTGCTATATGCGATGTACCTTTGGGCCACGCGGATGTCAAACGCGCCACAGACGTCGCCGATGGAAGAACATTTCTTCACGGCGTCATGTCGGGCCCTAGACATCTCCAGCGCAAACGCCGATCGACTCATCGACTGCATGCGCGCGGCGTACCTGCTTTCGGCGTATTCGTACACGTCCGGCCGGTACCACGAGGTGTGTCCCACGATTCGGATGGCAGTCGCCGATGGCTAATGCCAGGGATGGCTGTTTGCGGGCATGGCGGTGCGGCTTGTCCTGTCTACGGGGCTGCATCAGATCCGCAGCTGCGTGTTCTCGCCTGAACCGCCCCGGGACCCGTTCTTGCGCGGGAAGACGTACCTCCTCCCGCCACCCGAGGACGCCACGGAGCTCGCCGAGCGCATCAGCACGTTGTGAGTGGGATCTTAAGCATGAGAAACACACGAGATGGGGTCGGGAAGAGGACTGATTGCAGCTGGGCCATAGTCGCTATCGAGCGGTGTGGCGCTCTCGCCACGGGCTTCCCCGGCGGGATATCGGACAACGACGTGGTCACGCCCTTCCCGCGGCCCTTTGCGGACATCGCCTCGGTACGTCGATCCGGGTAAAGGCAGGTGGTACAATGCTTACCAGCAGCGCACGGTCACCCAGCATGATGACCTGACCATCCGGGACTTGTACCGCAGCTCGTACTTCCCGGAAGGCGCTGATCCACCTCTGTACGTGTCACAAAGCACCGCGCTCTTCACCTGCTGCATCCCAGCTGCATCGTCTTACTCTGCTCCTTGAGCCTCGACTCTCACCGCATGGCAGGCACTGATGCCAGAACCAAGTGGCTCAAATCCACCGTCATTCTCGAACGCGCCTCCAAGCTCGCCTTTGTCGACCCCGAGGAAGACTCGGAGTACAGCCGCGCATGGTCCCACTATTTCCTGACGTCGCCTACCAACCCGCACCTAGCCACCCCGCCAGCCTGGCTCGACCAGCCAAAGTATCGCTGCCCGAAGCATTATGCCGAGACAAAGCTCGCGCTGGACCAGCTCCGGGATACGATGGGCGTGGATGGGATCTTCCCGGTCGACAGGCGGAATAACGCGGTCATTGACGGTGCCGAGGTGCCGACCATCATCCCGCACACGATCATGCTGGTGAGTCGGAGTGTGCGACTGTTCCCGCCAGACGCACGACGCAGCCGGTGGCAAAGCTCGGGGACTCGAAGTGCGCGCAGGGCTAATCTACAGCACCACCAGTTCGCAGCGACGCACATGTTCTTGCATGACATCAATGCGCAGGGCGTGGAAAATAGGGAGGCGCTGGTAGGCGCCCGACGGGCTATCTCGCTCATACGCCATCTGCCGCCACTGGTGAGTGGCGAATCCGGCGTGCATGCACGATACGAGTGACGAGTATGTATCATCGCTTAGCCGCAGCCTTACCACGACATCGACTCGTTCTGCATCACCATCTGGAGCATCATCGCCAAGGTACTCTGCAAGGAGCTGCGCCGCGCCGCGCTCGCAAAGAACCAAGCGGGTGAGCCTGGCCATCGATGCTCGAGCGGGGACAAAGCTGACGTTGTCAGCGATCGCATCCGTGGAAGAAGACGTGGACCTGTTCATCACCGAGATGCAGCGCGTGGGCGCGGTGATGCAGCTTGCGTGGGTGTCTGTCATTCTTCCATTGCCGGCGGGCCGTGCATGCAAAGTGGATTGTTCGCTGACAGCAGACGGAGCCAGGCGATGGCTATTACCGAGATGAAGCGTCAAGCGCTTGATATCGAGGTTCGACCGGCGGGCGAGGCCGAAGAAGAGTATCCCCACAGAGTGCGAAAGAGCACGACGTTGTCGCAGACGCGGCCGCCGTGGTCTATACCGCCGGAAGGGGAGAGGACCGTGTAATATTAAGAGCCGTTTCGGCGATGCAGTGTAGTTGGGCGGATCGCGTTCCACCGGGATGCGCAGGGCTGCTACTGGCGGCAGCACGTGAAGCGACGAGGCGCAGTGGACGGACGAAGAGGTGAATGACGACCTGTCACAAGCTTGTGGCTCGACCGGCGTCGCAGGGCTGCTTGTCATGGCTGCTAGGCGTGTGAGATGCATGTCGATATCTTGATATAATGTACAACTTGCGGACCCCCCTCCGCGGATCTAGTCACTCCCCGTACATACCGGGCCATACCCCTCCGTCCACCCCACTCCGCCCACAATGGCCAGAACGAACACCTGCCCGAGCACGACGCTCACGCCCACATAGAACCACTTCCACCGCTTGCGGGGTATACTCCGCGTCTCCACAACGAACGTGCTCACGGTGCTCAGGCAACCACAGAAGCCCTGCTGAACAGCATACAGCGCATCGCACCGCAAAGTGTTTCCTAAGGAGCTGCCGGTCCGCTGCGCAGCGTACGTCCCTGCAATAACGAGCGTAGCGACCATATTCGCCAGGAACGTGCCGATCGGGAATCTGTCGACGAAGGACCGGCGGGGATTGAGCTTGGAGAGCGCGAAGCGGAGGATCGTGCCTGGCGGGGCGAGGAGGATGGGGAATGTCGCACGGTGGCGCCATGGGTGCGGCGCGAGGAAGTACAGCAGCAGGGCTATGGCGTAGGCGAGGGCGGCGGAGAGGATCGTCAGGGCGTCGAGGACGGGCGCCGAGTGCCGCGTGGGCGGGGTCTTGCCGTCGTCGTGCCCTCGCGAGCGGGTGCGACGGGCCCGAAGCCGGGAGATGCAAGGTGCGAGGAGGGGCGCGATGATCGAGGCGAAGTGGGATCCGACGTGGAGTCCGCCGAGGGAGATGAGGTACGTCGAGAACGAGTAGGCGAAGCCGTCCGTGGACTGCGGCGTGAGCGACGACGCCACGGTACATGGCTCGAGGCCGCTCGGCTCGGATCCCGTGGATTCGTTGCCCCAACGACGAAGCCCAGGAGCCGTGCAGGTGGATTCCGCATTGAACTCACGTCGTAGAACCCGCTCCGGGCGTAGCCGGCCTGGTTCGAGAAGGACAGATAGCCCTCGAGCATCCAGGACGAGAAGGTCGTAACGGACCCGGCGATACCTGCGCGTGAGCCCGAGGCGTTCAAACGTTCTTGCGAGTCGAGAGACCACGTACCGGTCGTGAGAAAGGTGTACAGAGGCGGGTATCTGTCGTCAGCCGGTGTACCACAGCAGGCCGGATGCAGATCTGCGCGCACTCGCCCGGCTGGACGCTGGCGTGGTCATGGATTGAATGCCTGCACCACCACTCACATTGCGACTATGTCGTTCTTCAGCCCCAGTGACATGCCCATGATCGCACACCCGATTCCTTGAGACCACGCCAGCGGGAAAATGACGCGTCCGTCGTCTGGTATCAGCGACGCATTCGATCATTGTATCGTCGACCCCGGTCCATCCTCGACGGAGCCGCCCGCCCGCATCTCCCCTCCCTTCATCTTCGCAACGGTGCGACTGATTCCACGCTTCATGCCTGATATCACGGGACAGAGCCAACTCACACTCGCCCAGCGCATCCAGCCCGAGACGAATCAGACATCCAACCATACTGGCAAGGACCAACCCGGCATAATGCGCCCCGAGCCGCAACTTGGTCACTTCTTCCGCCGGCGGCGGGGCGTTCGCCTCGGGGCCAGGCGGCGAGGGGGCGTGCAGGGCATCGGGGCGTTCTGGATCCTCCGATGCGCGTGTGTCTCGTGTATGGGTCGGCTGTGTGGGGTGTCCGTCCGTAAACGGCGGGTCGGGATGCGCGGCCGTTTCCGATGACCCGAGAGAGTGGGCGGACCGGTTATGGACCATGCTAGCGCTGGGGCCTGGCTCGAGCACGGGGGAGAGGGGAAGATGAAGGCGCTATATCGTCACTACGGGGTCATGCTGGAGCCCTGGTGAGCGGGCGAGCCGTATGGATGGTCGAGTGCAAGGTGCGGAGTACGATGCACCGGAATAGAACCGTGAAAAAGGTAGCTCAGATTCGAGTTTGTATTTGTTGACATTATGGCTGGCGAGCCCGCATCTGCCGGCACTGACTCTGGACTGGCAAAGCCGTACTCTGTACCGCCCGGGGCTCTGGCACGCTTCTCGACCGCTTTTGGAGCGGACGGGTATGCGGGACTTGGCACATGCACCAGTGGAAAGCAGTGATCGCCCGACGAGAGAAAGGTCTTCGCTCCTGCCGGGCCTGAGCCGAGAACCCCGGGGCCTCTAACCAGAACACCTGCATGGCACCAAGGCACGTCTATCACAGACATCTCCCTACTGTACATTGTCACCTCCCAACAAGCATGGAGCCCCATCTCTGCTGGCCCAGGAGACCTTTCACCATCGCTCTGGCGTGGGGTGGATCCCTCGGCGCATCGTTCTACACGCCTTCAGCACCCTTCTTCATCACTTGACGGCAATCAGACGATATCCCAGATCTCCTCCTGCTCGTCAGCCACCTCTCCTCGTCAGATCACTCATTGCTGTCCGACGTACCATCGCGCAGCAGAATTTGCCACAAGCGACCGAAGCGGATAGCGAGTAGTCGCTGATCGAGATCTTCTGGTCGACGTATTGGTCCGCGAAGTTGTCCGCACTGCGCGTGAGCCACATCCCCTGCTCCACCGTTGAACTCACCCTCGAGCCATGGCGCCGACGAAGACGGCGATCGAGTGCGTTTCTGGCAGCGTGGGCAGGAACTGCGAGAGGCGGATCGTGGGCGCGTCCGCAGACAGAGCTGAAGTCAGCACTGCCCCTCTTAATCGGCGCCGGAGGGGGCTCACTGAGTTTGATGGTGTTGGTGGGGAAGTGATCGGTGATCGGGTTCTGCGCGTCAGCCAGGATGCAAACACCGCTGTACGTGTCCCATTTGGTTGAGGATAGCCAACTTACCTTGATGACCCGGAGCAGCTTCTCCGAGCCCTGCACGCCCCGTATACTGAGCTTGTGCAGCAGTTGCACTGGAGTCAGCGATGCTGGTACGAACCAGTCACGCCACGCACCCATCAGACCCGAGAACCGCTTGAACGTCCGCGGGATACGAACGCTCGGGTTCACCTCGATCAGCACGCCCTTGGCGGTATGTATGTACACCTGCAGCAGGCCCGCCTTGTTCAGCGGCGAGTCGAGCAGCGTCAGCAGGCACTGCCGTGAGCGCGTGTCTTCACCAAGCCTCCGACTGCCGACTGCCGGCGTTGCGTATACTCCGCCGACAGTCCCCATGTGAAGAGGAGGGTGCAATAACCCACCTGATGCGTGATGTCCGGCCGGGCGTCCGCGATGTCTCGCCCCGTCTTCGCCAGGATTCCTTGGTGGTCGTCGCAGTTCAGCAGGGCGTACTTTGCTTCCTTGCCCTGCGAGTTCTTGCCCCCTGATCCAGACGAGATTCGGTATGCCTCCAGGCAGGCCTGCACAGTCAGCGGTGCTCGATATGGTGCGCAGCTGTCCGGTATGTTTCGACGCAGATGCCGCCCTCGCTTCAGCAGGCCATTTTCCCTCTGCGCTGTTCCCTCTTCTCTCAACGCTGCAGTACCCAGGCAGCCTCACTCCGAAACCATCCAAGGTGTCTGCGACGTCCTCTATCCCTCACCAAGCCGCACATCCATCGCATCGACGTGATCCCTTTCCTGTACCCACGCCGAACCCCGTCCACGCACCTGGCTCAGAACCACGATCAACCGCCTCTTGTTCTCCTTCTCCTCGCTGCTCTTCGGCACACTAGCCTGCACCGGCGCCATGTTACCGCTCACGCCCGGCCTTCTCGAGTTCGGCAGAGGCTTCGTCACGCGGCTGGCGGCGATGGCAGCGGCGGCAAGGGACGACGTGGCCTGCATGGACTCGGCCGCGTCCTCCGTGTCCTCTTCGATCCGGTCCCCGGTCCCCGACACTCCGTTCGAGCTAGCCTCGGTCTTCGTCTTGGACCCCGACCCAGCCGCGGCGACGGGGCGGGACGGGTTGAATACCGGCGCACTGGCGGACATCTTGGAGGCTTTCGCGGACGGCGCCGCGGGCTGGGACGAGGTCGATGCGCGCCTCTTGGGCGGGGTGGTGCTTCGTCCGGGCATTTTCGTGCGCTTTCGGTGCGGGGGAATCTCAGGTGGTACGCTGGCTCGTGCGAGAGGTGGTCCGCGTGCAGGTGGCTTCGGTAAACGCGAGGAATGAAGGTGAGAACGAGGTGATGATGACCAGAGTGTATATGTGTGGATTGAAATTTCCGCACACCGAAATCAGTCTGACCCCGCGGTATCGGATCAACTTCGAGGCGGCCCTGAACGGCGCCTTCCCTGTGCACTATCATGAGGCGCAGGTCTCGCCTTTGGTATGCTCTGCTTCATCTCATGCGCTCATGACACGAACAAGCAGACTCAAGGCATGCGCAGGCAGCAGAAAGAACCCGAAATGCCGCGTACAAGGCATGATCATGGCATTGCATCCCGCTATATCCACAGGATCGCTCACTACCAAAACACCCACGACAGCCTCAGCCTCGCGCTTAGGCAGCGTGCAGGATCTCGAGGAACTCCTTGCCAGCGGCGGCCGGGGCGGACTTCTTGACGGAGCCCTTGGCCTTTCGCTCCTGTCGGAGGAGCTCTTGTCGGCGGAGGGTCTTGGCGTAGGGGTTGAGTCGGAAGAGGACGGCCTTGTTTCGGAGGGGGTTCTTCTTCTGGGTGAAGGGTCCTGCGGCATTAGCGAGAACGACCATGAGCAAAGATAGCCGAGCTTACGCTTGGCGACGGCCTGGCCGGCGGGTCGGACAACGGACTGGATCTCGTCCGAGTTGATCAGTCGGGTGACGTCCGAGGTCGAGATCTTGGCGGTGGGGAGGTTGAAGCCCGACTTTCGCTCGTAGACGCCGTCAAGGGCGGCGATGGCGGACTCGGTCCAGATGATGAATCGGCCGACGTGTCCTCCGGGGGCGAGCTGGAGGAGGTTGAGCTTGTCGACGGGGCAGGTCTCGACTCCGGGGACGTTCTTGAACGCTCGGACGATACCCTCGTCCTTCTCGTAGACGACGAGCGGGCCCCTTCGCTGCCTGTATCGCCTGTTCCTCATCTTTCCCTTTCCGGCGCGGACCTTTCGCGAGTCGGCGACCTTGGCGACGTCGGCGTAGGCCGAGACGGTCTTGAGGAGCTCGACGGCCGCCTTGGTCTTGGTGGTCGACTCGACGCCCGAGGCGATGACGAGGGGCACCTCCTGGATCTGCTCGATTCGGTGGCCTCGGGCCAGGACGAGCGAGGGGAGGGCAGAGGCGGCGATGGCAGAGGCGACGGCGTATCGCTTCTGGTTCTGGTTCACCTTGACGTGCCACTTCCTCCAGGTCTTGGTCGGGGCGAACATTCGTCCACCTCGGCACATGTTACCGAAGGCGGCCTGGCCGGATCGCTGGGTTCCTCCACCACCGACACGGGGGATACGGGCGACGGCTCGACCGGTACCCCACGACTCGGCAGAGGTCTGGTGACCCGCGTTCTCAGCGACGGCGTAGGCCTGTCGCCTGTTCTTGGCGACCGACTCTGCGGGTCAGCACGAGACCGAACGGACGACGGCGTAGGCGGCGTCGAGAGTGACAGAGGCAGCGACAACAGGGCCAGCACCGCCCGCCTATCCTCCATTCTCCCTCGTGCTCCAGATCCATGGCGGTGTTTTCCCCAATCCACAAATCCTCAATCCTCGTCGCCCTTCCTCGCCCAGCTTTTCCAGTCCTCCATGCAATGCCAGTGCCGCCGCAGCTGTCCTCCTGACCAAAGTTCAAACTCACTGTGCACCTGCTGAACGACGTCCAGTCGGATCGGGGCAGTGAAGACGGCCGGGAGGGGGAGCGAGCCCGAGGACTCGCCCTGGGCGGACCAGACGGTAACGGTGGGTCGGGCAGCCATTTTTGATCTGTCGTGAGCGGGGCGGGTGTGATGAAGGAGACGGCGAGACTAACGTCGACTTGAAGGATGAAGAAGCTGTGATGGTGGTGCTGTTGTCGACAAATTGGCGGTGGGAGGGTCGCCTGCGCTGCACCGAGAATCCTCGCACCAAGCATGCACCGACGCACCCCTGCACACTGCCTGCCCAACCGCCAGCCAGCCAGCCAATGCGCCCCGCTAACGCTCTGGCTCGCCCATCTCTGAGCGGAACCAAATTTTCGAAAACCAGCCCCGGACACTGGCGGCAATTTGGATAGTTTCGCCTGCAGGGATAACGCCGGACATGTGTGGCGGACGAGGCTCGTTCGGCACGTGGCAGGGACGGCATCCACCGGTGAGCGCCGCTTAGTGTCTCGTCCCGGACTGTCCACTCGGCTTGCCGAGATTTCAGCACGGTCGACTACTTCTGCATTGTACCTCTGCACCACACCCATGCGCATCCCTCTGGCGGCGTCACGAGCACTCGCGCGATCCGTCAAGCCATCGACCAGCCACCTCAGTCGGCGCACGCACATCACCGACCCGCAAAACCTCGGCTGCACACCCATGTCGCCCACGCCCGCACCCGCCGGACCCATCGAGAATGCCATCCGCGAGCGGGTCAGCTGACAACGGCCGCCTCGCGGTGTCTGGAACTAACGCGCAGATAACGCAGACTTTCAGCCCGACGGTGCTGGAAATCCGTAACGACTCGAGCAAGCACGCCCACCATGCGCCCATGCGAGCCATAAACGGCGGGGCGGGCGAGACCCGTAAGTCGGCTCCTACAGGCAAGTACGGGGACTGACGGCAGACTTTTCGGTCACGGTCGTCTCGGAGTCTTTCAAAGGCGTGTCCTCGATCCAACGGCATCGAAAGGTCAACGCTTTGCTTCAGGCCGAGTTTGCCCTGCCGCATGGAGAGGGGCTGCACGCGCTGAGCCTGAAGACAAAGACGCCGGAGGAGTGGGCGAAGGAGAACCCCTCGTGAGGATGAGCATATGGACTGGATAACAATGGCATGGCGAAGAGGCGGGGTCTGTAAACACAGGGTGGGCAGTGCCCTCTCGCATCAGCTCGAGGGCGGATCATGTTGTATCAGAGTATGCGACGACTTTACGACCAACGCACTCGCCGCGGATGATCAGTGAGCGGGAAGACGAGGTTTACGTCTCACGGAGGGCTGTATCAGCATTGCGTCGAGGCAGTGCATCCGCTCCCAGGCAGGCGGGGTCAAGGTTCAAGGACATGACCTCGGCAAGCCCGTCAGGCCGCGACTCTCGACTTGCTCTGCCAGGCGAGATGGCAGGCAAGAGGACGGGATCAGCGAGTCTTGGGCGGTGATCTCGATAGCGTACACATTCACGCTGCACTCTGCAGCACGTAGTCAAGTCTGATTTGCATGCGATGCCCTAGTATACCTGTCCTAATTGGTGTGTTCACTACAACCCTAATGTATAGCGAGGACCCATGGGAATCCGTACGAGTAGCATGATGGTATGAAAGCCGGGACTGAGAGCGGGCGAGCGGGGCGTGTCCGTATCGTCGATCGAACGAAGGCGGGCCGAGCCGAGAAGGAAAGGGGAGGAGGCTGGAGTCGGGGCCGGAGAGTGGACGCAGGCGAAAACGGGATCTATGTTACACCGAGAGTCGATATCGAGTACTGGACAACTGGATCGAGGCGAAATGTCGGGCGGAGTGGGCGGGCTACATGATGACGCACTTGCACCCGCCGACGTCTTCCTCGGTGTTGGGCCCGTGTCTTGACCGGACGGGGTGGAGCAGGGACGGCTTCTTCGGGTCGGCTGGGGTCAGCTACGTACGGCGCAAACGAACAGTAGCCGACTCACCGTCTTCTGCGCGGATCGAGAAGGACCGGACGGAGATGTGGATGACGGTCCGCTGGGCAGACGATATTGATGCGGGCAGGTTATTCGCTACCATCAGCGAGGGTGTTCACACGGCCTACATTGGGCGGAGACTTCGGCCGGAGCACACTCACACGCCAGCGTCGAGTCGTCCGAGAGCACACGACCGGCGTACAGGATCCGGATGAAGTTCGCAGAGGGCGGTTGGGCAGGCGACGTCCAATCTGGTCATCAGCTCAACGGGCCATTGTCTCCGTGGAACCGGTGGTCGACATACCCGACGGCCACATGCTCCATATCAGTTCTTTCTGCACGGTCAGCATCTTCCAGAACAAGCATCCAGGCAGGCGAGTGGGAGCTATAAAGGAGGGTGGGGAAAGGAGGCAACACGCACCATCCGTCCAACGGTCGTCTCCGGCTCAAACGAGAACACATGGCTGTCGCCCGAGATGATCAACGCTTTGACGTGCACCTGCGTGTGAGCGCTGTCCGTACACCGTTCCATTGCGAATGGGCGTGCAGCATCGCATACCGCCGCGCAACGTACCATCTCGACAGGCGGTGTGCTCGACCCCTCATCGGCATCGCTTCGATGTTGGCCAGCCTCCCCAGCATGCGCGACCGCATCGTCCTCTCGCGCCGGATGTGTCGTGCTCGTCCCCTCTGCGCCGTCCAACGGATGCATCGCTGCGACCGGCGGGGCCAACTGCGTTGCGGGTGGTGCGCCGTCGACCTGTGTCGTCTGAACCGATGTCGATGCCATTGTGGAGTGATCGAAGCGGTTCAATTGCCGGGCGGTGTCGTTTTTGACGTCAGTGCAGACTGGTGAGTTCGATCGTTTTCACGCCAGATACCCGACAGCTGCTGCGTCCGTAGTCTTCGCCGTCGCCTTTGTCTTCGTCCTATATGTACCTTTTCGAGGCTTGGTCGACGCAACACAACGCCGGTTATGCAGTATGCACGAAGCGGAGAGATGCGTAGACGCAAAATGTATGTATGGATAGTCGTACGGGACGGACGGGGATGGTCTGTCCTGTCTGGTGGGAGCGAGACAGAAGGCGTCGTATGTCGGCAATGAACAGGCGGCAGGCGGGCAGGCTAACGGCTCTGTCCCCGCGTCGTTCCCGCGGCGTCGCCCTTCCCGATTCGTGCGGCTTCGGCGTGGACTCGCGGGCGGAGCGATGCGATGCGATGCAGATCCTTTGGGTCCGAGGGGAGCGTGGCGTGGGCTGGTCTGGCACTCCCGAAACAACTTGGAATGTGTGTGGTCGAGGGATGAAGGTGAGATCGTATCTGTGATCGGGGCACCCCCGATGTCAAGAACGAAGCAGCAGCTGCGCGGACGCGGGAACCCGGGCCGTCGGCTAAAAGAGGGGGGTTGTGACTAGTGGAGGTGCGATTGGGAATGAATCCACTCGCCCGCGCGTGGCCCACGTCCGCGACTGCGCTTTTCTCCGGGCCCCGCCGCGTGTCGGGTCAATTGGTCCCAGATGCCAAGACCTGCGCTTGGCACCTTGCAGGGCGTAGTGCTCGTATATTACTCTTCCGCGGATCGTCGGCACGACCGCAGAGGCATGACATCGACGCCATGCTTGGCTCGACCGTTGTAACTGCGAAAGTGTGTATGGTGTTCGGCTCAGCTCCGTGTTCGGTCTCGGCACATGGGTTTTGCACTGTCGGCAGTTTAGGTAAAGGGCTAGCATGTGGGGGCAGGGCTCGACGGGTGCTTTGGCACATGTGTGTAGCCTGTAAGACGGGGGGCCTAATGCCCGCGCTTGTGTTCGCAGGGGTCGAGTCATCCCCCGTGAAAGGTTCAAGAGGGTCCCTCACGCCCAGGGGCGGACATTGGGCCGTACTGCCCATCGGTCTTCAACATCGCCTGATCTGCCCGGTCACACGCCGAGTGTTCAGCGTGGCAAGTTGGGCGGTAAGAGATCATCCCGGCCAGATGACAGGGGAGACGTCGATCAAGTGGGTAGCGAAAGGATGCGGGACGGCTTATAAGTCATCATCATGCATGGGATCCAGTACTGTGTCTGCGATCCGATTCTCACGTACAACGTCGAAGCATCTATCGAAAGCTGACACCATATCAAGCGGTGTTGGGATGGCTCACAGAAAAACAATCTGCCGGGACCGACGACGGATGGATTCTTCGCGAGCTCTGCGTACCTCGCCTTCCTGTCCGCCTCCTTGTTGGCAAACGTGCGCCTCGCCCATCGCCACTCCCTCAGCCTGGTTACTCGTGGGACTCCTTCGGGGTCGAGGGGCTACCCGATCGCCCGAACCCGTTGTTCCCCAGCTCAACGTCCGTCCGTCCTTCCTCCACCTCTGCACGCATGCCTCGTCCACTTCATGGGTCATGTCTGAACAGACGTAGTCCCGCTTCGAGCAGAGGGTGACGTTCGCCGGGCGCCAGTACTCGTCCGAGATCACTCCAAGCTGTGCGAGAGCTCGAGCGTACGGTTCGATCACCGCGATGGTGTTGACCGGGAACTCAGTTGGAGAAGGCGTCCACGAATCGTCGAGGACGTACACCTCAACCGGGTAAAACATGTATTCTACGAGTTTGGCGAACTCGATCATGTCGTTGCGCGTGAACACCGTTTCGACCTTTTGCATCCTGAAGATTTCGCAGACACGCTGGGTCCAGCCTCCGGGAACTTGAGCTTGCCGCCCTTGGAGGGCTCAGCCATGAGACTTGTCCTGTTGGCTTTAAACCAGAAGTCGTGCGTCTTGTTCGGCGGCAGCACGAGGGTGACATCCTTGGCGTGTCGGAAGATCATCGTCCTGTCGTCGTAAAGAAGCTGCACGAGCATCGTCTGCGTCTCGGGCTCCATGCCCAGAGGATAGAGGACCACCTTGAGTGGCTCGAGCTGCCATAGGAACGGGCAAGGGTACCGAACCGATGTGCCGCCGTTGATCGACATACGATTCAACGCATCCTCGCAGTCGCCCAGTTCCGTATTCCACTAGTGAGAATTGTCGTCCGGGAGCCTCTCGTCGTACTCTGTCTCGCCGACTTGGGTGATGAGCAGGAAGCGGAGCGCGAAATCGGTGTCGATATCGATATCTTCGCCAAAACCGATTTTGCTGATGAGCTGAGCGCGTTCAAACAGCCGAGTCTCGGACGGAACCCCCGTTCCCCAGGGCAGGCAGAAGAAATTTTATCGTCATGGGGCGGCTTGCGCGAGAACTTGTAGTGAGGGTAGAAGAGCTTGACCGTCTGCGACTTTCCGATCTGTGCTTGGCAGACGCTGGAAGAGCTTTGAGCTGGGGGACGAGGTCGTGATGCGCATGCTGGCGACCGACTCGGTGGGTGGCTGAGACTATCTGGCGGCCGCTGCTGGTCGCCTAGGTGGAATTGCCCTAGCCTTGCCTTTGTGCTTGCTCTGCGGGTCAGCTTACGAGGCATCCAGCCGCTTGAGCAGCTCACAGTGCCCATGCCGATCGGAGATACTAAAACTTGGTCAGTTGCTGAAGAGTTAGAAGAGTTATGGTCAGTTCAAACGATGATCCGGCAACTGAGCTGCCATCCTGAGCGGTAGAATGAGCCATAGGAGGGTCCCGGAAAGTGTATGGTGAGCGCGTGTTTGTCTGGACCGCGATCGAGGGTCCGACCCCGGATGCTCGGCACAAGCAGAGTGACGATCATGATCGTCGCTCGCTCGGTGGATGAGCGCAGCATGGTGATTGTATTCTGTACAGCATGGCACTTGCGTGAGCGCGGCAGGTAGAACAGTGCAGCAGGGAGAAGTCGGCCTGGATACAGCCAGAGGAAGACATATGCGCGATGGAAAGACAGGCGCGTGGTGACATGAGCGGGAGCAAATGGCTCTTGATTCCAAATTGCCGCAAAACCCCGAGGGGATTATTCGTGATGGTGGCAGTGAGCCACGAGGTGAGATTCCGAATTCTGGTTGGCTGGTTGGTTGGGGGCAGGACTATGCCCAAAGGGGTAATTGTGCAAGTTTGCTGACTGTGCCCGTTCTC
>Ga0308169_10001670_pt1 | contig 25054 bp, 22 predicted proteins | sample PhyBR1_2_FD_202139 | JGI IMG/M metagenome (GOLD analysis project Ga0308169, IMG submission 202139) | Phyllosphere microbial communities from UC Gill Tract Community Farm, Albany, California, United States - DLSLSB.R1 | ecosystem: Host-associated > Plants > Phyllosphere > Unclassified | place...
CGACCCGACGTGGTCGGCACGACGCTGACGCAGGAGCAGGCGCTCTCCGGGGCGCCCGACTCCGACGGCGAACGGTTCCGCGTGACCGCCATCCTCGGCGAAGAACAGTAGGGCGAAGAACAGTGACCGACGACATCACCAAGCTGAGCGCCGCGGCGCTCGCCGACGCCCTGGTGGCCCGCGACGTCTCGAGCGTCGAGGCCACCCAGGCCCACCTCGACCGGATCGCCGCCGTCGACGGCGACGTGCACGCGTTCCTGCACGTCAACCAGAACGCCCTGGCAGCCGCGAAGTCGATCGACTCGCGCCGTGCCGCGGGCGACGACCTCGGTCCGCTCGCGGGTGTGCCGATCGCCGTCAAGGACGTCCTGTGCACGCAGGACATGCCGACGACCTCGGGGTCCAAGATCCTCGAAGGCTGGGTGCCGCCGTACGACGCGACCCCCGTCGCGAAGCTCCGCGCCGCCGGCCTCGTGCCGCTCGGCAAGACCAACATGGACGAGTTCGCGATGGGCTCGACCACCGAGTTCTCGGCCTACGGGCCCACCCGCAACCCGTGGGACCTCGACCGGATCCCCGGCGGGTCCGGTGGTGGCTCGGCCGCTGCGGTCGCGGCGCACGAGGCACCGCTGGCCCTCGGGTCCGACACAGGTGGCTCCATCCGCCAGCCGGGTGCCGTCACGGGCACGGTCGGTGTGAAGCCGACCTACGGCGGGGTGAGCCGCTACGGCGCCATCGCCCTGGCGTCCAGCCTCGACCAGATCGGTCCGGTGTCCCGCACGGTCCTCGACGCCGCGCTCCTGCACGACGTCATCGGCGGGCACGACCCGAAGGACTCCACGTCCATCCCGGACGCCTGGCCCTCGATGGCCGCCGCCGCACGCGAAGGGCTGCAGGCGGACACGCTCCGCGGCCTGCGGGTCGGCGTGGTCAAGGAACTCGCCGGTGGTGACGGCTTCCAGGCCGGTGTCACGCAGCGTTTCCAGGAGACCGTCGCGCTGCTCGAGTCGGCCGGCGCGGTCGTCGTCGAGATCGATGCGCCGTCGTTCGCGTACGCCATCAGCGCGTACTACCTGATCCTCCCGGCCGAGGCGTCGTCGAACCTCGCCAAGTTCGACTCGGTGCGCTTCGGCCTCCGCGTCACGCCCGAGAACGGTGCCACCGTCGAGGACGTCATGGCCGCCACGCGTGAAGCCGGCTTCGGGCCCGAGGTCAAGCGGCGCATCATCCTCGGCACCTACGCCCTGAGCGCCGGGTACTACGACGCCTACTACGGCTCGGCGCAGAAGGTCCGCACGCTCGTGCAGCGCGACTTCCAGGCCGCGTTCGAGCAGGTCGACCTGCTCGTCAGCCCGTCCGCGCCGACGACCGCGTTCCCGATCGGTGAGCGCATCGACGACCCGCTGGCGATGTACCTCAACGACCTCACGACGATCCCGGCGAACCTGGCCGGCGTGCCCGGCATGAGCATCCCGAACGGTCTCGCGCCCGAGGACGGCCTGCCCGTCGGCGTGCAGCTCATGGCGCCCCAGCGCGAGGACGCCCGGCTGTACCGCTACGGTGCCGCGCTCGAGCGTCTGCTCGAACAGCAGTGGGGCGCACCGCTCATCGCGTCCGTCCCGGACCTCGACCAGAGTCAGCAGTCCGCTGCGCAGGAAGGTGTGATCTGATGGCGCAGAAGGACGCGCTGATGGACTTCGACGAGGCGCTCGAGCGCTACGAGCCGGTGCTCGGCTTCGAGGTCCACGTCGAACTCGCGACGAAGACCAAGATGTTCTCGGACGCCCCGAACTTCTTCGGCGGCGAACCCAACACGAACGTCACCCCGGTCGACCTCGGGCTGCCCGGGTCGCTGCCGGTCGTGAACGCGCAGGCCGTGCGGTACTCGATCCAGCTCGGGCTCGCGCTCGGCTGCTCGATCGCCGAGTCCTCGCGGTTTGCCCGGAAGAACTACTTCTACCCGGACAACCCGAAGAACTACCAGGTCTCGCAGTACGACGAGCCCATCGCCTACGAGGGCGAGGTCGAGGTCGAGCTCGCCGACGGCACGATCTACAACATCCCGATCGAGCGCGCCCACATGGAAGAGGACGCCGGCAAGCTGACCCACGTCGGTGGCGCCACCGGCCGCATCCAGGGTGCCGAGTACTCGCTCGTCGACTACAACCGTGCCGGTGTGCCGCTGGTCGAGATCGTCACGAAGCCGATCTTCGGTGCCGAGCACCGCGCCCCCGAGCTCGGTGCGGCGTACGTGCAGGTCATCCGCGACCTCGTCCGGGCGCTCGGTGTCTCCGAGGCGCGCATGGAGCGCGGCAACCTGCGGTGCGACGCGAACATCTCGCTGCGTCCCCGCGGGCAGGAGAAGCTCGGCACCCGCACCGAGACGAAGAACGTCAACTCGTTCCGCGCCGTCGAACGTGCGATCCGCTACGAGATCCAGCGTCAGGCCGCGATCCTCGCCGCCGGTGGCTCGATCACGCAGGAGACCCGCCACTGGCACGAGGACACCGGTCGCACCTCGGCCGGTCGCCCGAAGTCGGACGCCGACGACTACCGGTACTTCCCGGAGCCTGACCTGCTGCCCGTCGTGCCCGACCCGGCCGTCGTGGCGGAGCTCCGGGCCTCGCTGCCCGAGGCCCCGGTCGCACGTCGCCGTCGTCTGAAGGCGGACTGGGGCTTCGCCGACCTGGAGTTCCAGGACGTCGTCAACGGCGGGCTGCTCGACGAGGTCGAGGGCACCCTCGCCGCCGGCGCTGCACCGCAGGCCGCCCGCAAGTGGTGGACCGGTGAGATCAGCCGCGTCGCCAACGCGCAGGACGCCGCCCCCGGTGACCTGGTGTCGCCGAAGCACGTCGCCGAGGTCATCGCGCTCGTCGAGTCCGGTGACCTGACCGACCGCCTGGCGCGCCAGGTGCTCGAGGGCGTCATCGCGGGCGAGGGTTCGCCGGCCCAGGTCGTCGAGGCCCGGGGGCTCAAGGTCGTCTCGGACGACTCCGCCCTGACCGCCGCGGTCGACGAAGCGCTCGCGGCGCAGCCCGACGTGCTGGCCAAGATCCAGGACGGCAAGGTCCAGGCGGCCGGAGCCATCATCGGTGCCGTCATGAAGGCCATGAAGGGCCAGGCCGACGCCGCACGCGTGCGTGAACTCGTGCTCGAGCGCGCGCAGCAGTCGTAGGCGGTCCCACCTCGCAAGGGCACGGTACCGGTCGGTGCCGTGCCCTCCGTGCGTCCCGGTTGCCGTGTGCATCCTGGGGACACGTCAGCGATCGGGTGACAGGATGAACCGTGTCCGCAACGATCCGCGCCATCGGAACCGCCGTCCCCGAGACGACCCTCGACCAGCCCCGGGTGCGTGACCTCTTCTCTGCCCAACCCGACCTCGGGCGGCTCGGCCAGCGCCTGGTCCCCGCCGCGTTCGACGGGTCGGCGGTCGACCAGCGGCACACCGTCCTCGAGGAACTCGACTCCGCACGTGCCGGCGGTGCCTTCCGTGACGACGACGGCACCCTGCGCTCGCCGTCCACCGGTTCGCGCAACGACCGGTACCGCGAACTCGCCCCGCCGTTGTTCGTCGGCGCCGCCCGTGACGCCGTCGAACGTGCCGGCATCGCGCCCGATTCCGTCACGCACCTGGTGACCGTGTCGTGCACCGGGTTCACGCAGCCCGGGCCCGACATCGACGTCGTCGAGCAGCTCGGACTCCCCGCCGGGGTCTTCCGGCACCACATCGGCTTCATGGGATGCTGCGCCGCGTTCCCCGCGCTCCGGATCGCCGCCGCGTTCGTCGACCAGGACCCGGACGCCGTCGTGCTCGTGGTGTGCGGTGAACTCTGCACCCTGCACGTCCGCGCCTCGAACGACCCCGACCAGATCGTCGCGAACAGCGTCTTCGGCGATGGTGCGGCAGCCGCGGTCGTCGCCCGGGACGGAGCCGGCCTGCGCTTCGACGACTTCACGACGGCCGTGGTGCCCGAAGGGGCGTCCGAGATGGCGTGGAACATCGGGGACGAGGGGTTCGAGATGGTCCTGTCCACCGCCGTGCCGAAGCTCGTCGGCCTGCACGTCCCGAGCGCCGTGCAACCGCTGCTCGACGGCGGGCCGGCGTCGGACGTGCCGGTGTGGGCGGTGCACCCGGGCGGCCGCGCCATCCTCGACCGCACCCAGGAGTCCCTCGGCCTGCCCGACAGCGCGATGGAGTCGAGCCGGCGGGTGCTGCGGGAACACGGCAACATGTCGAGCGCCACCGTGCTCTTCGTGCTCCGTGACGCCGTCGACGCCGGCATGGCTGACGGCAGCGCGGTCGTCGCGCTGGCCTTCGGTCCCGGCCTGACGGTGGAGAGCGCCCGGCTCACCGCGGTGCGGACCGAGGCGTCGCTCGCCGGAGAGCCGCTGCGCGTGCCCGTCGCGACCACGGGCGCGGCGTGAGCCGTCCGGACGGCGGCACCACGGGCCTCCCGGCCGTCGACCTGCGCACCCGCGCGCTCGACCTGACCGAGCTGATGGACGACCCGGACTGCGATCCGCGCGCGCTCGCCCGCACCTTCCGGCGCTTCGCCGTCGTGAACGCGCTCGTCAGCGGCTGGCGCGCGGCCTGGCGCTCGCACGTCGTGCCCGCGCTGCCCGCACAGGGGCGTGGCCGCGTGCTCGACCTGGGGTGCGGCGGCGGCGACCTGGCCCGGTCGCTGGTGCGGTGGGCGGCGAGTGACGGCTTCGACCTCGAGGTCGTCGGTGTCGACCCCGACGAACGCGCCATCGCCGCCGCACGGCGGTCCTCACCGGCCGGCGTCACGTTCCGGCAGCAGTCGAGCGGCGACCTGGTCGCGGCGGGCGAGCGGTTCGACGTCGTCGTCTCGAACCACGTGCTGCACCACCTGGGCGACGAGGAACGGCGGGGGTTCTTGGCCGATTCCGAGCTGCTCGCGAGCGGACGCAGCCTGCACTCCGACATCCGACGGTCGTCGGCCGCCTACCGCGCGTACGCGCTGACGTCACCGCTCGTCGCGGCGGGGACCTTCGTCCGGGTCGACGGCCTGCGGTCCATCCGACGGAGCTTCACGGTGCCCGAACTCCGCGATGTGCTCCCCGGTGGGTGGCGGGCCGAGGCGGCTGCGCCGCACCGGGTGCTGGCGATCCGCGACGCGTGACCGGGCGGCGTCCGGTGGTCGGGACGCGACCATACGGCGGACGGGAGGCCCGTGGCGACGCCGCCACGGGCCTCCCGTCCGTCCGCCGGTGCGTCCACGACGCACGCCGCTACGGGCGCAGCAGCACCTTGATGGCCCGGCGCTCGTCCATCGCGCGGTAGGCCTCGGCGGCCTCGTCGAGCGGCAGCTCCAGGTCGAAGACGCGACCGGGGTCGATCGCGCCGGAGAGCACGTCCGGCAGCAGCTCCGGGATGTACTTCCGGGCCGGGGCCATGCCGCCCGCGATCGCGATGTTCGTGTCGAAGAGGTAGCGCGTGCCGATCGTCGGCACCCCGTGCGGGACCCCGACGAAGCCGACGTTGCCGCCGGGCCTGACCGAGTGCAGCGCCTGGTCCATGCTCTCCTCGGTGCCGACGGCCTCGACCCCGCAGTCCGCCAGGTCGCCGCCGAGCAGCGCGCGGACCGCCGCGACGCCCTCGTCGCCGCGCTCCGCCACGATGTCGGTGGCACCGAACTCGCGGGCGAGCGCCTGACGGTCGGCGTGCCGGCTCATCGCGATGATGCGCTCCGCACCGAGCCGCTTCGACGCGAGGACGGCGGACAGGCCGACCGCGCCGTCGCCGACCACGACGACGGTCTTGCCGGGGCCGACCGCTGCCGACACGGCGGCGTGGTGGCCGGTCGAGAAGACGTCGGACAGGGTGAGCAGCGACGGCACCAGCGCCGGGTCGACCGGGCCGGGCACCACGACGAGCGTGGCGTCGGCGTCCGGGATCCGCACGTACTCGGCCTGCGCGCCGCCGACCGGGTCGCCGTGGGCGTCCGTGCTGCCGAACCCGGACAGGTGGTCGCAGCCGGTGGTCATGCCGTTGCGACAGGCCTGGCACGTGCCGTCGTTCATGGTGAAGGGGGAGATGACGAAGTCGCCCTCGTGCAGGCCCGTGACGTCGTCACCGACGGCGACGACCTCGCCGACGAGCTCGTGCCCGATCGGCCGGGGCTGCTTCGTCTCGGTGACGCCGCGGTAGGGCCAGAGGTCCGACCCGCAGACACAGGCCGCGAGGACCTTGACGACGACGTCCTTGCCGGACAGGAGTCCGGGACGGTCGCGCTCCTCGACGCGGATGTCGTTCGGGGCGTGGATGATCGCTGCGCGCACGGGCGGGCCTTCCGTCGAGATGATGGGGAACCGGCGCGGTCGACGTCGTCCGGGCCGTCGTCGACAGTACCCTCGTGCGGGTGGACGACGACCGGTACGGCGGCGATGTGCTCTCGGGGGACTGGCGCTCGCGCGGGGTGAAGAAGGTGCGGCAGGTGCCGCTCGAACGGGACATGGTGCTCGAGGACCCGGACTCCGGGTGGGCCGGTGCCGTGGTGGGGCTCGAGGCGGGCAACATCGCGCTCGAGGACTGGAAGGGCCGCACGCGCTCCTTCCCCTTCACCGGGCAGTTCCTGCTCGAGGGTGAGTTGGTGACGCTGGGGCGGCCGTCGGCGCCGGTCGGTCGTTCTGCCGGGGGTGCCGCTGGCCGGGCTGGTGCTGCTGGTTCCGTCGGTGCCGTGCACGCGGACTGGAGGCCCGGGGCCGCGCCCGCCGTGCGGCAGGCGTCCGACGGTGGTCGCCTCCGCACCGCGTCCGGATCGTTCGCCGTGGAGTCGCAGCGTGCTCGGGTGGCGCTCCCCAGCCGCATCATGGTCGAGGGCAAGCACGACGCCGAACTCGTCGAGAAGGTCTGGGGCGCCGACCTGCGCGTCGAGGGCGTCGTGGTCGAGGAACTCTCCGGCGTCGACAACCTGGCCGCGGTGCTCGACGAGTTCCAGCCGACGCGGGAGCGGCGGGTCGGGGTGCTCGTCGACCACCTGGTGCCCGGGTCGAAGGAGTCCCGCTTCGCCGACGCCGTGATGCGCGGCAAGTGGGGCGCGCACGTGCTCGTCGTCGGGCACCCGTTCGTCGACGTCTGGCAGTCGGTCAAGCCGGCGCGGGTCGGGCTGCGGGCGTGGCCGACGATCCCGCGCTCGATCGAGTGGAAGGCGGGCATCTGCCAGGCGCTCGGGTGGCCGCACGCCGAGCAGGCCGACATCGCTCGGGCATGGCAGCGGATCCTCGGGCAGGTGCGTACCTTCGCCGACCTCGAGCCGGAGCTCCTCGGCCGTGTCGAGGAGCTGATCGACTTCGTGACGGAACCACAGGCCTGAGGACCGGCGGATTGCCCGACCGGCGCGGTGCGCCGGGGGTGATCCGCGCCTCCAGGCCTACTGTTGGGGGATGGACGGCATCGACGGGCGCGTGCGGGGCGCGGTCGACCTGTGGCTGCGCTGGCTGCCGCGCTGGCAGATCGGGACCGCCCGCCCGCGCACGCGCATCTGCCGGAAGTGCACCGGATCCCCGATCGCCGCGGCCGCGGGGTTCGGACCCGACGTGCCGCACGCCGTCCAGCACGCGCTGATCGGGCGGATCTCGACCATCGTCGAGGACGCCGTCGACGACTACACGGCGAAGAACCTGCCGTTGCTGCAGCGTGAGCTCGAGCGCGCGGCGGCCCGGAAGCGGCACGCGGGGTACCAGCCGGCCGAGGGGTTGTCGCCGGAGTTCCAGGGCCTCGACGTGGACCCCGAGCCGTCGCCGGGGTCGCCGTTCCTGTTCACGCTCGGCGAGCTGGCCGGCACCGGCGCGGGGGAGCAGACGCCGCGCGAGCCGTTGTCCGACGAGGCGAAGGCTGCGCTCCGGCACGAGATCGCGCTGTCCGACGAGTGCGCTCGGTCGACCGGTACGGCGGTGTGCCTGGCGCTCATCGACCACCGCCCGCGGATCGCCGAAGCCGTCGAACGCCTGGTCGAGCCGCAGATCGAGGCGCTCGTGTCCGACATGTTCCGCGGGTTCGACGGTCCGGAGGACGGGCCGCGCTCGGGCTTGTTCTAGGCGGGGGCGGGTGCGGGGGCGGGTGCGGGCGTCGCCGTGGGCGGAAGCCGCACGGTGCTGTCTGTGTCGGCCCGTGCGAGGTTGACCGCTCCGTGCGCGCTTGTAGCGCCGCACCGAGCCACCACGGTGGCACCGCTTGACGAACCTCGCACCGTGCGCGCTTCTCGAACCTCGCACCGCATCACGAATCGTGCGCGGGTTTGCGCGACCTCGCACCGTGCGCGGTGCCCGGAGCCTGCACGGGGTGAGTCGACGCGCACCGTGCGAGGTCAGCGGGCCGGCGTCAGCGGGGGAGCAGGGTGCGGCCGGGGATCACGGTGCCGCGCAGTGACCGGTGCTCGACCGGGCGCGTAGGGTCGTCGATGCGGCCGATGACCAGGTCGATGGCCTCGCGGCCGATGCGCTCGATCGGTTGCTCGAGTGTCGTGAAGCCGATCCAGTCGCTCGCCAGCGGGTAGACGCCGTCGAACCCGGTGACGGAGAGGTCGCGCGGGACCTCGACACCGCGGCGGGCGAGCGCCTCGCACACGTCGAGCATGAGCCGGTCGGTCGGACACATCACCGCGGTCACGCCCGACTCCTGCACGGCGTCCACCAGGTCGGCGGCGAGGTCGTCGGGTGGCCGCACGAAGCTCGCGTCGATGTCGAGCACCCGGACGCCACGTGCTCGGAGCCGCTCGACCATCGCCGATGATCGCGCGTGCTGCGTGATGGCGTCGTCGAGCGGGACCGTGAACACCACGGCCGTGGTGTGGCCGGCATCGGCGACGGCGTCCGCGATGGAAGCCCCACCGTCGACCTCGTCGCAGTAGACGCTCGAGAGCGCCGGGTGCAGCTCGGGCCGACCGGCGACGACGGTGGCGATGCGGGGCGCGAACTCGGCGATGTCGGCGGACGGCATCAGGCCGCTGCACACGACCAGGCCGTCGACGCGCATCGACACGAGGGCGGCGAGGGCGGACTTCTCGTCCTCGACCCGGCCGACGCCCGTCGTGGTGACGACGCGGTAGCCGAGCTCCGATGCGCGGCGCTCCATCACGGCGTGCAGTGCCGTGTAGACCATCGACGAGGCATCACGGACGAGCATCCCGATCGTGTTCGTGCGCCCGCTGACCAGCCCGCGGGCCATCGCGTTCGCGACGTACCCGAGCTCGGTCGCGGCGCGCTCGACTCGCTCACGCGTCTCGTCGGAGAACCGACCTGTTCCGGAGAGGACCCGGCTCACCGCCGACTTCGAGACACCCGCACGTGCGGCGACGTCGAGGATGGTCGGCTGGGAACCGCGGCTGCCGTTCACGCGTCGGTCGCTGCAGCATCCTGCCGCGACCGCGACGAGGTGAACCGGAGCACACCGCGGACGATCGCCCGCCAACCGAGCAGGAACATCCCGAGCACGATCGTGGCGACGATGACGAACGAGATCGGCAGCGGGATGCCGTCGACGTCGCCCTGGCCGGTGACGACACGGATCGCCAGACCGACGAAGACCGTCAGCACCCAGACCACGACGCCGGTCGGCCACAAACGCAGTGGTCGTGCCCAGGCTCCGCTCGCCACGTACCCGATCGCCCAACCGGCCAGGAACGGGTAGGCGGTCGTCCACAGCGCCAGCGCCGTGTTCGCCTCACCGTGGGACGAGCGCCCGATGAGCGCGAAGACAACGATGAGGACGACGTCGATGACGGCTGCGAGCCAACCCCAGATGCGTGCGTTCACCCGCTCATTCTCGCAGGCCTCGGGCTGCTCGCTCATTCCTCCACAAGGTGCTCGGCGCGGCTGCTCCTCCACAGCACGCCCACGCGGTGCCGCTCCGAAGGCGGAGGATCCGGAGCATCACGAGTATGTCGATGAACCTCAAGCTCGCACCGGTCCCCGAAGTCCTCACGTTCCGAACCTCAGCCCAGCGCCCCGATGAGTCCGATGTCATCAGGCGTCGGGCCGCTGCGGGGGAGCTCACACGGGTAGCACGCGGACTCTACGCGGAGTCTGCGGGATGGGCCGCACTCCGCCCCACCGAACAGCACCACCTCCGGCTGCGCTCGTTCGCCGACCGGATCCGGCCAGGAGACCTGATCTCACACGTCTCCGCCGCCGTCGTGTTCGGTGTGCCCCTGCTCACCCCGCCACCGACCCGGATCCACGTGACCTCACGCGGTGCCGACCGGCGCACCACGAACGCGACCTTCGTGGTGCACGCCGACCTCGACGCCGAACGGAACGAGCGTCCGGTCGCCACGCCCGACGGGCTGCTGTTGTGCGGACTCGATCGGCTGGCGACCGACCTCGCACTCACACTGCCGTTCACCGACGCAGTCGTGTCCCTCGATGCGCTCCTGCGTCGCGAGGTCGAGCGCGAGGACGTCCTATCGGCGATCGAGCGGCGCGGGCAGAAGGGACGACGTCGGGCACTCCGGGCGATCGGGTTCGCCGATGCCGCATCGGACTCACCGGGGGAGTCGTACGCACGAGCGCGGTTCGACCAGTTCGGGACACCACCGCCGGTCCTCCAGCACCGCTTCCGGGCACTCGGCGAGCCGGACATCGTGGTGGACTTCTGGTTCCCGGATGCCGGGGTCGTGGTCGAGTTCGACGGAGCCGTGAAGTACCGGAGCAGTGCGTACCTGCGGGGACGGACACCGGAGGAAGCGCTGTTCGACGAGAAGATCCGGGAAGACCGGCTCCGCGCGTTCCCCGAGGTGCGAACCGTGGTGCGGCTCACCTGGTCGGACCTGCGCAACGAGTGGGTCCTCCGCGCGAAGCTCCGCAAGGCCGGAGTCCGCATGTCGCGCTGAGGGCCATCAGTCACGCACCGTGCGAGATTGTTCGGCATCTTGCCGGTGCGCACGGTGCGCGGTTCGTCGCCCACCGCGGACCTGGCCGCTCGGTGCGGGGTCGTCGGCAGCGAACGGGGCCGCGCACCGTGCATCGTTCGCCGGTCGGGGGCGAGCAGCCCGCTCCGTGCCGGGTTGTAGCCGGGCACGAAGCCGTCAACCCCGCACGGGGCGTCGGAACTCGCACCGGGCGCCCTCACCGCGCCCGCCGCCCGCGCCCACCGCCCGCCCGCGCCCGCCGCCCGCGCCCCGCACCCGGAGTTCACCCGGCGGCGACGCCGGAGGCACCCGGAGTTCACCCGGCAGCGCCACACTCGACCCCGGCGCGGGAACGTTCCCACACGGCCCGCCCGACCAGCACCCCGCACCACCGCACGCACCCCGCACCACCCCCACCCCGCACGACCCCCACCGCATCACCCACGGAACAGGGAGTACCCACGTGAAGACCCGAGCCCTCGCCGGCCTCGCCATCGCGGCAGCCGCGACCGTCGCACTCTCCGGCTGCGTCCAGAGCGCCAACGCCTCGAACGCTGCCGACGGCAACGGCACCACCAGCCTCACCGTGTTCATCAGCGGCGACACCAACGTCCAGGACCTCTGGGACAAGTCGCTCATCCCCGCCTTCGAGAAGGCGAACCCGAAGATCAAGGTCAGCACGAGCATCGACCTGCACGGCGAGCACGACGCCCAGACGCAGGCGAACCTCGCGACCGCGGTCAAGGCCGGCAAGTCCGTCGCGTACGACCTCGTCGACGCCGGCTTCGTCACCACCGCCGGCAAGGCCGGGCTGCTCAGCACGGTCAGCGACAGCACCATCCCGAACCTCAAGGACGTCCCCGACGCCACGAAGCAGCAGGGCGGCGACAGCGCCATCCCGTACCGCGCCTCGAGCGTGCTGCTGGCGTACGACGCGAAGAAGGTCACGGACCCGCCGAAGACCCTCGACGACCTGCTCGCCTGGATCAAGGCCAACCCGGGCGAGTTCGCCTACAACTCCCCGTCGTCCGGCGGTTCGGGTGGCTCGTTCGTGGCCACGGTGCTCGCGAAGTACCTGACGCCCGCCGAGCAGGAGACGATGCAGACGAAGTACGACAAGTCGCTCGAGTCGAAGTGGGACAAGGGCTTCGCGGCCCTGAAGGACCTCGGCCCGTCGACGTACCAGAAGGGCGTCTACCCGAACGGCAACGACCAGGTCGTGCAGCTGCTCGGCAGCGGTCAGATCGCGATGGCCCCGGTCTGGAGCGACCAGTTCATCACCTCGCAGAAGACCGGCATCATCCCGAAGACCACCAAGGCCGTGCAGATCGACGACCCGTCGTTCACCGGCAGCGCGAGCTTCCTCGGCATCCCGAAGACCGAGCCCAAGGAGAAGAAGGCGGCAGCCGAGAAGCTCGCCGACTTCGTGCTCAGCGCGAAGGGGCAGCAGCTCGTCGCGAGCGCCGTCTCCGGCTACCCGGTGATCCCGCTCGACAGCCTGCCGAAGTCGGTCGCCGAGCAGTTCACCGACGCGAACCCCTCGCAGCTCCGCCTCGGGTTCCAGAGCGACTTCGCCGCTGACATGAACGCGGCGTGGGACGCGAAGGTCCCGCAGTGACCCAGACCGTCCAGGACGGCCCAGCAACCGGCCGGGAGGCCCGTGGCGACTCCGCCACTGGCCTCCCGCCCGTCCCGCCCCACGCCCAGGGCCCGGCGCACCCCGCCGGCGGGCGCACGACGCAGGAACGGCTGGCCCGCCGCCGGCGGTGGCAGGGCCTCGCCCTCGTCACCGCCCCGGTGCTCGTCGTCATCCTGTTCGTCGGCGTCCCGGTGGTGAACGCCGCCCTGTTCAGCCTCGGGTTCACCGGCGGCCTGAACCAGGCGCTCGCCGACATCGGCGGCGACACCGTGCGCGGCTTCTCGTTCGCGGTCTACACCACCCTGCTCGGCAACCCCACGTTCCTGCGTGACCTGGTCGCGACGCTCGGGGTCACGGCGCTGTCGACCGGTCTGACCGTGGGGCTGGCGGTCGTCGTCGCGGTGATCCTGCGGCTCCGCGGAGGCTTCCTCGGCAAGACCCTCAGCGTCCTGGCCGTGGTGCCGATCTTCGTGCCGGTGGTCATCGCGAGCTGGTCGATCCTGACCTTCACCGACGCGCAGGGCTTCCTCCGCAGCCTCGGGGCGCAGTTCGGCCTCGACGTCCCGGTGTGGGGCTACACCCTCGTCGCCGTGGTGTTCGGCAGCGTCTGGACCAGCCTGCCGTTCGCGGTGCTGATGATCGCCGGGGCGCTCCAGGGCACCCCGGATGCCCTGGTCGAGGCCGCGAAGGACGCCGGGGCGAGCACCTGGCGCGTCGTCTGGCAGGTGCTCCTGCCGATGGCCGCGACCCCGCTCGTCATCGCGACGACGTTCACCGTCATCGGCGTCCTCGGGTCGTTCACCGTGCCGTACTTCACCGGCCCGAACGCCCCGACGATGCTCGGCGTCGACATCTCGAAGTACTTCCAGGCCTACAACCGTCCGCAGCAGTCGACGGCGATGGCGTTCATCGTGTTCGCGTTCGCCGCGGCCGCGAGCGTCTTCTACCTCCGCTCGACGGTCCGCTCGAACGCGGGCGAGCTCGACAAGAAGCGTCAGGAGCAGCAGTGATCAAGCGTCTGACCGGCAACGCCCTCGTCTGGGCGACCGCGATCGTGCTGGCGGTGTTCATCCTCGGTCCGCTCGTCTGGCTGGCCGCCCGTGCCTTCGCCACGACGTGGACCTACCCGAACCTGCTGCCCGACGGCTGGACCCTGCAGTGGTGGGGCACCGTGTTCGAGGACCGCAGCCTGGCCGTCGCGGTGCAGAACTCGCTCGTCCTCGCGCCGCTCACGGTCCTCATCGCCGCGGTCGTGTGCCTGCCCGCTGCCTGGGCGATCAGCCGCATCGAGTTCCCCGGGCGGCGGCTCCTTCTCGTCGGACTGTTCGCCACGAACGCGTTCCCGAAGATGGGCCTCTTCGTCACGATGTCGGCGATGTTCACCGCGCTGAACCTCATGAACACGGTGACCGGGATCCTGATCGTGCACGTCCTGGGCTGCGTCGTCTTCATGACGTGGCTGCCCGCCGCGGCGTTCTCGGCCGTGCCACGGTCCCTCGAGGAAGCCGCCCGCGACGCCGGGGCCAGCCGCTGGCGCACCTTCTGGAAGGTGACGTTCCCGATCGCCTGGCCGGGGATCCTCGTCGCGATGGTGATGTCGTTCCTGGCGTCCTTCGACGAGGCACAGGGCACGTACCTGGTCGGCGCCCCGACGTACATGACGATGCCGACGGCGATGTACTCGCTCGTCCTCAACTCCCCGCGTCAGGTCTCGGCGGTGTTCGCGATCGCGCTGAGCATCCCGTCCGTGGTCCTGCTGCTGCTCGCCCGGAAGCACATCATGGGCGGCCGTCTGGCGGACGGCTTCCAGATCCGATGACCACCACCAGCACGAAAGGCGACCAGATGACGGACAAGGCGCTCGTCGCGGAACGCACACCGGGCCTCCAGGCCGACGGCAGCACGACGGACCGGACCGGCGGACTCACCATCCGGGGACTGCGCAAGACGCTCGGCGGACGCGACGTCGTCGCGGGCATCGACCTCGACGTCGCGAAGGGCGAGCTCGTCTCGCTCCTCGGGCCGTCGGGCTGCGGCAAGACCACGACGCTCCGCATGGTGGCGGGGTTCCTGCCCGCCGACGGCGGCGTCGTGACGATGGGGGACCGCGACGTCACGTCGCTCGGTCCGGAGCGCCGACCGAGCGCGATGGTGTTCCAGAACTACGCGCTGTGGCCGCACATGACGGTGACGCAGAACGTCGCGTTCCCGCTGCGGACCCGACGGGTGCCGAAGCAGCGGGTCGCCGAGCGGGTGCGCGATGCGCTCGAGCTCGTCGGGCTGAGCCACCACGCCGGCTCGAAGCCGACCGCGATCTCGGGCGGTGAGCAGCAGCGCGTCGCCCTCGCCCGTGCGATCGTGCAGGAGCCGGACGTGCTGCTCCTCGACGAGCCGCTGTCGAACCTCGACGCGAAGCTCCGCGTCAGTGTCCGCGACGAGATCCGGCGCATCCAGCAGCGCCTCGGCATCACGACCGTGATCGTGACGCACGACCAGGACGAAGCGCTCAGCATCTCCGACCGGATCGCCGTCATGCACGACGGCCGGATCGAGCAGATCGCCACACCGACCGAGCTCTACGCCCGCCCCGCCACCGGGTTCGTCGCGTCGTTCATCGGCTCGACGAGCGTCGTCACCGGCCGGTTCCTCGCCGGCACGTCCGTCAGCCCGACCGCGGCCGACACGGTGCTGGTCCGCCCGGAGCAGGTCGTGCTCACGGACGACTCGCCGATCCGTGCGACCGTCGCACGGGTGCTCATGCGCGGCCACTTCGCCGAGGTCGTGCTCAGCACCGACGGCGCGGAGCTCCGCGCCTACGTCACCGGGCCACCGCCGGCGGTCGGCACCGAGACCGGGGTGCGCCTGGGCGAAGTGCTCGTGCACCGCGACGGCGTGCTGCTCGAGGTCGCACGATGAGCGCGGGGGTCCCGACGCCGGTTGCGGCCGTGTCGTCTGCGTCGGCTGCGTCAGCCTCGGTTGCGTCTGTGTCTGTCGCTGCGGTCGACCGTGTGGTCTCGACCAGCCTGGATGGGAGGCCCGGCGTGCGTCCGCCACGCCTCGTCGCTCACCGTGGTGCGCCGCGCGTCCGGCGCGAGAACACGCTGCCCGCCCTCGCGGTCGCCGAGGCGCTCGGCGCCGAGGTGATCGAGGTCGACGTCCGTCGCACCGCCGACGGCGTCGCCGTCCTGCTGCACGACGAGACCCTCGGCCGGATGTGGGGCGACGCCCGCCGCGTGGCCGACGTCGACTGGTGCGACGTCGCGCGGCTCGGCAACGGCCTCGACCGGATCCCGCGGCTCGACGGTGCGCTCGAACGCCTCGACGGCTGCCGGTCGACCCTGCTCGTCGACCTGACCGACGCCGAGGACGCCCTGGTCGCCGCCCGCACCGTCGCGGGCTTCACCGGTTCCACCGCGGTGGCCTGGTGCGGGGCGCCCGCGGCGATGGCAGCCGTCCGCTCGGTGCTGCCCGACGCCGACGTCTGGCTGGCGTGGGAGTCGCTCGACCCGCCCGTCCCCACGGACCTCGACGCGCTCCACCCGTCGACGCTCAACCTCGACGTCGCCTTCCTCACCCCGCACACCGTCGAGGTCGCGCACGCCCTGGGCCTGCGCGTCGCGGTCTGGACCATCGACGACGTCGAACCCGCGATCTGGGCGGCCCGGCTCGGCGTCGACTCGATCACCACGAACGACGTCGGGGCCATCGGCGCCGCGTTGTCGGCGGCGGAACGCGACGGCTGGCCCGAGCGTGACCGCGAGGCCACCGAGACCGAGGTCGCCTCGCGCGCCCAGGCCCTGGCCCACCGCATCGCCCACGAGGTCATCGCCTACACGCGGGAACACCCCGTCAGCGAGGTCCACACGAAGGCCAACCCCGCCGACCTGGTCACCGACGTCGACCGCCTGGTGGAGCAGCACGTCCGCTCCCGTGTCCGGATGGTGTTCCCGACGCACGGGTTCACCGGCGAGGAGTACGGCGAGGCCCCCGGCGACCGGCACCGCTGGTTCCTCGACCCCGTCGACGGCACCACGAACCTGGCGAACGGTGTGCCCTGGACCTCGATGTCACTCTGCCTGACCCGTGGCGGACGCCCACTCGTCGGCGTCGTCGCGGACCCCTGGCGCGGTGAGGTGCTCGAGGCGCGACGCGGGCGCGGTGCCACCCTGCGCGACCGGCAGCTCCGACTCGACGACGCACCCCGGCCGCTCGCCGGCGCCGTCGTCGGCACCGAGCTCGACGGGCACCGACCGTGGGCGGGCTTCGGGGCGTTCCTCGACGCGCTGGCCGACCGGTCGTGCACGCTCCGGGTGCAGGGATCGGGGACGCTGACCATCGCGCAGGTCGCGGCCGGGCGGGGGATCGGCGGCTGTGTGTCGGCGTTCAACCCCATCGACCACGGCGCCGCGGTACTGCTCGTGCACGAGGCCGGGGGCGTCGTGCTGACGCGATCCGGTCCCGTCGAGGGCTTCCCGCCCGTGGGGGACCCCTTCCTCGTGGCGCACCCGGGGGCCGCGGACGAACTGCACGCGGTGTGGACGGCGGCGCTCGCCGCGGGGTGAGCCGCGCGGCGCACGGTGCGGGGTCTGCGATGCGGTGCGGGGTTGGCTGCGGGGTGCGGTGCTGCAAGCGCGCACGGGGCTGGGAAGCGCGCACGGGGTGCGCAGGTGCGCACGGTGCGGGGTCTGCGATCTGGTGCGGGGTTGGCTGCCGGGTGCGGTGCTGCATCCGCGCACGGGGCTGGGAAGCGCGCACGGGGTGCGCGGGTGCGCACGGTGCGGACTGGAGGCGCGGTGCCGGTCCGGTACGCGCCTCCCGGCCGGTGGGTGGTGCGCACGGTGCGGGGTCTGCGATCTGGTGCGGGGTTGGCTGCCGGGTGCGGTGTTTCAAGCGCGCACGGGGCTGGGAAGCGCGCACGGGGTGCGCAGGTGCGCACGGTGCGGGCTGGAGGCACGGTGCCAGCCTGGCACGCGCCTCCCGGCCGGTGGGTGGTGCACGGTGCGGGGTCTGCGATGCGGTGCGGGGTTGGCTGCCGGGTGCGGTGCTGCATCCGCGCACGGGGCGGTGAACCGCGCACGGGGTGCGGAAGTGCGCACGGTGCGGACTGGAGGCGCGGTGCCGGCCCGGTACGCGCCTCCCGGCCGACTCTGAGCGGGCGCTCAGTCATCGGACGCCGCGGGTTCGTAGGGTTGCAGTCCACGACCGGTCCGTCCGGACCGACCGTGCACCCGAAGGAGCATCGACCATGGGATTCCTCGACCGCCTGCTCGGACGTCCGGAGCGAGACCGATCCGCTGACGCACAGCAGAACCAGTGGGGGCAGCCGCAGCAGCAGGGCTACCGGTACGGCCAGCAGTCCTACCAGCAGCCGGCACCGTCCGCACCGCAGGGCAGCCAGTACGGCGTCCCGCAGTGGGGCGGTGCACCGACGCAGCAGCAGGGTGCGACCACCGACGACGAGCGTGCGGTCGAGCGCTACCGCTACCTGCTCCGCACCGCGCCGCCGGAGCGCATCGAAGAGGTCCACGCCGAGGCCTTCGCCAAGCTGACCGACGAGCAGCGCCGGATGGTCTACGACGAGTTCACCCGAACGGCCCCTCCTGGTGAGGCGCCCCGTGGGGACGACCCACGCTCGCTGGCCCAGTCGGCGACCCGGTCCGAGATCCGCCAGCCGGGCTTCATGGAGCGCTCGCTCGGCGGTGTCGGTGGGGGCGGCGGCCGCTTCGGCGGGCAGCGCGGTGGACCCTCGTTCGGCAGCATGATCGGTGCCTCGATCCTCGGGACGGTGGCCGGCTACGTCATCGGTTCCGCGATCATGAGCGCCTTCCTGCCCGACCCCGGTTCGTTCGATGGCGGTACCGACGCTGCGGGTGACGGCGGTTCGGAGGACACTGGTTCTGAATCCGGTGATGCCGGGGCGTCCGACGGTGGCGCATCCGACGGCGGCGGCTTCGACAATGCGGGCTGGGGCGACAGCGGATCCGACTTCGGCGGTGGCTTCAGCGACTTCGGTGGTGGCGACTTCGACGTCTGAGTGACGTCCGTCGCTCCACCGGACCCCGGGTACCCACCGTGTCCGACGAAGGAGCGACATGGCCATCATCGAAGCCTCCGGGCTGACCAAGACGTACAAGTCGAAGTCCGGGCCGGTGCACGCACTGGCCGGACTCGACCTGTCGGTACCACAGGGCACCGTGAAGGCACTGCTCGGGCCGAACGGTGCGGGCAAGACGACCACCGTGAAGGTGCTGACCACCCTCATCACGCCCGACTCCGGCACCGCGACGATCGACGGCATCGACGTGATCGCCGATCCGCAGGCCACCCGGCGCTCGATCGGGGTGTCCGGGCAGTACGCGGCGGTCGACGAGAACCTGACCGGGTTCGAGAACCTCGAGATGATCGGGCGGCTGTACCACCTGGGTCGTCGGACCTCGCGCGACCGTGCTCGTGAGCTCATCGACGTCTTCGACCTGTCCGAGGCGGGGGACCGCCCGGTCAAGGGCTTCTCGGGCGGCATGCGACGACGGATCGACCTGGCCGGGGCCCTCGTGATGAACCCGCGGGTGCTGTTCCTCGACGAGCCGACGACGGGCCTCGACCCCCGCAGTCGGCTGGCGCTCTGGGGCGTCATCGAGGACCTCGTGGCCGAGGGCGCGACGGTGCTCCTCACCACCCAGTACCTGGAAGAGGCCGACCGGCTCGCCGACGACATCGCGGTCATCGACGACGGGACGGTCATCGCCGAGGGGACCTCCGACCACCTGAAGGCGCAGGTCGGTGGGCACCGGGTCGTCGTGACCCTGGTGGACGAGGCCGACGGCGACGCGGCGACCACCGTCCTCCGCCGCTACGGGGTCGGCGAGGTCGAGACCTCGGGCGACGGCCGCACCCGTGCCATCGCGGTCGAGGCTGGACCGGCCGCCCTGCAGCGCGTGCTCGCCGACCTCGGTGCGGCCGGCATCGACCTGCACGACGCCGGCATGCGGCGCCCGACCCTCGACGACGTCTTCCTCCGCCTGACCGGCCACGCCGCGACGGACGACGACGCCGATGACCCCGCGGCGACCACGCAGAAGACCAAGCAGAAGACCAAGCAGAAGACCAAGCAGAAGGAGGCGGCACGATGACCGCCACCTCCCTGGCTCCGGGCCGTCAGCTGCCCGTCGTCGTCACCTCGCCGCTCGCCGTCTGGGTCGAGGACGGCTGGACCGTCACCAAGCGCAACCTCATCAAGCTCAAGCGGTCGCCGGACATGCTCGTCTTCGCCGTGCTGCAGCCCATCATGTTCGTCCTGCTGTTCAGCCAGGTCTACGGCGGCGCCATCCAGGTGCAGGGCACCGACTACACGCAGTTCCTGATGGCGGGGATCTTCGCGCAGACCGTGGTGTTCGGCGCGACGTTCTCCGGCTCGGCGATGGCGCAGGACCTGAAGGAAGGACTGATCGACCGGTTCCGCACGCTGCCGATGTCGGCGTCCGCCGTGCTCGTCGGACGGACCAACTCCGACCTCGTGCTCAACTCGATCTCGATGGCGATCATGATGCTCACCGGCCTGGCGGTCGGGTGGCGCGTCAACTCGTCCCCGCTCGAGTTCCTGGCCGGCATCGCCCTGCTGCTGCTCTTCAGCTACGCGTTCAGCTGGGTGATGGCGTTGCTCGGCATGAGCGTCAAGACACCCGAGGTCATCAACAACGCGTCGTTCATGATCCTGTTCCCGCTGACGTTCATCTCGAACGCGTTCGTGCCGAGCGACACCCTGCCGCTGGTGCTGCGCGTGTTCGCGGAGTGGAACCCGGTGTCGTCGCTCGTGCAGGCCGCGCGCGAACTGTTCGGCAACGTCGGGTCCGCGCCGGTGCCGGACATCTGGACGATGCAGCACCCCGTGCTGACCGTCCTGATCGGGATCGCCGTGATGCTCGTGGTGTTCGTGCCGTGGTCGGTGAACAAGTACACCAGGATCAGCGCGAAGTGACGCCATGGGCGGTCAACAAGGCTGTGCCATTCACCCCCAGGATCAGCGCGAAGTGACGCCATGGGCGGTCAACAAGGCTGTGCCATTCACCCCCAGGATCAGCGCGAAGTGACGCCATGGGCGGTCAACAAGGCTGTGCCATTCGCCCCCAGGATCAGCGCGAAGTGACGCCGTGGGCGGTCAACAAGGCTGTGCCATTCACCCCCAGGATCAGCGCGAAGTGACGCCGGTGTGGGCGCTCAGAGCAGCTTGCGCTGCAGCGCCCACGCGGTCAGCTCGTGCCGGTTCGACAGCTGCAGCTTCCGCAGGACCTTCGACACGTGGGTCTCGACGGTCTTCACCGAGATGAACAGCTCCGTCGCGACCTCCTTGTAGGCGTACCCGCGGGCGATGAGCCGCATGACCTCCTGCTCGCGGGCGGACAGGCGGTCCAGCTCGGTGTCGTGCTGCGCCGTCTCGCCGCTGACCGCCCCGAACGCGTCGAGCACGAAGCCGGCCAGGCGCGGCGAGAACACCGCGTCGCCGTCCGCCACACGGGTCACGGCCTCGGCGACCTCGGCACTCGACGAGCTCTTCGTGATGTACCCGCGGGCGCCGGCCCGGATGACCCGGACGACGTCGTCGGCGGCGTCCGACACGCTCAGCGCGAGGAACCGGGTGTCCGGGTTCCCCGGTGCGGACCGCGTGATCACCTCGGCACCACCACCCCCGCCGCCACCCGGCAGGTGCACGTCGAGCAGGACGACGCGCGGGCGCGTGGCCGCGACGAGCGTCACGGCCTCGTCGACGGTCGCCGCCTCACCAACGACCTGGAGGCCCGGTGGCAGCCCGGCGCGCACGCCGGCTCGGAAGATGGAGTGGTCGTCGACGATCGCGACCGTCAACGGGGCGGGTTCGGTCATGCGTGCTCCTCGTCGTGACTCGCGGGTGCGAGCGGCAGGGTCAGTCGGACCTCGGTGCCCGTGTGCCCCGGCCCGGGCGCGATCGTCGCGAGGCCGCCGAGGCGCTGCATGCGGCCGATGATCGACTCGCGGACGCCGTACCGGCCCGCCGGCACCTGCTCGACGTCGAAGCCCGGTCCGCGGTCGCGGATGCTGATCTCGACCCGGTCGCGGGCGGTCTCGGCGTACACGCTGACGGTCCCGCCGGCGTGCCGGGCGGCGTTGAGCACCGCTTCGCGAGCGGCGGCGACGAGCCCGTCGGGCAGGTCGGTGCGGGCAGGGCCCACCGCGATGACGTCGATGCGGGCGGGGTACTCGGACTCGATCTCGGCGGCGGCGTCGCGCAGCTGCGTGCCGAGGTCGCGCGCCGGTTCCGCCCGCTCGGTGAAGAGCCAGGACCGCAGCTCGCGCTCCTGCGCCCGCGCCAGCCGTGCCGCGTCCGAACCCGGCTCGGCCTTCTGCTGGATGAGGGCGAGGGTCTGCAGCACCGAGTCGTGCAGGTGTGCCGCGAACTCGGCCCGCTCGAGGTCGCGGACGCGGGCGGCGCGTTCCTCGGCGAGGTCGCGGACGAGCCGGACCACCCACGGGGCGACCACGACGGCGACCCCGACCAGGACGGCGACCGCGGCGGTGAGCACGGTCCAGACGTTCGGGCGGCTGCTCGTCGTGAAGAACAGCAGGATGCCGAGCACGACGAGCACCAGGGCCCCGAGCGCGCGCACGACCAGGGCGGAGGACCGGGCCGTGCGGACGTTGCGGAGCGCGTCGAACTGTCGCCAGGCGAGTGCGGCGCCGGTGACGACCACGACGCCGGGCACGACGAACTCGAGGGGGACCGCCATGCCCATCCGCGCTGCCACCACTGCGCCGGCGGCGGCGAGCAGGGCCACGCCGAGCAGGATCTCGACGACCGGGGCGCGACGGGCGGACACGGGGTCGTCGTCTCCGTCCACGCCGACCGCAGGCGTCAGGAAGGACTTGAGCGGTGCGCGGCCCGAGGCGGAACCGGCTGGCGCACTCGGGACGGTCGCCCAGAGCCAGGCGTAGAGCAGCAGGCCGGCGCCACCGCAGACCACCAGGACCGCGGTGACGAGCCGGACGGCCCCGACCGGCAGCCCGGTGTGCGCCGCGAACCCGCTGCAGACGCCGCCGACGACCCTCGGGGTCGGGCGCGTCATCGTCGCGGTGGCCATGGGCCAATCCTGGCACCCGGACGGCGCCCGCAGCAGGGTCCGGGGCCGGGATCAGGGACCGGTCAGGGGGAACCCCGATGGTGCCGACGCACGCCTGCCGGGATGCTGGTGGCCATGACCGATCACCAGCACGACTCCGCTCCCGGCACCGCTGCCGGCAGCGCCGACTCGACGACCCGGTTCTTCGACTGGGTCCGCGGCCTCGGCATCACGCGCACCGACGACCGCTGGCTCGCCGGCGTGTGCGGCGCCGTCGCCCGCCGCACCGGGCTCGACCCGCTCGTGGTCCGCGGCGTGGCGATCGTCGTCGCACTGCTGGGCGGGCCGGTCTTCCTGGCGTACGCCGTCGGCTGGGCGCTGCTGCCCGACTCCGCCGGACGCATCCACGTCGACCGGATGATCCGCGGGGTGCTCGACCCCGCACTCATCGCGATCGGCGCCTTCGTGGCACTGACCTTCGTGCCCGCCGCCCGGGGGCTGTGGTGGCAGGGTGTGCCCGATGCCTGGGGGATGCCCAGCTGGCTCGAGGCGACCCTGGCCACCGCGTGGAGCATCGTGCTGGTCGGCGGGATCGTCTGGCTCATCGTGGTCCTGGCCCGACGCGGAGTGGAGGGCGACCGGACCGCGCACACCGAAGCCGACCCGTCGGCCGCGCCGCGGGGCGACTTCTGGACCAGCCCCGAGGAGCCGCGCCCGGCCCGGACCGCGTGGACCACCGAGGCGACCGGCGCGCCGGAGCCGGGTCGGGCCTCCTGGCAGTGGGACGTGCCGGTGAGCCCCGAGGACCGGCGACTGCAGCACGAGGAGCGGTTGCGCGCGGAACGCGAGCGGGCCGGCGAACGGCGGGCCGAGCGGGAGCAGCGGCGCCCCGGAGCGGCGTACGTCGCCGTGTCCCTCGGACTCGCACTCGTCGCCGGAGCCGGGGTCGCGTTCTGGGCGCAGCAGGCCGGGTGGTCCGTCCCGGTCCTCGGGATCGCCGCCGCGCTCGCGGTGCTGGCGATCGCCACGATCGTCGCCGGGGTCCGCGGCCGCGACGACGACGTGCTCGGACTGTTCTCGACGGTCGCCGCGGTGGCCCTCGTGGTCACCGGGGTCCTGCCCGCCGGCACACAGGTCTCGCTGATCGGCGGCACCACGTGGCAGGTGGAACGGGCCGCGTCGGGGACCGACCGGAACTTCGCGATGCTGGCCGGTGGGCCCACCCTGGACCTCCGCGGCCTCGAACCGTCGGCCAGCGGGGGCGACGTGACCCTCTGGCTGGGCGCCGGCGGAGCCGACGTGCTGCTGCCGACCGACCTGCCGGTCCGGGTCGAGGTCAGCGGCGTCGGGTACGGCGTGGACACCGGCGGAGGCGACGACGGAGCGGACACCGGCGGGGTGCTCCGGACCACGACGCTGGAGAACCGCGCGGCGCGCACGGCCGATGCGGACGAGACCACGACCGTGCACCTGTGGATCCTCGGCGGCGGCGTCGACGTGCCGCGGGCGATCACGGTCGGCGAGTGAGGAACGGGACCATGACGAACGACGACACCACGAACGACGAGACGACAGCGCCGACGGTTCCGCCGGAGGTTCCCGACGGGCGCGGCCACCGGCCTGCACGCCGCGGTGCACGGTTCGGCACGATCCTGTGGGGCGTGCTGATGCTCGTGTTCGCCGGGGCGATGGCCGTGAGAGCGCTGCCGATGTTCTCAGTGGACACCACGACCCTGCTGCTGGCCGCCTGCATCGCCGCCGGCGTCCTGCTGGTCGTCGCCGGGATCGTGGCGACCCTGTCCCGCACACGGCGGTAGTGGGAGCGCCCCGTGCACAGGGTCGTCCCAGTGTGCGCGGGGGTCACCCGGACGGCTTAGCATCATCCTCGTGACCGCGACAGACGCCGAGCGGGCCGCCCAGCGCGACGCCACCGAGCAGCCCCTCGACCGCAGCACCCGCCTGCGCCGGTGGATGCTGCACGGGGCCGACCAGGGCGCCTCCCACCAGGGCCCGCACCAGGTCGAGGTCGAGAAGACCCACCCGTGGTGGCGGGTCATGTGCCTGACCGGCGTGGACTACTTCTCCACCCTCGGGTACCAGCCCGCCATCGCCGCGCTCGCCGCGGGGCTGCTGTCGCCGATCGCGACGATCGTCCTCGTGCTCGTCACGTTGTTCGGCGCGCTGCCGGTGTACCGCCGGATCGCCCACGACAGCTTCCGGGGCGCCGGGTCGATCATGATGCTCGAGAAGCTCCTGCCATGGTGGGCCGGCAAGCTGCTCGTGCTGGTGCTGCTCGGGTTCGCCGTGACGGACTTCATGATCACGATGACCCTGTCGGCGGCCGACGCCACGGCGCACATCGCCGAGAACCCGTACACGCCGCACTGGTTCACCGAGATCCCGGTGCCGCTCACCCTGGCGCTGCTGCTCCTGCTCGGCATCGTGTTCCTGCGCGG
>Ga0308169_10001671_pt1 | contig 25037 bp, 32 predicted proteins | sample PhyBR1_2_FD_202139 | JGI IMG/M metagenome (GOLD analysis project Ga0308169, IMG submission 202139) | Phyllosphere microbial communities from UC Gill Tract Community Farm, Albany, California, United States - DLSLSB.R1 | ecosystem: Host-associated > Plants > Phyllosphere > Unclassified | place...
CATCAGCATTTTTACCTTCAGCTAATAGGTCGCTAATTGACTGCAATTGTCACGATTAGTCGGTTGGCAGCCGCTTGTCTATGTCGTGACAATTATGTCCGGAGCTCGGATAATTGGCTCGTCGTTCGCCAATTAGCGACCAATTGACGACAATTGGGGACTTCGTCAGCTGAGGATTGGTCACAATGAGCTCTCTTGTTCAGGAATAGCAGACCATAGGCGTGAGATAAGGCGAGAGAAAGGATAGAAAGCGGCCAGTCGGCAGTGAAAAGCTCTCGCGAAAATCAAATCTGGTTCCGAAAATCGTCGGCGTTACAGACAGAAGATCCTACTGAAGAAGAAGAGGGAATCTCTGGACTCCGACGAGTCCTCCAATAGCTCAGCAAAATCCTCACAGTGTGCCTGTTCTCTTTACTCGACGGTACTGAAACGAGGTCGAGACGCCTCGCAGTAGGTCGTAGCTGACGGCGCGTACATGGTGTCGGATGAAACACGGTTGATAAGGCTGCCAACAGTCGGGATCGAGTCGTCAGTTTGCGATGTTGACAAGGGATGAGGAAGGATAGAGCACGTACACGACTGCAGAGTGCAGCGTGGCGGGGGCACTCGAGCGGGCTTCGGGAGAGTGATCATATCAGAGCAGAAGGGAGCCAGAGACAGACGAAGCGCGATAGCTAAAAGAGCGGTTCGGGTTGAGAGAACATTCTGGAAAAAAGTCGGCAAAGTTAGGGGACCGCAACGACTGCAAAATCGTGAAGACTAGACAGTAAGGAGGAGGACGTACATGCTACGGTGTAAACAGAGAGAGAACGGCGAGATCTGCGAGGGAATAAACAAAGGAAAGACGCGGTTGAGTCAGGTAAACAATGACTCACAGCGCGCAAGGAGCCGACTTGAAGGAGCGGCGATTGCTGTGTAGTGTTATTGAGTAATATCTGAGTGCTTGTGCGCGCGTTTGGAGTCGAGGGAGTGATGTCGAGATTGAGGGAGTGAGATGAAGGAAGGAGAGAGAGAAACCCGAGGCGCGCTCCCTCAAAAACTCTCACATTCAAATTTTGCCTCAAGTCCCGCGCCTCGACTATCAAAACCTCCCCGGAGCAGCCTCATCGCAACACTCTCTTTTTCGTTTCTTCGCCTCTTCGTCCCTTCGATGTGCCATCTTTCCAAATCGTCGACGAATAGTTGACGTAATATTCCTCGAGCTGCTCAGCGCGACGACAAAAGTCACGTTTTGGCTTGACCGGCGTCAAACGTCAAACTTCGTTTGAAGCTCGCTACTTCTACTGGCTATACCATTCTCTTCAGCGCAGCATTATCGCTGCCTTCCTGACACGGGCGAGAGCGGTCAGAGCGACGTGCGAAAGAGCGTGAATTTCTACCTGACTTGTGCAAGGAAAGCACAATTGTTCTTCGAAAGCTTGTGCAAAGCCAAAGGGGGACCATCTTGTATCGATGCTACTAACCTGTCTAATCGCTACCCAAATAGCACTCTGATTGGCAGACAAGACTAACTCGTAGCTAATTGCCATCAATTGTCGCTAATTGGCCCAAGAGTTGCCAATTGGTCAGTGCGAAACTAATCGGAAAAAGAACTTTTGCTGAGGCTCTCTCCTTCACCTTACTCGCTTTTACAATTCACGCCAAATCTGCTTCAAACCTACTCAGACAAGCTATAGAAAGACTAGTAGCTGCTTATCAAGGTACCCAATACTCGCTTCGACTCTCAACTCGCTTTCAACATATCGAAAGATCAATTACTCTACGATTCATTCCCACTCACTGCCAGATAGTCGTGACAGCCTGGAACTGCTCCCTGCTTCCTATCCAGATCAGCTCAGCACCTTGGTAGAGCTTCTTCAGACTTCATGGTGAGTTCTTCATTTCTCTTACCTCGCTTTCTCTCCCACTCTCGTCAAGATAGCTGACGAATGTTGTCCCATGTTTCCATAGACTTCTACTCCTGTCTCCCATGGAAGCGAGCGACCGGGTCCGACTGCTCCCGCTTCAAATGACTCTCGAATCTCTGCTGCTCCTGACCACACTCTTCAGTCGACTGTTCCCTCACGCAAAACGCTGGAGACGTACTCTACTCCCTCTGGACGCAAGCTCAAAGACTCCGCTTCGGAAGAGAATGCACCCATCGCAGAATCGAGATCTCGCTCTCGAGCTTCGCGCACCAGGTCTTCTTGGGAGTTGGTCATCTCGCCCCTGAAGAGGCAGAAGACGACGCGCAGTGCATCGAAAGATGAAGATCGAAGGAGGGTATGGGATGGAAATGAGGTCGAGGTAGAGCTCCCGAAGTCGCTTTCTCTTTCTCAGGTCTGTCTCGATCCCGCATTGTTATCTTGCCATCCCTCTCTTGAAGCAGAGAGACTCGTGCGCTTGGCTACTGATTCTGAACTTGAGACGACAGAACGATGATACGACTCCTTCGTCGAAGAATCAGAAGAACGATTCTCCCGTCACGAACAGATACAACACTCAACCCAAGATTAAAGTTATAGTTGAAGGGAATGGGAGCGACGTAAGCGGAAAGCGTGACTTGATGTAGAAGGGAAAGGGCAAGGAGAAAGAGAAAGGAGGTGGTCGAATTTCAGCCTAAAGTTGAGGATGGTGGAAAGATCTTGACGGTAGGGAGCGCTTGTGGACGCTAGGACACGGAAGGTACAGCTTGTGGCTCTCAAGGAATTGCTAGTCTTGTCGAGAATACCTAAGTGATCACACCGAGAGGGAATCGAAGAGAGAGAGCACTTTCGTAAGCCAATGTTTGCGAAATTGCGAACACTCCGATCTCACACTCGCTCTTTTGATGTATTCGCTGTCAAGACGCCTCTTTCGTCACCGGCTTCCACATAGGGATTCGATTCGTCTTCGGCTGCAGCAGAATCAAGGCCACTCGAACCGCAACTTCCGAAAAATTTCTTCTTCTCGCTCCGATTACTCACTCTTATTTCGTCAACTTTGCTCTCCTCGGCTCTACCACTCAAGAGAACACTCAATGTAACCCTCAAAGCATCTACAACACCTTCCCGCAGCTCCTCAGTCCAGCAGCGTCTCTCTCGGCAATCTTCATCAAAAGCTGCTTCTCCTCACTCGAGGTCGACCCCAGTCTACTCAAATTTTGACGAAGATACTCTGCAAGGATCAATCAGTCCAGTCAGAGGGAGTATTGCTGGATCAGAGGTGTTGCAGGCTCTCAATCGTAAGTTCCTTCGCTAAATCCCTCTGACGGAAGATCCTCTCCCATGGCTAATGGCTCAATGCGAACACCACGATAGGCTGCTAGCTATGTGCTCGCCGCAGTTCCGCTTCGACACTCGACTCGCAGATTGCTCCCCTTCTTCGAAACTTTGCCCTCTCGCTTCGACCTTTCGAACTTTCGCAAATCGCAAAAGCTTCCGAACTCTATTCGAAGAACGCCGTTTCATCGCTTATTGCCGACAGAATGATACCGGAGTTCCGCGGTTGATCGAGTCTCGATTTGAATGGACTGTTCCTTCTTTTCCCCTTCCCGTCACATCGTCTGGTTGCTCATGTTCAGCAGGTGGAGGAGCGCTCTTGAGACGACAATGATAGGGGCGCAAGCATCAACCACAGAGCCATCAGGATCGCTCGCTCCGACTTCAGCAAACTTCGACCGAGCAATGCCGCAAGTTCAACTGTACGAGGTGAGCTTCTCTATTGATTGGTGAAAGATATACAAGAGGGAGACTACGAGCTGAAACTGCCTCGCTCGATAGACTTCACTCCATTCGACAAATTCAACCCAATCTCGTCTTCTGCCGAACGAGGTTTCTGCTGCGATTCCGTTTGCCGTGAGTTCCTTCTTCCCTACATCCGAACACACAAATCGTTACTGACTGACTCGACAAGTAGGCAGAGGTAGTTGAACCAGATTGGCTGGAAAGGAGAAGTACTGGAACTATCGAAGCCGACGTACTCTGTAAGCAGTCTCCTCGCTCCCTCCTCCTTCCATTCTGAAGCACAAAGCTCCTCTTCCTGGAATCACAGTACTCCAACTCTTCCCTCCTCAGCTCGTCAGCAATCCTGTCGCAGCTTGTCAACACCTCGGAAATGTCCTCTTCCCTCCTGATCAAGGAGGTCAACCTTCGCCGCTACTCGCTCAAGCTGGCAACCTCGCTACGACTGGGCGCTTCAATCAAGCTCAGTTGGTTCAGTTCCGAGCGGTGAGCGGGTTCAAGGAGACAGTTCAAGGTAAGTCCTATCAATCGCTCGATTCGGTTTGATCCCTTCTCTCGCTCGCTGATACTGCTCTGTCCTTTGCAGCACAAGCGTCAACCACGAGCTCGGATCTTCCTATCGTCACTCCCGAACTCGCAAATTCGATTCCTGGCCCTATCGCAGAACTTCATCGACTCGAGAACGGTTCGACTTTCTCGTTCGCAATCGGAACCAAGTACAGAGGAAGGAGAGCTTTTCAACTTCCCGCTCATCGTATCTTCTTCGACAACGGCTACAACCTCAAAGTTGATCGATTGTGCACTTCGTACTTTTCAAAGGCACCTTCGAAATCCGACTATCCTATAACGGGATTCTTTGAGCTTCGTTGTTCTCACTACAGCAAAGGGTTCGGTCACCAATCGTGTCCCTGTCTCATCAAGCTTCGATTCCAGCTCAACCAGATTCGAGTCCCGATCGACGAAGTTGAGTTCGAAATGGTCGAATTCGTCAACCATCACGCTTTACATCTACGCGGAGAAGGAGTACCTAAGAAGTACAAACCCCCGAAGATCGAACAAGAGTACGTCAAAGTGCGAGTCGGCGTTCCCACTCAATCTCGTCGCTCGATCGAACAAAACAGCGCATCCAATTCCTCGGGAGCTTTCACTTCTGACAACCGAGCAGACAGTAGCTACCATCCGGACCTCGAAAGATTCGCTTCAAAGTCTTCTGTAAGTGCATATTCCTCTTCATCGAGTGACTGCACCAGATTCTCATTCTGACGTTTCCTTGATTTCCTCCTGTGCAGTATCCTCCGAAATCTTCGAATGGCTATCGAGTAGCTCACCGACCAGACTCGAGTCTATTCCCGTGCTCGAAAGCTTCGCTCGAAATGTACCGTTTGCGACTCAGGCGAGAGGTTGGAGCGAATGTTGCCCCAAGCGGCGGAACTTCGACGACACCGATCCGAGCGAAATGGGTCTGCCACGTCGGAAAAGGAGGTCGACCTCATCCTGGGGGATCGCAATGTCGATGGCAACTCGTCTTCACTTCTGAAAGAGAGGTCGATCAGTGGTATCTTTGCGAATCCGAATCTCATGTCTACCACAATCATTCCATTCCTATCGGGCCCGCTCTCGTGAGATCTCTCTATTTCTCCTTCTTCTTGTCTGATGAACACTGACGAATCCTAGTTCTTTGTTTCCAGGGTCCCACGAAACCGACTAGATCCGACAACGCTGCTCTCTCAATGCCTGGTCTCCTTCCGATGCTCGACGGAAAGCCACTTCCTCCACTCAGTACTTCAAATGTATCGCAAGCTCTCAACCACGATGTCTTCGACGAGAAACCAAGTGAAGAACTCAGAATCGAGGTAAACATGGTCTTCTCGACCATTTTTTCGACTTCTCCAGCTCATCCACCCCTGCTCCCTCCGCTCTACAGGCCACGCATCGATATCAAGAGAGAAATGCACCCTCTCCCGAAGCTTTTGTTCGGCCAAGTCTACCCGTTCTCTATGAATCGCAACAATTCATCGATGAGAGAAGTGGTTCGAAACATGCTCGTTCAGACTCTCGCGGCGAAGGAGCCGATCAGGTACGCAACCCTCTCACATCATACTCTCGAGTCGTCTTTCGGCTGATCTTGCCAATTCGTTCACGCAGACTCGATTCAAAGCTGTTCGACCTTTCGCTGCCGGTTTCGTCGATTCGCTCTCGCGCACCTATCTCCCCGCTACTCGTCAAGTCGACGCACGCACTCTGTCTCGAATGGACATGACTCGAGGATCGACCACTGTCGATTCGCTCGAAACCTATCTTCACAATCTCGCACCAACTTTCACTTTCCGACTGCTCGAAACCCGTTCTCAACACAATCTCTCCATTTTGGCTCCTTCCTTCCAAGCGCTCGACTACATGGACGCAGAAAGCATCCAGGACCTCGAACTACGAGATCTCAACGACTTGATGATCGACCTCCGACAACATTTCGACGAGCATCAAAAGGGAGATTCAGGTGGGATCGGACTTCATGATTGGAAGAGGATCGCGAATAGGTTACAGGCTGCTTTGAGGAAGTGAAAAGGAAGCTTCTGTTGTGTGAATAAGGGTAAAAGGGTGAAAATTGGTTCGTTTTTCGTAGTTTCTCGAATGTCTTTCTCAAATCAGTGCAATGTCCGTGATCAGTATCGCTTCTCGTGTTGACAAGGTAGTTGCATCGCCGCTTGTCATCTGCTGTTTCTTAAGCGAGACCTAGGCTAGAGAGGAAGATCTCGCGAAAAGTGGTTTTGTTCTCTCTCTCTGGACTCAAGTCTTTGCGAAGCGGTTTTTCGGTGGCAAGGGAGTCTCCCGAGCTCTTGCTCTGCAAGAGGTGGGAGGATTACCTTCGGGCAGAGGCGAATTGACGACTTCTTTAGCTTTCGCAGAGCCCTGAACTTTTGCGAGATCATCTTTCGACTCTTCACCTCCATCGCTCTCCTCACTTCCAAGCCGATCAAATGCCGGTGCTCTACGTCTCGACAACGCCGGTCGATTTATGCGATTGGCTGGGTTTAAGACTGCTTTCGACTTTCGCCTTCCTCCTCTTTCGCTCACCTCCCTCGACTCAGCAACACCATCAGCTCCAACTTCGAACTCTCTATACAGCTCACAGATACTCACCAACCTGCTTGCGAACGCTTCTCTCGACCGCTCGATCCAGCATCATCATCGACTTTGATTCATCAATCTTGCGCTTTCTCGAGCCGACGACAACATTGGTCCACTCAAGCTTCGGTTCGGACTTCGAGAAAGCGCTTATGCTATGATGGAATAGGAGACTCGATCAGTAGGAGTTGCTTGAGAGCTTGGTGGTGAGTTTTAGAATTCATCAGGTCATTCGAGTCAAGAGACGAGAGGAGCTCGAGCTGACCATCGTTCTCGTGCGGGTAGCTAAGATTACGCTCTAGTCTATAGCCTTCTTGCGAGAGCGGACCGACTCTTCACTCTCCGAAATTGCTCGGCTTTTCGCATTTCTCCTATCTTCGCTTCAATCTTACCCACTTTTCACCTTCAGGGGTTCAGGGGCCTTCGATCCGACTGAAGCCCGATCACATCGGCTGCGTCATCGTCCCTCGGTCGGTTGGGACTCAAGCATCTCTCTTCTCGATTCAACCGCGCTCGAATCTCGGGGCGAACTTCACGACATGAGCGCGAATCCCGGCCCCATCAACACGACCCATCAACTTGGCAAGGATAAAACCTTCTCCTTCGCCATCGGCACCAAGTTCAAAGGTCGACGCGCTTTCCAAGTGCCCGCCTATCGCCTCTTTCACGCCCACGGATGTTTACTTGGGTCGCCGCGCTTGAGAACTGTTCGCGTCCACGGTACACCCTCTCCCTATGACTATCCAATTGATGGCAGCTTCGAACTTCATTGCCTCCCTTAGGGCAAAGAATTGAGCGGTGACAAGAAGACGGATGAACGTATTTGCCCTTGCTACATCAAGCTCAAGTTCCAAGTTTACGCCTTGGAGACTCCAGTGGATGAGATCACCTTCGAGATTGCCGAGTTCGTCAATCGCCACGCCAACCACCCCAAGAAATCCCATCTGCCAAAACTCAAGACTCCCTTTTTCATCCAGAAGACTATCAAGGTTCGCGTTGACGGAGATATTACCACGCCTGGTAGCGTCGCTTCAGGTAATAGCGACTACGAAGAGGCTGAAGAAGAGGATGAACTCGATAGCGTCAGTGGACAGGAAGAGACCATGAGAAATTCTGCGAGTTCAAATTCTCACGATCAAGTACGGGAGCGCTGACGCTCCTCGGATATTCCGAATCAGGCATTGGAATCGTCGCGCTCTCCGCTCACTCAGGCAATGGAATCGGATGATTCGGTCGAAAGTCAGGTATGCTGATTTCTCCTCTTTTCGCGAGAGAATCAGGAGACGAGACGAAGGCAAATTTCCGATCTACAGAGTGTACAGCATCTTGCTTCCGACTTCCGAGGGCTCAGCGCTTCTCCTCGTCGCCGACACAGCTCGGCCACTCAGCGCCGATCTGCACCACTCGTTCCCGCTACGGCTGCAACGTCCTCCCGTGCTCGTCTTTCGGATGGCGCAAACCCCGGACCCTCGCAGTCAGCTCGAGCTGTGCGTACCTCTTCACTGCCGTGTTGGATACCGCTTGAGCACCTCGCAGGAACAGGATATCTTCGGAACGAAACGACAAAATCCCTCGACATCTTCTTCTGGTTGGGGTGGTCCTCCCGCAAAGCAACCCAAGCCAAACGTCACGGCCATGGCCAACTTTGATGGACGTCAAACCGCCTCAGCAGCTGCATCGGATCAAGTATGTCACCGCAATTTTCCTTTCCGTCTTCGACCGTCGAATGAGTGGCTAACGGACTTGATTCGCTCAGCTTGCCCGCGACCGAGTTCGTACCAACGTCGGCTCTCACTTCCTTCATACTCAAAGTCAGCCAGTTCAAAGTACCGCTCAGCTTTCGAGCTCGTTCGGTGACTTCCTTCGCGGACTTGTCGAGAGGCAAGGAAGAGACTACAAGTTCATTGTTGTTGACGACGACTCGCAGGAGGAGATTCACACCCTCGACTACCTTGTTCCTTACTTTGAGGCTACCCCGTACAGGACGTCGAAAAGGATCGAGATTCAACTTCCGAGCGACATCCAGACAGAAGTTACCCAATGGTTCGCAAAGCTTACGAGTCTGTCGGGGAGGGCATCATTGAAGATGCTTTCTGGAGGAGGATTGGTGAGCTCATGAATGATGGTCTTGAGCGCTTTGACAAGAGGGAGGGAAAGAAGAGAGCCGAGTAAAATGCTAGAGTGTCAAAGTTTCGTTTCGTTTCACTTATAGATTTCCACTATTCTGCTTTCTCTTTACCTCAGTACCCTTTTTACTAGTCAGTCTTTGTCATTTCAGTTTGTTCTTTGTGCCTATCAGCGATCGAAGGAGCGAGAAGAGTTACAACGAAGAGAGAAGAGACCGAAAGAAGGAAGACACGGGAGCTTGAAACAGCTCGTCCAGTGAAGGCAAGAGCGAGGTAGGGGACTGCGACAACTTTCGATTCTGTTGCACAATGATAAGGGTACGAAAGGGCATCAATTCTATATAAACTCATTCAAGAAACTTTTGTTCGATATTAGAACACTCTGCCTTTCGTCGAGAGCTATCCATCGCTATATACAGAAGTAGTTCCTCTCCCTACTCAAGGTCCGATGTAGGGTAGAGAGGGGGACGGAGAGAGGGAGAGGGGGAGGGAGGGAACAGAAAGAGGGAAGGTTTAGTTGTCTTCGGCTTTCTTGATCGCTGCGATTTGATCGTCCTTCTTTGATTGTTTCTTTTGTTCAGCAGCTTCTTCCTTCTTCTTCTATCGACAATGAACGAAGTTAACCGAAATCTAGATCAGTTTCTGACGATTCGAAGGAGTGAGAGTCGAGAGTGAGCTTTACCTTTTCCTCTTCCTCTCGTTTCTCCTTCTCTTCCTCCTCCTTCTTCTCACGCTCCTTGTCCTTGTTGATGAACTGAACGTAAGCTCCACCATCCGCCGGCTTCTGAGCAGTCATAGCTCCTAATTGAACTTTACCCTCAGCGCTGCAAACACCAATATCACCGACTTATCAGTACAAGTCGAGCATGGTGTCAAGGAGAGAGATTGGAGCTCACTCTGGTACACCTCCTTCTCCAGGTCGTTTGTTCTCTTTGAGTTTCTTGAGTTGACTCTCAGTTTTCGAGAGGGTTGGCGAAACTGAATAATAACCTTGAGCAGCGAGGGAGACGAGGATTGATCCACCAACGAGCGAAGTCAACCAGAATCGATACTGTACTCGACAATCTTTACAACATCAGCTCTCGTCAAGAGGTGAGAGAATGAAGTAAAGAGAGAAATGTACGGTTGAATACCACCTAGGAGCCCAACCTTTCGCAGTAGTCCTTTGATCGGCATACCACAATCCAAAGAATGCTGCCCATTGTCCAACGAGTGCGAGTTGACCAGGAGCGAGTAACAAAGTAGACCATCCAGCAAGAACTGGAGCTACTCCTAAAAGGTATCGTACATTTCCTTTTTCTCCTCCATATTTCGCCCACTATCTCATCAATTCAACTGCGTCAGTGACATGAAAGGAGCGGAGAGGGACAAGGGAGGGGTATGGAAGTTTACTTCGAATCCCCAATGAATAGCTCCTAGGAAAGAGAGGATAATCGAACCGTATTGAACTTGGAGGAGATTCGTGTGTTCGAGTAGAGTCAATGCAGTCTCGGTATCGAATTGAGCAGCAGCTGTACACGATCAAACGAGATCAGCTTCTTTGAGGGAGAGGGAAAATGACGAGTGTGGGGATAGAATAGAGGGAAAGAAAGGAGAACTTACGAGAACCATTATCTGCGAGGTAAGCTTGACGAGCGAAATGGATTGAAGCAGCAGCGGTTCCGGCATAGGGTAATAATCCAGCTGCACCCCAAGTGATGGCAGGTTTGGGTACTGCAGTTAAAACAGTATCTTTCAAAGCCGACTACAAACACTCACTCTCTCATCAGCTAAGGCTCACGAGATAGCGGAGAATAAACATACGATCTCTTCTCCCAAACCACCAGCACCCAAATCCTTCTTTGGAGCAGTTTGAGAAGTGGTATCGTTTGCACCAGCTACCGCTTCAGCGATTGCCCTTCCAACGTTCTGTGCTTCTTCTTTCGCCGATTGACCCATCTCTTTGAAATCTGCATTGGCGGGTTGAGAGGATACTTTCGAAGCTTCGAAGAGGGGAGAGGAAGGGCGAAGGGGGAAAGAAGAAGTGGGGAGTGAGGAAGAGAAGGGACGGGATCCTAAGGAGGACCGTAATAGGTGAGAAGAGCGCAAAGATCGGATGAACATGCTTAGAGGGAGTTTGGGAGACTGAGCGAAAGTGAAGTGAAGGGGAAAGAGAATCACTGAAACCTTTCGAATGACGTTGGACGCAGAGGGCGATTTCATCGAAACTTGACGAGTGAATGGCAGTGAATGTGTGCTTTTTCCAAACCAAATTGAAGCCCAATCTAAACGAACAGTAAAAAAAAGGAGGTAGACTCCCGAAAAGAAAAGGTGAAAAAATAGAAATGACAGGAAAAGTAAAAGAAGAAGAGACAGGTTTGTTTAGGCCTTGGAAGCGTTGTCCCACTTGGCACGCTCTGCGTTCTCCGCCTCGACTTCACTAACGTAAGGCTTGAAGTATCGCGTGTCCTAGAAACGAGCGAAGGGGTCGTTTGAAATGCGAAACGATTCGAAAAGGGGTGGCGAGTGTGCGAGGGAGGAATGGAACGGGGATCGCGACGATGTATCGAGTGAGAGACGATTCGTAGGTGTCGTAGCAGGGGAGGAAGGAGCGAATTGAGAAGTGAGAGGAGAAGAAGAGGCGAAAAACGAGAATTCGAGGACGAAGAATGAATGAATAAAGTCTTTTCGTCAGTACCGCACCCCTGCTACTGTAAGTGTGGGATGTGAATTTACCTCGTTAGCCTTGACCTGCTTGTCCTTTGGCAATTCTTGGTGCATGATAACACATTGCGAAGCGACCCTCAATCGGTAAACTCGGTCGTATGCCTCTCGTTCGGGGAGACGTCCAAGAGCCTAACACGCTCACACAAGAGTCAGTCACTCAATCTAGAACAGGTTCGAGTGGAGTTGAGAAATGGAGACAGAGAGAGAGGAAGGGATTCTCGAGATCTTTACTCCAACACATCGTTCCGCGAGCTGTACGGATAGCGGTGCACCGTCCTAGACCTCTGATAGACCCTTACATGCTTCCCCCTTCCCGGTAGATGTGTCTTGAGACCTTGATCTCTTTCCTCCTCATCTTTCCCTCTTCTTCTCCACTCAGCCACAACCTGCGAGTCATACTGAGCAGCTCACCTTTTGAACAACATCATTCTCCTCGATAAGGATATCATCATACTTCAATCCATGTTGACGGTATCCAGCCAAGTTTGCGTATTTGTCTGCCAAAGGTTTCAGGAATCCGTACAATCCTCGAGAGTTCTTGACGGCTGAAGCGAAGGAAGGACCGAGAGCTGACATGATGTAGGAGTTGAGCGGGACGAAGTGGGAGGGTGGAGGAGAGCGAGACAGAAGTGGTGGGCCAATAGATTGATTGCAGTTCTTTTTTGTAATCTCGCTTTTTGGAAGAGAGAGAGAAAAATTTCGCAAGTTCAAAAAGTGAGAACTTTGCAAGTAAAGCCATGTATTGGTATTGGACACACGATTGAGTAAAATGCTAGTGAGAAGTATACGGGGAACGAGGCGGGGGGAAGCGATAGCAAAACACATTTTTCGAAAGCAAGTGAATGATCAGACCTCCTCTTCATACAACGAAACATCTTCGACATCCTCATCATCGACGACTAGATCCTTCTCCCTCATCCTAGCCTCATACGAAGGTCCTCCAAGTTCGACAATCATCGATCGATGTCCATAAGCAGGTGCACCATTCGCGAATGGTCGTTCCTCCTCTTTGACGAGTTTCATCTCCTTCTCCTCTTCTTCTTCCTCCTCTTCTTCTCGTTTCGCTTCCTCTTCTTCCCTCTTCTGTTCCTCCTCGATTTCTCCCCACCGTTTCGCCGCTTCTTGACTCATCAAAACTTTCTTCGCCCACACTTTGTTCCAAACTCCCACTTTCTCATTCGGTAACCCATCTAAAACTTCTTGTCTCATTGCGTCGGTCGTCGTCGGTGCGAAGAAAAGCTGAGGAGTGAGGGACATGTATGGGTGAGAGAGGATTTGAGCGAGTGGGATCAAGGAAGGTTTCGATTGAGATGAAGACGAGGGAGCTGGAGAAGAGGAAGTGTTGGAACCGCTGGGAGAGTTGACGGTGGAATCCATGTGAGAGGGAGAAGAAGGGCAGAGGAGTTTGAGTAGTTTCGTCCAGTCTGGTAAAGCTTGAGGATCGGATTGAGCCATGATAGGTACAGTCGCCAATGAAGAGTAACTATGACTCTCACCTCCTCCACCTCCCATCAAAGTGAGTTGTCCAGCGGGCCAAGTGACTTCACTCCCTCGAGGTGAATTGTACGCGCTACCAGTTTGAGAACCTCCTCCTCTGGGAGCAGAGAATCCGTTCGTAGGTTCTCCACCTCTCAGTACGGGTACGATACGAGATTGCAGGTTGATCGAACGTTCGAAAGGAGGTGCGAGAGCTCGATCTGCGGATGCCGGAGCAGATACCCCCATCACTGGAGCATTTCGAGGAGTTCCATAACCTCCTACTGGAATTGGAGGTGCTGATGATCGAGGTCCTTTCGTTGAAGCGGCTTTCCCAATCGATGAAGCGTATTGTTCGTATCCTCCTCCTCCTCCTCCTCCGTCGTAAGCTCCAGCGTTCGAGTTGACTCGACTAATTCGAGCTGCTTTAGGTTTCGATACACCTCCTGAAGCGGTCGATGACATGGGGTAAGCGGTAGTTGATTGACCGTTCGCATCTCCACCGCCGAAGAAAGGATGAGGAAGAGAAGAAGTTGGAAGTTCAGGAGTCGCTCCTGCTGGATGCCGACAACGATAGATTGAACGTTGTTTGACATCCACTGCTCGACCTGTCGAACCTAGAATCAGTACGAGAAGGGACTTCAGTTTTCGAGGAATGAAAAGAATTGATAGTGTACCTGCGAGAGCTTTCGCACCTTTCAAAACCCATCCTCCTTCTTTCGCTTTCGTCAATTTGAGAATGAAGGGACATCCAGCTTTACGGAATGCGCAGGTGACGTGCATGTAAGCTGAAGTAACTTTGTGAGTACGATCATCCGAAACGACGAGAGTAACTCCTCGAGATCTGTCGGACCAATTTCCTTCGAATCAGTTCACGTGCTCAAAGTGTGAGAAAGTGATGACTTACTCTGCGATGGCGAAAGCTAGAGTGGCGAAACTTTTCGGGTTTGAAAAGACTATATCCTCCAACTCTTCGAAACTTCTCTTGCCTTTACTCTTTGAAGGTTGAGCCTGAGGGTTCGGTGCGCCACCCGTGATTCCAGCGATCGAATCTTGATTCGTTGTTGGTCTGGCGGGGAATCCAGCGAGAACGGAAGGGGTTCCAACGGTTGAAGGAGGGAGAGAACCAGCGAAGAATGGAGGGTCGCCATCTGAGATTCCTCCATCTTCTGAGTCGGAAGCCATGGGGTGATAGGAACTTTCACGTGCTCGACGTTCTGTAGAGATACGTATCGTCGAGTCGAAGTTGAGGGAGATGAAAGGGAGAGAGCGAAGGAAAAAGTCAGTTTCGGTTTGCGACGAAAACCCCGATTTCGACAGATCGACTCGAATGATCTCGAAGGTTCCAACTTGGGGTCGACCAGAAAAGTATCAAAAACTTACCTCTCATTTGCATCCCTGCTTGGTTGTTGGGATTTGCCGAAGGAGCGAAAGATTGATCCATCTCTTCTTTCAACGACACTAGGACTATCAAGATATAGCGGTCGACGGTCAGTTAGTCGTCTAGTACAGTCTAATGGTGGTCAGGTACTCACTAGATGGTTGGAAAGAGGTGAAGATTTCGACTTTTTGGAGGTCAAGTTCTTAACGACGAGGGAACGACGTGGGAGAGTGCGGGTTTGTGTAGGTCGACGTTATAGATCGATAGGAGTTTAGTGAGCGTCGTCAATCGATCTCGCGAGGTGATTATTGTTGGATCGAGTCGAAGGTTGAAATGAGAGAGGAGAAACTTGTCTCTCTCTCATCGACCTAACACTCGCAACACTTGAAACGACCAGCAATCGATTAGAAAGCAAGATCTAGATCCCTTTCATTCGTCCCTTCATGCTCCACCGTTTCTCTTTGGTGAAACGAACCATTTCTCAATCTCCCTTTCGGTCAATCTCAATGTCTTCCTCTCCCGGTCCTGTAGAGAGCTCGATCAAGTCCAAGGTAAGCTCTCTCTACTCTCTATAGCTCGAAAAGTGCTCATCGGATAGTTGGGAATAGTTGGAATCGGCTCTCTCTCCTTCAGTTTTGGAAATCACCAACGACTCTTCGAAACATAGACACCATGCACCTATGAGAGCAGTAGGAGGTGGAGATGGTGAATCACACTTTACAGTACAGGTTGTCAGCGAGAAATTCGATGGATTGGTACGCTCTCTTACTCTGAATCAGCTCTCTCTCCTCTAAGCTGATGGAGGTTTGATGTACAGCGAGCGATTCAAAGACATCGACTAGTGAATGATGCACTCAAGGAGGAATTCGCAGCAGGACTTCACGCTCTCGCGATCAAAGCTAAATCCCCTTCAGAATACGAATCATCCGGAGGAGCCTAAACGACCCTTCCTCTCTCTCCCTCGACACTCTCTCTTCGCCAGTCACTTCAAGTAAGCAATAGAGATTACAATCGAGGTGTAGGATTGGGCGGATTAAGCGAAGATACATCACCACCTTTAGGATCTTCCAAAAACTTCTCCAACAAATTCGACCAGTATCGGGGAGTGTAATAATCGTACCACCTAAAGAGTAGCTTCCGTTCGTCAGTGTCGTGTTGTAGTAGATATTTAGGAGGAGTGGAAACTTACATGTGTCCAACTCCTTCAAATGTTTGTAATTTTGCGTGTTTGATTCCTTCCAAAATGTACTTCGCTTCAGTATAGTAAACGGAACCTGCGAGCGAGTCAAATGATGAGCGACGACCAGACTCAGAGAACCAGAAAGAGAGCGCTCACGATCGAGAGTACCGTGCAAAACGAGAACGGGAAGAGTCGAGGGAATCGAAGAGAGTTGCTTTCGAACGTCGTAACCTGCGATCTGTGAGCAGCTTGAACGGGATCAGTGCCCTATTACAGCTGAACATGCATCAAGAAGACTCACGACTCCGACTTGTTGCTCTGCAGTCACTCCGATCGAATCAGTTCTCGGACGTGCAAGGAAGATTCGAAAGCTCAACGAAGAGAACGCACGAACTGTTCTTGCTGGTCTTCTCGAATCGATCGACTCGTCTATCCGTTGATCGAGGAGTTTCCGGTTCTGCTCGCGATACTAATCAGCTCAGGTCATCGAGGGGAAAGTACGAATTGGAGAACTCACCTTTGGATCCTTGACGAAATCAGGAGAGTAATTGACCTGTATCCAGTCGCATCGTTTCAGTCCAAACCATGAGAGGTATTGAGTAAGGACACGACGACGTACATAAGTGAAAGGTTCGACCAATTTCCTCTTCTCCTCTCTAGTCATCTCTTTCCCTTCTCCTCCTCCTCCTTTCGGAATAGCTTTCAACAAATCTGAATGAGCTCTCTTCCTGTGCATCTAATCTCCGCATCAGCGACACGTCGGCTGAGAGTAGAGAGCGGGAAAACGCACGCAGAAGTAGCAGTCAAAACTGCATGTTCGATTTTGAAAGGTAAAGGTTTCCCATCGTTCGTCAACAACTTCTGTACGATCATACCCCCCATCGAGAATCCTAGGATATCAATCTTGCTCCATCCCAAATGCTGTATGATCGAAACGTCAAACACCTGGCTTCAATTCTGCGAAAGTTGTCTTATTCGACGTACCTTTACGAGTTCGATCACGTCCTGTGCCATATCCCCTACTGTATAAGCCTCATTTTTCTTCTCTTGAGGAATCTTTGAACTCCCAATCCCTCGATTATCAAACACCAAAACTAAAATCTCACTCAACTAATCAGCTCTCGTCCACCAACAACCACGCAAGAGAAGGAGTGGAAGAGCGTACCTGGTCTTTTCTCAGCGAGTAATCCAGCCAATGGGAACCAATCGATTAAACCTACAGCGCTCAATCTAATTCGAGAAGTTAGCGGGGAAGTAAGAGAGAGAGGAGAGAGAGAAGCGCACCCTGTGACTAGGACTAAAGGTGTTTTGCCTGATGTAAGTGAAGAGCGGTTGAGAACTTTGTAGGCGAAGGTGAGGCCATCTGAACGGTCGAAAAGTGAACAGGCTCGAGGGGAAGAAGTCATCTTTTGAGGTGAGGATTTCGTTGGATTCGTAGTGACGGGCCGCTTTGCAATGTAGAGTATAGAGTATAGAGCAGTAGAATATAGCGAGAGCAGAAGTATCGAGAGAGGAGAAAGAGAGAGAATCGCTCTCGGATGCAAACATAACCGATTCGACGAAACTTTCTCACTTCGCAAGGGGTCAAAATGTGATTCACAGGGGAGAGCTACTGCATGAAATTTAAGCCTCATACACCCACTTCTCTGAGGCAAGAGTGTGTTGGAGGACACCTTCGGGGAACCAAAGAGCGATCTCCTTTTGGGCGCTGTACGTCAAAACAACCCCCCTCGCACTATCAGCAAACGGAAGAGTGAGCAGGAGTGTGAAGAGAGTGGAGGAACGTACGATTCGACAGCGTCGGAACCGTGGCAGACGTTACGTCCGACATCGATAGCGAAATCACCACGGACTGTTACCAAATTTCGCAGATTCGTCAGTCTCGCATCAATTGAACGGATAGAGCAGTCCCTTGTCGAGTGGAGAGATAAGAGGGAAGACAGAGAACGTACTGGTTCCAGGAGCGGAATCCTTAGGGTTAGTAGCACCGAGGATAACTCGTCCAGTCTTGACGGCGTCCTTTCCTTCCCAAACCATGGCGACGACAGGTCCCGAAGCCATGTAAGAGATCAAACCCTTGAAGAAACCCTTGGACGACAAATCGGCGTAGTGCTTCTCGAGGTGCTCGGTGGTGGGTTGAACCATCTTCAACGCGGCGAGCTTGTATCCTCGCTTCTCGAATCGGGAGATGATTTCTCCGACGAGACCTGTAGTATTAGAGGGAGATGGAGTGAGTGGGAGCTAAGGGAGCGAGAGAGGGAGGTGCGAAAGGAGAAGTTGAGCGAACCGCGCTGGACACCGTCGGGCCTGTCAAGACTCGATGGAGTACATCAGCTACAATTTAGACAACGATGAATAACAGCGAGTACACACTTGATCATGATGTAAGTTTGCTCCATTGTTAGACTGTTTGAGAAAGCGAGGAGAGAGAGAGGAAGAGGTCAGTCGTGTTCGGAGAGATGAGCGATTACTCAGCTGCAAGTGTTTCCATCAGCCTAGGAGGTCGTCCAAGTATGTCCTGCTCCCTCCTTCGGCCCTGCACAGCTCCACTCGCTCTTATTGATCCTCTCAACGTTTCCTCCCAAATTATTTCTCATCTTCCTCTCCTCGTCCCTAAATCGCTAGGTGATAGCTTGTCTCCATGCCAGAATGTAGCACCTGAATAGTGTATAGCCTTACTAAGTTGAAAGTGCTGGTTTGAGAGTAGCAAGATGAGAGTCGAAACCAACTTTTTTCCCTTCCTCCTTCTGAAACCTCGAATTTTCGATAATAATGCAAAGAGCTATTCAGCCGACTGCCCAACATAGCAGAATCGAAGTAACGGGTCTCAACCAAATCGAGTAGAGAAATAGCGAAGAAATCGATTAACCCTCTTCGCAAGTAGACGTTTCGAAAACTCTCTCTCTAGCCTATTCGCTAAACCCACGTCGACTAAGCTCGTCTCTTCGACTTTCCGACTTCTCAATATTGACAACAAGTACTTCGAGAAACAGACTTCGAAAACAGACTCCCTTCTCCTAGATCCCTTCCTCTCCTCAGCTCCCCTGCCTCCTTAACCCCACCTACTCTCCAGCTCCTTTCTGCTCCTTGAAACTATAGTAATGTCCCGCCTCTTCGACCAACCACTCCAATTCGACGCTCGTAATCTCCCTCATGAACCTCTTTGTAGTTTCGACAACTTCATGATAAATGACATATTTAGTCGTTGGTTTCCTCGTGAACAACACACTACTCGGATGAGCGTGTAATACCTACTCTCTCATACGTTCATCAGTAAGAATAAGGGGGAGGGAGAAGAGGAGAAGAGGAGAACGTACGGATCCTTCACGGATTGAAACAAACGTTCCATCCTCCCTCCAAATGGCGGCGTTTCTGAAATAACCCGAGACGAGACAGCGTCGGATTGCGGAGTGATCTGAACCGCATGAAACTAGGGGAATCGAGAATCGTTTGAGGTATTTCGAGAGTTGGGTTCGGATGGAGAGGGCTCGGGACAAAGCTCGGAAGTGTAGTCGATGCTGTAATATCGTGAGAAGAGTGAACTTTCGCTGTGATGCGGGAGAGATAGAGGAAGACGAGATTTACGGTGTGACACCATTTCGAAGATTTCCTACCATCTGCAAAGTCAACTCGATGTCAGCTCGGCTTGCTCTCCTCTGCCCATGCTTACGAAGAAGAAGAAGAGAGATGACATACATTTGACGAAAGCGTTATAAGCGTTCAAAGCAGTCAAATGATCCCCTTCTTCAGTCGTGAATTTCCTTCTCTCCAGTTCTCCTCGAATAGTATCCCCTCCATCATCCAACACGAAAACATTCTGTACGATTTTGCTCGGCTCTGTCAGCTGATTATGTTGAAAGAGATGAGGAGAGGGCAGACGTACTTGAACAGAAGTCATCGCTGCTATCGTCAAGATCTCGTCGGAGCATCCATAACGATGTGAATCCAACAACTGTAAAGAATCCCCCACGTTTACAATCAGTCTCGATAATCCGAATCATGTAAGTAGAGTGGGGAGAGACATACGATTTTACTCATCATTGGATCGACCGGAATCTCACTCATCCTCTTCCCCAAAGGATCCGTCAAATCCCCCTTTTCATCCAACGCTCCTAAACAGTACAGGAACTCGAGACCCCTCTCCAACATGACTGAACTTGGACTCGTCATCCAATCGAACCTGACTACGTTTTGGATTCCGAGTGATTTCAATTGGAGGAGGAGGAGTGAAATGTCGGAACGAGTTATTTCGGGTGGTGTCGTTGGGAGGAGGGAGGAGAGAGTGGAAGAGGGGAAGAGACGGAAACATTTGCCAGGTGAGGTACGACCCGCTCGTCCGGAACGTTGAGAGAGGGAAGCGAGTGAACAGGGAGTTGTAACGAGTGCGTCCATTCCCGTTCGAGGATCAAAGGATTTCAGCTGCGCTCAAGTGGGAATACACTACATCAGTCGATTGAGAGCGAAGTAGGTGTGAGGCATGAGGCGCACCTTGACTAATCCCGAATCAACGACGAATTTGATCCCTTCTATAGTTATACTCGCTTCGGCCACATTCGTAGACACTACCACTTTCCTCGTACTCCTTGGAGGTGGCTCGAAAGCGGCGAGTTGAGCTTCGGTTGAGAGACCTGAGTGGAGAGGGAGGGCGAGGAGGGAGGGGGAACCTTGAGGTAATCTATTTTCGTTCTCTCGAGGGTGAGTCGGGGGTAGAGAGGAACGAGAGGGAAGGAGCTTACCGGTGTACGTAGTCGGAGATGAGTTGGAGACATCTATCAATCTCTTCTCGACCAGTCAGGAATACTAGAATATCTCCTTGTGGATGCTGCGTTACCCTGTCCTCATCAGTGTCCTCCACTTGAGAGACTGTCACCAGGAAGAGAGACTCGCCTTGAGATGGATATCGAAAACAGTCTCTACCGCTTTCAATACTACATCATTCGTCGGTTTCTCGAGGTAACAAACTTCGACTGGAAAACTCTTCCCCTCCAACCTAACCATCACTGCTTCATCCCTCTTCACTACCTCCTTCTCTCGCTTATCCCACCTAGATCTTTTCGTTGGTCGATCCGAGTCGGAAGAAGAGGGAGGGAGTGAATTTGTCGTGTTGAAGAAATCGACGAATTGTTGTGCTTCGATCGTTGCGCTGGAAATGATGATTCGTAATTCAGGTCGAACTTTTCGGATCCTTAAAGATAGGGTTAGGGGGGATGCGTGAGTAACAGCGAAGAAGGTAGGAGAGGAAGAGAAACAGTGGTACTTTTTGAGAACTCCTAGTAAGAGATCGGTATAGCTACTTCGTTCATGAGCTTCATCAATCATCACTACAGAGTACCTGTGTTGCCTCGATCGCGATCCAGTTGATCAGACTCGAGTCGACTGAGGAAAAGAAAAGAGGCGCACCTCGAGAGTAAAGGATCCATCAAGATTTCTCGAAACAACATTCCATCTGTCAAGTAGAGTAATTTTGTAGCTTCCGACTGCAAACTCTCGAACCTGACATTGTAGCCCACCTGCCAGTAACCCTTTCCTTTATCAGTTTCAATCGATCAAGAAAGAGATAGAGAAAAAGAGGTTGACTGACTTCATCTCCCAAAACACATCCGACTTCTTCAGCTACTCTCTGAGCGACACTGATCGCCGCAACCCTATCTCCCTCTCACTCATTCATCAGCTCCGATGATCCTCCAATCTTTCGAAAGAGGAGAGAGCGACACTCACCGTCTAGGTTGAGTAATCGCTATTAATTTCCCATGACTCGCCCAACCCGCCTCCAACAAGAATTGAGGTAATTGAGTACTCTTGCCCGTTCCCGTAGGACTTTGAAGAACTATCACTGGGTGTTGTTCCAAAGCATAAAGTAAATGATTCCCTAAAAATTCAAATCTCCTCTTTTTTCACCATCAGAGGTCGATCAGTGTTGAGGATTAGGAGAGAGAACATACGTTGCTTTGATATTGGGAGACGGTTACGACGTTCTGATATTGCTAGATTTGAGGAGATTCGACCAGTGATTGCAGATGAAGAGTCTGTTGATGAGGAATCACGATCGATTGAAGAACCGGGAGCGAGAGTTCCTGGCTTCCAAAAACTCATTCTCTCTATCACTATGGAGGTGAATTAGCAGTAATGAGAGGTGAGTGGGAGGAAGTGAGAGAAACTCTTCTTCATCTTCAACTATTCATTCCATGTCCCGATCAACTTCTGACGTTCTCAAGAGGGGTTTATCGACTGCTGTAGAAGCTCAAGTAAAGCCTAGAGTAGTGTTTAGTGGGATACAACCAACTGGAATCCCTCATGTTCGTTCAACTCTTCTTTCCTCCCTTTCTCTCTCCTTCCTTCTCTAGCTAATGAGGCAGAAAGAGTTTTTAATAGATAGGGAATCATTTAGGAGCCTTGAGTCAATGGCAGAGATTAGTCAAGGAACAGAAAGGGAAACCTTTGGACAAGAGGGATAAATTATTCTTTTCTGTCGTTGGATTACACGCTCTCACTGTTCCACAAGTATGCACTCATTCTCTCTCTCTATCTCACTCACTCACGATGAGGTCTGATAGAAGAACGAGTACGATTGAGTAGGATCCAAAGAAGTTACTGAGAGAGAGAACAGAGATGTTTTCGGTTTTATTGGCTTTAGGGTTGGGAGGAGGAGATGGAGTCGATGTCACATTGTTTCATCAGGATATGGTACCTGAACATGCGGAACTAGGGTGGTACCTCAATTGTGTAACTCCTGTCGGGAGATTATTGAGAATGACTAGTTGGAAAGTGAGTCTCTCCTTCTCTCTCGACTTTCCCTTACTTCCCTCATGAGATACCCTCGTGCTGATATATCAAATGGACACTCGCGCTCGTGCGTAGAGTAAATTGGCGACGTTGAGGAATGCGAATAGTGAGGAAGAGGTGGACGAGAGTTTGTTGCAATTGGGTTTATTGGCGTATCCCGTTTTACAAGCTGCTGATATCCTACTCTACAAGTAAGCTACACACTCATTCTTTCCCCGTCGTATCGAACCTGATCTTTGAATTTCCCTCGCTCGTTTCCCAGAACGACTCACGTACCCGTAGGTAACGATCAATCTCAACACCTCGAACTCTGTCGAGACCTCGCCGAATCTTTCAACCGACTCTACCCTGCTCAAAAACTCTCTTCAGACGGTACCCGTTCAAAAGGTAAAGGGAAAGGAGTGTTCAAACTCCCTCAAGTAATGCTCAGTACGTCTTCTTGTCCCTCTCCCTTCCTTCTCCTATCTCCTCTCTTCTCGAGCTAATGTGAGTGTGAGAAAATTAGCCGATTATCCTCGAATTCAATCCCTCCGAAACCCTTCTTCAAAAATGTCTAAATCTTCCCCTAACCCATCTTCAGTCCTATTCCTAACCGACCCCCCTTCCGTCATCCATCAGAAACTCAAATCAGCATTAACCGATTCAATCCCCGGTGTCTCCTATGATCCACAACAAAGACCAGGAATTTCAAACCTCTTACAAATCCATTCTGGTTACTCTGGGGAGTCAATCGAAGAAATCTCGAAAAGGTTTCAAGGTGAGAGGGGTATCAGGGAGTTCAAGGAAGAGTTGAGTGAGGTTGTGAGTGAGAGTTTGAGGGGTTTTAGAGGGGAATTTGAGAGGATTGGGAGAGAGCGGGAGTGGGTTAGGGAAATGGAAGAGAAGGGTGCGGAGAGAGCTAGGGAAGTTGCAATGGGTACTATGAGGGAAGTTAAAAGAGTCGTAGGAACTGCAGAATAGATAAGTAGAGATCGTTGCGAAATGCGGTAGACCGAATTCTATCACCACGAGGGACGAATCGAAATTTCGGCTAAGTCCGTAAACTCTTTTTTTCCTCTCTTCTCTCTCTCTTCACAACTTGACTCAGTTCGAGAGAATGAGTTCATCCCGCTCAGAATGGACACCGCAGTCCTACCGCAACTATCCAATTTCACAAGCAGTTGAATACCCTTCTCCCTCTTCCTCCTCTTGTACCTCATCAGTACCCGATCCAGTCTTATTCAAACGCAAGCAATCCTTAGATCAAGTAGTACAGAAACTTTGTGTTCTACCTCCAATAGTATCTGCAGTAGAGGTACGTATCTCTCTCTCTTTTCTCTTGCCTTGAAAGAGGAGTGAGACTGATTTTTGAGAGAGAGTGGTTTTTAGATTGAGAGGTTGAAGAAAGAATTAGCGAGTGTTGGAAGGGGAGAAGCGTTTCTTTTGCAGGGTGGAGATTGTGCTGGTACGTCTCTTGCTTTTCATCTCTCGAGGTGAGCAAGGGAGGGGAGGGGACGATTTTTGACTCAACAAAACTCGCACCTCCTCTCTCTCTCTCTCGAGCAAAGAGATAGAGAGAGTCATACTGATTAGTTGCTTGAGAGCGTGACAATAGAGTTGTTCGATTATGCCACTTCGGAGAAAATCGAACATCGTTTATCATTACTCCTTTCAATGTCCCTCATCCTCATTTGTTCAGTCCATTCCCTTCTTCCTACTCCATGTTAGACTCTAGACTGACGTAGAGTAAGGGGATGGATCGACAGGGGGTTTGAAGGTACCTGTAGTGAGATTGGCGAGGATGGGAGGTCAATACGCGAAACCTCGTTCGAAGCAAACTGAGATGGTAGACGGGAAAGAAATCAACTCATTCCGGTGCGCGTTTCAATCTCCTCTCCCTACTCCCTCACACTTTGTACTGAAGTAGGCAGGAAAGAGATTGCTCGCAGAGGTGATAACGTGAATGGTATTTCCATTGACGACCGTTTGCCTGACCCGGAACGACTCCTCCTATCTTACTTCCACTCGACCTCGACCGTCAATCACGTCCGCTCTCTCCTCTCCTCCGGCTTCGCCCAATTGCCTTCAAAACGAGGTGAAGACGTTCCTTGGTCCCTCCCGCTCAGTCATGTCAGGTCTCCCGAGCTACTCAAGAGTTATGAAGGGATCGTAGAGCAATTGGGACAGGCTCTAGAGTTTATGAGTGTTGTGGGAGCAGGGAAGAGTAGTGGGAAAGGTCCGATGGGTGCGTTGGAAAGTGCGGAAATCTTTATGAGTCACGAGGTACGTCTCGATTAAACTTCTCTGCATCGATCCGATCGGAAAGGGATGCTGATGCTAAAGATTCGTGGAACGTAGGGTTTGATGTTGGAGTATGAATCTGCTTTGACTCGAAAATGTGTCATTCCAGCATTCGCCCGAACTCAAGAAGGTGAAATTGAAGGTTATTACTGTACTTCCGCGTACGTCCTCATCCCCTCTGTCTCCTCTCCTACTGTTCACTAACCTCGAAATCTGGAATCGCAAGGCATTTCCTTTGGATCGGAGATCGAACTCGACAGCTCGATGGCGCACACATT
>Ga0308169_10001673_pt1 | contig 25030 bp, 23 predicted proteins | sample PhyBR1_2_FD_202139 | JGI IMG/M metagenome (GOLD analysis project Ga0308169, IMG submission 202139) | Phyllosphere microbial communities from UC Gill Tract Community Farm, Albany, California, United States - DLSLSB.R1 | ecosystem: Host-associated > Plants > Phyllosphere > Unclassified | place...
GCCGCTCCCGCCCGGCGCGCGGCACGAGTCTTCGTCGAGGACGAGCGGCGAGGGCGGCGGCGCGGCGTCGAGCGAGGTGGGCGGCGAGGGTCGCTCGACGCCGATGAGCTCGCAGGAGAGCGGTGGGCCGCTCTTGAGGGGTCAGCAGGTGGGAGCGGGTCGGCAGGAGTGGCTCGAGCGAGAGTGGGGAGGGGAGGTCGAGGAACGTCCTCTCGAGCTTTCTTTGCGCTCCGAGCTCTTCGTGCACTGACTCTTCTCGACGCTGCAGTACGTCTCGACTCAGGCGCCAACCAGCTCGGCGAGCGCACACGGCGTCGAGCCGGTTTCGACATCTGCGCACGCACGGTCCCCCTCCGACCTGAGCAGCTCGACCCACAACTCGTTCTTTTTTGGCACGACGACCGCCCCTCTCCCGCCCGGTTCAGCATCGGGCTCGTCGGCCGGCCACGGGCAGCGCCGCCAGTCGACCTGGAGCACGTCAACGTACGAGGCCGTCTTCACCGACTTCCCGAGCCGGTCGACCCGCCCGCTCCGAGCGTCGGTCGCCTACCAGCAGCGGCCCCAGCCGCCAAGGCCCGCACCTGTCGACGTGCGCTCGCTCCCTGAGCGACGTAGCTCTCACGCTGTCGCCGCAGCGCCGCCCGCTTTCCACCACGCCGCCACCTCGCCCGCCGCACTCGAGCCGTACAGCCACCGCTCAGCGAGGGCGCCGACGAGGTCATCCACCCTCCCTCCTCGCGCCGCTCACTCGCCTCAGCACCCCTCCTCGCCATGGTTCGCCCCGCCGTCCGTCGCCCGTCCTCCTCATCCTCCGCCGCCGCCGCCCTCGCACGACTGGCCTCCCTCGGCACACCTCGAGCGCCTCGACGCCCGCCGCGAGCGCTCGGCCATCATCGCCGCACGTCGACCTGTCAGCTGGATCGGGCGGCAGGGCAGCAACGGGTCGCTGCCCGAGTCGGTCCCTGCGTTCGGCAACCTCGAGGTGCGTCGGCTCTTCCTGCTCTCGCCGCCTCACCTTGTCGAGCTCTCGCGCTGACAGCTCGCTGTCTCGCTCGCAGATCGTCAACCCAGACGTCGAGGCGCTCAGCACGCCGGCGCCATCGCCGGGTCTGGCTCTCTGAGCAGGCGGCGAGGGGAAGGGTGCGAGGACGGCGGCCGGTCGAGGGCACCGGCGCACCGAGTAGTACAGCGCAGGTACGTAGAGAGCAGCTGCAACTAGAGCTTCGATAGCAAGGAGCGCTCCTGAGTCTGCGCGAGCGAGAGACGCAGCTGCGGCGGCCGCTCGAGGAGGGCGAGGCGAGGCCGGCCTCTGCGCAGCAGGACGCGCCTCGGTAGCGAGCCTTGAGCTCAAAGAAAGGCAGCTGTACCGGGCCAGCAGCTGCAGCTGATCGAGAGCAAGAGCACGGCGAGGCGAAAGGTCGCGACTTCATCGCTCTCGAGTCTCGACCTCGTCCAGCTCTTCGCCATGCCGCTCCTGATGCCGCAAGCTTCGCCAGCAGCTACAGCGATGTCGCCAGTACCCGCAGCAGGCGTGCAAGCCGGCCCGTCGGCCTCGGGCTCGATGAGCGACCTCGCCGACTCGGCACCAGCAGCGACGACGGCACCAGACGCACCAGGCGGCCTTCGAGGACTCGTGCAGAGCGCGCTAGATTCCAAGTGAGCACACTTCCTCCCCAGTCGTGCCTCACAGGCGAGCGCGAGCTGACGTTCGCCTCCTTGTTGGACAGCCCCTACTTCTCCGCCGGCTTTGGTCTCATGGTGCGTCCCTTTCCTCACCCTGTCACCTGCGCGCGCGACGAGCTGACTCAGACCCCGCCCCTGCAGGCTCTCGGCGTCGGCGCACAAGTCCTGCGACGAGGCGCCGTCCAGGCCGCCAACCTCGCCCAGCGCCGCCTCCTCGTGTCGCTCGAGATCTCGTCCAAGGACCCGTCGTACCTCTGGTTCCTGCAGTGGATGTCGGCCCAGTCGGCGCGTCAAGCGGCGCTCGCGAGCCAGCCGCTGCGAGGGTTCGAGGGCCTCGCGAGCCGGGTCAGGAGCCACGAGCTCGCCGTCGAGACCAAGTACGAGCAGCGCAAGGACGGCAGCTCGACGGCCGAGTTCAGCCTCGTCCCCGGGCCGGGCACGCACTACTTCCGGTACAAGAAGGCGTGGTTCCAGGTGCGCTCGTCGTCCCCTCCCTCTCTCCCTCCCTCCGAACCCGTCGTCGCCTCGTCGCTCCCGAGCTGACGCTGTACGAGTGCCGCCCGCAGGTCAAGCGCGAGCGCGCCACCAACATGCTCGACCTCAACTCGGGCACGCCCTGGGAGACGGTCCACCTCACGACCCTCTCGCGCGACCGGGACCTGTTCTCGAACCTACTCGGCGAGGCGCGCGAGCTCGCGCAGCAGGCCGTCGTCGGGCGCACCGTCATCTACACGGCGTGGGGCGCAGAGTGGCGGCCGTTCGGGCAGCCGAGGGAGAAGCGCCTCCTCGAGAGCGTCGTGCTCGACGAGGGGGTCAAGGAGCGGGTCGTCGAGGACGTGCAGGGCTTTATGCGGCGGGGCAAGTGGTACTCGGAGCGAGGTGCGTCCCTCCCCTTACTCTCTTCCTTGCATGAGCGCACTGACTCGCTCGTGCACGCAGGAATCCCCTATCGGCGCGGCTACCTCCTGTACGGCCCACCGGGCTCGGGCAAGTCGTCATTCATCCAGGCCCTCGCCGGCTCGCTCGACTACAACATCTGCGTCCTCAACCTCTCGGAGCGCGGCCTCACCGACGACAAGCTCAACCACCTCCTCGCAAACGCGCCCGAGCGGTGCTTCATGCTCCTCGAGGACATCGACGCCGCTTTCTCGTCCCGCTCGCAGACGGGCGAAGCCGGGTGCGTCCTGCGTCTCTCTCTCCTTCGCGACGTGCTCAATTAGGGCGAGACGCTGATTCGCTCCTCTCGCGCTCGCAGGTTCAACAGCAACGTCACGTTCTCGGGCCTGCTCAACGCGCTCGACGGCGTCGCCTCGTCGACCTCGCAGCGCCTCCTCTTCCTCACGACCAACCACCTCGAGAAGCTCGACGCCGCGCTCATCCGCCCCGGTCGCGTCGACCTCAAGGAGCTCATCGACGACGCGACGCCTCATCAGGCCTCGGAGCTCTTCACGCGCTTCTACCACGACGAGGACGCCCTCTCCGAGGCGGCGTTCGCCGAGCTCAAGACGGCCATGGTGCGCGAGGTCGAGCAGGCGATGCACGACGGCGTGCGCGTCAGCATGGCGGCGCTCCAAGGCCACTTCATCCGCAACAGCGCGCGGCAGGCCGTGGCCGAGTGGCCCGAGCTGCGCAGGATGGCAGAGATGGACAAGGCGCTGCGGGCGGCGGCAGGGGCCGAGCAGGACAAGGTTCGGTTCGCGTCGAGCCCGTGAGGGAGGACGAGCGGGTGGAGCGAGAGAGGGTCTTGTTAGATAGGTGCGCTCGCTCCTCTCTCGCCTCGTCCTCTCGCTCTCGGCGTAGACTGACTCTTCGCTGCCCCGCACGCAGATATCGCATCGCAACTCGCAGCATCAGCATCTACACCGTCTCGCCGCTCGCGCTCGCGAGGAGAGGGAAGTCGAGCAAGCCTGAAAGGCTTTCTCTCTCTCGCTCAGCGCTCGCACGGCGAGAGAAAGCACGGCTGGCACGTCGTACAGCAAAGCTAGAGAGGACCAGCCCCTAGTTACCTCCTCCCTCTCGCATCGCACGCCCTCACCCAGCCTCGGCCGCGCTCGTCGCCGCCGCCGCCTTGGCCCTCGTCCTCGTCACGAGCCCGGTCGAGACGACCTGCGCCTGGTTCGAGTTCCTCGTCGTCGTCGTTGTCGTCTGCTCGGGCTTGCGCGGCGGGGCGTACGGGATCTGGGTCGAGTTGACGGGCGCGCTGCAGTCGATGCTGTAGCGAGTCGGCGAGGAGGAGGAGGAGGAGCGGGCGAGAGCCGAGGTCAGCTCGGCCGCTTGTCTGTAGTAGATAGGAGCGAGGGACGCACACGTGGAAGAAGGTGCCGATGTAGATGCAGCGCTTGCGCTTGTGCGAGGTGCTCGTCGTCGAGCCCGGGTCCGCGGCGGACTCGATCTGCCCGGCGCCGCCCTGCAGCGCGAGCTCGACCCGGTCGATCTGGACGGGGTGCTCGGGCTCCTTGTAGGCGGTGCTGCGCTTGAACTGGAGCGAGGGCGGTGCGGCGACGGGCGAGGAGAGGCTGGGCGAGTCGAGGCGGAGCGGAGAGGAGGAGGAAGCCGTACGACCAGCGCACAGGCTCGCGGCGATGATGACAAGGCCGAGTAGGGCGACGGAGAAGAGCTGCATGCTGGCCTGCAGCACGGCGAGCTCGAGGTGGCGAGACGAGGGAGGACGAGGAAAGAAAAGCCGGTGGAGGAGGGGAAGCTGGGCTGGCCGTTGCCAAGGGGGTCGTGCGGGCCCATGCTCGCGGTCTTGGCTTGCCGTAGCGAGCCCACAGCAAGGTCTCGTCTACAAGGTCTACTCTAGCCGCAGTCATACGAGGACCGCGGCGAGCCCGAGCCCGGCCAGAGAAGGAAGGGTCCGAGCGACCGTCCCTCGGCCCGGCAAGTAGCTCTCGCGCGAACAGTAGACGGCCAAGTCCATTACGCGCATCGTGGAAAAAGGTAGGAGAGAACAAGCTACGGCCAAGCTACACACAGGGGAAGGGGGAGGGAAGGAACAGGAGGAGAGAAAGGACGAGGCGAAGGCGAGCGACGAGTCCGGCGACGAGCTCACTCAGCGCTCCTGCACGTCCGAGAGGAGACGAAGGATCTGGAGGAAGAGGTTGACAATGCTGCGAGACGAGGACCGAGTCAGCTGCCCGTCGTCGTCGTCGCCGACGAGAAGGATCAGGAGGAAGCGGGACGCACTCGAGGTAGAGGCTCACGCAGGCGACGACCCAATCGTCGACGTGCAGGCGGTTGAAGAGGAGGTGCGTGTCGAAGATGATGTAGCCGCTGAAGAGGAGGACGCCAAAGCCGGCCATGGCGATGTCGAACCCGCGCGACCAGGGGAGGAAGACGCCGACGAGCGACGTGACGAAGAAGACCATGAGGGCGCCGTACAGGTACGTGCCCATCGAGTCAAAGTCGTACTTGGACTGCGAGCGGGGAGGAGGAGAGTGTCAGCCAGGAGCGCGAGTACGAGAAGGAGAATGAGAGGTCGAGGAGGAGGAGGTGGAGGAGCGAGCGACGAAGGGGATCGAGGACGGACCTGGAGCGTGAAGAGCGTCAAACCGAGGAAGACGAACGTCGTGATGACGAGCGCCTCGAGGACGACGTCCGAGTTGAAGTACGACACGACGCTACCGAGCGTGACGGCCTCGAGGAGGGTGAAGACGCCGAGGAGGATGACGTTGGCCGGGCTCGAGTGCCGCTTCCAGTAGACGCCGAGCATGGCACCGATGGCGCCGAAGGTCGGGAGCAGCATGAGCCCCGGGTGCTCGCGCGTCCAAGCGACGATGCCCTCGTTGGCCGACATGACCCACCCGACGGCGGTCGTGAGGAGCTGCGGGCAGGCGGGCGGGACACCAGGGTCAGCGAAAGTCGTGGGAGACCGGATGGGTGAACGAGACGCACGATCTGGCAGAAGAGGACGCCGTAGACCTTGCGCACAAAGGCGTTGCGGACGTCTTGGCTCGACTGCGAGACGGTGACTCCAATCTGGCGGTGCAAGGGGGTCAGAGCCTGCAGCAGACACTCAGGGGGCATGGGAGGGACGCACCTTGAAGTCTCCCTCGAGCGCGTCGTCGCCGTCGTCGGCCCAAGCATCGCGAGCTGCGGCGCCCTCGCCGGCGAGGAGGGGCTGCTGCTGAGGGTCGGCCGTGGCGCCATAGGCGGGCGAGCCCTTCTTGGGCGGGGTTGCGCCGGTGTAGGCGGGCGGCTCGACGGTGTAGCCCTGCGAGGACGACATGGTGCTCGAGGGGGAGATGAAGGTGGGGAGGACGAAGTGGCGGTGACGAGGGAGGCGGCGGGGCTCGCTCGGGCGGCTGTGCTGGTGGTGAGGAGTGCCTTGAGGGCAGGTAGAGTCGCTCTAGCTCAAACAGAGGCAAGCTGCCGAGGTGGTTGCGGGTCGACCTTGGCTCGCTCCTTCCCGCCCTTTCCTCGCCGCCAGCCACGCAGGCCCGCTCGCTATAGGGCCCAGTGAAGCACTCCAGCAGCTTCCCCTGCTCTCTACGAGCTCCCTGCTCGGCTGCGCTGGTCATCCGCGGCCGTGCCCGTCGTGTCGCTCGCCTCTCCTGCGCCGAGTCGTCATCGGCTTTCGTCTTGCGCTTCTGCGACTCAGAAGCGTGCAGCAGGTCTGTTCTTCGGTTGAGGCTCAGCTCACGACCGGCTGTACCTCCCCGCCTCCCCCCCTACGACAGGAGGGCGCGAGCGCGAGCCCGACTACTCGTCCCAAGCTCGCCTCGACCTCCTCTCCTGCGCGCACAGCCGTACGAGCGGATCTTACGGCGAGCTTCAGCGACATATACTCTCGCACCTCTGGCTCATGCGCTGCTCGAACCACTGCGTGCTGGCACGCCGCTCGGGCGCAGGCGCATTCTCGCTCTGCATGCGCTCTTTGGTCTCTTGCTTCTCCCCCGGCGGCAGAGCAGCGGCGCAGCTTGCGTCAGGGCTTGAGGTCGACGTGCTCGACCCCGAGACGCGAGCGACGAGCTCGTGGCATTGCTGCCGCTCGTAGTGCGCAGCGAACGGATCGTTGCGAGTCGAGACGGCGGAGCGGCGACGCGCTGGCTACTGCGAGCCCTGCACGGCGTCTCGCTTACATGGCCGAGTCAAGGGCCTATGAGAGGCTGTGCCAGAGCTTGTAGCAAGAGCTTTGGTCGCTGTCTTGGCTCGCGCGCCGGTTGACAGGAGGCGGTCGCGCAGAGGGCGACGTGAGCCACGGCGGAGACGACGTGCGGCAGCAGCGAGTCGGGGCGTGTGCGAAGAGCATCGATACAGGTTCGCAGTACGTCCAGACAGCAGAGGGAACGCAGAGAGCGGGCGGTTGGCGGAGGAGTGAGCGCGACTCGACGCGGCGAGCGAGGAGGTCGAGCGATGGGGACGAGTGGCCGCCCTCGCTCCCTCCCTCTCCACCCAGCTCGCTTGCTTGTTCACTCGACACCGACCCGGCACTGCACCAAGGGCCAGTGGCGTGCGCACCACCCCCTCCAGCCGCCCCCCGCCCTCGCCCAGCGCCCCGCCACCTCGCCGCCTCTCGGCGAACAACAACACCACCGACCGCCCTCACCCAGTGCGTGCGGCCGCTTGGAGAGCCGTCCAGTGTGCCCAGATCACTGACTCGTGCCCCTGCAGACAGCCACAGCAAGCCCCAAGGCCGCCGCCGTCCCGCTCCACATGGACTCGCTCCGCCCCTCTCCGACAGGCCGCTCCCCGTCTAACTCGCCCCACACCCACCTCCTGCGCCCGCGTCGCTCGTTCCAGCGCAACCCCTTCTCGTCAAAGACCAACCTCCTCAGCGGCGCGTCGGCTCTCCTCGGCGGCGGCAACTCCGACAAGCTGCAGAGCCCCGTCCAGCTCGTCGACACCCCTCCCCCGCCCCAGCAGCACGCCCAGGCGCTCAAGGGCAAGGGCCGAGGCGGCGGCGCAGCCCTGTTCCCGCCGTCGCCCGACCTCGTCGACTCGGCCAGGACCGCGCCCGAGCACGCCACGTCGCCGTTCGCCTCGACCAGCGCCGCCGTCCTCCCGGTCGCGGGGCCCTCGGGCGCGTCCACCAGCGCCGCCGGCGCCGCCGGTCCGTCGATGGCCTCGACTCGCAGCAGCACCCGCCCGGGTCAGCGCGAGGTCGCCGGGCTCAAGCGCCTCGCGAGCGCGTTCGGCGGCACCCTCCTCGGCAAGACGCGCTCGTCCACCGCGCGCAAGGCGTTCGACCTCAACGACTGGAACCAGGACCTCGCCGCCATCGCGAGCCACCCGCCGAGCTCGACGCCGACGAGCCCCAACGACCCGCAGGACGACCCGATCGCCGTCGCCGCCGCCGCCCGCGCCGACGACGTCTCGCCCGCCGTGTCGAGGCGGCGCACGTCGGCGGCGAGCTCGAGCGGCGACATGTCGAGCCCGGTGACCGAGCTCTCGCCGCGCGCGACGCGCCCGCGCCCGTCATACGGCCGCGCCGGCGACGACTTTGCGGCCCGCCTCGAGCCGCCGACGTCCGAGTCGCGCCGGCGCAAGAGCGACGAGATGGACGAGGACGTGCGCGACTCGTTCGAGCACCTGCACTCGCCTGTGTCGACGTCGGCGGGCCCGGCCGGGCACCCGCACGCACCCGCGCACCGCCGCGAGCCGCACCACGTCCATCACCGCGGCGGGCACGGCCGCACACACTCGCTCGCACACGCCCACTCGCTCCCCTCGTCGCGCATGCTGTCGCAGCACGCGAGCGACGGCCTCGCTGCGGCGTCGGCGTCGCCTGCGTCCATCCCGCGCTCCGTCTCGACCCTCAACTTCGACACGCCCTTCTCGTTCGCCTCGTCGCCGGCGCCGGCGCGCAGCGCGTTCGTCGCGAGCCCGCTGAGCGGCACGATGCCGCCGCCATCGAAGCGCGTCTCGATCGAGCGCATGCCGTGCTTCGACGAGGAGGACGACGCCGAGGCGAGCGGCCTGTCGGGCGACGACGCCGTCTTTGGCGGGCCGTCGGTCACGTCGTCGGCGTCGTCAGCGTCGGTCACGAACGCGCCGCGCAAGGTCGCCCGCGCCAAGTCGCTGTCGCGCCCGTCGGTCCCTTCCTTCCCCTCGTTCAACATCGTCCCCATCCCCGCCTCGTCGTCGCACCCGGGCTTCGAGACGCCCTCGTTCTCGCCCGCGCTCCCCTCGCCCTCCGACTCGCTCCGCCCGCCGTCGTCCATCTCGCGCAGCCGCGCCGCGTCGTCCGGCACCGGCCTCGACACGCTCAACGAGTCGGGCCCGGCCATCGACTACTTCTCGACGTCGGGCTCCGAGCTGCGCGACGGCGCCATCTCGCCCGTCAGCGTCTCGAGCCTCGAGTCGACCATGACGCCGCCGCGCCGCCGCAGCGGTGAGCTCGGCGCCTTCAGCCTGTTCGGCGCCGGCGGCGCGGCGGCGCTCAGTGCGGCCGAGCGCGCCTCGCGCCGCCACTCGATGATGCCGCACGCCAACAACTTCAGCCACCACGCCCTGTCGCAGCTCGCCAACGGCACGCTCGACGCGCGCGACTCGCCCGCCAAGGGCGGCTCGGCGACGGGCTCGACGTCGATGCCCGACATGCAGGCGGGCGCAGGGTCAGCCGACGACGGTGCGCCGGCGGCGGCAGGCACGCAGGGCAGCGACCGTCCGCCGCCGCTGCCGAGGCTCAGGCCGCTCGGGTCGGCGTCGGCGGCGGCGAGGCGCCTCAGCTTTGCCCCGGCGGGGCAGCCCAACGACTCGTTCCGGCCGTTCGGTTCGTCCCTTTCCTCCCTCTCTTCCGTAGCCCGTACGTCGACGTGCCGAGACTGACGACGGCATGACGCACGCTCGCAGGCACCCCGATCCAGCAGGTCCCCGCCGGCCGCAAGCGCAACGCCAACGGCGCCCTCCTCGCCGGCGGTGCGACGAGCAAGCTCGGCGCCGTCTCGCCCATCGTCAATCCGCCCTCGTCGTCGCCGGCTCAGCCTCGGTGGAAGACGCGCAGCAACGCCGCCGACGAGGACGACGACCTCATGGACGAGGACGACATGCCGTCGCGGCTCAGCATCGACAGCTGGCGCGACGGGCCGACGCCGACGCTCACCGACGCCGCGACGAGCATCTCGTCGTCGTCGCTGTGCACGTCGCACTCGGGCTTGATCGACCACGGCGACGTGAGCGCCGCCGTCACGGCGTCGACCTCGGCGCACTCGCTCAACTCGACGCACGGTGCCGCACACCCCGAGGGCGCCATGCCCCACCACCTCGGCGGCGACGGCGGGTCGGCCTTCTTCACGCCCCAGAACTACAAGAACGTGCGCCCGCTCGCCGCCGCGTTCCTCTCGACCGGCCTCGTCAGCAAGCGCGCTCGCCCTCGCACCAACAGCCTCGGCGCGAGCGGCGCACCGACGTTCAACCTCCACCAGCACCTCATGCGCCAGGTCGGGCACGAGCAGCCGCAGCAGCAGGCGGCGCCGTCGCCGCACCAGCACTCTGCGCCGTCGCACGCCTTCGAGGAGGTCGAGACGGCCGGTGCAGCGGCGGTGCCGCTCCTCAACCCGCTCGTCACGAGCCTGTCGCGCCCGTCCGTCATGCCCGACACGCCCGTCAAGCGCTCGGCGTTCGTCCTCGGCCAGTCGGGCTCGGTCGGCGTCGCCGCCGGCCGCTCCTCGCTCACGCCTGCGACGCCCGGCCTCGTCGTCCAGAGCGCGTTCGGCTCGTCCGACGAGGGTCACGACTCGCCCTCGACCGACGCCATCTACACGGGCTCGCCGATCGGGCCCTGCGGCACCCTCTCGACGCAGCAGACGGCGGCGCTCGCGCTCGTCGGCCACCACTCGGCGAGCACGCCCGGCGGCGCCGACGACGAGCAGCGCGAGTCGCGCGAGTCCCTGTCGCCGCTCGCGAGCGCCAAGAAGCCGTTCCACCGCTCGGTGTCGCCGCTCTCGGGCCGCAGCGTCGAGTCGTCGGCGTCGTCGGACGGCACCGCCGCGCCAGGAGGCCGCCGCGCCGAGCCCGCCGGCGACCAGTCGCCGTCGATGCACGCAGCCAAGAGCGGCGGCGCGGGCGGCGGGCGGTTCAGCTCGGCGTCGTCGTCGGTGCGGAACAGCCTCGGGCGCGTGCGCCCGGCCATGTTCCGCCGCAGGAGCAGCGGGCAGCTCTCGAGCGAGGGCAGCTTCTTCGGCATCCAGTACCGCAGCGGCGGCTCGAGCTCGGGCAAGAGCAGCGCGTCGGCGACCATCGCCGAGGGCGAGCCCATGACTCCGACGAGGAGCGTCGGCGGGAGGTACTGGGAGGGTGCGTCCTCCTCTCTCTCTCTCTCGCTCTCGTTCTCGCACACAGACACCTGACTCTCTCTTTCTCTTGACGTACGCAGGCACGCAGCTCCTCGACACGCCGACCGAGGAGACGCCCGTCACGCCCGCCATGCCCAACTTTCCCGACCTCCCCTCGCTCGCGCCCTCGGGCCAGTCGACCGTCTTCCTCCAGCCCGTCGCGACGCCGTCGAACGCGCCTCGTGCCTCGTTCCCGATGACGGACGCCGAGAACCGCCAGCACCACCCGGTCAAGCCCGTCGGCGGCCGCCCGCAGTTCAAGGTCCGCCACTCGAGCTCGACGGTGCTCTCGCTCCGCCAGCAGGAGATCTCGCAGCCCAACTGGTTCGAGAGCAACTACACGCTCCTGCGCGTGCTCGGCAACGGCGCGTTCAGCGACGCCTACGAGGTCGCCGACTTGAGCCGCGAGGGCCAGGTCTACGCCGTCAAGCGCACCAAGAACCCGTTCCTCGGCCCCAAGGACCGGTGCGTCGTCTCTCTCTCGCTCCTCTCGTGCCGACCCACTCCTGCAGAGGCTGACGAGCGTCTTCGCCCGCAGCCTGCGCCGCCTCGAGGAGGTCGACATCCTGCGCCTCTTCTCGTCCGAGACGGACGCCTCGCCGCACCTTATCTCGCTCGTCGACGCGTGGGAGCAGACGGGCCACCTCTTCATCCAGACCGAGCTGTGCCCGGCCGGCAACCTCGCCTGGTGGCTCGAGGAGTACGGCAACAACAACGAGCAGCTCGACGAGGCGCGTGTGTGGAAGATCCTCGCCGAGCTCACGGCCGGCGTCGCCCACATGCACTCGCGCAACATCCTCCACCTCGACCTCAAGCCCGCCAACGTCTTCATCACCGACAAGGGCCACCTCAAGATCGGCGATTTCGGCCTCGCGACGAGGTGGCCGCGCGCCGACCCGCTCAGCATCATGAAGGGCGCCGCCGTCGACTCGCCGCCGTGGGGCGAGCCCGGCCTGCGCGGCGACCCGATTTGGCGCGCCCAGGACGGCGAGCGACGCACGAGGGCCAAGAGCAACGGCGACGCTCCCGAGGACCTCGAGCGCGAGGGCGACCGCGAGTACATCGCGCCCGAGATCCTCAGCGGGCGCTACGGTAAGGAGGCCGACGTCTTCAGGTGCGTCTCTTCTCGCTCTCTTCGTTGCCGCAGCAGCAGGGCGACGAGAATGTGAGCTGACGCTCGGTCCGCTTCCTCCTCTCTCGCAGCCTCGGCCTCATCATCCTCGAGGCGGCAGCCAACGTCGTCCTGCCCGACAACGGCCCGGCGTGGCAGAAGCTGCGCTCGAACGACCTGTCGGACGTGCCCCTGTCGCGCTTGTCGCCGAGCCTGCTCGGCATCCTCCAGGGCATGCTGCACAAGACGCCCGACCTGCGCGCGCCCATCGCCGACGTCGCCCGCCACCCGGTCGTCGCCCAGCTCCTGTCGATGCTGCAGGCGTCGCTGCGCAGCGACCGCAGCAGCAGCGACGAGCCGCCGGCCGTCCTCGGGGCCGTGTGCGCCGAGGCCGACTCGTTCCTCCACGACGTCTTCACGCACGCCTACCCGGACCAGGCGAGCCCTGCCGCCGCACCGGCCTACATGCACGACCCGCCGGCGTTCCGCATCGACGAGGCGGACGAGCCCGCCGACGACGGCGACGAGCGCATGGTCCTCGACGACTGAGCACTGTCGCTCTCCTCCCCCCCCCTCTCCCTTCCTTCCCTCACCTCTCTTAGTTGCACCCAGCCTCACACACTAGATCTCCTGCTCTCCCTCAATTGCCTGCCTTGCATCCCTCGTCGTTGTTCGTGCCTCTGTACCCAGCTTAGCCTCCCGCCTCGCTTCCTCCTTCCCCTCCTCCTTCGTTACTTTCCCTCGCCTCGCCCGCCTTTTCCCTACTCTGTGCTTGCACTACTTGCGGCTCTTGTGTACGTGCCCTCGGAATCCCAAGCCCATGCGCAGCCTCTGGCGCGCCCTTCTCCTTCTCCTCCTCCTCCTCCTCGAGCGAGCCCTGAGAGAGCAAGGATCGTCGGTCGTACTGCGGATCTGCAAGAGGCTCTGGCACCCGACGAGCCGGCGCGGAGAGGGAGATCTGGACGCGGCCAGCTCGGAGCCCCTCACACCGCCTCGCCGCCCTCCGAGGCTCCCGACCGTGCGGCCTCTCACGCTCTCCCTCGACCCTCTATCGCCACTCGAGACGCCCCAGGCCACCCACAAGCGGGCGCACACCCGCCTGCGCCGCGTACCTACAGCCAGGATGCTGTCCTCGCTCGCCCCGTCCGCCGTCCTCGCCGCGCTCCCTTCGTCCGCAGCGGGAGCTTGGCGCCACATCGTCGTCCAGCACGACGACCTGCCCGAGCCGCTCAGGTTCCTCCCGAGCGCATTCCGCATCCTCGCCCTCCTCCTCTTCGTCCCCGTCGCCGCCCTCGCCGTCGTGAGTCGTCCTCCTCCGCCTCATCTCCTCCCCGCGCCCGGCGAGGTTCGTCACGAGCCCCGGCGGGCCGAGGCGGCAGCTACGTGGCTCTCGAGGCCTAGCAGGACTACTCTGCAGTGTAGACGAGCGAGCTGACCTCCCTCCCCCTCGCCCTCCTCGTCCGCAGGTCGACATCGTCGGCTACGTCGCGTTCGCCTTCGTCCTCCGCCCTCTCGGCTACGCCTCGACGTGAGTCCTCTCTCCTTCACCCTCCCAGTAAGCCCTCTGAGCAGGCGAGCAGGCGTGCGCGAGCTTCGCCGCGGCAGAGCTCGCTCCTATCTCGCCTCGTCCTCCCCGCGCTGCTGCGGTCGCTGACACCGAGCCTGTGTCACCTCCCGCAGCCGCCACTTCAAGGACCCCGAGAAGGACGGCCGCCTCATCGCCATCCCGCTCCACGGCTCGATCCACTCGCCGTCGTCGACCGGCGAGGGCGTCCTCCCCTCGTCCGGCGAGTCCGTCTCGTCCGGCGCGTCCGACATCTTCCCCTCGCCCGCCTACTCGGACGTGACGCCGCTCCCCTCCGTCGACGAGGGCACCGCGCTTTCGAGCGCTCGACCGGGCAGGCCCCCTGCGCTCGCCGGCATCGCCACGGTCGGCACGACGTCGACCTCGTCCTCCTCGCCCTCCGACTCGTCGTTCAGCTCGAACGCCTCGTCGCCCAAGCACCGCACGCACGCCTCGGCCTCTTCGCATCGAGCGACGAGCACGCACCGCCACGGCCGCGTCTCGTCTGGCTCGTCGGCGTCGGGCGACGAGTCGTCGACGGTGCGGCGCATGTCGCGCGACCGGGCCCCCTCGGTCGGGCTCGACGGCCCGCTCTTCGGCGAGGGCGACGAGACGGACACGGCGACGACGCCTGGCGGCGAGAGCGACGCCGAGGGCGACCTGGCGGGCATGAGCGGCGACTACGTGTCGCACCAGCCGAGGAGGGGAGACGGCGTCCCCCGCGGCGGGTTCAAGCTCGGCCTGACAGAGGTGCAGCGGCGCCCGAGTGCGTCCTGAGCTCGTCGGCTCCTCCCCTCTCCCTTGTGTGTAGCAACATCCCCTCGCGGGCTTTCCCCTCCTCCCTCGGTTGTACCCCCTCCTCCTCGTTCGCCCGCAGTCCTTTCTGTGCCTGGACCTGCGCGCGTCGTCGTCCCCCTCTCCTTCTTCGTCTCGTCGTCGTCGCGCTTGCGTCGCCCTGCAGTGCACTGGTTGTCGCTCCTGCTCTTCGTCCTCGCCGGCGACCTCACGAGAGGCTCGAGCCCCCCTCGTCTCTTTCTTCTGCGTCGTGAGCCTCGTCAAGTATGATGCTGTCACAATTACGCTGCCATTGTCAGCGTACACAGAGAGGCGCTGTCGCCGAGCGGGATTTCCGACTCGCTCGTTCTGGAACGCGGCGAGCCAGCCCCACCTCTCGCTCCCTTCTTCCTCACACGACCGCGACGAGCTGCGCAGAGCACGCCAGTACACGTACACAGCGCACCGAGCCCGCCCCGCCCCAGCCGCACCCCGCCGCCTGCGACCGCCGCGACCTCCTCGCCCTTCCCCGCACCCACCCTCCTCCGTTCCCGCCCTCGCCTCAGCCAGCGCAGCACCATGGCGACCACTGCCTCGACCAGCCCGCCTGCGACGACCCAGGCGCAGCCGCACAAGTCGTCGGGCAAGCGCGTCTTTCGCAGCATCTCGCGCTTCCTCTCGGGCGCAGGGTCGACCACCAAGCAGCGCCCAAAGCTCCCGCACCACGACGCCGGCAGCAAGGAGGGCGTCACGACCACTCGCACGCGCACCACGAGCCCGCGCCGCAGGAGCAGCAGCCGCAGCTCGTCGCGCTCGAGGCGCACTCTCGACGACGACGACGACCTGCACCGCCACGACCCGAGCCAGCGCACGCGAGGCCAGTCGGTGTCGGCTCGCTCGGCGCTCTCGGGCGCAGACACGGACGCGTCCCTGTACGCCATGTCGCCCTCGACCCGCGGGCCGTCGAGCATCGTCTCGAGCCGCACGGTCGACTCGTCGTCGCACGACGCCTCGTCCCTCGCCCCGACCCACGCGACGCACAGGAGCTACGCGTCGACCAAGCCGACGACGCTCCTCTCGGTCGACCTCGGCGGCGCGCCGGGCGCCAACCGCATTGCCGTCGTGCCCGGGACCGGCGTCGGTGCGAGCGGGACCGGCCCTGGTTTCCTCGGCGCGAGCGCCGGTTCGGCGGCCTCGCACGGCCCCTCCTTCTCGTCCTCCCTCCCCGCGACGTCGAGCCCGACCCTCGCAGCGCCCATCCCGCCCTCGGCCGCAGCGACCGCGCCGTTCGCCGCCGCCCTCCACACCCAGCACCGGCACCGCCCCTCGTCCTCGTCGACGTCGTCGTCGCGCTCGCTCGTCTACCTCCCCGATGGCACCTCGCTCGACCTACCCGACTCGCCGACCGGCGTCCCCTCGCACACGTACGCCCACCCGCGCAACAACCCGCACCCGGCGTTCCCGCCCGCCGACAACGCGAGCGTGCTCACGCTCGCGAGCTCGTCGTTCGCGCCGAGCGTCATGAACAGCGGCGGCGCGAGCGTCGCCGGCGGCGACAAGGCGGGCGCAGCTGCGGCCGGCGCGCGCACGTCGTGGACGAGCGCGGGCGGCCTGCGCGCGTGGAGCACGCGCCAGGCGCGCTCGCTGCACGGCGGCGCGGGCGGCGGGAGCGGCGCCAAGTCGCTGCTCGGTGCGGCGCAGGGCGCCGAGGCCGACGAGGACGCGAGCGTGAGGGCGCTCGCGGGGAGCCGGCGCGCGAGCGACGAGAGCCTCGGGAGCAGGAGCACTTGGAGCGCCGTCGTCTCTGCGGGCGTCGGGCCGAGCGCAGGCGCCGGTGCGGGCAGCAGGCCGCGCGAGGGCAGCGTCAGGAGCCGCGCGCCGCTCGAGGATGGCGAGGCGGCGTCGGGCGGCGCCGGCGGCGAGCGGGACCCGAAGGACCGCCGCGCGAGCCTGCGCACGCTCGAGACGGCGCCGTCGATCGTGCTCCCCGCCGGCGACCAGGACGTCCGCTTCGACGGCGACGACGTCGATCCTGCGGCCGCCGACGATGCGCTCGCGCAGACGCACACGCCCGAGGAGAAGGGCAAGAGCGTCGACGCAGCCGAGCACATCGGCGTCGCGCCTACGCTCGCCGAGACGGCGCAGACGTTCGGTCTCCCCGTCGGCGGCGACATCCTTGCTCCGCACGTCGAGCGCTCGTCGTCGTCGGACGGTGCGAGCGGCGCGGGCAAGGACAGCGGCGAGGCGGCGACCGAGGCGAGCACGCCTCGAGGGGAGAAGGGCGAGGGCGAGGCGTTCGGGCTTGGGTCGACGGAGGCGGAGGATGTCGGCAAGGAGGTGGCGGCGTGAGCAGTGGTGTAGTAGTCGGAGTGCCGTGCAGCGAGCGACGTTCCTATCTCTGCCCGCTCGAGAGCTGAACGTCGAGGACGAGAAACCCGCGGCTTCCCTCCAGCTTTTTTGCAGCAGTTGTAGCGGGCTCGTGAGTACGTACTGTGCAGCTAAGCAGCGACCGGCACCTGAAAGGCGAGGCTTTGAGCAGGCGCTTTCTCCCCTTGTCCGCAGCGAGGATCCGACGAGGAGAGCGCGACGCCAACACCTCCCGCCCGTCCACCCAGCTCGTCTAGGCTGCTGCCAGACTTGCTCGAGCTCTCCTGCGGTACCTGCACGCCGACCGTCAGCACCAGGCCGACGCAACCCGACAAACCGCCGCGAGGCTCCACCTCAGCCCGCTCTCGATCCTCCCTCGCCGCGTCGACAGCTTGTTGAGCGCGCAAGGGCAGCAGAAGGTCCGCAAGTAGCGCGCACGAGGCGCAGCTGAACAGCTCGAGCGTTCTAGGTCGTCCGTCGCAAGTCGCCCTCATCTCCATTCGCTCAACCCCGGGTGCGTCCTTTCGTCTTCCACGGCCGCGAGAGCTCCCTGGAGTCTCGAGCTGACGCCTACAGCCCACAGCTCATCCTCAAGACGCGCTCCACGCCACAGCGCCGCGGTCTCGCCAACTCCCCCTCCCACCTCGCCCTCTCCCTCCTCTCCTCCTTCCCTCCTGTCCATCATGTCCAACTCGCCCTCAAACAACATCAAGGTCGTCTGCCGCTTCCGTCCGCCCAATGCGGTCGAGCTGCGCGAGACGGGCGGCGAGAGCATCGTCCAGATCAGCGAGGACGGGACCAACGTCAAGTTACGCTCGCAGGAGAACATGCGCGGCGCCGAGGCCGACGGCTTCACGTTCGACCGCGTCTTCCAGATGAGCACGCCGCAAGAGGAGGTGTTCGAGTTCGGCGTCAAGGGCATCGTCGACGGTGCGTCCCAAGTTGCCTCCTCCTCGTCGCCCTCACCCTTGCTGACCTTCCGCTCCCCCTCGTACGCAGACGTGCTCAACGGCTACAACGGCACCGTCTTCGCATATGGGCAAAGCGGGTCGGGCAAAACTCACACGATGATGGTGCGTTCGTCTCTCTCGAAGCGCGGCGGCGATGCGCAGGCGTTGCCCGCTGTGGAACGGTCCGCCGCGGGCGCGTCAGGGCTGTACACGCTTCGGCACCTTTCCACGTCCCCCCTCTGACCCTCTCGCCGTGCTCGCAGGGCCCAAGCATCGACGACTCGCAGTTGAAGGGCATCATTCCGCGCATCGCCGAGCAGATCTTCTCGTCCATCATGTCGTCGCCGGCCAACCTCGAGTACCTCGTCAAGGTGTCGTACATGGAGATCTACATGGAGCGCATCCGTGACCTGCTCGCCCGTGCGTCGCTCGTTCCTTCCCGCCGTCGCCACCGCCGCCGAGGTCTCCGAGCTGACCCTTGACAACTGCCCGCAGCCGAGAACGACAACCTGCCCGTGCACGAGGACAAGCAGCGCGGCGTCTACGTGAAGAACCTGTCCGACTTCTACGTCAGCAATTCGGACGAGGTGTACGAGGTCATGCGCCAGGGTGGATCTGCGCGCGCCGTCGCTTCGACCGGTCCGTCCCCTCTCGCTGCGAGCGCCTGCACTCTCTCGTCGCTGCTTTCTGACGACGAACCACCCACTGCTCGCAGGTATGAACGCCGAGTCGTCGCGCTCGCACTCGATCTTCGTCATCACCGTCCAGGCGCGCAACACCGAGACCGGCACCCAGAAGACGGGCTCGCTCTTCCTCGTCGACCTCGCCGGGTCCGAGAAGATCGGCAAGACTGGTGCGACGGGGCAGACGCTCGAGGAGGCCAAGAAGATCAACAAGAGCTTGAGTGCGCTCGGCCTGGTCATCAACGCTCTCACCGACGGCAAGGTGCGTCGTCATCTCTCTTCTCGCAGCCGCAATGAGCTCTCGCTGATGCCGAGTCCCTCTCACACAGTCGGCCCACATCCCCTACCGCGACTCGAAGCTCACGCGCATCCTGCAAGAGTCGCTCGGCGGCAATTCGCGCACGACCCTCATCATCAACTGCTCGCCGTCGCTCTACAACGAGACCGAGACGCTCTCGACCCTGCGCTTCGGCATGCGCGCCAAGTCGATCAAGAACAAGGCCCGGGTCAACGCCGAGCTGTCGCCCGCCGAGCTCAAGGCGCTCCTCAAGCGCGCTCAGCGCGACCAGGCCAACTCGGGCGCCTACATCGGGCTCCTCGAGCAGGAGGTCGCCGTCTGGCGCGAGGGCGGCACGGTCGACAAGGAGCAGTGGGCCTCGATGGAGCGGGCGCTCGGGCTCGGCGAGGGCGAGCTCGAGAAGCTCGCGGCGGGAGGAGCGTCGGCGGCCAAGTTGAAGGCGCAGCCGAGGGCGCCGGCGCTCGACCGGGTTTCCGAGGGCGGCGAGAGCCGGCCCGAGACACCGACGAGCACGATGGGCGGCGACGAGCGCGAGGAGTTCATCAAGCGGCAGAACGAGATGGAGGACCAGATCGCCAAGACGGTGCGTCGTCGCACTCGCTCAGCCGTCCTCCTCACCCTTCCTCGCTCCCCTCACTGACTCCCTCTCTTGACATCGTCCGCAGGAGTCGCAGCTGTCGTCGCAGGACAAGCTCATCCGCGAGCTGCGCGAGGAGCTCTCGTCGCTCAAGGAGTCCGAGTCGTTGGCGTCGAGCGAGAACAAGGCCATGAACGGCGAGCTCGCCGACCTGCGCCTGCAGCTTGAGCGCATTCGGTACGACAGCAAGGAGGCGCAGATCACGACCGACTCGCTCAAGGAGCAGAACGGCGAGCTCGAGCGAGAGCTCGAGGAGCTTCGAGTGCGTCTCTCTTTCTCTTCCTCTCTCCCTCCCTGACCTCGACGTACAACCTTTCCTGATGCACCTTCTGCGCCCGCAGCGAGCGCTCGCCGACGCCAAGTCGACGCAGAAGTCGGCCGACCAGGAGGGCAAGGACAAGAAGAAGGCCGAGCGCATGGCGGCCATGATGGCAGGACTCGCTGCGGTGCGTCCGACGTTCCCTCTCGCCGTGCGACTCGATCAAGGTCCCCTGCGCTCGTACTGATGCTCTTGACGTCGCGCAGGGAGGTCTCTCGGAGAAGGAGGCCGACATCCGGGCGTCTCTCGCTCGCCTCGACGAGGCCGCCCACTCGGACAAGCCGCTCTCGCCCGACGACCTGTCGACGCTGCGTCGGCAACTCGAGGACTCGTCCATCTCGCTGCGCGAGCACCAGGACCGCGCCAAGCAGGTCACCGAGGAGAACGAGATGCTCACCCGCAGGCGGGACGAGCTGGAGACGAGGCTGTCGACGCTCGAGCAGGAGTACGAGGAGCTTCTCGGTGCGTCCTTGTCTCTCTCTTATACACACGACGTCGAGACCGGCCTGTTGACCTCGTTGCTGCATGCACGCAGACAAGACGGTCGCCGACGAGGAGCGGGACGACGCAGCCAACGTGCAGGACATCCGGGTGCGCCGCTCTTCCTCTCCTTCCCCCTTCTTGGCTCACCATCGCTCCTGTAGCGCACACTGACGCGCCGTGTCGCCTCCCCACCTGCAGATCAAGCTCGAGGCGCAGTACGCCATGAAGCTCGAGGCCGCTCTGAACGACGGCAGCGACCTCAAGCAGCAGCTCGTCCTCAAGAACTCGGAGCTCAAGCACGTCAACGACGCGCTGGAGCAGGTCCGCACCGCCAACGCCGAGCTTGAGGTGCGTCCTCTTCCATTCACTCCACGCTCGCACGGACCCCTCGCGACTAACGGTTTTGGCGTTTGCAGCGGGCGTTCAAGATCACGACGGCAAGTATCGAGGGCGGCAAGAACCTCGAGGAGGCGGCCAAGGACATGGAGCGGCAGCACAAGGCCGTCGCGCAGCAGCTCGCCGACTTTGACGCCATGAAGAAGAGCCTCATGCGCGACCTGCAGGACCGCTGCGAGAAGGTGCGTCACCGTTCCTTCTTCCTCCTCCTGTTCGACTCCCTCCCGACACGCAGGCTGACGGTCGCCGCTCCCTGCAGGTCGTCGAGCTCGAGATCTCGCTCGACGAGGCGCGCGAGAACTACCGCAACTTGGCCAAGAACTCGAACAGCAAGGCGCAGCAGCGCAAGATGGACTTCCTCACGCGCAATCTCGACCAACTCACGCTCGTGCAGAAGCAGGTGCGTCCCTCTCAGTGTCCTCGTCGTCTCTCGCAGGCGCTCACCGTTGACTCATCGCTCTCTCGCCCTGCAGCTCGTCGATCAGAACACGACGCTCAAGCGCGACACCGCCCTCGCCGAGCGCAAGCTCATCGCGCGCAACGAGCGTATCCAGAACCTCGAGGCGCTGCTGCAGGACGCCAACGAGAAGGTCAACCAGCAGAACGCCAAGTTCGAGGCGCGGCTCCAGGCCGTCAAGGAGCGCCTCGACCAAGCACGAGGTGCGTCTCGATGTTGTTCTCTCTCATACTCGTGCTGCCTGCGCGCCGAGCGAGCGGCGCCGACAACGTGACGTACTGACGCTGCGACCTGCCCACCTCGCAGCGCAGAACCAGCCCGCCGTCACCTCGAGCCTCAACTTTGGTCGCATCGCCAAGCCTCTGCGAGGCGGTGGAGGCGACGTCGAGCCAGTGTGCGTCCCTGCGTGTCCACTTGTCTTCACGCCCGGAGCTGATCCGCGTCCTCGCCCTCTCTCCCCTCACCTCCTGCAGCGCCGGCGCCGACCGCCGCACGTCGGGCTTCTTCTCTCGCTTCGGCTCCGCCACGCGATAGAGCAAAGCCTCTGCAGGCCCTTCCACCTCGCTCTGGTGCACTGTGCGTCATGCACGAGCGGCGCCTCCGTCCTCCTCGTCCTCCCTGTCTGTTCCTTCCCACCTCCCTCGCAGCGCTCTGTATACCCCTTCCCTCTCGCACTTCTTCGTCGTTCCAACCTGCCAATGCCAAGTACCTGTTCTCGTCTTCTTGAGCCTTGCGAGCAGTGAGAGCGCTCCTTGTCGCGCTGGACCTGGTCGCTCGTCGACTCGGGAGCAGCGCCTCGCGCGGCCTCAACTTGTGCCGGGCTTTCTGAACAGCGCAATCAGCTGAGATTGATCTCTGCTAGCTATCTGACGCGTCAGACCTGCTGGACAGCCTGTGCTCGGCCGCGACGGAGTCCTCATCAGCTCCTCCTGCTCCTTCCTTGCTCACGTCTCGCCGCCTGGACCGAAGCAGCTGCGACCGCTCTCAGACCGCTCTCAGCATGCTTGTACAGCTCTCGGTCAATTACCCGGGCGCACAGGACCTCGGACAGTGTCGCGGCTTCGTGCTCGCGCCTCCCAGCGCGCTCGGCCCAGCCGGCGATGCGCTCGTCGGCGCTGTGCGACGAGCCGCCGAGCACGTCGTCGACAAGTGGATCCTGCTGCGCGGTGTTCCGGTCCGGCAAGTAGAGGTGCGTCTTCCGCTCTCCTTCGTCTTCCTCCTCCGAGCGCGGCTGCTTACATTTCGGCTCCGCTCGCAGAGCCGCACATGGGTCATCGATACCGACATGCACGCTCGACCGGCCTCGGGCGAGCTACCGCGCCTGGCGTACTGCCGCTTCGTCGCGGCGCCGCTCGACCTCAGCTCGACCTTCGCGCTCCAGCTCTCCCACCAGGGCTTGTTCGTCGTCGCGAGCGCACGCGAGCTCGATGGGACGCTCTCATCAACGGCATCAAGGAGCTCGACCGGCGAGCGAGGTCACGACGGGCCCCGCAGAAGGAGCTCGAGCGCGAGGTCCGTGCGCGCGAGGTCCGTGCGGGCGAGGTGGTTCAGGACGAGCGGACTCGTTTTCTCTTCTCTCTGCGGCGCTCTCGTTACAGTAGACACGTGCACTGCCATCTTTGTTGCAAGTTGCGTGACCGAGAGGTCGAGAGAGAGACGTCGTACAGCCAGGGAGAGAGGGAAGGGAGGAGGGGAGAGAGAAACGGACGAGGAGGAACACAGGCGGGGCGTACAGGGTGCGGTGAGAAAGGGACGCCGCGTATCGCTCAGAGGAAGATGGGGAGGACGTCCTCGCGCGAGAAGGGCGCTGCGCACGCCGGGCACTTGCGCTGGCGGTTGGCGAGGCGGGCGTCGGCGCACTCGCGGCAGAAGGTGTGGCCGCAGCGAGAGAGGGCGACCTGCTTGAAGCGGATGTTGCACGTCGAGCATCGGAGCATGCGCTGCAAGAGGTGAAGAGGGGTCAGGAGCTGAGCTCGAAGGCGTGACGAGGTCGATCGAGAGAGGGAAAGAGAGCGAGAGGGACGCACCATCAGGTCGTTGTTGTACTTCTTGAGCTCGCGCACCTCGGCGGGGTCGGTCGAGCCGCTCGAAGAAGCTGCAGCCGAGGTCACCTTGGCCTGCGCCTGCTGCAGCTGGCGCTGCGACTTGGAGAGCTGCTCCTCGACGACCGACTTGGCGCGAGCGGCGTTCTCGGCCTCGTTGATGCGGTCGTTCAGGCGCGAGGTGAGCTGCAGGAGGGGACGACGGTCAGCATGAGGCAAGGGCTCGACTAGAAGAGGGAGAAAGAGGACGCACCTCGGCAACCTGGAGCGTCGTCTGCTCGCTGCGCAGCTGCAGCTCGGCGTTCTTGCGCTTGAACTCCGAGTTTTGCTCCTGCCACGCGCGGACGGTGTTCTGGTGCATGCTGATCTCCTTCTCGGCGTGTGTCTGCAGGGTCGAGCGCCTGTGTCAGTGCTGCACGACGAGGTCTGGTTCCGGGACGGTGGGGGAGCGGCAGACGCACGAGTTGGTGACCCAGAGCACGCTGCACCTCGGCCTGCGACTCGATCTTCTGCTGCTGCTTCTCGGCGAGCTTCTGCAGGACGGCCGCCTCGCCGCTCAGCGCGTCCTTCTGCCGCATCGTCGTGAAGTAGCGATTGTCGGCTTTGGCTTTCTGTCGACGAGGAGGACGGCGTGGTCAGCTCACGCTCGTGCAGAGCATGCAGAACAACATGAGCGAGAGAGAAAGAGGGACGCACGTCGGCGCTGAGACGCTGGACCTTGTCCTCGAGGGCGGCGAGGTTGAAGACCTTGGACGCGTTCTGCTCGTCGAGCGACTGCCACGCCGCCGAGAGTCGGTCGATCTCGCCGTAGAGCATGTTCGAGGCCTGCAGGAAGACGCAGAGTGAGCGAGAGTCGCAGAGGGAAAGGGTGGGAGGAGAAAAAGGGGACGCACCGCCTCCTGGCCCTTGACCTGCGCCTGGGCGACCTTGAGCTCGCGCTGCTTCTCCTCGAGACGCTCGGCCATCTCCTTGACGTCGGCCCTCCCGCCCGGGCCGAGGAGCGCCTCGAGACGCTCGACGCGCTGCCGCGCCTCGGCGAGGTCGGCCCGTGCGCGCGTCTCGCTGTCGATGAGCTGCTGCGCCGACGGCGCCGGCATGCCGCCGTCCTGCGCCGCGTAGTCGTTGAGCTGGTCGCGCAGGGCGAGGAGGAGGCCCTCGGCCTTCTTGAGCCGCGCCGACAGGTCGCCCACGACGTCGTCCTCGCCAACCTCGACCTCGCCCTCCTCCATCTCGTCGTCGCCGCCCGCCTCTGCCGCCGCCGCCTCGGGCGCGGCCTTGGCGTCGGCCTCGCGCACCCGGAGATCGACGCCCTCGACGTCGCCGCGGTCGGCCGCCTTGCCGATGCGGACGCGGCGCAGCTCGGACTCGTACGCCTGGAGGCGCGACTTGCGCGCCTGGGCGAGCGTCTTGAGCTCGTCGAGCGCGCGCAGCTTGTCCGTCTCCTTGGCGCGCAGCTCGGACGTCTCGGCCTTGAGCTCGTCGCGCGCGGCGCGCAGGCGGGCGAGGTCCGACTCGTGCGCCGAGAGCCGGGTCTGCAGGTCGACGACTTGCTCGGACGCCTCGCGCTGCATGACACGGAACGGGATCCCAGCGTCAGTGGGCGCTCGAGAAGGAGAGGTACTGAGGGAGGGAGAGGCGAAAGAGGGGACGTACAACGGCGCTCTCCCTGAACGACTCCATCCCCTCGCGCAGGTCGTCCGCCTCCTTGGCCGCACGCTCGGCGTCGCCCTTCTGCGTCGCGTACTCGGACGCGAGGTACTGGACGTGCTGCTGCATGGCGCGGAAGAGCGGCGTCTCGGCGACGAGGTCTTCAGGAAGGTCGACGAGCTGCGAGCAGGACGGTGAGTCAGCCGAGAGCGCTCGCTGTGCCGCACGAGCACTACGTGCAGGGGCAGAGAGGCATGGTAAGAGGGACGGTGCTCGACGCACCTTGCCCCTCAGCTTGTCCAACTCGAACTTGAGCCCGACCCGCTCCTGCCGCATCTCCTCGA
>Ga0308169_10001675_pt1 | contig 25017 bp, 18 predicted proteins | sample PhyBR1_2_FD_202139 | JGI IMG/M metagenome (GOLD analysis project Ga0308169, IMG submission 202139) | Phyllosphere microbial communities from UC Gill Tract Community Farm, Albany, California, United States - DLSLSB.R1 | ecosystem: Host-associated > Plants > Phyllosphere > Unclassified | place...
GGGGCGCCGTGATCGCTGTGGCCGCTGGATGGGCTGTTGGCTTCGTCCCGGTCACCATGGATTCGCACACTGCGGTCACCGCCTACACCGGTCCGTTTGTTTCCTTTGCGGTTTTCGCGTTGATCGCAGCCGCTGCGAACGCTTTGGCCGCATTGCGGCACGAGGACAAGCCGCGCGCTGTCCGCGCAGGCGCACCCCGCCTGGCCTTGGCAGTTACAGCTGGGCTCAGCGTGGTGGCCGTGCTGGCCTCCGGCTCGGTGCTTCTGGCAACTCAGCTGAATCCAGCGGCGGCATCGGAATCCATGGCCAAGCTAGTGAACACCCAGCAGGTTGGCTCCTCGCAGCCGCGCACCTTGCCGGCTACAGCAGCGGATGCGGGCCGTTCGGAATTCCAGGAGCGAACCCTGGTGCTCAGTCCGCGGTCTTCCGGGGAAATCGACAGCCAGCTGGTCTCCGGTTCCGGAGAAACTCTCGATAGCATCAGCCGCTATTCGCAGGTCAAGCAGCTTCGGGGAAGCATGCTGGATCCAGAACGCAACGAAAGCTCCATTACCGCATCGGTGCAGAGCAAAGCAGTAGCCATGCTGCTCTCCGAATCGGCACTGGATTCCCGCAAGTCCCTGCGTGAATTGGGCATCGGCTACATCGTGTTGAACGAAACCGGCGAATCGGTTCCAGCAACCGTACGCGCCCTTGACTCGGCTACCGGATTGGCCTCCGTGGGACAAACCGACAGCGGATGGCTCTGGCGTGTGGACTATGGAACCTCAGCCGGCGCCGAAGGCACCGGTTTTGCCCGCATCGTCGGTGAGGACGGCGCGGTCACCGTGCTTCCTGCCAACCGCGGCAAGATCAGCAAGGTGCAAATCCCGGCTTCTGATTCGGAGCGCACCCTGGTTCTGGCCACGGCAGCCGATCCGAAACTGCGGGCAAGCATCGATGGCGAGCAACTGCGCTCCGTGGCTTACCCGGAGGATTCGGAGACCCGCTGGGCACAGGCCTTCGAGATTCCTGCAGGCGGCGGCGAACTGTCGCTGTCGCACAAGGAAGCCATGGCAATGCCTTTCTTGATTCTGGCTTGCGTTGTCCTGCTGATTACCGTGTTGCTGGCCATTCCGGTGCCAAGCTCGCGGCGTTTCGCGAACTACCGCAATAGCGAGTACCGGTTCCGCGAACCCCGTGCAGAGGACGAAGCACTGGCTGACGCCTCTGAGGTTCTCGCCGCGGCCGAAGTGCACAGCCCCCCTGCGGCCACTGGCATGCTTCCACAGAGCCGACGCGAAGCCCGCGAACGGGCCAGCGAGATCCGAGACAACTTGACCCCGAAGCTCAACGACCGGATTTCGGGCGATGACGCCGAGCAGGAGAAGAAGTAGTGAGCGACGAGAAGAACGTGAACTCAGCGGATTCTGCTGACAAGCCGGCCGAACAGGTTCCCGCGCCAAAGCCAGCGGCCAGCTCCCAGGGCGCTGCAGGATCCGGGGAACAAGTATCCGCGGCGCTCTCGCGTGCCGAGCAAAAAGCCGCCAAGGCCAAAGCCAAGGTTGATGCCAAGCTCGAGAAAGCACGGGCCAAGGAAGCGCAGCTGCGTGCCAAGGCCGACGCCAAGAATGCGGCCAGGGAACAGAAGTCCCTGGAAGCCGAGCAGGAATCGGCGGCCAAGGCCGAGGCAAAGGCCCAGAAGAAGAACGCATCCCCAGCACCTGCCAAGCCTGGGGCCGCGCCAGCCCCGGCAGTTGAGCCAGCCACTGCTGGCTCGGCAAAAACCGGCCAGTCCGATCAGGGCAGCAAGGCCGAAGCCGAAGAGAAATCCGGGCCATCGGGCAATAGCCAGCCGAACGCCACCACGGCTGCGGCCGGTGCGCCCGAGGCCAAGCCGGAAGCAAAAGACCAGCCGGCCCAGGCAGCCCAGCAAAATTCTGCTGTCGCGCATCCGGCTCATAAGAGCACCGACCCAGCAGCACCAGCTGTGCCCGCGGCAGCTCACGAGCCCAAGGCCGCCCACAAGGCCGAGCCCGAACTGGCTGCCACGCCGGAGAAGCAAAAGCCGGCGGAAAGCAGCAAGGACGCGGCGGCAGACAGCCCGTCTGCAAAACCTGCCGAAGACGCTGGAACGGCAGCGGCTTCGGCTTCGCCATCGACGGACGCTGCTTCGAAGGAACCTGCGCCGATAGCCAAGGAACCAGAAAACGCCAAGGCGGCCAAGCGCCGCCGCAAGCTGGAAAAGATTCGCGCCGCAGAGGCGGCTAAGGAAGAGCAGGCTCAACAAGCCCAGGCCACCGAAGCTGGCATTGCCAGCGAATCCGCAGCCGGCAGCGTGAACGCACGCCGCAAGAAGCTGGACAAGGCGCGAGCTGCTGCCAGCAAGGATGCTGCCACCGCATCCACCCGCAAGAAAACTGGTGCAGTGCTGTTGAGCCTGGCCGCTGTGCTTGCCGCCAGCGCCGCAGTGGGCGCAGGATCCCTGGTTGCCCCGAAGGCTGCTGAAAAGACCCTGCCGGCCGCGGTGACCAACCTGCCAGCCGGCGATGCCAGCAGCGTCTGCGCGCCCACCCCGAAATTGCTGAAGGGCGTTGACGGAACTGATCCGCAATTTGCCGCGGGCGGCAAGGAAATCTCCAGCAACCTGCGCAGCATCGCCGTCTCCGATTTGGCAAAGCGCATCCCGGGATCATCCTTCGCCAAACTCGATGGAACCTCGGAACGGCCGCTGACCGAGCGCATCGCAGAAGACCAGGCGCTTGAAGCCCGCGGATCGGATGATGATGGCCAGACCGGGCGCACCAGCAAGGTCTCGACGGTTAATGGCGTCGACGACGCCCAGGTGTACTCGCTGCAGCCGCTGGGCGGCCTGGCCTCTGAAGGTAGCGCCCTGCGCAGCTACCAGGCCAAGGACGGCGATCTGGCGGGCTTGGCGACGGGCACCTGCCAGGCGCCGGCATCAACCTGGAGGTTCACCGGACTGCAAACCAGCACCGGTTCCACCAGCGTGATGAACCTGGCCAATCCGACGCATACCACGGCCCAGGTTTCCTTGCGCCTGCGCGGGCCCGAAGGCCTGATCGACACCCCGACCCTGCAGAGCATCGTGTTGGCGCCAGGGGAGAGCCGCGCTCTCGTACTTGGCGGCTACGCCCAGGATATGGAGTCGGTCTCTGCCGAGGTCACCAGCCTTGGCGGCAAGATTACCGCGTCGGTGCAGCAGGCTGCCCTGCGCGGGTTGACCCCATCGGGTGTCGATCTCGTGGCAGCCAACGCCTCGGCCTCGAACACCCAGGTGATTCCGGGTGTTTGGATTGACGAGAAATCGAATTCCGATGCGCTGAGCAAGGACGATGGCACTTTGGTTCCGCAGCTGCACGTCTCGGCCACGGGTTCTTCCGGAGCCGGATACAAGGTCAAGGTGCTCGGCAAGGACGGCGAAGTAGCTGCCAGCTTCGATGACAACCTTGCCGTATCCTCCAATGCCACCGATGTGCAGAGCTTGAAGCAGCTGGCGGGCGGCTATTACACCATCGTGGTTGAATCGGATGCTCCGGTGACCGCAGCGGTGCGCATGGTCCGCGGCAGCGATCCGAAGGATTCCTCGGATACCGCATGGGCCGCCAGTTCCAACGTGCTGGCCGGAACCCAGGCCATGCCGCTCTCGGCCAATGGCACCGGAAAATTCGCTTTGGCCGCTGTTGATTCCGACTCCACCGTGGAAGCCACCGTGGTGGGCAAAAATGGCAAGCTGAACAAGGTCAAGAAGTTGGCGATCAACGCCGGCTCCAGCATCGTCTTCGACCCGAGAACCGTTGCGGATGACGCCCAGGCAGTGATTTTCTCTACCGACGCGAACACGTATATTGGACAGCTGACCCTGGGTTCTGAACGTTCTATTGCCTGGGCTGCCATGCCCCAGGCCAATGCCGGTCGCGACGGCATCGTGGTGAATATCGGCGGGTAGCCTCCCGCCACCAAGGAATAGATTTATGGTTACCCCCTTCGGCTGGCTTGCCAGCCGAATCTCACTGGAGCGCCGCAGCTTGCGCGCGGCCAGCCTGACCGCAATGATTGCCGCCATCTTGATCATCGTTGGCGGAGGTGTCGTGCGCGTGACCGGTTCGGGCCTGGGCTGTCCCGACTGGCCGGCCTGCACCGACGGGTCGTTGGCACCCACGGCGCAGATGGGCATTCATGCGACCATCGAGTTCGCCAACCGGTTGCTCACCACGGTGCTCTGCGCTGCGGTGGGATGGGTGATCATTGCCGCTCGCCTGCAGCGCGAACCGGTGCCAGCCATTACCCGCTGGGCCTGGGTGCAGTTTTGGCTCGTGGTGCTCAACGCCGTGATCGGCGGGGTCACGGTGTGGGTGAAGCTAAATCCCTTCATGGTGGCAGGGCATTTCCTGGCTGCTACATTGCTGCTCACGGCCGCGGCCATCACCTGGGACAAGACGCAGAACCTGATAGCCGGGGAGCATCCGGCCAGCACCGGCAAGCTCAAGGCCCTTGGCACCATCATGCTTGCAGCCAATGCCGCATTGGTCATCGCAGGTACCGCCGTAACCGGCTCCGGACCGCACGCCGGGGACTCGGCCGACGTGCCGCGCATGGGCTTTGACTGGCTGGGCATTACAGTTTTCCACGCCTTGGTGGCGGTGCTGGCCCTGGCAACGGTGGCGGTCATGTGGCGCACGGCGAATCAGCAGCAACTAGCCAGCGTGTCCCGCAAGGCGAAAATGTATGTGCTGGTCTTCGCCGGGCAGGGCCTGATCGGCATCGTCCAGGCGCTCACGCACCTTCCCGAGCTATTGGTGGTCTGCCACCTGGTCGGTTCTGCGCTGGTCTGGATTGGCGCGATACGCCTGCTGCTGGCCAGCCATGCACCGCAGCGCTCGGCCGCCGCGGCGGCTCACTCGTAATCAGGGTCGTCGGGGAAATACGACGGGTCGATCTCGTTGATTGGCTTGACCCACAGCTGGGACACCTCGTGCACCACGCATTGATGGACCAGGTCCAGCAACTCGCCAGGGCTGTCGGCTATCTGCTCGATGGGCAGGCGGAAAATGATGATTCTTGCCCGCTCGCTGGCGGTGGCCGCCACGGAGGACGCCAGCGGGATCCGGTCACCAACGGCCTGGGCCTGGTTGATGAGAGTGTCGCTGGGAACCGGCTCGATCAAGAAGTCGATAAGCTCAATCTTCTGCGGCCAGCGCTCGGAAAGCCGCTGGGCACTGGCCATCACTGCGTCATCGAACCGCTCTTGCCTGCCTCGGTAGGCAGGAAGATGCATCGGCAGCAACGGCCCGCGGCGCCCCCGGCCGTGGCGATTGCGCCGCGGCCCGCTGGGCTGATTCGGCACCTTGGAGTTCATCACCCCAGCCTATCGCCCCGGATGGCCTCTGGCCGCGCATCGGCCCGTAAACACCGCTAGATCCCCGGTTAGCGCCAATGGCACGAGTAGAATGGGAACCGTGGAAGGTCTTCGTCTTTGTTCTCGCCCAGCTTGCCGTGAAGCAGCTCGTGCAACCCTCACCTACGTATATGCGGATTCAACTGCTGTACTGGGTCCGCTAGCGACCTATCCGGAGCCGCACTGCTACGACCTGTGCGCGCGGCACGCCAATCGCCTGACCGTCCCCAGCGGCTGGAACCTGATTCGCGGAGCCATGCCGGATGTGCTGGAGCCCGAAGACGAACTGAATGCGCTGGTGAATGCGGTGCGCGACAAGCAGCCGGCGGCCCGCGAGCCGCGGCACGCCTCAACTTCCCCGGTGGATTCGGTGCGTGCTCGCGAAAACCGCGGCCAGCGCTTTGACTCTCGTGTGCGCCTGGCCGTTTTGCCGGATAAGGAACAGTAAGTACCGTTCCAAGAACTTTTCCCAGCACTTCGCGCTTGTGTCTTAGCCGAAACATGTTTTAGGTGTGGTAATCCGTCGCAAGAGCCTTTCGGGTGGATATGCTGAAGGCGCGTGAGCCCTTCGCGGCTTGCCAATTACCCTAAAACATCACACCATCGCGCGAATTGCAGGAGGTCTGCTCATGGCTGAGGCGGCGAAAAACCCTTCCGGAGGGCAAGGAAATGCGGGCCAGCCCGCATCGGCTGGCCCGGAAGGCGCGCCAAGTCCCAAGGCATCCCTGAGCCAAAAGGCCGAGGAGCTGGCAGCGCGTTTGGAAGCCCACAAGAACCAGGCGCAGGCTGAGGCGGCCAAGGAAACCGTTGCCCGGGAAGCCGCCCGCAAGGAAGCAGTTCGCTTGGCGATGTCCGGCAAATCCGAGACTCCTGCGCAACCCGAAGCCAGCAAGCCTGCAGCCCAGAAAGCAGCGCCTGCCAAGCCAGCCGCGGCCCCGCCGGCGCAGAAGCCAGCCGCAGCCAAGCCAGCAGCTGCTGCCGCGGCGAATAAGCCCGCGGAGGGGAAAACCGTGGCTGCCAAAACCGCTCCAGCCAAGCCCGCAGCGGCGAAGCCAGCGGCCAAGCCGCAGGCCAAAGAGCCAGTTGAAGACGTGATTCGCGCAATCAAGCTTCCCCATGAACTTGAAGCCGAAAAGAAGACTGCAAGCCAGCCCGAAGCACCGGCAACGAGCGTGCAGCCTCAGGCAGAGGAGCCAGCCACGAACACCGCACAGCAGGTACCGCCGGTTTCGGCGGCTCCGAAAACTGGATCGCTGCCCACCACGAAAGCCGCTGTGGCACAGGCCCGCAATCGCGTCTTCGGCAGCTACGAGCCGGAGCCAGAACCTTCGGAGGCGGCCGTCAAGCGCCGTGTCGCCCGTGAACGCGCCCTGAACTCCAAGCCGCCCCTGGGCCGCACCGCGCAGGTGATAGTAGCCCTGGTCTTCCCGCTGCTGACCCTGATCGCTGCCATCCGCCTGATCGCCACCCCTGCCTTCTTGGCGCTGTCCTACGCACGCCCCGGATTCCCCAGCGACAGCTTCGGATTCACCGATGCCGAACGCCTGACCTACGGCAGCTACGGCGTGGACTACCTGAACAACTTCGCCGGGCGAGAGTACCTGGCCGGGCTCAAGCTCTCCACGGGTTCGAGCATGTTCACCGAAGGCGAGGTGCAGCATATGGTCGATGTGAAGCACCTGATTGGCTTCGCCTACGTGCTTGGCGTGGTCTTGGCAATCATCCTGGTCATCGGCGTCTGGTACCTCGCCAAGCGCTATGCCGGCGGCGTGCGCAGGGCCCTGTTCTCCGGCGCCATCGTGACCCTGGCAATGATTGCGGTGCTCGCTGTCGCAGCGCTGATGGGGTGGGAAACCTTCTTCACCCAGTTCCACGCGCTGTTCTTCTCCGAAGGAACTTGGACCTTCAGCGTCAGGGACACCCTCATCCGCCTGTACCCCGAGCAGTTCTGGGTTGATAGCGCCATTGGCATTGCCGCCCTGGTGCTGGCAACGATTCTCGTGGTTCTAGTCAGCTGCTGGCCGACAGGGCGCCGCCGCGAGTCCTCCCGGCTGCGCCAGGAAGCCCGCGCCTTCGGCATCGGCAACTAGGCACCAGCGAAGCAAACTGGTTCAGGCGCCGCATCTGCGGCGCCTGAACTATTTAACTGGCCTCCTACTTGGAGTAGAACTCCTGGATCCGGTCTTCGAACTGGTCGAGGACGCTCTGCCGCTTGAGTTTCAGCGAGCTGGTCAGGTGGCCTGAGGCCTCGGTGAATTCCGCATCGAGGACCACGAACTTGCGAATCGATTCGGCCTTGGACACCGTCAGGTTCGCCGTGTCCACATATTGCTGGATTTCGGCAATGACTTCGGGATGAACTGCCGCTTGCGCCAGCGATAATTCGCCTAGCCCCTTGGCTTTGCCCCACAGGACGAGTTCCTCATGATCCAGGGTCACCAAGGCTGAAATAAACGGACGCTGTTCGCCGACCAGGACGCACTGGGCCACAATGCGCCCGGCACGAACCATCTCCTCCAAGGGGCCGGGGGAGACGTTTTTGCCGCCGGCCGTGACAATCAGTTCCTTCTTGCGCCCGGTGACCTTCAAGTACCCGGCCTCATCCAGGACGCCGGTATCACCGGTCTTGAAATAGCCGCCAGCGTCGAAGGCTTCCGCGGTGGCCTGGGGATTGTTGTGGTAGCCGGAGAAGACGCCGATGCCCTTGACCAGGATCTCGCCATCGTCGGCGATCCTGACGCTGGTTCCGGGGATGGGACGCCCCACCGTGCCTACGCGGGTATGCGAGGCCTGGTTCACCGTGGCCGGCGCGGTGGTCTCGGTCAAGCCGTAGCCTTCCACCAGCTGGATGCCGGCGCCCCGGAAGAAGTGCGCCAGATCCTGGTTGAGCGCGCTGGCCCCCGAAATTGCGTAGCCGCATTCGCCGCCAAAAATGCCGCGCAGTTTTGGATAGAGCACCTTGTTGAACAGCGCATGCCGGGCGCGCAGGCCCAGGGGAAGGCGTGCCTTGAGTCCACGGGCACGTGCATCGCGGATCTTGGAAACGTCGATGGCAGTCTGCTCGGCCTTCAAGAACAGGCCGGCCTTGCCGCTGCTCTCAGCTGTTGCCAGCGCGGTGGTGCGAATCTTCTCGAAGACGCGTGGAACGGCCAACAGGAAGCCGGGCTTGACGGCTGCCATGTCCTGGACCAGATGAGCCATGGAACTTGAATGGGCGATGATGGAGCCGCCGTGGATGCAGGTCTGCTGGACGGCGCGGGCGAGCACGTGGGCCAGCGGCAGGAACATCAGGGTGCGGCGCTGGTCGCCGAGAACTTCGCGCATGTGCCCGGCCAGGTTGTGGGCGACCATGGCGAAATTGGCGTGGGTCATATTGCATCCCTTGGGGCGGCCGGTCGTGCCCGAGGTGTACACCATGGTGGCTACGTCTTCGAGCTTCATTGACGATCGGCGGGACTCGATGGCCTGCTCGTTGACTTCGCCAGGCTCCACGAGCAACCGGTGCAATCCTGCTGAAGGTATCAGCGCCTTGTCGGACTGGTCCGAACCCTCGAAAATATGGATGAGGATCTCTTCGCCCAGCTGCGCGGCGGCCTGCCGCACATTGGCCCGCAGCGCGTGGTCCTCGGCGAAGACAACGCGGGCGCCTGAATCGCGGAGGATCCATTCGATCTGAAAAGGGCTGGAGGTCTCGTAGATGGGAACCGAGACGCCGCCGGCAAACCAGATGGCTTCCTCCGCCAGCGCCCATTCGTAGCGCGTTCTCGAGACGATCGCGACCTTGTCGCCTGGCTGGAGCCCGTCATTGATCAAGGTGGTTGCCAGGCGCTTCACGTCGGCGAGGAAATCTCCGGCGCTCACATCGTGCCAGGAGCCCTCGCGCTGCACGCTGAACAACGGCTGGTCCGAACCGCGGGCGACGCGGTCGAGGAGAAGATTCGTCGTATTAACTTCTGGCGCTAATTCAGTAAGCAGCTCGACGGTTACTTCGTGCATGGAAGCTGAACCCTTCGGGAATCGATAATCGTCAACGTGGCCTGGCTCATGGCATCAAGAGCCGATCTGCCCCGGTGCCTAGCCCCAGCTGGGGATCCACACGTGCAGGCGCCAGAGCTCATCTGCAATCATTTCCCCAGACCAAATCGACCAGAAGAAAGCCGATGTGACTAGGAATAACGCAATAACCAGGGTGACCACGATAATGCGTGAGCGGTATACGAGTCCGGAATTCGGCTCACGCGGAATGAACCTGCCAATCATATACGTCAATGAAAGGATCATGAACGGAACCAGCGGCAGGGTGTAGAAGAAGAACATCGTGCGTTCCGGGTACATCAGCCATGGCAGGAAACCGGCCACGGCCGAGGAAAGAATGGCCCCGGCACGCCAGTCGCGGGCTCCGATCCACCACAGGATCAACAGGAACATGCTGATCGAGCAGGCCCACCACAGCAGCGGGTTGGGAAGGTCGGTGATGACTTCGGTGCAGCGCTTCAGATCGCAGCCGTTGACACCCTTGTCGTAGCCTTCGAAGTAGAACAGCACCGGGCGGCCAGCGAAAGGCCACGTCCATGGCGAGGATTGCCATCCGTGTTCTGAACTGAGTCCCGTGTGGAATTCGTAGCCAGCCTGGTGATAGTGCCAGAGCGAGCGCAACGGAGCGGGCAACCAGCTGACGCCGTCGCCGGGATTCTCTCCAGCCCATTGCCGGTAGCGCCCGCCGGCAGTGATCAGCCAACCAGTCCACGTGGACAGGTAGGTGAGCAGCGCGAGCGGGATCATCGTGAAGAACGAGTAGATGCCGTCGCGGGTGAAAGCGGCACGCTGCCAGTGATGAATGCCTGCGGTGCGACGCGCGGCGAAGTCCCACAGCACGGTCATGATGCAGAAAACAGCCACAAAGGACAGCGCTGACCACTTGATGCCGACCGCCCCGCCGAGCATGACCGCTGCAACCAGGCGCCACGGGCGCCACCACAGCATCGGCCCGTGCCCCAGAAGGAATTCATCGGGCCTGTTGCCCCGGGGGACACTGAGCTTTCGAGCCAGTTGGGTCCGCCCATGGATTCGATCCTTGAGCAACGCGTAAAACGCGGCCAGGACGAAGAACATGAGGAAGATATCCAGAAGCGCGGTGCGTGACATCACGATGGAATGGCCATCGATGGCCATCAACAGTCCGGCGATGCCAGCCAGGATATGCGATCCGAAGAGCAGCCGGGCGCAGAGGGTGACCAGCAGCACCGAAAGGGTGCCGAACAGTGCCGTGCTGAAACGCCAACCGAGGCCGTTGAAATCGCCAAAGAGCAGCATTCCAATGCCGATGAGCCATTTGCCCAGTGGCGGATGGACCACGAAGGAAGAATCCGTGGTGAGCTGGAGATCCCCGGCGATGAATTGCGCGTCGCTGTCATCGGCCCATTCGCGTTCGTAACCGCTTTGCAGCAGCGAAAACGCGTCTTTGACGTAGTAGGTTTCGTCAAAGATCAACATGTGCGGATGAGCAAGGTTGATGAAACGCAGCAAACCGGCAAGCAACGTCACCGCCAGTGGAATGATCCACAGCAGCGGTCCGCTGAGCGCTACCGTGGGCAGGAGCCGCTGTTTCAGGCTCTCGAAAGTGAAGGCCTGCCGCGTTGAACGGACGTGGCCAATAATCGCGGAGTTAGGAGTCGAGATGCCCATCACCAGATCATGCTACCGGCGTGAAGGGAGGAATGTGGGCTTTTCATACTTCGCGTAGGCTTAAGAATGTGCAGATCTCAGAGAATGAGGGCGTAATCGTCCTCGGCGCTACCCCAATTGGCAATTTATCCGATGCTTCCCCGCGGTTGCGGGAAATGATGGCGACCGCGGATATCATCGCCGCGGAGGACACGAGAAACTTCCACCACCTCGCCCATGCACTGGGTATCAAGATCACCGCCAAGGTGATGAGCCTTCATGAACACAACGAAGCCCACAAGCTTTCTGAAGTCATCGACTTGGCAGCCCAGGGGGCAACGATCCTGGTCGTCTCCGACGCGGGAATGCCAGCTGTTTCGGATCCGGGCTACCCGCTGGTGGCGGCCGCGCTCAGCGCAGGAATTCGCGTCACCGCTGTGCCTGGCCCTTCAGCCGTGTTGACCGCGCTCTCGCTTTCGGGCCTGCCGACAGGGCGCTTCACCTTCGAGGGGTTCTTGCCACGCAAGGCAGGGGAGCGGCGCAAAAGGCTGGAATCGTTGCTGGCCGAAGAACGCACCATGGTCTTCTTCGAAGCGCCGCATCGCCTGGGCGATTTCCTGGAGGCAGCCGTTGAAGCCTTTGGCGAAAACCGCCAAGCAGCCGTGGCCCGGGAATTGACCAAAAAATTTGAGGAAGTCCGTCGTGACTCGCTCGGTGCCTTGAAACAGTGGGCCGAGGATGGCGTGCGTGGCGAAATCGTCGTGGTGATCCACGGCGCTGAAGAAGCCGAACCGGCCACGGTGGATGAGTTGTTGCCCAAGGTTGCGGCACTCGTGGAACAGGGCACTCGAATGAAACAAGCCGTGGCTGAAGTTGCCGAAAAATTTGGCGTGAAGAAACGCGATCTTTATGAGGCTGTCCTGGCCGAACGTCACGAAGCGGATAAATAGCGGAATTCGCATAGGCTGATTGCACAATGAATCTGCGCTTTTATAGTGCACAGGGCGATTTACAGTTCGCTTGTGCCGAGAATAGCGTAGGCATCAACGACGATTAGTTTCATTTATAGTTTCAGGAGATGCGCGTATGTCGATCACTGCCCAGCGCGAAGCAGAACTGCTTGCAAAGGTTCCAACCGGTCTTTTGATCAATGGCGAATGGCGCGATGCCTCGGATGGCGGCACCTTCGACGTGCTGGATCCAGCCACCGGAGAAAAGCTGCTGACCCTTGCCAGCGCCACGAGCGAAGATGCCATGGCCGCTTTGGACGCAGCGGATGCCGTGCAGGCCGAATGGGCCTTGACCGCACCACGCGAACGGGCTGAGATTCTGCGCCGCGCCTTCGATCTGGTCACCGAGCGCAAGGATGACTTCGCCCTGCTGATGAGCCTGGAAATGGGCAAGCCGCTGGCCGAGGCCTACGGCGAAGTGACCTACGGTGCCGAATTCCTGCGCTGGTTCTCCGAAGAAACCGTGCGCCACTACGGCCGCTACGTGACCACCCCCGAGGGCAAGAACAAGGTTCTGGTCCACCACAAGCCGGTGGGCCCATGCCTGCTGATCACCCCGTGGAACTTCCCACTGGCCATGGCTACCCGCAAGGTCGGCCCAGCAGTTGCTGCAGGTTGCACCATGGTGCTCAAGCCAGCCAAGCTGACCCCGCTGACTTCCCAGCTGTTCGCTGCCACGATGATGGAAGCTGGCCTTCCGGCAGGCGTGCTGAACGTTGTTTCCGGTGCCTCGGCTTCGAAGATCTCCGGCCCATTGATGCAGGACGACCGCCTGCGCAAGGTCTCCTTCACCGGTTCGACCCCAGTGGGCAAGCAGCTGATGAAGGACGCCGCCGACAAGGTGCTGCGCACTTCGATGGAACTGGGCGGCAACGCGCCGTTCATCGTCTTCGAAGATGCCGACCTGGATGCCGCTGTCGAGGGCGCCATGGCTGCCAAGATGCGCAACATGGGCGAAGCCTGCACCGCGGCCAACCGCTTCCTGGTCCACGCTGATGTTGCCGAAGAGTTCACCGCAAAGTTCGCCGAAGCGATGAAGGCACTGAAGCCAGGCCGTGGCACCGAAGAAGGCACCACCGTGGGACCACTGGTGGAGGAAAAGGCTCGCGACGAAGTTCACGCACTGGTCGAGGCTGCAGTCAGCGCTGGCGCAACTGCTGTTACCGGTGGCGCACCGGTCGAGGGCCCAGGCTACTTCTACCAGCCAACCGTTCTGGCCAACGTAGCCAACGACGCGAAGATCCTGACCCAGGAGATCTTCGGCCCGGTTGCTCCGGTGACCACGTTCACTTCCGAGGAAGAGGCCATCAAGCTGGCCAACTCCACCGAGTACGGCCTGGCCTCCTACATCTACTCGCAGGACTTCAACCGCATGTTCCGCGTTTCGGAGCAGATCGAATTCGGCCTGGTTGGCTTCAACGCCGGCGTTATCTCCAACGCGGCAGCACCATTTGGCGGCGTGAAGCAGTCCGGTTTGGGCCGCGAAGGCGGCGCTGAAGGATTGGGCGAATACACCACCGTGCAGTACATCGGCATCGCCGATCCATACGCTGCAAAGAAGTAGATCTAAGCATCCAACGATGCGTCGCAGATAATTGATGCCCGGCCAAGTGGCCGGGCATCAACTGTCTGCAGGCTATTTTTTGGCACCATCTGCCGTGGCTCTTTTTCCTGGCGTAGAACGCAACGAGCGCGGGAAAAGGAAACTGAGGATCCGGCGTCCTGCGGGCAGTTCCCCGCGAAGCTGGCTTTGAACCTCGTGCAATGCGTCCAACAGTTCAGGCGCATCACCTGCAGGTACATGCCGACCTGCGTAGAAGCTCTGCTCAATAGCGGCCTGGAGCAATTGCAGTGGCTTGGCGAGCCGCGGATGGTCATCGGCCAGGCGCACCAGATAGTCGCCCACTGATTCATGGACGCCTGCTTCAACTCCAGCATCCATTCCAACACTGAGCAGTTCGGCCCACAATGCTTGTGCCGCATCAGGGGCGCCGGAACGGACCAGGGCCAGGCGCTTTTGCCGGGTGCTTTGCCGGCGCCAAGGACCAACGCATAGTCCGGCGGCAGCCAACAAGATAGCCAAGGGCGCCAACCAGATGGCGGTACTGCCATCACGTGAAGAAGAACCCGTCGTCGCCTGAGGCGTTGGATCGGGAGACTCGGAACGAGGCGGAGTGCTGCGCGACGTCGGGACCTCAGGCGCCGTACTCTCTTGAGGCGCTGCGGTACTGGTTGGTCCCGGCGCATAGGTTGGCGTGTAGCCTCGGCCCGGAGTCGGTTCGAAAGGCACCCAGCCCAGCCCGTCAAGATACAACTCTGGCCAGGCATGTGCCTGCTGCCCGCTGACCTCATAGCCCTTGAGCTCGGTGCCCGGCTCCAGCAAGCTGGCGAGCGAGGTTGCAGCATCAGAATTATCAACCGCCATGGTTTCGCCGGTGGCCACGCCAGGGGCGTAGCCCACGGCAATTCGCGAAGGGATCCCCGCCTCACGCGCCAGCAGAGCCATGGCCGACGCGAAGTGCACGCAATACCCCTGGCGGCGGTTCAGGAAAGCCTTGACTACCTCAGCGTTGGCCCCGTCGTAGCCTTCCCGCAAAGGAGTGCGCTCGGAGTAAACGAAGTTCCCGGAGCGGAAGAAATCCTGGAGGGCCACAGCCTTTTCCAAATTGGTCCTCGGCGTGCTTCCCTGATCGTAGGCTTCCTCCAGGGCCTGTTCGAGCATCGGCTGCAGGGCGTTGTCCGAGTCCTGGGGGAGCTGCGTGTAGTCCGACGATATGAAATCGTTCGTGCCAATGCGCCGCTGATCGAGGTACTCAACCATCTCCGGGGTGATATTCAATGGCGCATAGGCAACGGTAATATCGCCGGTCGCGCTCAGCGCATCACCGCTGAGCCGGGCTACCGAGGTTTCAAGGGTCCATTGCCAATCTCCCTGGATTCCACTGACCAGATTACTGCGGTCGGGCAACGGCAATAGCGGATTCCTATTGCCCCTTGGCCAAGTCATCTGCACAATTTCTTCGGAGCTGGATAATAGCGAAAAATTATTGTTGACCGCCACGTCGCCCGAATAGTCGGTATGGAACAGGTCCTCGGTCGGTTCCCAGCGTTCAGTGGTCAGTTCCTTGATGACCTGGGTGCGCAAATAAGGCGCCTTCGAGGCGCTGGTGTAATAGGTCAAGAACGGATCTGACCCATTCGAGCGGAGATCCCGTCCGAGATTGATCAGCGGGTCAACATTGTTGGCCAGCAGGTCCCCGGACGGGCGTTGCCCCTCGGGGAACATGCCGGTGCGGAACCCCGGCATCCACAGGCTCGCGGCAATCAACGATCCAACGCAGGCCAGGGCGGTGATGCCAAAGACTCCCAAGGTCTTTGGCTCGAGGAGCTTGCGCCTGCCCGGGCGAGGCGAAGCCTTGGCGAAGGCGTGGGGTACCAGGGCAGCGTACGCCAATATCCCTAGGACCATAAGTGACAGGTAGCCAATCCCGGCACCTTGCTGCTTGAACAGCGAAGCAACAATCGGGGCGAAAGACAGCGGGATGATCACCAGCAAGGCAGTGCGGCGGAAACTGGCCAGGAGTTCCACCACAAGGCTCACGCCCAGTGACAGGACCAAAATGCCGAAGTCCACATGGATGGAGCTGGCTACCGGCGGGACTTGCGTGGCCAATTGGAGTCCTGCTTCGGACAGCGAAGAGCGGAACCATTGCAAGGCAGGAAATCCATAGGAATTTGCGGTCATGACGTCGTGGCGCATGATGGCAGCGACGGCGATGAGGACTGCGGCCGGGATAGCCAGCCAGCGAACGACGCGTACGCTCCGGATCGCCCCGCAAGCCAGGTGCAGGGCAATGTTCGGCAGGACGAGGTAGGGGAACCACGAGGTACCCTCAACGACACCGGTGAGCGATGCCATTCCGGCCAAGACGGCTAAAGCCAGGCACAATGAAGCCAAGATGCGGGGGAGCAAATTCTCAACTGGCGGAGCTTGCTCCAGCGTGAGGCTCTTTTGTTCTTCTGTCTCGCGTGGCGATGGGGCGCCGGCTAGCTGGGAGGTCATTATCAGCCCCACATCCCAGCTGCGCCCATGGTTCCTGGGAGCAGATGAACTTTCCACCCGGTGCCGGCGAGCTCTTGTTGCACCGAATCGTACCTTTCCGGATGCGCCACGAGAATAAAAACCTCGGCAAGGCGTACCGTGCGGGCCAGAGTGGCAAGCCATCGAGCCTGGGCAACGGTGAGCTCGCCAAAAATCATGATGACTGGTTCGTCCCGGAATCCCAGCAGCTCCTTGTGCAATCCGTCGCCGAATAGCTCTGAGGCGTCGGTATCGGGGCCGCTGGCGTCGAGGGCCAACTCGGCGGTGGCAGCATGGAATGAATCAAAGTTTGAGTCAGCAGCGGCATCCGACGTTGCTTGCCGATGCTGGCCGGTCAGCGGCGCTCCACTGAGATCGCGGAAAGACAGCTGGTAGCCACCGGTCGAATAGCGCAGTCCGATGCCGCTGGCCAGCGACAAGGCCGTTTCAAAACGGCGGCTACTTGGCAAGTCTTCGTTAGACCCGCCAGGGATGGACAGCCGAAGATCCACCCCGCTGTGGCACCAATGCTCAAATTTTGTGTCCAGGATCAGGAGCGCTTGAGCGGTGGCGACATGGTTCTCCTGCCGAACCATGAGCTTGCCTTGCCGGGCGCTGGCCTTCCAATGGACCTGCCGGATCGAATCACCTTGCTGGTAGTCGCGAATGGCAACGTCATAGTAATCGGCGGTGGTGCTGCGCGAATGCCGCGCATCACCGGTGAGCATCTGCTCTCCAAGGGAAGCCAAGCGGTGCAGATCCATGAGTTCCGAGCGGACCGGGACCTCCAGGGTGTCGCCGGTGTTGACCATTCCCCGGACCAAACCCAACGTGTCAGAAACGATTTGCTGTGCCGGGCCCAGCTGATGGATGCCGCGCCTGCCAAAGATCAATTCATATTCCAGTTCGCCAGGGGTGTCGAGCATCGGGCCGCGCCCGAAACCTTCTGGAAGCTGTTCCTGGATGGTTGCCGGTTCCAGGCAATGCAATTGCACTCTGCATACTTCGCCAGCGCTGGGAACCGCGGATAGCAGCTGTCGCTGGATTCGCGTGCGCCCTCGCAGGCCCAGTGCGAGGGCCCAGCTAATGCCGGCCAGCACTACGAGGCTGATGCCCAATGCCATCAATTCATGGCGGCCGAACATGAAGGCGAGGAATACCAGGAAGATTCCTGCGCCGAGCACGCACCATCCGCGCACGGTGAGCAGGTCCAGCCGCAACCGGCGCAGAATTGCAGGTGTCGAATTTTCTGAACGAACCCACGACAAAGCATTACGGGAGTCGAAACGAGGTATCTTCTCCATGCGATGCCAACTAGCTGACTGGGGTGCTGGAGAGCAGTTCTTGAATGAGGTCCTGGACTTCCACCCCATCAGCGATAGCGCGTCGAGTAAGGATCAGCCGGTGGTTCAGCACCATTTGCGCCACGCTTCGCACGTCTTCCGGGAGCACGTGGTCGCGGCCGTTAACGGCGGCATGTGCCTTGGCGGCTCGAACCCATTGGATCAGGGCACGCGGTGAAGCCCCGAGCTCAACTTGCGGATGATTTCGCGATGCTCGGCCCAAATCCACGACATAGGAGCTTAATCTTGCGGTGACAGTGATGGAGCTGACCTGTTCGATCATTTGCCGCAGGTCTGCAAGCTGCAACACCGAGGCCAGGGTTTCCAGCGGCTCATGATGGTGATGTCCGGCAATCATGGATATTTCGGCTTCGCGTTGCGGATAGCCCAAAGAGATCCGCCCCATGAAGCGATCGCGTTGCGCCTCGGGCAGCGCGAAGGTTCCTTCAGAATCCACGGGGTTCTGGGTGGCAATAACCATAAAAGGCTGTTCCAGGCTGTGGGTGATGGAATCTACGGTGACCTGGGATTCCTCCATGCATTCAAGCAACGCGGATTGCGTTTTGGCATTGGCGCGGTTGATCTCATCGGCAATGACGATATTGGCGAAAATCGGGCCGGGGTGAAAAGTGAACTCGTGAGTCTGCGGCGAATATACGGAAACGCCGGTGACATCACTGGGCAGCAGGTCCGGGGTGAACTGGATGCGATGCACAGATCCATTCACGCTTTTGGCCAGCGACTTGGCCAGCATGGTCTTGCCAACGCCTGGAACGTCTTCCAGCAACAAATGTCCTTGCGCCAGCAGTACCGTGAGCGCGCTGATGATGGCCTCGGGTTTTCCGTTGATCACGCTCTGCACGGCGTCGAAAATTCGTTGGCAATTCGTTTGGAACGTTGAATCCAGCGATGGCATCGTCGGGTTCGCACTCATTCGAAGTTCCTCCTGCGCAATGGGTCAGCCGCGAGACACTTCGCATCCTGAGACATTCAATAGACTCTTGCTCACCATCATATGGGCATCTTTTGTCCAACAACAGAGGCTAATCTGGCCCGGGGTGCAAGGCGGTTGGGGTTAAAGTACCGGGTGATGACACAATAAAATGAGCAATGGGCTGTAGTAATTAAGTGCAAAGGATCAGCGTGTCAAAGAAGAAGTCGGACACCGACGTTAACCGGGTACCGGAGGCCTACCGCCCCAGCGAGGCTGAGGAATCTGCAGGGCCAGAAGGCCGCGCGCGCAAGACTCGCAATGAACAGGGCGGCAGCAAGCGAAACTTGCACTATCCCGAAGCGCCTGAAGCCCTTCCAATCGCGGTGGTCGACAACCATACCCATTTGGACTTTCTTGACGGCACGGTCAATGTTTCTGCGCGCGATGCCTTGGCAGCTGCTGAAGCAGTCGGAGTAAAAGGGCTGATCCAGGTGGGCTGTGATGTGCCATCCTCCGAATATGCGGTGCAGGTTGCCAATGAATACGCCAGCATCCTGGCCGCTGTGGCTATCCACCCGAATGACGCCGCGCGGCTAGCCGAGGCCGGGGAACTCGAAAGCGCCCTTGAGCGCATTGAAGAGCTGGCTTCAGACCCTCGCGTGCGAGCGCTGGGGGAGACCGGGCTTGATTACTTCCGCACGGGTGAAGACGGCCGGGGTGCCCAGGAGCAGTCATTCCGCGAACATCTGCGCATTGCTGCTGGGCTGGGCAAGGCTGTCCAGATCCATGATCGTGATGCGCATGATGACGTTGTGCGTATTCTCAAGAGCTCCCAGCTGCCACCTAAAGTCGTGTTCCATTGCTTCTCCGGGGATGAGCGATTGGCAAAGATCTGCAATGACAATGGCTGGTACATGTCATTCTCGGGAACGGTCACGTTCAAGAACTCCCACGATTTGCGAGCTGCCTTGAATCTGGCCGATCCGCAGTTGCTGCTGGTGGAGACCGATGCTCCGTTCTTGACCCCTCATCCATTCCGCGGACGCCCCAATGCCAGTTACATGATTCCCTATACGACTAGGTTCATGGCGGAAACCAAAGGTGTTGAGCTCGCTGAATTCTGCGCCCGAATCGATGCGAATACCCGCGAAGTGTACGGAGAATTCTAGACTCGCTGGCTGTGCCTCTCGTTACAGGACACTTGCCATGAATATAACAATTCGGTTACGGTGGATGAGATGTTTGAGGTCCTTCCTGCCCTTTGCGGGGAAGCGACGGGCCTCGGCAGCCTGATCCTCGCACCTCGCTGCGTCCGGGAAAGACGGCATAAGTCAGATTGATAAGCAGGCAGCGGGTGCTGCTGGGCTCCACATGAATTCCTGGAATAAATTTCAGGGTTTGAGCCAATAAACGATGAGGATCTCACTACTGTGACTCACTTGCTCAAGAAAAGCTGGGTTAAATACCTGGCTCAGGCGCTCGCCGTGGCCGTGGTTATCGCCGGCGCCGTGTTCTATGTTGCTGGCCAGAAGTCGGTAGTGATCTCCGTCGATGGAGAAGCCCAGGAAGTTACCACCCGCGCTGCCACCGTCAGCGCGCTGCTGGATCAGCAGGAAATCTCGCTGGACGAGCGCGATGAGATCTCCGCTTCCCTGGATTCGAACCTTTCGGATGACCAGAAGATCGATATCAAGCGCAACAAGTCTGTTGAGGTGACGGTTGACGGCGCCGAGCGCGTGGTCCACACCACCGGCATGACCGTGGCAGATGTTGTCAATCAGCTCGACCTTGAAAAAGGCTCCGAGGTGTCCCTCGATGAGGATATGCAGTTGAGCGCTTTGAGCGACGAGCTTGAAGTAATCACGCCCAAGGACCTCACCTTGATTGTGGACGACAAGAAAAAGACCGTCGCCACCACCGCATCGACCGTCAAGGAACTGCTCGCCGAGCAGAACGTCAAAGTTGATGACAATGATGAAATCAACGTCAAGGTTGACGACGAAACCGACAAGAACGTCAAGGACAGCACCGGTATCAAGGCCGGGGTAGAAGTTGAAGTTATCGAGGTCAACGTCAAGACCTGGGACGAAACCCGCGACATCGACTTCGATGTCGAGAAGGTCAACGACAAGTCCCTGGACAAGGGCGAAACCAAGGTCAAGAACGAGGGCAAGAAGGGCGAACGCGAACTCACCCTGCACCAGGAAACCCGCAACGGCGAGAAGGGCGAGGAAGAAGTCCTCAAGTCCAAGGTCACCAAGCAACCAGTCGCAGAAGTTATCCGCGTGGGCACCAAGGAAGAGAAGAAGGAAGAATCCTCTTCGAAGCCTTCGACCAGCACCGGCAACATCTCCGCAACCTGGAAGGCACTGGCAAAGTGCGAATCCGGTGGCAACTGGTCGATCAACTCCGGTAACGGCTACTACGGCGGACTGCAGTTCTCTGCCTCCTCCTGGCGAGCAGTCGGCGGCACCAAGTACGCGCCATTGCCACACCAGGCCAGCCCGCAAGAACAGATCGCCGCAGCCGAGGTGCTGCGAGCCTCCGGTGGCTGGGGCCACTGGCCGGCCTGCTCGTCCAAGCTGGGCCTGCGCTAAAAACCGAAGATCTATAACCACGCGACGCGTCCACCATCACGGTGGACGCGTCGCGTTGTTATGTTTGGATCAATCTGGCTGAACTAGAATTGGATTTGTGATGTCTAAGGAATCTTTGCCGCTGCTTGGGGCCACCGAAATCCGTCGTCTGGCCGAAGAGCTGGGAATCCGCCCTACCAAGACGTTGGGGCAGAACTTTGTGATTGATGGGAACACCATCCGCCGCATTGTCGCCGCCGCCAATGTCGACCCCGCCGAGACCGTGCTGGAGGTTGGCCCGGGGCTCGGTTCGCTGACCCTTGGCATCATGGACGCAGCGGCCAAAGTTGTTGCCGTGGAAATCGATCCGCCGCTGGCCCAGCGCCTGCCGCAGACCATGGCCGAGTTCCGGCCAGGGCGCGAAGAAGACCTCACCGTCATCCTCAGCGACGCCATGAAGGTCACCGAATTACCCGGCAATCCGACATCGCTGGTGGCAAACCTTCCTTACAACGTTGCGGTGCCGGTCGTCCTGCACCTGTTGGAACACTTCCCGTCCATCCGCAACGGCCTGGTGATGGTCCAAGACGAAGTCGCCGACCGCATGAGCGCCACCCCAGGCAACAAGATCTACGGCATCCCGTCGGTCAAGGGCGCCTGGTATGGCACCATGCGCAAAGCCGGCGTCATCGGCATGAACGTCTTCTGGCCAGCGCCGAAGATCCATTCCGGTCTGGTGTCCTTCACCCGTGACAAGGACCGCAGCGACGCCCCGGATCGCAAAGAAGTTTTCGCCATCGTTGACGCCGCTTTTGCCCAGCGCCGCAAAACCCTGCGCGCAGCGCTTTCAGGCTGGGCTGGCTCCGGTGTCCGCGCCGAAAAGATCCTGGTGGCTGCTGGCATCGACCCGAAGGAACGCGGCGAGAAGCTGGATATCGAACAGTACATCGACATCGCCCGCGCAGCCCAGGGCGTGCCGGCTGAACCCTCGGCCAGCGAGGCCTAGGCATGGCAAAGCAGCGAGTCATCGCCACCGCTCCAGGCAAGATCAACTGCTATTTCAAGGTAGGCCCGCCCCGCGAGGACGGCTACCACGAAGTGGCAAGCCTGTATGTCGCGGTATCTCTGACCGAACAGATCGAAGCCACCCTGCGCACCGATGGCGAGCTGCAGCTGAGCCTGGAACCTGATTCACCGGTGGTCCATGACCCGGAGAATTTCCCATTGGGCGAAGGCAACCTAGTCTTCCAAGCGGCCCAACTGCTGCGTGAGCACACCGGAACCGCATTGGGCGCGGACCTGCACATCACCAAGCGTGTCCCCATCGCTGGCGGCATGGGAGGCGGGTCAGCGGATGCTGCGGCCACCTTGGTGGCCTGCAATGAATTGTGGGAAACACATCTGGACCGCGAGGAACTTGGCCGGCTAGGCGCGCGGCTTGGTGCGGACGTGCCTTTTGCGCTCATGGGCGGGGCCGCGATCGGCCTTGGCGTGGGGGACCAGCTGGCTCCCTTGCTCACCCGGGCCAAGACGCACTGGGTGCTGATTCCTGCCAGCTATGGGCTGTCCACGCCGCGGGTGTATGGAATGCTTGATCGCCTGCGATCCGGTGCGGACGTCGAAGTCCCGAAGGAAATCGATCCGGCGGTCATTGAGGCCCTGATGGCTTCGGACGCTCCAGCCTTGGCCCAGGTGCTGGCCAATGACCTGACGCAAGCGTCGCTGGCCCTGGCTCCGGAACTGGGCACCATGCGGGACCTTGCTGAAGGTGCCGGCGCCCTGCGTGCCATGGTTTCCGGCTCGGGGCCAACCCTGGCCCTGCTGGTCAATGATCATGAGCACGCCGAAGAAGTGATGGCGCAGCTTGGTGACGAGGTTGGCGTGGCGACCATTCCGGTGAATGCTCCGGCTGCCGGTGCGCACATCACGCTGAGCGAGTAGGCCTAGGCGCAGCCACTGGGTTCCGCGGCTCCCGCAGCTAACCACAAAGCTGACTTTCTTGATTGCTCTTGTCGTGCAATGGAACTGGCCATAGGCTGATTTCCAAGCGCAAGGTGAAAGTGATTCATTTAGGAAGCACGGGTGGTCCAAGCATGCTCAACGGCCAGGTATCGCATTGGTGGCAAGAAATTGGCATCCCGGAACCGCGCCCGAAACTTCGCGGCCACAGCACCGTGGATGTCGCCATTGTCGGGGCCGGATTTACCGGGTTATGGACCGCCTATTACTTGGCGAAATCCAGTCCGGGGTTGTCCATCGCGGTCCTGGAAGCCCGGCATGTTGGCTATGGCGCCTCAGGGCGCAATGGCGGTTGGCTGACTAACACCATCACCGCTGGCCGGGAACACTACCTCAAGACGCACTCGGTGCAAGCGATCAATGACTTCCAACTGGCCATGAACCAAACCGTTGATGAAGTCATCAACGTCTGTGCTGCCGAGAACATCAACGCCGATATCCTGCGTGGAGGAGAATTCGAAGTCGCCTGCACCCCGGCCCAGGAGCAGCGCCTGCGCGCACACGCTGCGGCGAATAGCGCCTGGGAACATACCGGCACCAAGCTCCTGGACGCGGATGAAGCCCGAAGCCAGATCAATGTTGCTGGAACAAGGGCCGCGCTATGGCACCCGCATGCGGCCAGGATCCATCCGGCGAAGCTCGTGCGCGGGCTGGCCGAAGCCGTGGAACGGCTCGGGGTGGAAATCTTTGAAGATACCACCGTGAAAACCATCCGCCCGAGGCAACTGGAGCTTGATGGCGGAACGGTCAACGCGCAATACATTGTGCGGGCCACCGAGGGATTCACGGCCCAGTTGCCCGGCCATAAGCGGTTGTGGCTGCCGATGAACTCGTCCATGATTGCCACCGAGCCGTTGCCGGACAGACTGTGGGACGAGCTCAATTGGAGCCAGGGCGAAGTGCTGGGGGATTACGCCCATGTCTACATGTACGCCCAGCGAACCGCAGATAACCGCATCGCCATTGGCGGCCGAGGGGTTCCGTACAAATACGGTTCGCGAACCGATGCCGATGGCCAGACGCCGCAGCGCACCATCACCGGGCTTCAAGAAGTCCTGCATCGGATGTTTCCGCAGGCAAGGCACGCAAAAATTGATCATGCGTGGTCCGGGGTGCTCGGCGTACCGCGCGACTGGGCGGCCACCGTCGGCTTGGATCCGCTAACAGGCATTGGCTGGGCCGGAGGCTATGTCGGCACTGGCGTGGCGACCACAAATCTCTCGGGGCGCACATTGCGCGATCTGATCCTGGGCCAGGAAACTGAACTGGCCCGCTTGCCGTGGGTCGATCACGAAGTGCGCAAATGGGAGCCGGAACCACTGCGCTGGCTGGCGACCAAAGGGCTATATGCCGCCTACGGCCAGGCCGACCGAAACGAATTCAAGGGGCGGGAAAGCTCATCGCCGCTGGCCCTCATCGCCGACAGGATCACCGGCAAACCCTAGGGAATGGGGCTAGCTGGTTGCGCCAGGCTGCAGCCCCTCGATGCTGTATTCGCGCTTGATGCCCATGGTTCCTTGGCCCCAAGAACTTGCACGCACACGTTGCTGATGAGCTTCGAAGGCTTCAGCGGTGGCGAATTGCTCGGCGACATCCCATATCCAAGGATCGCCGGTGGGTGTCACCTGGAATGACAGGCATCCGGCTTCCGCCCGGGTCAGCTGCATATGGACCGGCAACAGCTCAGCGACGGCGTCTGCTTCTGATTGGCTGGCGCAGACAAGGCGCCCGGTCAGGCTCACAATTCCCATGAATCGAGTGTGCCATGCTGTTGCCGGATCAGGGGCACCGATGGCCAAATACGACGCTGGCCCGGAACCTGTCGTCAGGATTCCGGGCCAACACATAATACTTTTGGGGCTAACTGGGGCTAACTGGGGCTACTCAAGCATTTCCGTCAATTCCAGCCAGCGCTCTTCCAGCTGGTCAATCTGGCTCTGGTATTCATCGATTTCCGCGGTGAATTTGCCCAGGCCCTCGTAGTCGCTCTGG
>Ga0308169_10001676_pt1 | contig 25005 bp, 17 predicted proteins | sample PhyBR1_2_FD_202139 | JGI IMG/M metagenome (GOLD analysis project Ga0308169, IMG submission 202139) | Phyllosphere microbial communities from UC Gill Tract Community Farm, Albany, California, United States - DLSLSB.R1 | ecosystem: Host-associated > Plants > Phyllosphere > Unclassified | place...
CAATGCCACAATTTCCGGATGAATCTGTTTAATTTTCGCTTCAATTCTGTTGACGCAAGCTTCAATGTCATCCGAACTTAAATTGTCTTCAAACTCAAGACTTAACGATGCCAGCACCTGGTGCGCACCGATCTGTTCAGTCAGCACACCATTGGCCGACTGTACCGCCTTATCTTCCTGAGCTATCAGCAAAATATCATTGCGTAACAGTGGATCAGCCGTTTCACCCAGCAATAAGCCCTTGGTTTCACGGGCTAATAAAATAGCAGAAACCGCCAGTACAATGCCAATCAAGATAGAAGCTACACCATCCAGTTCGGGAATATTTAAGGCGTGAGCCAGATAAATCCCGATCAAGGCAATAAACAGACCACATAAAGCGGCGGTATCTTCAAACAGAACGGTAAAGGTGGTGGGATCTTTGCTGCGGCGAAAAGCCTCGAAGTAACCTTGCTCACCTTTGATCTTACGAAAAGCTTTTAGCGCTACAAACCAGGAAATGCCTTCACATACAATAGCAATGCTTAAAACAATATAGTTAATGGTAGGATTCTGCATTTCTTCAGGCTGCAACACGTGCTGTATACCCTGATAAATCGACACAATCGCACCCAGCGCAAAGACCATTAACGCCACAATAAAGGCCCAGAAATACAGTTCACGTCCATAACCAAACGGATGCCTGACATTGGCGGGCTGTTGCGATTTTTTCATGCCGTACAGCAGTAAAATTTCGTTCAATGTGTCCACAACCGAGTGAATCGCCTCACTGAGCATGGCCGAACTATTGGTGATATATGCCGCGACAAACTTGACCAAAGCAATCGCCAGATTACCTGCCAGTGCCGCATAAACGACTATCTTATTCGAATCAGACATTCAAATTTGTCCTAAGCATTTTTTGCCAAGCCTTATTGTTATCAAATAGATCTATTTGATTTTACAACTTATTCCATACTACCCAATGTCATTGTTCTAGTTGTTTATGCTTTTGTTGTTTTTAGCGCAACTGTTGATTGTTTCGCCAGTTAATTTTTAGATAGGTCATGTGAAAAACTGCTGTGAAATACTAGACGTTTTTCTTGATTCAGCCAAATTCCAATCTAAGCAAAAAAGGAAGCCGAAGCTTCCTTTTTTCATCTTGTTTGTCCTGCAATATTAACGCAGTTTAGAAAAATACTGCTCTCGCCATTCTTTCCAGAAATACATCACAATCCCGCACATCACCACCGCAATGCCGATAAAAGCATTCGGACTGATATGTTCACTGTTCAGGGTTGCTCCCAACACCAAGGCAATTACCGGCGTCATGACATTACTTAACGACACGGTCGAGGCATTCAAGCGTTTAATTAGCCAGAAGTAGCACAGCATCGCCACGATGGATGACATGATCATGGTGAAGACAAAGCCAATCATGGCACGTCCACTTGGCATAGCCGTTGGAAAATGCTGCCAAATAAACGGAATAATTAGCATCGAACCTAAAGCAGAGACAATCAATGAACCGGTCGCCTGAGACATCGGTTTCAGTGGCGCATTAATCTGTTTAACCCAGAAGATCGAGCTGATATAAGACACCATACTGATCAGCATCAATACTACACCCCAGGGATTAATCTTGCTGTCTGCCGAGTCGGCAAAGACAAAGGTCAGGCCTGAAACCGCAATCGCCATACCCAACCATTGCAGTGCAATCAGCTTTTGCGTTTTTAAAATCACATGCCCAATCAAGCCGGCAATTAAAGGTGAAAAACCAAAGATCAGCGCCATTAAACCTGAAGTCAGATAATTCGCTGCAAGGTAGATAAACAGCTGTGCACCAATTAAATTCAGACTCCCCGCGACATAACTTTTTAAAGAAGTCTGATCAAACGGCAACGGGTCACGCATCAGCTTTAAAAGGAACAAAGCGATAATGGATGCGCCAAAATAACGGATGATCAGCACCCACATCGGGTGAATCTCCTGCACGCTCCAGACAATCGCCAGCGGAGTCATCGCCCAGATAAGTACCAGTAAAGCGTAAATACTTGCCGTGACCGGCAATGATGATTTCATTTCATTCTCAAATTTGATTGTTCTAACTACTCAACCTGAAACCCACTATTCAGGTCTGGAGCTACTCGCACAGCTAGTGACTAATAAAGTTTAAGACAAACTATTGTCCTTCCCTTTATCGACTACATTGGAGGCGGCATGGATGCCGCCGCTAAACTGGGATATATGGACATATCCTCAGTTTAGCAAAAGATTTTTGTCACTTTTGATCTCTCAAAAGTGAGGCATTACCTACGCAAAGTAATACAAACCAAAACTGAAACTTGAGGTAGTGATCATATAGATAATATTCGATAAACATAAAAAAACAGACCTATGCAAAACATAGGTCTGTCCAAAGATATCTCAACAAAACTTAAGCAATTTTGCGTAAGTCTTGCGCGATATCCAAATGTTTTTCAGCATCAAAAACAGTATTTTTGCTGATCATTTTTTTCAAATGACGCATTTCTTTTGCTGCATTTACAGTAATCCCGGCAACGATCTGACCATCAGTCACACCGTACATTACGAATGAATTGTCTGCACCTTTGGCTGCATTCATTTCACCACGGATCTGCCACTCAGCTGCCGCCATATCACCAACAAACTGGAAGTTGATATTCAGCTGATCGGTCCAGAACCAGGCCGGATTGGCTTTCGGATGTTCAACGCCCATCACGTGACGTGCGAAAATGCCTGCTTGCAGGTTAGCATTTTCCCAGGTTTCAACGCGGCGGTGATTGCCACAGTCACGTAATTGAGTCGCAACATCGCCTGCTGCATAAATGTCAGCATTCGAGGTTTGGCAATGTTCATTGACTTTAATCGCAACATCAACATCCAAACCGGCATCTACTGCAAGTTGTGCGTTCGGCACGATCCCGATCCCGTAAACCACAGCATCGGCACGAAGTTCTTCACCACTCTCAAGGGTAACCACAACTTCTTCGCCCTCTAAACGGCAATCTGCAATTGCAGTTGACAAACGGACATCCACACCATTTTGACGATGCTGCTCAAGCAGGAATTCACTCAAGATACGTGGTGAACAACGGCCCATCACCATAGGACCCATTTCAATCACAGTCACCTGACAGTCTTTGAATCGTGCAGAAGATGCCAGCTCAAGACCAATCACACCACCACCAATCAGAATCAAACGACGGCCCGGTTGAAGCACAGGAACCAGCGCTTGAGAATCTTCAAGGTTACGTAGCGTATAAACGTGTTTGCCTAAAGCATCGAAGTTCGGTAAACGGCGTGCTGCACCACCAGTGGCAAGAAGCAACTTGTCGTAGGCAATTACGTCGCCATTTTTAAGTTCGACCGTTTTCGCGTCGGCATTGATTTTCACCACGCCATTACCGCGAATATGCTCAACGCCTAAATCTGCCAGTTTTTGTTCTGACAGAATTTCGATTTTGGTGTCTTCAGGCTTGAGAATCACGTCTTTAGACAAAGGCGGACGTTCATAAGGCAGATGTGTTTCATCACCCACCAAAATGATTTTGCCTTCGTATTTGTTGGCACGGAGTTCTAAAATGGCGCTAGCACCAGCTTGACCAGCACCGACGATAACGATGGTTTCGATAGCATTTTGGCTCATGGGTTTCATCCTTATTTCAATTCTGCAGATACGATGCCGAAGCCCGCAATCCACTCACTAATGTCTTCGTAGCAGTGAGTTGTCATTTCGTACTCACCCACTTCATGTAATGCAGCAAATGCAGCCATCCAGGAACGGACTTCCTGACCGCCGCGACCACCTTCAACACGAATTTCAGCTTCAGTCATTGCTTCAATGGCGGCAAAGTCTGCTTTGGCAAAGGTTTCCAGTAATGCCCGATCCCACTCAGGGTTCAACGGCACAGCAACAGATTTATCACCCGCAGCCAATTTTTGACCTACAGCAATAATCTTGGACTGACGTGCGTTACGTGCTTCAGCAGTTGGGTTACGCCCTGCAATTAGGAACTCTTCCACTTCTGGTGGAACCGAACCCATTTGCGGTGTAGGTGGATCATGTGACAAACCACCGGTACCTAAAACAAGTACACGCTCATTTTCAAGGTTTAAAGACTTGATGAACTGACCAACTGCACGACCCAAAGCCACAGTACGCTTGGTGGTTGGCATCGGTGCTGCAGCACCATTGATAAATACGGGAATGGTTGGGTAACGATCCAACTGACCGCCACACAAGAAGTGTAAAGGCTGAGTCACACCATGGTCGGCTTGCATACGGTATGAGTACGCAACATCGACACCTTCATCCAGCACGCGACGAACCAGATTCAGCGCTGTTTCTTCAGGTACATTAATTTTGGCATTGTCTTTACCGTAGTCCCAATCGCCTGCTGCGGTAGCACGAATGCCGACACAGAAACTTGGCATCAGGTCATAGAAGAAGCCATTAAAATGGTCAGGACCAAAAGTGATGATCAGGGTTGGGTCGTAAGCTTTAACTTCCGAAGCAAGCTTTTCAAACGCATCGCGAACAGCTTGTTCTTGACGTTGTTCTTGCGGTGAAGCAAATTCCATTAATGGGCTGTGCGAAGCACAAATAAGTTTAACGGCCATGAGAGACTCCAGAACGGAAGGTAGCCCAGAACAGGCTACCGAGTAAGTCCATTACATTTCAGACTGAATTTTATTCGTCAAAAAAACCGGCACGTGGCTGACGTAAACCACGAATCCCCAGACCACATTCAGCGTTAATTAAAACACCGGTCAAAGGACGGTTGTTTTGACGAGATGCCAACAGCACGTATGAACCGGTCATATCTTCAGGTTCAGGCAAGAAGTTCAGTGGCATGCCACGTGCAATTTTCTCAGGATCGCGGGCATCCAGCAGACCAAGATTTTCCTGGCCCAGTGATGCCGCACCTTTGATATTGACATTCATACCTGATGGCGCAACCGCGTTCACTCGTACTTTAGGCGCAAGCTCGTAAGCCAGCTCTTTCATAATCCCGACACCCGCATGCTTAGATGCTGTGTATACAGGGCCTCCGCCAGCGGAGTACAGTGCCGAATTAGACAAAGTAAATATGATAGAACCTTCAGAAGCGATCAATGCATCCAGTGCAGCCTTCGCGCCCAAGATCAGAGATTTGGTGTTAATACCCATAATCTCGTCAAAGGCTTTTTCCAGCTGCTCACCAGAGGTATTAACGATATCGGCATAATGATCCCAAATACCGGCATTACCGACGAAACAGTCAAGTTTGCCAAAGCGCTCAACTGTTGCATTGACTGCGCGGACGTTGTCTTCATAGCTGGCTACGTCACCGGCAATTGCTAAAACCCGATCACCGAAATGTTCTTTCAATGCATCAACTTTAGCCTGTGAACGTTGCAATACGGCAACTTGCGCACCCTCTTCAAGGAAACGCTCAACCAGTGCCCAGCCGAGTCCTGAACCACCACCCGTGATAAGTGCAACTTCGCCTTGTAGCCAACCCATGATTACTCTCCTGCCATCTCTACAAATAACTGACCATCTTCAACAATCACCGGGAAGGTTTTGATTGGATCAGTTGCTGGTAAACATAATGCTTCACCAGTTTTCAAACAGAAACGTGCTGAATGAAGCGGGCACTCTACAGTACCGTCATCTTCCAGATAACCTTCTGACATAGAAGCGTTACCATGTGAACAACGGTCATTCATTGCAAAGAACTCACCGCCATTGTTGAACACTGCAAGCGCTTCAATACCATTCACGCCGCAATCTACTTTCAATGCTTCGCCTTCGTCTAATTCATCAACTTGGCAAACAAAAATCTTATTCATTAGAAGAACACACTCAGGTTATGTGAGTTATAAGTCACCTGATCAAGGGTGATCTTACGGTTAAAGATCTGGAAACCTTGTTCAGTGTCGACTTTGCGGATCTTGTCGTGACGCTTACCACAGTAGATGGTGACATCTTTCTCTTTCTGGGTACGGTACAACAAGTACGTAACGTAAACGTCGTATTCACCTTCAGTCTCAGTTGGCTCAACGATCACGTTTGAAACCATATGAGTAGTACGTGAAGGAGGTTCTTCAGCCCATGCCATACCGGTTTCCAGACGCGCAACACGGCGTTCCAGCAAGTCTTTGGTATCGTTAAATACCCAAGTTGTCGGTGGCTCGATCGAACGACGACGGTCACGAGTTTGAGCGTTTGGTGTCGTACGTAGCGTATAAGAAATATCTTCAGCCAGTACTGCTAACCAGTCGCGGAATTTCCAGTCGTCCAGCAATTTTGCTTCGCGATACAGGAACTGACTAATTTGGTGATGAAGTTCTAAGCTGATTTGACTCATTTCATAAGCTCCTTCTCATATTCGTCAGCTGCTTTTTCCACGTCTTCCCATTTTTCATGGATCAATAAATCTGCCCAGCGGCGATACATGCCACGTGCTGCAGTTTCAGAGAAAATATAGTTGGTGATACCCGGAATGCCGTCTTCACGTACTTTCTCGTTGCCTTTACCCATTTCCATGATTAAGCGGTTTTTACGTGCTTTATAACCACGTAAAACTTTTTGGATTTCGATCCAGTTTTCAGAGTCATCTTGCTCTAGGAAACCGGCAGGACCGAAAGCACGAGTCGCAGAACGTTCAAATGCTTCTTTCACTTCCTGAGACGCTTCAGCATCGGCAATACAGAATGCCCAAACTTCAGTTTTGTTTGGACCACGTGGGTGCCATACGCGAAGTGTTGCCGTACCGTTCAACCAAGACAATGTCGGGAACATGGTGTTGTGACCTGCAAGACGTAAGGCACGAACTTCACCAAGACGTTCTTTCACTTCCTCAAAAGTTTCACGGAAGTAGTTCGCCACTTCACCGTCAACCCAAACGTTAGCATCTGGTTTTTCTGTGAAGAAGAAGCCTGAACCGTGACCGCGTGAACCGTACTGGATCGCGTCTTTCGCTGTTTCCCAAACTGGACGAGCCGTTTGCGCAGCGCCTAATTTCTTAGATGATTCGTCATCAGGTTTTGCACCCAATACTTGAATGGCAGATGCGTGAGAGAACAATGCGTGATATTGGTCAGATGCAAACTGTTCAGCAGCAAATTTCCAGTTACACTCGATTTCCCATTTGTGTACACCACCGATGATTTCAGTACCACCCGGACGACGGTCAAGTACGCCATCTAAGTACCATGCGATATCACCCATGTATTCTTCTAGATCTGGAGTGGTTTCATCCCAGCATCCGAAGATCAAGCCTTTGTATGACTTCACACGGTTCACTTCAACCAGACCCCATTGCTCTTTGCATGCGCCTTGCGGGAAAGCACGCTCTTCAAGCGGGATGTCTTTAAGTGAACCATCAATACCGTAAGACCAGCCGTGGTATGGGCAAGTGAATGCACGGGTATTACCACAGTCTGCGAAGCTCACACGCATAGAGCGGTGACGGCACTGGTTTAAGAATGCTTTGATTGAGCCATCTTTTTGGCGTGCCACAATGATTGGATCTTCACCCATATAGGTATTGAAGAAGTCACCAGCCTTAGGAATTTGGCTTTCATGACAAAGGAACAACCAGGTACGACCGAACACACGTTCAAGTTCTAATTCATATAGATCTGGGTCAGTATAGATCGACGGCGAGATACGTCCATTTTGTGCATCGACTAAAGCGTCGATTTCGCGCACATCAATTTTTCCACTCATGAAAAGCTCTCCTGTGACCAGTAATGGCACAAAGTAAATAGACTCAACTTTTCAGCGATAATGGATTTTTAGCCAGTTTTGGTGAAATATTTTTTTTGTTTCAATTAAGATATTTTATGGATTATTCAAAATGGTGCTTTATATATTTAAACACTAATAGAAAACGCAAGATCATTTATTTTCTAAATGACAGAATAATCTTCACCTAATAGTTGTTTATAGATTATACTGCTACAAAAATATAGTAAGACATTTTTTGGATTACTCTTTTGGACGAGTTATATGGAATTACGACACCTACGCTATTTTATCACCGTTGCAGAAGAACTTAACTTCAGTAAAGCTGCCTTAAAGCTTTATACCGCTCAACCCTCTTTAAGCCAGCAAATTAAAGATCTGGAAGAAGATGTTGGGGTAAAACTGCTTTATCGTACTAAACGCAAGGTTGAGCTGACCGAAGAAGGTGCCGTATTTCTTGAACAAGCCCGTTTAACCCTGGCCCAAGCAGACAAAGCCATTGCCATGGCACGTCAGGTGTCACAAGCCAAACAGCAAATGCTACGCATTGGTTTTGTGCCGGTTGCGGAAATGAAAATTTTCCCTTATGTGCTACCGAATTTACGCGTGCAAAATCCTGATTTAAAAATTGATTTGCTCAGCTTAAACAACAATGAACAAATGAAGTTGCTGAAAAAAGGCGAACTGGATGTCACCTTTACCCGACACAACTTTAACAGTGATGAAATTGAAAGCCTGTTCGTACTGCGCGAACCTTTGATTTTTATTTTGCCGGAAAACCATCCTTTGGCTAAATATGAGCGCATTCCGGTTAAGGAATTGAACGGCATCGATTTTATTATTCCTGCTGCGGAACAGTCTTTAACGCTGCATAATGCCATTATGGATTTTGCCCATGCCAACGGGATTGAATTCAATATTGTGCAAAAAGCCGACAACATCCTGTTTAATATCAACTCTGTAGGAATGGGCCTCGGCTGTACCATCCTGCCGGGTTATGTAGCCCCGCTAACCATGAACAATACCGTGATTCGTGCCTTGGATGTGGAACTGCCTTACCTTGACCTGTATGTGAGCTACCATAAAAACAGCAGTTCTGTCGCTGTAAAGAAATTTATTGAATTGCTGACCCATGTGTTTTATCTAAACATTAACCGCACTTAAAAAAACTTTTTTACACTTTTGCACCGGATTGAAGCCACCATTATTTTGCTAATAAATAATGGGGCTTTTTTTTATTTCAATTTGTGTATTTTTAACCCGGCTTAGACTTAAGTCTTACTCTTTTTTCATATCATTGCAGCAGTCTTAATAGGAAATAACTCATAACTTTTCTTTTCACTATTTATAACCAATACAGGATTAGCTAAAATTACAACTTAAGTCTAATAAATTTTCTGACAGCTTATTAAAATCTTAAAAAACAAGAACAACGATAAAGGCTTGAGCATTATGCATCTACTACTGCGTATAAAAACAGGAATTCAGCACCATCTTTATTTCTTTCTGACCTTTCCCGTTATTGCTGTGCTGTATCTTGGTTTTCAGTTGATGACCGCCTGGCACTGGTCGACCTGTGTTTTACTGAGCTGGAATCTTACGATCTATAGTTATTTATTTTTCACCTTTAAAAAACTCTGGCACATTGACCATGCCCACATCCTGCAGCGGGCCAAACAGCAAGATGCCAGCAAATGGCTGATTCTTTTTCTAGTTCTGCTGACCTTAATTATTTGCTTCATTGCAATTATTATTGAAGTCAATAATTTGCCTAACAATACTATAATTCGAACGGGTCATTTAATCTTATCCATGGTGACCATTACCTCGGCCTGGTTTCTGATGCATACCATTTTCGCGATTCATTATGCGCATGACTTCTATCTGGCATTAGACAGGCATAATGAAGGTGGGCTGGATTTTCCCAAAACCCCTAAACCGACTTATCCCGACTTTTTGTATTTTAGTTATATCGTGGGGACTTCCGCGCAAACTGCCGATGTTTCCATTACCCATTCCGCAATGCGGGTATTAAACACTTTGCACCTGCTTCTGGCTTACGGCTTTAATACCACCATTCTAGCCATCACCATCAATGTCGCAGCGAATTTTATTAGCCCTTAATATGCCCATAAAAAAAGGATGACCGAAGTCACCCTTTTTATTTGCTATATAGCGGGATTAAACGCCACGAGCAGTTAAATAGTTTTTAATGACAGTATTGAACTCTTCAGCTTTTTCAACTTGAGACCAGTGACCACATTGGCTGAAAATGTGCGCATCAGCATTTGGTACAATGTTCAAGATATCCCAAGTACGTGATACCGGAATCACCACGTCCTGAGTACCGTGAATTAACAATACAGGCACAGTGATGTCTTTCATTTTTTCGAAGTCGAGTGGGAATTCGAAACGGTCACGGTCACGTGCGCCAACCACATCCATCAAACGATTTGATGCATAGTCATTTGCAGCAGAAGCAAAACGTACTTTCACCAGTTCATCAGTAATCAGGTCTTTGTTCACGACGAACATTGAAAGCGTTTTCTTGATCCCTTCTTCTGTAAGAACTGGGTTCGCATGCGCTTTCAGTGCAGCAGTCTGTTTCGCACCGCCAGTACCCATAGACACAATACCCAATACACGTTCAGGGTAATCAAGTACCATCTGGAATGCTAACCAGCCGCCCAAAGAGTTACCCACTAACCAGGTTTTTTCAATGCCAAGTGCATCTAAAGTACGAACCGCATGATCTACCCAGGCACGGATACCATAAGCAGTATTTGGAGCCACTACAGTTTGACCATAACCAATGGTATCAATCGCGATACAACGTGCCTGTTCACCAATTGATGGCAGGTTTAACCACCAGTTTGCCGCAGCAGATACACCGGTACCTGAACCATGCAAGAACAAAATTGGAGTACCTTCACCCACTTCGTGATAGTGAGTCAACTCACCTTCTGCTGTTTCAATCCATTTGTCTTCTAAGCCAAAGAATGGATCTGTTGTATATTCAGGGATTTGAACAGTGCTCATACATACTCCTCGTACAGTCTTTAGCTTGCGTTTCCATCTCTATTCAGAATTTAACGTCAAGTTGACTCAGTGAAATTTACTTTTTACAGTCTTATCTTACCTGTTCAAACCCGCTCAACTGATACAAATTTACGATCAAATACTATAAAAAAACGATAATTTAAATATTTGTTTTTAAATAATTTATTAAAAATTAAAACCCTTAATTTTCTCAAGGTATTTAATAACAAAATAGCGTTTTATACATTAAAAAAGCGACTTATCTAAAGTCGCTTTTTTATTGCACTGCTTAATCAGAACTTATAGGTATAAGTCGTTGCTACACGGTACTCTTTCAGGTCTGATTTCCAGTCAAAATCAGTATCGATATACATCGCCTGGAAGCCTAAACCTTTCAGTTTTCCTTCTGGAACAGTGTAATTAAGGATCAAATTCAGCTCATCTGATTTCTGATCTTTCAAAATACCGGTCTGAGTTTTTACCTCAGCATCTGAACCGGTGAAGTACACTGCAGTGGCATTTAAGCCTTTGGCACCCAATTCAGAGAAGTCATAAGCATAAGTGAAGCCCCATGATTTTTCATCCGGATTGGTAAAGGTCGCTACCCCCCAGTTGGTCAGGTAAGGCTGCGGCACCCAGCCACCTAAGGTCGGGAATGCTGAATCGCCAAACATTTGCTGGTAACCCAAGCCAACCGTATGTGAACCGTAATTCACTTTTGCAGCAACCGACAAAGCCTGGTTATCAATATCACCATACAGCTTGTCACCTGACTCCGAGTTGTCAAAGTAACGGATGTGGCTGTCTAGTTTGGCTTTTTCACCCAGCTTGGTTTTGTAAGCAGTACCGACATAATGTTGCTGATAAATATCTTTAACATCGGCATACCAGTAGCTGCCCCCAATTTCTGGCGTGAACTGGTGATCCACACCGGCAATATACATACCATCCGCTTTGGCACCATTGTCATACGCAGGTGGGGCAAATTTGGTTAAATCACGGAACTGGTTGTCATAACGGTTGTTAATGCCGTCAATATACGCCAGGGTTAACTTGGTATCTTTAAGGTCTTTCGATTCCAACCATGCACCGCTATAAGTGGTTAGCAACTGACGCGATGGATCAAAAACCAGTACTGGAGATACCGGTAATAATTCACCCACTTTTAATTCAGTTTGTGACACTTTGGCTTTTAAGGTTGCACCGACTTTACCAAAGTTGTCTTTCGACTCTTTGCCATCATGCGGCAAGACCCAGTCCGGATTCTTATCACGACCGTTTAACTTAAATGCATGCTGAACCAAAAGATCGGCACCGACCTGAATACCGCCACCGATATCCTGATAACCCGATTTTGCATCCAGTGTGATGCCTTGAGACCATGAACCCCAGTTATTTTGCGGAAGGTCCGCATACTGACGGTCGAGATAAAAGTTTTTAAATTTAAGTTGCACTTGGCTGTCGTCAACAAAATCTGCATAAGATGCAGTTGTCCCTAAAGTTGCTGTCGCAGCAAGCATTGCTATCCATAAATTTTGACGACGCATGGCTGAATTCCTAGTAATCAAATCAAGCTATGGCGCCATCATGCTGAACTATTCTATGAAAAAAAATCCGACCAGAGTCTTAAGATTGCAACCACTTACCGTTATTTTTTTAATTTTAAATGGAGCCTCTTTATTTCCTTAAGAACTTTAAACAATAAGATATTTCACTCAAAATTTATTCCATTACTTTTAAAGCCTTGTTCCAGTGTTTGTTTTTATCAAAATTTACTTTTTAGAACGCTTAAAAAAAATAATTAATCGTTTTTAAGTTTAAACACTGTTTAAATCCAATTAAGCATTTGATTATATTAATATATCTTAACTATTGAATGATATTTTTTATCTATAAATTAAATATTTAGGCATAAAAAAAGCACCCTAAACCGGGTGCTTTTTCGCTTTATTTTAAACTAAAACTTAAAAATCAAGCTTGAGCTTCTTTGGCTTTAGACATGGTCAATGCCAAGTCTTCAATCATGTCTTCCTGACCACCAACAGTGCCACGACGACCAAGTTCCATCAGGATTTCACGCGCAGACACACCATATTTCGCTTCAGCACGTTTAGCAAACAACAGGAATGAAGAATAAACGCCTGCATAACCTAAAGTTGCTGCATCACGGTCGGCACGGATCTGATGGGTCATCATTGGAATGATTAGATCTTCCGCAACATCTTGAACTTTAAACAAGTCCACACCTGTTTCCATTTGCATACGGTTAGCCACCGCAACAAACAGTTCAAGTGGTGTATTCCCTGCTCCTGCACCTAAACCAGCAGAAGCCAAGTCAACACGTGTTGCCCCAGCAGTCACAGCAGATACAGAGTTGGCAACACCCATACCCAAGTTATGGTGACCGTGGAAACCGATTTCGATGTCTGAACCCAAGTTGGCACGTAAAATACCTACGCGGTCAGTCACATCTTGAGGAAGCATGTAACCTGCAGAATCCGTTACATAGATACAGTTAGCACCGTAAGACACCATTTTTTGCGCTTCTTCAAGCAGCTTTTCTGGAGTCGCCATGTGCGCCATCATCAAGAAGCCCACAGTATCCATTCCCAGTTTGCGCGCAGCAGTAATGTGTTGTTCAGAAACGTCGGCTTCAGTAGAATGTGTTGCAACACGAATGGTTGCCACGCCTACATCATGCGCCATTTGCAAATGATCAACCGTACCGATACCCGGCAGTAAAAGTGCAGATACTTTTGCCTGTTTCAGGTTTGGAATCACAGCTTTTAAGTATTCTTCATCAGTTGCCGCTGCAAAACCGTAGTTCACAGAGTTACCGCCCAAGCCGTCGCCGTGTGTGACTTCGATTAAAGGTACACCTGCATCATCCAAAGCAGTTGCAATGGCAACCATTTGCTCAGGTGTAGTTTGATGGCGCATAGGGTGCATGCCATCACGTAAAGTCATATCATTAATAATAATCTTAGACATGAAGATGCTCCTTATGCTTCAACTGCGTTTAAAACACGTTCTGCAAACATTTCTGCGGTACGCGCAGCTGCTGCAGTCATAATGTCGAGGTTACCGGCATATTTAGGCAGGTAATCACCCAGACCTTCAACTTCAAGGAAGATGGATACACGGCTACCATCAAATACTGGACCGTTGACCAGTTTGTAACCCGGTACGTATTTTTGAACTTCTTTAATCATGGCATGCACAGATTCAGTAATCTCTGCTTGATCTGGCTCACCTTCAACCAAACAATGTACTGTGTCACGCATCATCAGTGGTGGCTCTGCCGGGTTAATGATGATGATCGCTTTACCCGCTTTTGCACCACCCACTTTTTCAATCGCACCAGCTGTAGTACGCGTGAATTCATCAATGTTTTTACGTGTACCCGGACCGACTGATTTAGTCGATACAGTCGCGATGATTTCACCATATTCAACCGGTTGAACACGTGAAATTGCTGCAACCATAGGAATGGTTGCCTGACCACCACAAGTCACCATGTTCACGTTTGGCACTTCGCCCGCGTCTAACAAAGCTTCAAGGTTTACAGGTGGAACGCAGAAAGGACCGATCGCAGCAGGTGTTAAGTCAATCATTAACACGCCAAGTTCGTTCAACTTGCGGCTGTTTTCAGCGTGAACGTATGCAGAAGTTGCATCGAATGCAATTTTGATTTCGTCAGCTTCAACGTGAGGAAGTAAACCGTCTACACCTTCACTTGTGGTTTTCAAACCCATTTTCGCAGCACGAGCCAAACCTTCAGAAGTAGGGTCAATACCTACCATCCATACTGGCTCTAAAAATTCGCTACGTTGCAATTTATACAGCAAATCAGTACCAATGTTCCCTGGACCGATCAATGCACATTTAATCTTTTTCATGAACAATTTCTCTTAAAAAACGCTCTTAAAATCTGGACTTATTCAGCAGCGAATGCAGCAGTTACAGAACCAAAACCTTCAATTTCAACCAGGAATTCATCACCCGAGTTGGCGACAACCATAGGCCCAAGCGCACCTGTTAAAATGATGTCACCTGCAAGTAAAGGACGGCCACGACGTACCATTTCATCGGCCAGCCAAACAGCTGCATTTAATGGGTTTGAAAGACATGCTTTACCAACGCCTTGAGACACGATTTCTTCACCGCGTTTCATGGTCATTTTGCAGTTTACAAGATCGAGATTTTCTAGTTTCACAGGACGTGAACCCAGAACATAAGCTGCAGAAGATGCGTTATCTGCAACAGTATCAATTAAACTGATTTTCCAGTTTTCGATACGGCTATCTACCACTTCTACAGCAGGCAGTGCATATTCAGTGGCACTAATAATGTCTGCATAAGTGTGTTTTTCTTGGGTTAAATCTTTGTTGATGATTAACGCGATTTCTGCTTCAACTTTTGGCTGAATCAATAGACCCGCTGGAATCGCTTCGCCATCACCATAAGCCATGTCAGCAAACAGCATACCGAAGTCCGGTTGGTCTACACCCAGCTGCGCTTGCACAACTTTAGAGGTCAAACCAATTTTACGGCCAACCAAACGACGACCTTCAGATAATGCACGCTCTGTATTTACTTCCTGAACGGCGTATGCGATATCCACGTCAGCACTTTCACCACCAAGTTGCGGGCGAACAGGTGCAATCGCAGTTTTTGATAATTCAGCGTCACGTAATGCTTGCGCAACTGATTCAACAACAGCAGAATTCGACATCAATGTTTCCTTAAACTGCAAAAATTGGACTTATACCGTTAGCGATGGGAATGCGATGAACAACAAGAAAAAATCTATGCACTGATCAAAGCCATCAGCAAATGGGTGCTGCCATCTAGGCAAACGCGTATATGTATAAACAGTTTTAGAATCGGAAAATTGCGGTTTTTATGCCAATACTTATTTTATTTATGACAATAGCTAATTCCTATAAATTAGCTTGGTTTTATTTTTCAAAAACAAGTATATGAACTAAATATAAAAATAATTTTCTATATGGGCTTAAGCAGAAATTGTCAGATTGATAAATTAAGTATCCATCTACGACTAAAAGACTAGATGAATTGCCTGCTTTTAATACAACCCATTTGTTGTAGCGAAGAGTTATTATAAAAATTATTTTAAAATCATAATCTTAAATACCAAGCATTGATCAGGTTTATTTTCATTTTATCTACTACACATGACCTTTTCAGAATACAGATCTACTGGTTAAAAACACATTTTGATCTCAAAACAAATCTGTAGCTTTGCCAACCAAACATTATCAAGGACAATTTTTTGTGTCCGTCATCATGAGATCAAATGAAATAGCAATAAGAAACAACAATAAAAAAGGAGAATCTAAAATCCTCCTTTTCACACATGGAATTGGGTCTAAACAGCCTGTTTTAAATTGACATGATTAAGCAAAAGCTGATGCAAATCGGCGACATCTTCTGCAATGGCCAGCGGATTATAACGGGCAAGCACTTCAGGTGTATGCACGCCATAACTTACCCCTATACGCGGCATGGCAATATTTTGTGCCATTTCTAAATCATAGGAGGTATCACCGACCATAATGGCATTTTCAGCCGCAACACCGGTGACTTGTAAAATTTCAACCAGCATCAGCGGATCAGGCTTGGACTTGGTTTCGCTGGCTGCACGGGTCACATCAAACAAATCATCACTGGCTGTTTGATGAAGCACGCGGTCTAAACCTTTACGGCTTTTTCCTGTCGCCACCGCAAGTTTCACCTCTTGTGCCTTTAACTCCTGCAACATCACCGAAATCCCTTCAAACCAGGCATCCTCTTTGGAATTTTCAACATAGTGATTGGCATAGCACTGCAAAATTTCTGCATGCAATTCAGGAACTGAAGGAAATAAGACTTGCGCCACTTCCGGCAAACCTAAACCGATAATGCTTTTTGCAACCTCGTCTGTTAAAGGTTGTTGAAACTGCTGCGCTGCAAACTGCAAGCTCGCGACAATCTGCCCGACCGAATCAAATAAGGTTCCATCCCAGTCAAAAATAATCAGTTCTACAGGTTTTTGCATGTTTAAGTTCCAATGTTTGATTCATTTTTTAATCTGCCGTATGCCTCCTTGATTAAAGGAGAGATATTACGAAGCAATCTCGGTGCATATATCACAACAAGGATTTGATACACGATGGCGACATGGATGTCGCCGTTGATCTGTCTTGCACTCCGCTTTAAAGCAATGCTTAAAGCTCGTTCAGGATGCACCATCAGATCAACAAAAGGGTTTTGTTACTTTTGCCCTGTCAAAAGTAAAGCTATGCCTACGCGATAATAATTCAAGCCAAGATAATAAGGAGAGGCTATATCATTCCACGCACCTCTCCCTAACCCTCACCTTCAGGAGAGGGAAGTTAAAAATCAAGAAGACTCTTTATCTTTTTTCTGCGCTCTGAGCTGCGCCACCAAACTCTGCATATCTTCAGGTAATGGCGCTTCAATGGTTGGATAACCCGGAATTTCCAGACGCATCGCGTGTAAACACAAACGGCGCGGCTTTGGTCCCTTGTATTCAGTCTCATGACCATATTTTTCATCACCCACTAAAGGATGACCAATACTTAAACCATGCACACGAATCTGATGGGTACGACCGGAAAGCGGTGATGCATACACCAGAGTGGCATGCATAAAACGCTCTGCGACATTCCATTGGGTTTTACTGTCCTTGCCTTCTTTAGAGACACGAACCCGACGCTCGCCATTGGCCAGCTCATAGCGATGCAAAGGTGCATCAATCAGCTGTTTATCCAGACTCACCTGACCTTTTACCACAGCGGCATAGGTCTTTTTAATTTTGTGTTCACGCAATAAATCTTGTAATGTTTTTAAAGTACTACGCTTTTTAGAAATCATCACCAGACCCGAAGTGTCGCGGTCAATACGGTGAATCAGTTCCAGATATTTTTTACCGGTGGCTGCACGCAGGCCTTCAATCAGGCCATAAGCCACACCGCTGCCGCCATGTACAGCAATCCCTGAAGGCTTGTTGATCACCATCAAGCCTTCATCTTCATACACGACACGGCTTAACAGGCTTTGTGCAACCTTGTCCGATACCGGTGCCGCCGTTTCATCCTTAGCTTCATAGCGAATTGGTGCAACACGAATCTGGTCGCCAATATTCAGTTTGGTTTCTGCTTTAATGCGCTTTTTATTGACCCGAACCTGGCCTTCACGAATTAAACGATAAATCCGACTTTTCGGTACACCCTTGAGTCTGGAAAATAAAAAATTGTCGATCCGTTGACCCAATTGATGCTCGTCCACTTCAAACCAAGTGACACTTTGCCATTCTTGCGTAGAATTCATACAGTTACGATGACCCAAAAAAATACTAAAATTGATTAAAAACTGATCACTTAGGCTATGCTTTACACAAGAAAGATAAGCTTAGCCCATAGGCAGATGATGCAAGGTTTGATATAGTCAGCGCACGGATACCACCGTTAGTGTGAAAAAATTTAATTACTTCAATCTTTTTTGAAGCTCAAGATTAAATTTCACCATTCACATTAAATACGGAAAGGTCCCTAAAGAATATGCCGACGCCGAAGGCTTATTATATCGGCAAAAAAGCAAACTGTTGCGTTTAATTGTACTTCGTACATAAATCAGTTTGTTCTAAAAAATATGTCGCCAACTTAGTTGGTTTTTAAACGTAAACTGATACACATCAGATTAGTCGCAACCTGAAGTCGCATTCAGGCTACAACGTTGATGCATTGGATCTGCACATAAAGCACCGATACGATGATAATTCCGTATCAAGACGCCCGATCATGAATTAATGAAGGGACGATCTTAAAGCTACGTGACAGTGAAAGTTACTCACATCTAATGCACCGTTTGTCCGCCAGTGAATCGTTCAGGTGACTTTAATCGTTTATAAGATTGAAGCCGTATTGCCATCTTCAATACGTGAATCAAAAACCGAAGCCCAAAAAAAGGCCGGTAAAAAAGCTCAGACCACAATTGCGTCATTTTGAGATCTGGGTGTTGATCCGTAATGTGTGATGTTCGCTACGTGTATAGCGATGTTTTGGTGTGTATCACTATTAGGTGTTACACCCATGAAACGTATGTTGATTAATGCAACACATGCTGAAGAGATTCGCGTTGCACTTGTCACTGGTCAGCGTCTTTACGATTTCGATCTAGAAAATCGTACCCGTGAACAAAAAAAATCCAATATCTATAAAGGTCACGTGACTCGCGTTGAACCTTCTTTAGAAGCTGTTTTTGTAGAGTATGGTGCAGGCCGTCAAGGCTTCCTGTCTATGCGTGAAATCGCAAACTCTTATTACAAGGCAGATCCTCGCCAAACTTCAAATATCCGCGAATTGATCACTGAAGGTACCGAACTTTTAGTACAAGTGGAAAAAGAAGAGCGTGGCAATAAAGGCGCTGCCCTTTCTACCTTTATCTCGCTTGCTGGCCGTTATTTGGTCCTTATGCCAAATAATCCGAAAGGTGGCGGTATCAGCCGTCAAATTTCCGGTTCAGTTCGTGAAGAATTGAAAGAAATGTTGGCATCTTTAAATATTCCTCGTGGCATGAGCGTGATTGTACGTACCGCAGGGATTGGCCGCTCTCAAGAAGAATTACAACTTGACTTGCAACACTTGATGGATCTTTGGGCACAAATCCAAAACACCGCTAGTTCTGGTCCATCACCCATGCTGGTCCATCAAGAAGCTGGTGTAGTAACACGTGCTATTCGTGACTATTTACGTGATGATGTTGCAGAAATCCTGATTGACTCAGAACAGGCTTATAACGAAGCATATAACTTCGTAAAAGCAGTGATGCCACGTCAAATCGATAAGCTCAAAACCTATACTTTAAATGAGCCTTTATTTGCTCATTTCGGCATTGAAAGCCAAATTCAAACTGCTTATGAACGTGAAGTAAAACTTCCTTCTGGCGGTTCAATCGTGATTGACCAGACTGAAGCTTTAGTATCCATCGATATTAACTCGGCGAAATCAACTCGTGGTCATGACGTTGAAGACACAGCTTTAAATACCAATTTAGAAGCAGCAGAAGAAATTGCGCGTCAACTGCGTTTACGTGATATTGGCGGTTTAGTCGTGATCGACTTTATCGATATGACCAAAGACCGCAACCAGCGCATGGTTGAAGCGAAACTTCGTGAAGCAACCCAAAGTGACCGTGCTCGTATTCAATTCGGTCAATTGTCACGTTTTGGCTTGATGGAAATGAGCCGTCAGCGCTTACGCCCTTCACTTGAAGAAGCAACCGGTTACGTCTGCCCACGCTGTCATGGTACAGGCATGGTACGTGATCTTCGCTCTTTATCACTTTCGATTATGCGTAAAGTGGAAGAGATTGCCCTGCGCGAACGTCATGGTGAAGTACAGGTTGAAGTTCCTGTTGAAATCGCAGCATTCTTATTGAATGAAAAGCGTCACACCCTGGTGTATTTGGAACAGACCTCCAATGTACGTGTTACCGTGTTGCCGCATCCGCACCTCGAAACACCGCATTACGAAATTACCTACAATGCTGAAGGTTTTGCACCAACCAGCTATGAACGTACGGAAGCAACACGTTCAAGTGAAAAAGAGTTGGGTTATGAATCTTCTGAATGGCATTTGGAAGATGGAGCACAAGCTCAAGCTGCAGAGCAGGCCCCTGCCCAGCAACAAGGAAAAAATCAAAACAATAAGCAGCAGCGTCGTCCACAACAAGCGGCTCAAGAATCACAGCAACAACAACCTGCTCAAGTTGCCCCTGTTGCTCAAGCTTCAGCAAGCCCATGTGCATGGTTAGAAAACCTGTTTGTACAAAAGCAAGCGAAAACCGTTGATCAGGCACGCACTGCAAACAATGCTGCTGCTGCGATTGAGCAAATGGTTAATGCGGGTGCAGTGAGTCGCGGTCAATTCGGTCAAGTGGTAACAGCTGCTCCGACGACTACGCCAGTAGCGACTACCAGCAGCAACGCTTATTTAACGCCAAATGCTCCTGTAAGCAATAAACAGGAACAGCGTGAAGTTGCCGATAAATATTCTGATAAAGAAGAAAAAGCGCAACGTCACAATAAAAAGCGTAACAAGCCTAAAGAGCAACGTGAACAAGTTCAGCACGACAATCAGCAAAACCAAGTGCATGAAGAAATTGTTCAGGTTTCTCGTCACGAGCAGCGTCAAGAACAACGTCCGGAACAGCGCCAAGATTCACGTGAAAACAAGCGCCCTTCTCGTCGTCAACACGCTGAACAACAACATGCGGATCAGCAAACCGAGCAAAATGCTGTGCCACGCCGTGACCGTCGCAACCAGCAACGTCCTGAACGTCCAAATCGCCACCGCGATCAAAGCGTCTTGAACGAACAGCCGGCACAACAAACTGCACCTGCTGCGGTCGTGAATGAACAGCAACCTAAAGTCGAAGTGGTTGATACACCTCGTCAGGAGGTTCTTCCAACAGCATTGGTAATCAATGTCGATCAGGCGAAAAGTGAAATTGTTGCATTAAATTCCGCACCTGCTGTGGCTGCAACAAAAACCTCTCAAACCGCTCCAGTAAGGGTTGAAGTTCCAGCGCCGGTAACCGAGAAGCCAGTAGTAACACAGGAAGAAAAGCCTGCTGCTACCAATGAAACTCAGGAACCGCAAAAGCCACGTCCTGCAGAAAAACGTGCCAGCAACGATCCGCGTATGCGTCGTCGCCAAAAACGTGAAGCTCAGGCAAAACAAGCTCAGGCACCGAAGTTAAGTCCTTCTCAGGTTCCAACTTTGGGTCAATACACCGTGATCAGTCTTATTCGCCATGTCTATGGTGAAGATTGTTCAGTACTGATTGAACAGTTTGGTTTAATTCCAACTTTCAACCGTGCCTTGGTGAAATTTACCGAGCAATATGCTGCAACACTTTCTACTCAGGCAACTGAAACTGAAGTACCAGCACAACCGGTGACTCGTGATGTGGCGGTAACCAAAGCAGCACCTGAAGCAGAACCTGCTCCTGTGCTTGACTTAACTCCGCCAAAAGCAGTGTCTGACAAGCGTGTGGCGAATGATCCGCGTGAACGCCGCCGTTTAGCCAAGCAGGCTGCAGAGCAAGCTTTAGAGCAAGCGAAGCAGGCGCATAGCGAACCTGAAACTGCTCCAGCTGAAGCTACTCCTGCACCAGCAGAAGTAGAAACAGTAACAGCCGAAGCGGTTGAACCTGTCACTGAAGCGGTTGTGGAATCTGTGGTAGAAACAGAAACCGCTACAGTAGAAACTGAGCAGGCTGCTGAAGCTGCAACAGCTGAATTGGTGGAAGAAGCTGCCCAGGACACACCAACTGAGGTGGAGCCAAAAGCTGAAGCTGAAGCTGAAAAAACCGAAGGTGAAGAAGGAGACAAACCTGTCCGCCCTCGTCGTCCTCGTGGTCGTCCACCAAAGAAAGCAACGCCTGCAAATGAGTCATAATTAGTTCTCTAATTAGCTCTAGTGCAGCGAAATAAAAAAACCTAGTCATTCCGGTGACTAGGTTTTTTTTGTTATTTTTGTCGGATTAGGTTGATTGCACTAGATTGAAACGATTAAAAGACGTATGTAGAAATGACAGCAAGCGTATTGCGAACAAATAGACTGTATTGGATTACGAAAAATAAATAGGATTGATATGAATCACACTACACCGAGCGATCTTATTGGTATTACAGATGTCGCGGCAAAATTACCCAAATTTATAAGCAAAGTCCCTCATTTATTGAGTGGTCTCAAACAAGCCTATTTGCGCACCTCCAATACGCCTGCAGGCTTAGGAATTGCTTTTGAAAAAGCAGTAAAACGCAATCCTCACGGCATGGCTTTATTATTCGAAGACCAGAAATTCAGTTATCAGGAACTGAATGAATGGGCCAACCAGATTGGACATTTTTATTTATCTCTTGGTGCTCAAAAAGGCGATGTGATTGCGGTGATGGTCGAAAACCGTCCGGAACTGATTGCCACTGTTATCGCACTGGCAAAAATTGGTGTTACCTCGGCTTTAGTTAATACCTCACAAACTGGTAAAGCGCTGACTCATAGCATCAATCTGGTTAAACCGTTTGCCGTCATTGTCGGTGAAGAATGCCGTAACGCTGTCGAAGAAGTCTGCCAGGATTTAGAACTTGCCGCAGACCGTTTTCACTGGTTTGCCGATCAAGCCACGCAAATAGATGCGGGCAAAGCACCGCAAGACTGGGCGAATCTGGCAGAAAAAATTGATCAATTTCCGAAATTCAACACTCCGACCACTCACACAATTCAAGGTAAAGATGGCTTATTTTACATCTATACCTCAGGCACGACCGGTTTACCCAAAGCGGTTATCTTTACCCATAGCCGCTGGACTTTGGCTTATGGCACCTATGGTCATGTGCTGGATCTAAAACCAGATGACGTAATGTACTGTACCCTGCCGCTGTACCATGCCACCGGTATTGTGGTGTGCTGGTGCGGGGTGATTGCCAGCAGCGCAACCTTCGCTTTACGTCGCAAATACTCAACCTCTGCTTTCTGGAAAGATGTCAAAAAATTTGATGCTTCCGCGATTGGTTATGTCGGCGAACTCTGCCGTTACCTGATAGATGCACCACCGTCTGAACTGGAAAAAGGCCACCGTGTCAAAAAGATGATCGGCAATGGCATGCGCCCGAATATCTGGGACAAGTTTAAGGAACGTTTTGGCATAGAAGAAATTTTGGAGTTATATGCTTCCAGTGAAGGTAATGTCGGTTTCAGCAATGTGTTTAACTTTGACAACACCGTGGGCTTCTCGCCTACGCCTTATGCGATTATCGAATTTGACAAAGAAACCAATCAACCGGTAAAAGATGCCAAAGGCTGGTGTAAAAAAGTCAAAAAAGGCGAAATTGGCTTACTGGTAGGTAAAATTACCCGTCGTTCACCTTTTGATGGTTATACCGATCCGGAAAAAAACAAATCTGTGATCATGAAAGATGTGTTTAAACATGGAGATGCCTTCTTTAATACCGGTGATCTGGTACGCGATATTGGTTTCCGTCATGCCCAGTTTGTAGACCGCCTGGGGGATACTTTCCGCTGGAAAGGCGAAAATGTTTCTACCACCGAAGTGGAAAATGTGGTCAGTGAATATGAAAAAATTGCTGAAGCAGTGGTTTATGGTGTTGAAATTCCCAATACCAATGGCCGTGCCGGCATGGCAGCCATTACCTTGGATCCTGGGGCTGAATTAACCACTCAAGATTTAAAGCAAATGGCAACCGAGTTTAAAAAATGTTTGCCGGCTTATGCTGTTCCGGTATTTTTGCGTGTCCAGGCTCAAGTCGAAACTACGGGTACGTTTAAATATCAAAAGAATAAGCTCAAAGAACAGGCATTTGATCCCAACAAGACCGATGAACGCTTGCTGGTATTACTGCCGAATGCGACTGAATATTGTGATTTAACTGCGGAAATATTCAACAATATTCAAGCTTATCAATACCGGTTCTAATGGCAGAACAGCTGTTTTTTCACGAGATCAGGCAAATTTGTTGTATTTATAATCAAACATCAACAAGTTTGCTAATTTTTACTTGCGCTCGTTTGATATCTTGCTACAATACGCTCCATCAAACGAAGTGGTGTTGAGGAAACTCTTTATTTTCTTGCACTGCACATTCAGACAAGCGCTGAATGTTGTTCAGGGTCGTTAGCTCAGCTGGTAGAGCAGCGGACTTTTAATCCGTTGGTCCCGCGTTCGAATCGCGGACGACCCACCACTTATTTTGATCAACCTAGAGATGGGTCGTTAGCTCAGCTGGTAGAGCAGCGGACTTTTAATCCGTTGGTCCCGCGTTCGAATCGCGGACGACCCACCATCTTTTAAAAGCTTCTAACATGAAGCTTTTCTAGCTTTTAAAGCACTCTTTCTGAATGGGTCGTTAGCTCAGCTGGTAGAGCAGCGGACTTTTAATCCGTTGGTCCCGCGTTCGAATCGCGGACGACCCACCATTCTTTCTTAGGGCTTCTTTCTGTACTACAATAGAAACGAAACCTGCAATATTCCGACCAAGACAAACCACACCGTTTCGGTTGATTCGCCATTCTCGAAATTTTGCTACACCGATGTTGCAAAACACAATGCTTTAATGCATTTTTAAAAAATCTCAGATTTTTTCTTGCACTCGGGTGAACCCTTAAAGCGATGCTTTA
>Ga0308169_10001677_pt1 | contig 25004 bp, 24 predicted proteins | sample PhyBR1_2_FD_202139 | JGI IMG/M metagenome (GOLD analysis project Ga0308169, IMG submission 202139) | Phyllosphere microbial communities from UC Gill Tract Community Farm, Albany, California, United States - DLSLSB.R1 | ecosystem: Host-associated > Plants > Phyllosphere > Unclassified | place...
AAACGTTGACGTACCCGCTTCCCGACGTATAATCCGTGCCATCTCCATGCGCCCTTAGCTCAGTTGGATAGAGCACCGGCCTTCTAAGCCGTAGGTCACAGGTTCGAATCCTGTAGGGCGTACCAACTTCATATCAAGAGACGTCAACCGACGTCTTTTTTTATGCCTAAAATTCAGTGAATTAGCCCATTTTTAGCCATCCTTACTCTACCCAAGTCTACCGACATCAACCCACATCAAGTACTATTTGTTGGTATAAGTGTTGGTACAACCCCGTTCAATGACTTTTTATACCAACATCTAGCGATGGAGAGCAGCCAATGGCGCTTACAGATGTAAAAGTCCGCAGTGCGAAACCCACCGATAAAGCTTTCAAACTTACCGATGGCGAAGGGATGCATTTGATGGTGCACCCGAACGGTTCTAAATACTGGCGGCTGCAGTATCGCTTCGATGGCAAACAGAAAACGTTGGCGTTAGGTGTTTATCCCGAGATCTCGCTTTCTGAAGCCAGACAACGTCGTGATGAAGCTAAACGGAAGATTGCTAACGACATCGATCCGAGTGAGCAGAAGAAGGTTGATAAGCAAACCCGTAAAATTGCCATTGAGAACAACTTCAAAGCACTTGCTCTGGAATGGCATGAGTACAAGCGTCCAGGATGGTCAAAGGGTTATGCCGATGATCTCATGGAAGCGTTGGAGAATGACATCTTTCCGGATCTTGGCAAACGTCCCATCGCTGAAATCAAACCTCTAGAGATGCTGACAACGCTGCGCAAGTTAGAAAAGCGTGGAGTATTGGATAAGCTGCGTAAAATTCGACAAGCCTGTAAGCAGGTGTTTACCTATGCCATCGTGACGGGTAGGGCGGAGATCAATCCAGTCGCCGATCTAGCCAGTGCGTTAGCTACTCCCAAACCTCAACATTTCCCCTATTTACTCGCTGATGAGCTGCCAGAGTTTTTACGGGCACTGGCAAATTACAGCGGCAGTCCAATTACACGGCTTGCTACGCGTATTTTAATGTTGACTGGTGTGCGAACCATTGAACTGAGGTTGGCTGAGTGGAGGGAGTTTGATCTGGATACAGGGGTTTGGGAAGTGCCTAAAGAGCGTATGAAGATGCGACGGCCTCACATCGTACCTTTGTCTACCCAGGTTGTTAAGGCGTTGCGAGAGATTCAGGCTGTTACAGGGCGTTATTCATTAGTATTTCCGGGTCGAAATGATGCGGCTAGGCCGATGAGTGAGGCGAGCATCAATCAGGTGTTAAAGCGGATTGGATATCATGGCAAAGCGACAGGGCATGGGTTTCGGCACACCATGAGTACTATCTTGCATGAGCAGGGCTTTAACACGACGTGGATCGAGTTGCAGTTGGCGCATGTGGATAAGAACACGATTCGTGGGACGTATAATCATGCTCAGTATCTGGAGCAGCGTAGGGAGATGTTGCAGTGGTATGGGGATTATGTAAGTAGGCTGGAGCATGATGGAAATGTGGTGGATGGGAAGTTTGGGAGTCGTGCTTAATTGAGGGGGTATTTTCTGAAGAAGAGCAACAGCGCTGATAGTGATGCTGGCGCTAATCTAGTTGGTTTTCGCAGGATTTACTTCTTAGACTGAGCAATAAGCATCATTCATGATGTACGTAAGAGCGCAAAAGTTGATTACCCACAGTTGATACCTTGTTTTGCTCTTTTTAAGCTGTCATCTCTGGTACCCGCAGTTGGACTGGAATGTACGAGTAAGTATGGTGGCATCATGAATAATTTCTCAAGCAAAAGCTGTTCGATAATAATGTCCTAGTCGGTTTAAAAATTGCGGGTCAAAGAAGGGTAGATCGGAGAAAGTAGAACAAATTTATTACATTAGTAACAGTGAGTTAACATCTGAAAGCGTCATGGAATCAGCGCGGGCTACGGGGACATAGAGGGTATGCATTGGATCTTGGCTGTGATCCTACAGGAAGATCCATGGGCCGATGAAACAGAGGTGTTGTATTATTAAGCTTGAATTTTTTTGAGCGTATTTTATTGGCCGGATTTAGGTATGTGTCTAATTTATGCACACTCATATGGACATCTTGGCAGACTTGGTTATTTGATGCTTATTAATAGTACCTAAGGCACATATACCGGAATGTTGATGGAGCTTACTGTTATGGATAAATATCAGCTCAGCGAGCGTGATATCTGCACAAAATTCATTACACCAGCTATTCAACAAGCTGGCTGGCAGCAGCATCAGTTCCGAGAGGAAGTCAACCTCACTGACGGTCGAATCATAGTTCGCGGTAAAATGGCCTCTCGAGTAAAAAATCCTGAAGCTAAAGGCGGTCCTAAACGTGCCGATTATGTGCTTTATGCAAGACCAAACGTGCCGATTGCGGTTGTAGAGGCCAAACAGGCGAAGTTCTCCATTGGGCACGGTATGCAACAAGCTCTAGCCTATGCCGAAATGCTAGACGCGCCGTTTGCCATCAGTAGCAATGGCGATAGTTTTCTCCTGCATGACCGAACAGGCCTCTCCCTACCTGTCGAACGAGAACTTCAGCTTAACCAGTTCCCGACCTTGGCCGACTTGTGGACGGTATATCAACAATGGAAAGGATTAGTTGCCCCCGAAGCTGTGACGCTGATTGAACAGCCGTTTTATACCGATGGTAACGGTCGCGAACCACGTTACTATCAGCGTGTAGCAATCAACCGTGCCATTGAAGCAGTTGCCAAAAGACAAGAACGAATATTGCTGGTCATGGCCACTGGTACAGGGAAAACTTATACAGCTTTTCAGATTATTTGGCGCTTATGGAAAGCAAAATCCAAGAAACGCATTCTGTTTTTGGCTGACCGCAATATCCTTGTCGACCAGACCATGCAGCAGGATTTCGCCCCTTTCGGCGAGGTGATGCATAAGGTCACTAACCGTGAAGTCAAAAAGAACTATGAGGTCTACCTTGCTCTCTACCAAGCGGTAACGGGGAAGGAAGGATGGAAGCAAATCTATCGCCAGTTTCCAGAAGATTTCTTCGACTTAGTCGTGATTGATGAGTGCCATCGTGGAAGCGCCGCGGAAGACTCAGCATGGCGCGACATACTAGATTATTTCACTACAGCCACCCACCTTGGCCTGACTGCTACACCGAAAGAAACCAAGGAAAAAAGCAATACCAGTTATTTCGGAGAACCTATTTATACCTATTCGCTCAAGCAGGGTATTGAAGACGGTTTTCTTGCCCCCTACAAGGTGATCCGCATTTCAACCGATGTTGATGCAGTCGGCTACATACCAGAGAAGGGGAAAATCGATAAGCTAGGCCAGGCCGTGGAGCAACTGCAGTACAATACAAAAGACTTTGATCGCACTCTAGTACTGGAGAAACGCACAGCTTTTGTCGCCAACAAGGTATGGGAATACCTCCAAGCAACCGATCCGATGGCTAAGACGATTGTTTTTTGTGACGACCAAGATCATGCTGAGCGGATGCGCCAAGAGCTGGTAAAACTCATCCCTGCCGCCGCCAACAATCGCCGTTACGTCATGCGAATTACCGGGGACGATAACGAAGGGAAAGCACAGCTCTCCTACTTTATCGACAACGATGAGTCTTACCCGGTTATTGCCACCACCTCTAAGCTACTTACCACGGGCGTAGATGCTAAAACTTGCAAGCTGATTGTCTTGGACCAGAGCATCAACTCGATGACGGAGTTCAAACAGATCATTGGCCGCGGCACGCGCCTGCGCGAGGACTACCAAAAACTCTACTTCACCATCATGGACTTTAAAGGCGCTACGCGACTGTTTGCTGATCCCTATTTTGACGGCGAACCCGTGGTGATCTACGAACCTGGCCCTGAAGATCCTGTGGTACCGCCATATGTCGTCACGCTTCCCAGCGAAGAACTAGCACCTCTACCCTATGACTCTAGTTTCACAGATAAGGCTGGAGGTAGTGTCGGCCGAGTTAAGTATGTGATTGATGACGTCAATGTGTGTTTAGCGGTTGAACGCTCGCAATATCTTGATGTCGAGGGCAGGCTCATCACTGAGGACTACCGAGTCCTGCTCAAAAGTGACATTAAAAGCACCTTGCAGGCTAAATTTGGTAACCTAACCAACTTTCTACGGCGCTGGAGTAACGCCGAACGCAAACAAGCAGTGATAGAGGAATTAACCGAACATGGCGTACCATTTGAGATCCTGCAACAGGCTGTCGCTAACGGCAGCGAACTGGATGCTTTTGATCTTGTAACCCATGTCGCCTTTGACCAGAAGCCACTCACTCGACGTGAACGGGCTAACAACGTGAAAAAGCGTGATGTGTTCGGCAAATACGGTGATCAAGCCAAGGCCGTACTGGAAGCTTTACTCGAAAAATTTGCCGAGCATGGTGTACAAGACATAGAAGATGTCCATGTGCTGGAATTACCACCATTTGACCTATTTGGCAGTAAAACACAAATCCGTCGGGGTATTTTTGGTGGCGTAGAGCAATACACCCAAGCCGTGAAGGAGCTGGAACTGGCTCTCTACGACATATCCGAACAAAAACAGGCTTGATTAAACAGCGGGCCCTCAACAAGCGAATAGACAGATGAATCTCAGTAGTACCATTAAATCCATTCAAGACATCATGCGCAAAGATGACGGCGTCGACGGTGATGCACAGCGTCTTGGCCAGCTCACATGGATGTTGTTCCTCAAGGTGTTTGACCAGCGCGAGGAGGAATGGGCGGATGATAACCCGGCGTATATATCTCCCTTGCCTAAAGAGTTCCGCTGGCGTAACTGGGCAGCTTACATAGCGGGGTCTGATGGCAAAAAGAAGCCACAAATTGCTGGTAGTGAATTGATCAGCTTCGTCAACAACGAGTTATTCCCAACGCTCAAAGAGATTGATGCTAATAAAAGCCCTCAGCACAAAGTCATCCGTAGTGTCTTTGAAGATGCGAATAACTACATGAAATCCGGCCCGCAGATGCTGGCCGTGATCGAAAAGCTGGAAGATGCTATCAATTTCCACGATTTTACCATCCGCGCAAATATTGGCGATGTGTACGAGCAATTACTCAACGATTTGCGCGGCGCAGGTAATGCAGGGGAATTCTACACCCCGCGCGCCATCACCGCCTTTATGGCTGATAGAGTCAACCCGCGTCTAGATAAGCGTGAGACAGTAATGGACCCTGCCTGTGGAACAGGCGGTTTTTTGACCGCTGCCATAGAGCATTTCCGCAACCAACTCGCGACGATGAAATCACCTCGTCCTGAAGACAAGCGCGCCATTGAAGCGCTAATCCTCGGTATCGAAAAGAAACAGTTGCCGCACCTGCTCTGCACCACCAACATGCTATTGCATGGAATTGACGTTCCTAGCCAGATCGAGCACAAAAATACCCTAGGCATCGGATGGAACGAGTGGAAGGCCAGCGACAAGGTTGACTGCATTATCACCAACCCCCCATTCGGAGGCTATGAAGATGATGGCGTGGGCAGTGACTATCCGGCTGATCTGCGCACCCGCGAAACCGCTGACATGTTCATGGCGCTCATCATCAAGAAATTGTTGAAGGAAAAGGGTCGGGCCGCCGTGGTGTTACCCGATGGTTTTCTGTTTGGAGATGGCATCAAAGGCACGCTGAAAAAACTGCTGCTGCGCGACTGCAAATTGCACACGATTATTCGCTTACCTAAAGGCGTTTTTGCGCCGTATACCACCATCAAGACCAACCTGCTGTTCTTCACCAAGGGTAGCACGGTGGACGATGGCACCGAACACTTCCACACTCACACCATCTGGTATTACGAACACCCCTACCCAACGGGCTACAAGAGCTACTCCAAAACCAAGCCCATTCGGCTAGAAGAATTCGAACCCGAGCGAGATTGGTGGGGCTCGGAGGATAACGACTTTGCCGATCGCGTAGAAAACGAATTCGCTTGGAAGGTGGATTTCAAAACTAAGCGAGAACAAGCCGAAGCCGCTGCGCAACCCCACTGGCAACGCGCTGAAGAGCTGAATAATCAGGCCGCTGCGCTCGAATGTGAGGTGAGTGAATTGCGCAGAAGCCTGGTCGGTACTGCTGACGCTGCCTATCGCGAAAAGATCGACGCCCAGATGGCCGTGTTGCGCGCTCAAGCCGAACCGCTACGCTTGCAAGCCCGCGACGCCCAAGCCGCTGGCGATCGTATCTACTGGCCGATTTTTAACCTCGACATCAAAAATCCCAACACGGCAGAAGAAGAAATCCACGACCCAGATGTACTGCTAGATAAATATAAAAAGCTGCTGGGAGAAATTGAAGAAACCGAGAACCAGCTCAAAAGTGAGTTGGCAGCCGCGCTGGCGCATCACTTTGTTGGCGAGGATGACTGATGGACGCGAAACAGTTTTTGGCCGAGTTTGGGTATATTGCTAATGCGCTAGGGGGAGTGGTTAAGTTGCGTGAGCTAGTTCTTCAGCTTGCAATTTCAGGGCGACTTACTGAACGTGTTGCCGATGACACTAGCGCACTTGAGTTGATAGAAGATAACCAAAATTGTCAGAAAATCTTAGTTGAACAAAAAAAACTCAAACGGCAACCATTTCCAAGGTCCGTCACGACAAGCGACCAACCATGGATTCTGCCTGAGGGTTGGGCTTGGACGCGTCTGGGTTTGGTGACCAATTATGGTGACGCACCCAAAGTAGAACTTAAGGATGTTAGCGAAGACACATGGGTTCTTGAGCTTGAAGATATTGAAAAAAATACTTCAAAGCTTCTGGCTAAGGTTTTTGCCCGCGAGCGCCAGTTCAAAAGTATTAAAAATGGATTCCCCAAGGGTGCTGTTCTGTACGGAAAACTTCGCCCTTATCTCGATAAAGTCTTGATTGCAGATTCATCGGGCGTATGTACGACAGAGATCAATCCAATTTCATTCTTTGCAAATATTGATGCGGGTTACTTACGTTGGTATTTAAAGTCACCCTTCTTCATTGCATATGCGAATGGCTCAACCCATGGAATGAACCTCCCTCGGTTAGGAACAGACGCGGCGCGAGATGCGCTATTTGTATTTCCCCCCTTAAAAGAGCAAGCCTGCGTCGTCGCCAAAGTCAATGAGCTGATGGCCTTGTGCGACAAGCTGGAAACACAGCAGCAAACCCGCCGCAAATTACAAAACGCACTGCGCCAGTCCATATTACAAGCTGTCGCCAACGCCGTCAGCCCGTACGAATTGCAATCCACATGGGCGCGCTTAGCTGACAACTTCGGGCAACTGTTTCATTCTCCAGAGGATGTGGATGAGTTGCGAAAGGCAGTGCTTGATCTGGCCGTATCAGGTTATCTGAGCAATCCAGGTCAATTTGATGAGCCATCCTCCGCCTTAAAAGCAAAGATTCTGACCGCTAAGGAGCGAGGAATTAAAGACGGCTCTTTCTCCCGAAAGAAACACGTCAAGCCAGAAAAACTTGAAGAAACGATGCTACCAGCGCATTGGGAATGCATTACATTAGATGAGGCCATTTCCACTATCGATGCGGGTTGGAGTCCAGCCTGTCTCCCCAAACCTCGTGATGATGAAAATAAGTGGGCCGTGTTGAAAACAACGGCTGTACAGGTTCTACGTTTCCTTCCGCACGAGCATAAAGAACTACCTGCATCGTTTGCCCCTCGTCCCCAGTATCAAATCGAGGTAGGGGATATTCTAATCACACGAGCTGGTCCCAGAAACCGTGTAGGTATTTGCTGTGTTGCTGATAAGGCCCCTGCGAGGTTGATGATCTCGGATAAATTGATCCGCTTTCATATCGTTGAAGATCTCATTAATCCACGTTTTGTTGCAGTTTGCTTGTCAGCGGGTGAATCCGGCCGAACTTTAGAACGACTGAAATCTGGTATGGCGGAAAGCCAGATGAACATTTCCCAAGACAAGCTCCGCTCAATCACCATTCCGTTACCGCCAATCGAAGAGCAACGGCGAATACTAGATAAGATTGAACTACTAATGAAGATCATCGACAGTTATAGCGAGCGCCTGCGTAAAAAAAACAGATTAGCAGAACAGGTTGCAGCCGCGTCCGTTTCCAGCATTACCGGTATCGCCATCGAACAAGAAGAGGACCCCATGAAAGCCCCTCAAACCGAGCTGATCGCCCCACTACGCTTGGGCACAGCACCCGACATCAAAGCCCAAGCTCCGCTGGCCACCATCCTTGCCCGCCACCACGGTGAAATGAGCGCCAAGGATTTGTGGCAGCGCTTCGGCGGTGAGATTGATGCCTTCTACGCGCAACTGAAAACCGAAGTGGCCCACGGCTGGATTAAGGAACCGGCCCCCGCCGAAGTGCGTGAAAAACCAGCCAAAATGGTGAGTGCCTGATATGCAACTGCGGCACATTCTTATCCCAACTTTTCGCAATCTGCGCGATCTCAACATTGCTTTCGCAACGCACTTGCAGCCATCAGCAAGCGCAACAGATGCACCACCCAAACTCATCCGTAGCCATGCCCTGATTGGTCAGAACGGCGCCGGTAAGTCCAACCTAATCGAAGCGTTGCTTATCATTTTCCGCGATGTCGATCTCGATCGTGAAGCGGCGTTCGATTACACGTTGGAATACAGCATTCGGGGGTACATGGTGCGTATTGAAGCGGATACTGCCAAGCAGAGGCGCCCCTTCGTATGGGTAGATGGTAAAGCTGAATCACAAGGCTATTTGCTCAAAAACCGTGAGCTGCTGCCTGCGCATATTTTTGCTTATTACTCGGGCCGTAACGAACGTATCGAAGCCTTGTTTCAAGAGCATCAGCGCCGCTTCAACCAGCGCCAGGAAATCACTACAGATGAAGTGTTGTCTGAGCAACTGCTGGAGAACTTTACCGGCTCGGAGTCAGATATTCGCGCCGTCGAAGAAGCCAAACGCCGTCACGAGTCGCGGCTGAAGCATGCGGGAGACGACCGCCTGCGCCGCCTGTTTTATTGTCGCGGTGGTCACAGCCAACTGGTGCTGCTGGCCTGCCTGCTGTCTGACGACCCGGTTTTTCAGAAGGTGCTAAAGAACCTGCATATCGAGTCGCTGGAGTCCGCACTGTTTGTGCTGAAAGAACCATACCGCTTGCGTGAAAAGCGCCGTAGCGCCAAATTCGATCAGCAGGAACTGAACGAGGGTGACCCGCGCTTTTGGTATGCACGCGGCAATGTGGTGAGCGAATTCCTCGATAAACTGTGGCATGTGGCTTGGGCTCCGATTGAGCAAGAGGCGACCAAACAGATCGACTTCCGTGGGCGTACCGAAAAACAGAAGCAGCTATACCTGTTCGTGCCAAATCAGGAGAAACTTAAACAACTTGGTGAATTGGTCGGCAGTACTGATAGTTTCTTCCGCTACGCCGAGGGTGCCTATATTGGTGACCTTATCGAAGAAGTGCGTATTACGGTAAAGAAGCGCGATGAACACGGCGGCAAGGTAAGTTTCACACATTTATCAGAAGGCGAGCTGCAAATGCTCACCGTGTTAGGCTTGATGCGCATTACCCGTGAAGACCAGTGCCTGTTCCTGCTTGATGAACCCGATACCCACCTGAATCCTATCTGGAAGTTGCGCTACTTTGACGATATTGAAGGTGTAATGAGTTCCGATACTGCAGCACCAGTAAAGAGCGAGTCGCAGATAATCATCACCACTCATGACCCCATGATGGTGGGCAGTCTGAAGCGTGAGCAAGTTTATATAATGCGTCGTGATGGTAACCGTACACTGGTTGATACCCCGGATGAGCACCCGCAAGGGATGGGCGTAACAGGGCTACTCAAGAGCGACTTGTTTGGTTTGTCGTCCACGCTGGATATCGAAACCGAGCGCCGCTTGTTCCGTCGCAATGAACTGTTCGTCCTGTCACCTCGCTCCCTCGAAGAGGATGAGGAACTGAGCCGTTTGTCAACAGAGCTGGCTGACTTGGGATTTTCGACCGCCGACTTCCGTGACCCCGACTACGCAATGTTTGTGCGCAAGATGGCGCAACACCGCCGTTTCCGCAAACCTGTGCTCACACTTGAGGAACAGGCCGAGCAGGATGCCATTGCCGATTCGATCATTGATGAGATTTTGCGCGAGGAGGACGGCGAGTGATTTTCATCGATCTTGAAAATAAACTTCCTACCGATGCAGACCTACCTGATGATATTCGCTGGTCGCGAGCCGATTGGGATGCTTGGTTGAAAGAGTCTGATCGCCTGGTAGACGAACTTGCCAAGCTCGATGCTGCGGGAACAATTAAAGAGCGTAATGAGTTGATCGACAAACACAGCAGTCATTGGGGAAAACTGAAACCTTGGTTGCTGGCGTTGTCTGGGGGTAAATGCTGGTTTTCTGAGGTACGCGAGCTGTATTCACATTACGATGTGGAGCATTTTCGACCCAAGAAAGAAGCTAAGGCATTGGACACAAGCCTGCGTGACGGTTACTGGTGGCTGGCATTTGACTACATGAATTTCCGCGTGTGCGGCAATGTCGGCAACCGTAAGAAAGGTGGGTGGTTTCCACTCAAGGATGGCTCGCTTTGTTCTACCTACTCTGAGCCCTGTGAGGAATCCGAAACGCGTTATCTTATTGATCCAATTGATGACGATGACGTTGCGCTTATCGCCTTCGACGAAGAAGGGAAGGTCATCCCTATGCCAGGTTCCTCTGTTTGGGAGCAGGAGCGAGTCAATGAGACGGTAAAGCGACTCAAACTAAATGAACATCCCCCCTTGGCAGAAGCTCGTCGCAAAGTCTGGCAGCAAGTTGACAGGCTGATCGATGATTTTACAAAGGCCAAAGCCCGTTGCCTAACGGGTAATAATCCAGCAGCCAAAGCGAAGTTGGCCGAAGTTCGAGCCCGAGCGCGTGAAATGACCAGCACAACAGCTGAATTGTCAGCTGTTGCTCGTTGGTGTTTATTGGTGCGCAACGATCCACAGCTTTCTAGGTTGGTTGGGTGAGGCGAATACATGTGAGTGGCTCTCCTGGAAAGGCAGAGCCTATTCTTCATGACTTAAACATCTTCAGAGGAAAAGGTGCGGTTAACTGTTGGCTTATCTGACACTTCCCCCAAATGAGCGTTCTTCTTTGGAGTAATCCTTGCTGTACTCTTTCGCAAAGTAGCTAAGATGCCTACGTAATTCCAAGTACTGTTGCCCATAGCGGTCCACATGTAGAAATTCAAGATAGTGTGGCTTGTTAATGAAGGTAACCAGCGTTCTGTACTCAGGGAATTCGAGTAGATCTAATGCACTTAGCCAGGCCTCGCTGATGTAGCTCCCTAGGTTGTGTTCTTCCTTTGAATAATTCCCTAAGCCTCTAAAGGTATCTTTGTTAACGAATATCGCTACGTGAAAGTGATTTTTGCCGCTGGTTTCCCCCACCTCGCGCACCCAGACATATCTCAGGCAAGTGGGGCATACCTGTGAGCCTACCTTTTTTAGTCGTTTTAGATGGGCTGCTATGCGCGACCTCAGCGCCCCTGTGAAGCGTTCTATTAATCCGGAACTCAGATTAGGAGCACTGGCAATACTATCTCCTGTATCGCGGTACTCAGGGAGTTTCAGTATGAAGATGAAAACAGATGTTCTAGCGTGGGATTTTGTTGCTTTGCTGATGATGTCACTCATACGGCTCATATAGTCCTGGTTCAGGGGGCCAAATTTACTGCTGGTCATGACGATTGCTCCTGTGGGTATATTTCAGACGTGTGCAGACCCTGCCAGAGCAAATGACAGCGATGTGGGCACGAATGAGGGTTGTGTGTCATAAGGTGGAAAGACATGATGCTGCAGGGTAGGTATTAGCTGCCGCTCATGTGGGGTGTGACAGTGAATGCTCTTGCTAGTTGTTATTTAATGGATACTGAACGGTGATGGGTGATTATCATGACTTAATGGAAGTCAGGGTATGAAAATGATACCGCTGCTATCAGGGACACGTGTGTTTTTGTTTATTATATCCCCGCGGCGTCCTTTTCCGGGTGCGGTAAATACTCCCGTCATGAGGAATGCACATGACTGAATTTTATTTCACACCCCTTCACTGGTTGAATTACCAGTATCTGTTAAATCCTATAAATATAACTTACCGTACAGTTATTACACCCCCCCCCTCATCTGTATATTACTCATATTGTATCTACCCATGTAATAATATAAATTACACACCCTATATATAATATATATACTGTATTAAAATTACCGAAAATTACCTTGCGGCACCTTGCAGGTTGCGGCAGGATATATTCATCATACTTAATTTTCACTCTAGGGTTATCCATTCAGGACATAAAAAAAGCTTTGTTTTCCTGAGAACAGGTTTAGCTCATTAAACCACTCCCGCTCAGTCCATTTTGGACTTCTGTCAGACCTTACTGGTGATGGTACAGCCTTTCTTTTTGGCAGACCTACTCAGTTACCCCGCGAGTCAGTTATACGTTGCTGCATCCAGGCTTCCACTTCGCTCTTAAGCCAGCGGGAGCTGCGCCCCAGTTTGATCGGTTTCGGAAACCGTCCTTCGCTGATGAGTTTGTAGAACCATTTATCACTGCAGTGGGTGTAAGCAGTAATGAATGCCATATCGACAAGCTGGTCATTCAGCAGAGCAAGTGATGTGTTCATGGTGGGATCCCCTTTACGTGAAAATGAAAGGAGGAATGACTGTTCTCAGCGTTGATTTGCAGCCTTCCTCAGGGGATGGACGGTCGTGTAAAAAAATATTGATTAGGCAATGTTTATCCTGCCGGGTCAGCCTCATTCGGAGAGGGAGGGACGGCTGGGCTGAAGTGGAAAACAGACAGAACAGATGACAGAGAGCGAACCCGGGGCGTTGCCGTTCAGGGCAGTGACATCGCCTTTTAGTTGCCCCTTTCTCACTTCTTACGCCCTCTGGTTGCCAGCCCTCTCAATGAGGAGATGACCGACTGTTTCTGAAGATGAACCTTCCCGTTTTTTTATTTTTTATGGTTGCGTCAGTCTGCGGGCTACAGGAAGAACAGGATTTATGCAAGATTCAGGATTTACATGTGTTTTTAATATCATCTTGATAAACAGCAAATAAACAAAAAGTAGGTCACTTTTATAGCTTACTTTAATTTTTAATGATATTTGTAAGTAGGTTACAATTGCGTATTGATGCCATCTCTGCCATGCGTGTGCGATGGATGGCTGAGTGCCGGGAACCAACTATCAGGTGGTGATACTTTTGAAGCGGTGGTCATGATAGGAGACGGAGAAGATGGGCTATAAATACAAGGCGACGATGTACTACTCTGATGACGAAACCAATGAGTTTCTGAAGGAAAAAGCCGCAAAACCAAATGGAAAGAAAAGTGCTTCACACTATCTTTATTCACTGGTAACACGTGAAAGAGAAAACGCAGCATCTGCTGAACTAAATCAGGAAGAAGTGGATGTGGTTCGAATTTATCCTGAGTACACCCGTTCAAGAAGGATTGAGGTTAGCGGACTGATTTCCTTTACAGCTCTGCCTGCATTTTCACTAGAGAGTAAATCAACTCAAAAGAGACTTGATCACAAAAATTTGATGAAGGAAATTGATGATAAGGTCCATCAACATCTCTCTTCGAAGGAAAATAATCCTAGCAATTATTTTAACCATGATGGGAGTTTCCTTGTTGTGATTAAAACAGACGTTACCTGTTACTATAATAGTACTATCTCTGAGGTTGGATATTGCGAGGGGAATTTTCTAGCAAATTGTAGCATCGTTCATGTCACTCAATCTGAATGGGTTAGATTTGGGGGTAAATATGATTTTGAGAATATCCAATATATAAAGTTCAGAGACCTCTCGAGACTTAAAGTAAGAAAGGGTATGGGATTTTGTCAACTGGCAGAAATAAATCCACTGGATACGGTTGGTGCATTTTTCATCCCCGTACGAACAACTTCTAAAGATTTTCCATTAGACAAGTTTTCTACCCCTTTGCTCAAAGGCGTTGATATTAACTTCAATAAAGACAGAGTGAGACTTAAACCAATGAATGACACTCAAAAGAAAAAACATTTCGGATAAGCCAATGTCTGGGGTTGGGCTGTAAATATTTTCAGGCCTATATTATCACCATGAGAACGGTTGCAGATTTCGCTACCGTTGTATAATTTCAACTCACGGAGGTTAATGTGCCAGATAAAACCGAACAAGGCATATCTGCTTTGACACAACCACTTTCCCTTATCCCTGAATACCTCACTTGTGCCATTCTCAAACATATACGTCATTGCATTCATTACGAACCAACGATTGGCATTATGGGTAAAAGCGGCGTGGGAAAATCCAGCCTCTGCAATACCCTATTTACTCCACCACCAGCCAACGTCAGCGCAGTCAAAGGCTGCACCCGGCAGGTACAGCATTATCAAATGAGCCTTTCTCCGCATTCCCTGCTCATTGTGGACTTTCCGGGAATAGGTGAAACGCCAGAACTTGACCGCATTTATACACGGTTATATCAACACTGGCTGAACCAATTGGACCTGATTGTCTGGGTGTTGAAAGCTGATGACCGTGCCTGGAATGATGATATCCGGTGTTATAGGCAACTGGTTTCTCAGGGGGCAGAACCCGCCCGGTTTCTGTTCGTCCTTAACCAGGCTGATAAAATAGAGCCTTGCCGGGAATGGGATATAGAAAGCCGCCAACCTTCTATACGGCAGCAGCAGAATCTGCAGGAAAAGGTGACCCAGGTAAATGCCACCTTTTCTCCAATTCATCCTGTTCTGGCTGTTTCTGCCTCGGAAGGTTTCAATATACCCCGGTGGGTCGAAACTCTAATCACCATTTTGCCCGACAAAGCCAGCAGTGCGGTTACCCGCCAGCTCGAGCCTGAGTACCGGACGGAGAAGGTTACCACCACTGCACAAGAAAGTTTTGCCCGAGTTGTAGGCGATATATTCGACGAAAGCGTGGATGCCCTGCTGGAGTCACACACAATAAGAACGTTGTTAAAACAGGTCCGTAGTCGGCTACTCTCTTTGGCCAGATTATTCTGGCATCGCTTCTTTTAAGTCTCACCTAAAACCAGCTATCCGTTCGATCTGTTTCGCCGATCGAATATAGCATTGTGATAGTTTTAGGCTATTAATAATCTAATAATGATCGTTTTCATCGATAGGATTAAACGATCAATTTCGGTTTATTGATCTTCACTAACGATTATCCCTCCTCTTTGCATCTCGATACGATCCCCTAGCTTGGGATGCCATTTAATCCCAGAAACTTCTAATAACTTGTTAATAAAGGAATATTTTTATGCTGAAACCTTATCCGTTTCTCAAGCTGGACGCCTATGCCTGGTGCTTGTCCATTGGCCTTCCAGTTATCTGGATACCCTTCGCTATTTTCTTGCCTAAAGAAATTGCCGTGGGCCTGTATATCGCTCTCTCCCTTATTTGGGTGTTGCTCGACCGGCTTAACCTGATGAAACAGAGGATAACGCCCCCTTCAATGGGATGGTTCTTCCTTCCGATGGTTTATCTGCGTCAGCGTGACGAGCGTCAGGGGAAGCCCTGGCGCTTGTTGCAGGTATGGCTGATTTGCACAGTGTTGTCAGCCGTGGCTGGTAATCATTTTAAAACACGATTCAATACCGAGCGTCTGGCACAAAGTGCCTGTCCGGTGGTTACTAAAATCCTGCAGGGTCAGGGCATTGATGAGCGCTGTATTCGCGTAACCGATTTAAAGGAAGAGGTCAGCGGGCGTTTTTATCGAGCTCAGGCACTGATGAACACTGGTAGCAAGGAGCCAATGACCATTGAGGTCAGGGGCAGAGATATTTATGTCGTATTACCCGAACTGGAGAAATGAAAATGACAGGTCAGTTAAATAGTATTGTCAGCGCCCTGCTATTAACCGCCGGACTGCTGTCATGGATGCACGCTGCTCAGGCTGAAAACCAGCGCTGTGTAAAACCGGTCTTTTACGCGCAGACGGTCAATCATAAAAAAGATGTGGAGATTTGTATCGTCACCCCGTCAGTGCTGTATTCATTTGGCAAGACCGGCGCGGCACACAAAGAAATGAATATCACTGTTCCGGCGTCCAGCACCCATTACGCCTACCAGAGCAATCAGGCCATCAGTATCCAGACTTTTACCGTGCGAAATGGTGGCACAAGCTATCAGATTTCAGCGGGAACAAACGATGGGGGCGAGCCACTGGCTTCCCTGTACGTCTATAAGGGGACGCCGGAAAGTGGAAAATTGCTGACAGAGATGAAGCTCGACCCTCATACGGTGGTCAATAACATCAGCCATGCCTTAGCGGATAACGGGATTGCCCAGTCTGATGATATCTGATGCTGTATATAAGCTATGCAACAGGACATTGCCCGTTGCTAATAAGGATTTTTATGATGTTTAAAACCCTGCTCACCACCCTGTTACTTGCCGTCGCGCTTCCTGCGCTGGCGGACAATGCACCGTTGTCTGTCAATGCACAGGGAACTTATCTCCCGAAAGTTAATTTTCCAGTATGGCAACTGACGCTGACCAGCCTCGAAAATGACATTACTATCCAGTCATTCACCCTGAACCGGGGTAACTGTCTGATTTCAATGGAGGGGAGGGGACAGAATGTGAACAAGCGTCTGGGTTACGGTCAGACGCTGTCCTTTACCACCCCCAGTAACAGCAGCTTCACAAAGTGTCGCCCTCTGGAGCTAAGCGTACAAACCAGTCAAGGCGTTTTTACCTTTAACTGGTAATGACAGTTGTATTGCAGTCTGGATAAACTGGGCCAAAACCTTCAACGGTAAATACATAACCGGTCATTTATTGCTGCACTGATAGGGTTGTTCCTCCTTCGCGAGGGGCAGCCCTTTTTTTTGCCAGATAAGGAGTCAACCATGCGATTAGCTAGCCGTTTTGGAGCAGCCAGTCTTGTACGCCGTGACCGTTCGCTAGCGGGTGATGAGCTTGTACACTTTGCTCCCAGCGTACCCACCATACGGGCAGCCCCCGAGCAGGTTGAACAGCGCCTTAACTTCTGGCTGCAGTACTTTGGCAAACTTCCTCAGTGGATATTGCTAGAGTCACGCATTTTCAGCTGGTTGGACCGGTTGTGTGAGAGCTACAGCGGTGGCTTATGGGATTTTCATACCCTCAGCAACGGCGGCGCGTTTACTGCTCCCGACAGTGATATCAAGTGGTCGGTCTACAACGAAATGAAAGGCAACTATACGGAGATGAGCAGCGAGGCGGCAGGCATCTGTGCCTGCCTGCTGACCTTCAGCCCCCATGCATGCATAACCGTAAGCTCAGCCATGAGTGAACACTTTTATCACCTTCGTGAATTTGCGCTGAGCCACCCTGAGAGCAGTGCCATCATGAACATCATCGACTAAACATGGAGGGTGTTATGGAAGATATAAACTTACCTGTCCCACTTATGTCACACCGCACGATTAAACGAGCCCTGACGCTGCTGGAAAATCACCTGCGTGAACCGGGCGTAGCCTTTACCTCAGCAACCGCCACCCGCGACTGGCTGCGGCTGAACCTTGCCGGGCTGGAACGAGAAGTGTTCATGGTGGTGTTTCTGGACAATCAGAACCGCCTGCTGGCACACGAAACGCTGTTTCACGGCTCCATCGCCAGCACGGAAATTCATCCCCGCGAGGTTGTGAAAGCCGCGCTACGGCACAATGCTGCTGCTGCCATCTTTGCCCATAACCATCCATCCGGATATGCAGAGCCCAGCCATGCCGACCGGCACATCACCGAACGACTCAAAAAAGCGCTGGCGCTGGTTGAGGTGCGTGTGCTGGACCATCTGATTGTCGGCAGCAAAGAGATTGTTTCGTTCGCTGAACGCGGCTGGTCATGAAGGAGGATATATGCATTCTGAACAATGGGGGCTAACGTACGGTAAAACGCCATACTTCAGTGCTAGGCTGGTGCAGGAGGGCAAGCAGCTGCACTTTCTGGCTGACCGGGCAGGGTTTACCGGCGACTTCAGCGACGATGAAGCACTGCGCCTTGACCAGTCTTTTCCACTAATAATGAAACAACTGGAGCATATGCTGTCAGCCGGTGAGATGAATCCCCGCCATCAGCAACGCGTTACCCTGCATCACAACGGGCTGACCTGCCAGGACGATTCGCTCGGTTCACACGGTTACGTTTACATAGCGATTTATCCCACTCAGGCAGGCACCGGCTGACCCGCCGCCTCTGACAACAGGACCACACCACATGCAAAATTTACCGTTACCCGAACCCCGGGCGGCTGAGTCATGCCCGTCGCCCGTGCAGGTCTGGCAGCTGCTGCTTACATATCTGCTGGATAAACACTACGGCCTCAGGCTCAACGACACGCCGCTTGGCGACGACAGCGTAATTCAGGCACACATCAACGCCGGTATTTCTCTGTGCGACGCCGTCAATTTTATTGTGGAAAGGTATGAGCTGGTGCGCACCGACCAAAGCCGTTCCAGTCTCACCGGGCGCTCATCGCTGATTGCTGCCATCGACATCCTGCGTGCCCGCCGTGCAACCGGGCTGATAGTGAGCAGCGGCTACAGCACCATCACCCGCATCACAACGGGCTGGTATCGGGAGGATAAAACACAGTGAAAATCGGTCTGAACTTCAGCGCTGACAGCATCAGCGTGCTGGCGCTGAACATGGGCAAAAAAATCGTAGTGGAGATTGACGGTATCGACACCGCTGAGCTGCTGGATGCCGTCAATGCGCAGGGACTGTCGCTGCGTATCGCGGAAGAGCCCGGCAAAGTGGTGGTTGAAAACCCGCTGCCTGCTGGCTCCCGCCTGACAGGCGTCTGCTGCAGCACCGCCAATATCACCAGCGGGGATAATGAACTGCTGTATACGCTTTCTCATGAGGCGCAGGAATACGGCGATGCAGAGTACACTTCACCGGCTCGGGTTACCTCATCCGGCTGGATGCCTGGTCATTTCCACTGCTGCACCTGAAGCGGCTGGGATTGTCGAAGGCCTGCCGACGGCTTGTTACTACGCTGATAAGCCGTTACGGCATCGGCCTGATTCATCTCGATGCGTTTGGCGAACTGCTGCCGGGATTTGACACCTTTGAGTGGTAGCTGCACTTGCCCAACCCTGTAACCGCCACTGTTCATCAATTCCCACTTCAACTTATGCACCCGCCCTTCAAACCGGCGGGTGTTTTCATTTATGGAGACAACATACAACCGGACAGCGATGTACTGACCGACCATACCGATATCATCTGTTCCACCAGCATCGAACGCATCGTCACCGGGCGTGATGCAGCGGTGGTACAGATTGAGCAGTTGATTCAGCAGCTCAATGCCATTTCTCAGTTCACTGCCGGAATCGGTGGTGGCAACGCTGCCGACTGGGCGATGAAGCAAGGACATCGCTATGACTGCTGGCTGATGGAAAAACAGGAGAAAGCGATGCCAGCAATCACCCGCAACATTGACCTCAGCCTGTGGCGTGACCTGATGCTGAAGTCCGGCATGCTTGCGCTAATGGACGCGCAGGCGCGTGACCAGTGGCATCAGAACCTCGAAGATGGCGACCTACCAGCCATCAGTGAAACCAACATTCTCAGCACGTTTAAGGAGTTGCACCATAGCAAGGCGGATGTGTTTGAGCGGGGGATTATCAACGTGTTCAAAGGGCTGTCATGGGATTACAAAACTAATAACCCGTGCCTTTTTGGCAAGAAGATCATCATCAATAACCTGGTGACGCACAATCGCTGGGGTTTCAGCCTGACGTGGGGGTACAAGCGGGATCAACTTGCCGATCTTGAAAGGATGCTGTATTTACTCGACAGCATGGCAATACCGGATAATCACGCAGACATTTCCATCAACATGATGAATTACATCCGCGATAACTCCGGCAAAGATGTTTATGATGATACGTACTTATCCATCTGTTACTTTCAGAAGGGGACTGCGCATCTGACGTTTAAGCGCCCTGAATTAGTCGATAAGATGAACGACATCATCGCTAAGCATTATCCAGGAATGTTGGCTGAAAGATAGCGAAAGATTAAAATAAGTTGGCCTCAAGCATAGGCGATCCTTGTCAACAACAGCCTAAAAAATATCCAGGTTGTTTTCAGAAGCCAATTTATCACACAAGGGACTGAATAATGGAAAAGAAAGATGAGTGGCGAGATGTACGAGAGTTGCTGCGTAGCACTGTGTTAATGCAGCAAGGCTATCATCAAGCAAAGAAACGTTATGCCAGTAAGATAGCTCCTGATTTTCGTTTGTTACGTTTTTTTAATATTAATGAAAATACTCTTTCTAAGTGTTTGGCATTTCTTCTTAGACCCGACGAAAGCCATGCCCAAGGTGATCTGTTTCTCAGTGGTTTTTATCAATTAATAGAGAAATCAGAAGCGCTCAAAGCTGATATAAAGGCTCAGATTTCAACTGAATACACTATTTCTAATAGTCGTAGAATTGACATATTGGTCTCGGATCAAAACGAGTTAACAGGTATTGAAAACAAACCTTGGGCCGTCGACCAAAAAGATCAACTTTATGATTATGCTCACTGGTTAGCAGCTGAAGCGAAACGGCGAGGTGGCGGATGGTCCTTAGTATACCTCTGTAATAACGAGATAAGTGAGTTTACTTTTCGCTCAAAGTCATCTGACGATATAAACAAGCATGTTAAACCCATCACTTTCTTCCAATTGGAAAACTGGCTTTCGCAGTGTGCATTGCACATTGAGGCACCAGCAGTACGATGCTTTGTAGATGCTCTAATAAAATTCATTCGCGAAGATATTAATGGAGAAACAGCTATGGAATTGCAAAATGAACTCACAGAAAAACTGGTAGCTTCACCGCAAAATCTCAGCGCAGCATTTTTAATTGCTCAGAATATGCGTCAGGTTAAAGAACGCCTGTGGAAAGATTTCATCGTATATCTTCGTCAGGAATTATCCCCATTGGGATTCAAGGTTGATATGAATGATGAGTTGCGTACAGGAAGTAAATACGCAACTTTCTCGGTGTTATTTAAAGAAGGCGATGATTTCAAATTATGCTGGGAGTTTGAAACCAGCGATTACCGCAATCTGGCTTACGGGATCTGCTCAACTGTCGAGCCAGAGGAGAAGTTGCATAAGGATTATTTTCCTGCAATCGCTCAAGCGATGAGGCATATTTTTCCTGAAATCGATGCAAAAATCGAAAGCGAAGGATGGTGGCCTTGGTGGTGCTATGTTGATGCGGGCATGAATGTCCCACGCAATTGGAATATGGAATCAGATGCCTGGGCATTGCTGCTCGAGCGTGGTGAGGGTAGTTTTGCACAATCAATAACCAGTATTGCAAAACGCATCCATGACGAAATGGACTTATCCTTGCTAAGGACGTCTTCCTAACACCTGAGTGAAGAATAGATCGCTAAGCGTTTGTAGCGACTTTTAACCCTTAGAACTCTTCAGTTTCTGACCGAACTGAAGAGTTAGTCACTCCGGCTTATTGGTTGCGTGGAAGTTATTAGTTAAAAATCATCTACCCTGTGCTAAAGGCTACTAAGCAGATCCAACCAGCAAAGCCACGCAAAACAATGTGTTGGTATAATCGTTGGTATAAATTTTTTCGAACACGATTTTATTGTTTTCAGTCAATGGTTTAGGTTGTTAATTTGAATCCTGTAGGGTACCATATTTTCTTCTGTTAACATCCTTTCCAGTCTGCTTTTTCCTTTAAAATCAGAATATAACTATTCTCTGTGGTCCAGGGTCACCTATTGCGTTATTGTTTCGATTGGGGGCAGGATAGGGGGCATTGCCAGGTTCAATCAACTGGATGCCCCCAAATGAAGCTGACAGCCCGACAAATTGACTCTGCTAAGCCAAAAGAAAAATCATACAAACCTGCCGATGGTGGCGGTATGTACCTGGAAATATTTCCAAACGGAGCCAAAAGCTGGAGACTCAAATACCGTATAGCTGGTAAAGAGAAGCGGGTGTAGTGGCATAGTAAGCTCCGGCTCGCTCTTAGCAGATCATGAACGGTAAAATATTCAATATCACCCATAACATTGGGCGGTTGCTTCTTCCTGCCAGGCTCAATACCGCAAAGCTTCGCTATGGCCCTGTTAAGAGGGGCTTTTCCCATGTGCTGTGACTTGCTTACACGACGATTAGTGAAGACATAATTCACTTTGACAATTAGTTCTTCCAAAAATCTCCATTAGGTTTTATGTGAATTAAATTGACAAAAATAACTCTGCGTTAAAGGAATTATAAATAAAAATGGAGGGTTTATGAGTAAAGATAAAATGAAAGATGAATAAATATCATTTGCTGGGGTAAAAGAGTTTCTTAACAAAGTACATGATGATTTAGTAGATTTACTAGAACAAAATAAAATCACTGAAAGCTATAGAATGTATCCTGCTGAAGATATTGTTTATATTATGTTTAGAGAGTATTACGCCTCTCAGGATTGCTTAAAAATCGTGAGCATAGTTGAATGTTTTAAATTAATCGAACTTGTTGAATGCAATAGTGTTGACTGGTGTTTTTTTTCAGTCTTCGTATTCTGATGTTGATGCTAATAAGATTATAAATATAATTCAAACAAAAATGATTGAAGAAGAGAAAAGCAAAATAAATTCTGTTCTTCTTAAAAAAGATGATGTGGTTGTTAAAAAATAATTTAGTCAAAAACATTTTGAAATAGCCTGACTTACCTGGTCAAACTATTTAAATTTTGAAGCGATTTGGTGAAAATATCTTTTTTATTTTAATGTTACTCTACCATCAGAACTCTGTATATATGTTTTATCGTCTATATTTATAAATGCTTTTCTGTCAAGGCTCCCTCTTATAACTAATGCTATGCTGTTATATAAACATTTCTTATGCTCGCCATTAGTATCATCAAAGCAGGTATAGTCATCAATTGAACCATCTCTGGTTCCTGTTGGTAACTTTTCATAACCATCGAAGTTCATGATGATAACAGTGAAGTTATCTGGGGTGTTGATAATATGATATTTATTCTGAAGCGAATCTTTGTTTTCTAACCACCATTTTAGTTTTCCTTCTGTAGTCATCGGTAAATGTTCTACAAAAACTGCACCATTATCAACTCTGACTATTTTTGCTGGTCTTACAGCAATCCATATGCAATATACTGATATTAACAAAATCAGAACTGCTCCAATCCTTTTGTATTTAAACATTGTTTTCTCCTGTCAATGTTATAGTTGCTCCGAAATTTGTGAAAAATGGCTTTTGAGCTAAATGCTTAGCCCTCTGTAGAACGAACCATATTCTAAAGAAACTAATTGAGTTGAATTTAGCTTTTAAGATATCTTCTTTATCTAAGCCAAAATGGTCTTGTGCTCTGTATTTGATAGTCACAGTATATTTATTGCCCTGGAAGGTCAGGCTTTCTATAGAAATTTCTGTGCTGTTTATGTCATGGACGGTAATGCCCATTCCATTGACGAAATCTTTCCATCTTGTGTATTTTGGTAAACGACTTTTAGATAACACATTTGAAAAATGTTCTTTCGTCAATTGTGACTTATTAAAATCAAATTGCTCGATAGTGTTTTTAATTATGGATAATGTGCTATCGATAGAGTTGTCACTCAAAATGAGATTTCTGTAGGCATTATCCATAAACGGATGCTGAAAATCATTTCCATTACTACGTTGCATGTGATTGAAAAGATTTATGATCAAGCCCTGGTATGGTCCTCGGAAAGAAAAGGCATAGGACTGAGAGCGTAGCTCATCATATAACAACGCAATGGCTTTTTCTCTACTAACTGGCTGTATAGAATTAGTAGCAGGATGCTGATAGGAGGGACCAAAAGTAGTCCAGTCGATGAAAGTTGATACTTGCCCGAGATGATAATGCTTTTTCAGTATATCAGCATCCATGTCGCCACTTTGCATGTCATCAGCATTTCTGTCATTGAATCTTTTTTTTGTAGTGAAGATGATAAGTTTTTTGTCGATTCCTTTCATTCAAAATCAATCCCTTTCAGTCAAATGATTAAGTATTATACATTTTCTGTTTGTGAGGTAAATTAAGAATTTTTTTAACATTTACTATGTTCAGAGTCATTTACGCCCACATAATCATGCAGTGATGAACCTCAGCCGTGAGAGTGGTCGTTTTCTAAGGGGGCATTTTTGGGAGCAGATCACAAATTGAAATAAAAAAATCACATATAGAGCAGTAGACTGGTCAGAAGGTTTGAATCCTGTAGGGGTACCAAATTCTCCCTTCTGAAGCTTCTTAAAGTCTACTAACTCCGCGAATATCAAGGCGTTTAGCCAGGTTAATTTATTCGGATGTCTATTAGCATCTATTGAAAGTCACACTCATCTGGTGTGCAATCCCGTTCTGATCTGCTCCCCTCTAACCGGCATCATAGGCCACCGCGGGTTCAGCCCCTTGAGGTACTTGTGGATACCGTCGATGAACAGCTTCTTGAATGTCGCTTCGTTATCGTTGGTTAGCTTTGCGATATAGCCAGGCACCGATAAAGGCCAGCAGAACCGAAAGCACCGCCTTAAGTGCAATCACTGTGAATTCGAAACTATCTATAGCGCCTTCACCATCACCGCTAATGTGGCCTTCTATAAGGGATCTGATGATGCCATCAGGTATGAGAAACCAGGTTGCGGAGAATAATATAATAAATATCAGTATTTTCATCGCACTTCACATTTTGTGAAATCAGGAACATCAATGCGGCCGTATGCTGGTAATCCTCCTTTCATAAAGCCACATCCCATTCTTACGGCTCCTTGATAGCTGCCCTGATATCCCTTCCGGCCAGCGAGTCTACTGGTTATCCCTTCTGTACAGTGCCCACTCCTCGATGCGCTCCCCGCCTGGCAGAGTACAGTAACCTGATTCACCATCCGGGCCCTTAACTATGTCCAGCTTGCCGCCCATCTTTTCACAATACACAGAGGCTGGGTTAGCCATGCCCACAGCGTGTTGTCTGTCATTAT